>Ga0114996_10010147_pt1 | contig 10247 bp, 11 predicted proteins | sample ArcticOcean_MG_C_4_FD_87039 | JGI IMG/M metagenome (GOLD analysis project Ga0114996, IMG submission 87039) | Marine microbial communities from western Arctic Ocean - ArcticOcean_MG_CB4_134 | ecosystem: Environmental > Aquatic > Marine > Oceanic | place: Arctic Ocean: Canada Basin | collected...
CGGGTATGGATTACGACGTTGCGTGCAAATTATGGAAGACCTATATAGAGCCTTTGGGTGGATATGCCTTTAACAAATCGCACTCTATTTCTTATTCAATTATATCTTTTTATACTACGTGTCTAAGGTGTCACTATCCTTCTGAGTTTATGTGTGCGTTGATAAATTCAGAAGATCCAAATAGCGATAAAACACAGGAGTATCTTGACGAATGTAGAAAGATGGGCATTGAAGTTCTTGCGCCAGATGTAAACTATAGCTCTGGCAGATATACCATTTTAGAAGACGGCAATATCTCTACCGGCACTTCTGCAGTAAAAGGCATAGGAGATAAGGCTATCTTCTCTATGGTAGAGAATCAGCCTTATAAAAGTTTTCCAGACTTTTTAATCCGGAATGACAGCAGGACCGTGGGAAAAACTGTTATTCAGTCTTTGGCAAAAGCTGGTGCGTTAGACTGCTTTGAAAGAACAAGAAAAGATATGCACGATAACTATCAAAAATATAGATCAAAAGGAAAAACCGCAATAAAAAAAGCTATTGAATCAAAAATTTTTGCAGCAAATCCAAATTTAAAAAAGATTTCAAAAGAACGCAAAGATGAATTCTTCGAAAGACACTCTATCCCAAAAAATTCTGATGAATTTCGTAAAATAATGGAAGAATTAGAGTTTGGAGAATCAGAGGATACTTGGGACAGGAAAGAGGTACTATTATTTGAGAAGGAAGTTCTCGGAAGATCTTTAAGCGGAAATTTACATGAAGTCTTTAAAGACTTCTTCTCCGGAGGTTCTACAGTAACTCCCCTTTCTAAGATAAGTTCTTTAAATAGTGGAGAAAGAGTCCGGGTCGAAGCTATAATAAAAACAAAGATAAAAGAATTTAAAATTAAAAATGGAAAGAATATAGGGAAAAAGTTTGCCAAATATCTTATAGAAGATATAAATGGCGACACTTGCGGCCTCACGCTCTGGGCGGAAGATTATGAGAAATATAGACTAATGTTGAAAGATGGTCTTCCAATTAAGGCTATATGCAAGGTAAATAGTTATTTGGATCAAAAAGATTTAGCGCTTTCCACGCTTGATAAAATATACGGGAGAGATATATGATTGTTTGTAAAAATTGTGAATTTAATGTCGATAATTCGATGAGGCATTCTTTGGTGAAAAATTGTTGCCCGTGTTGTGGCTCGGCTCTTTTGGGCGATCTTCACACACGAAGGCTTGGGCTTATGAAGCAAAGGATATTAGAACAGGAGTTTTCTCAGCAGTTAAATAATGATTTAATTTTTGATATATCATTATTTATGATGTCAGAGTTCTTTCCTGTAAATATAGATGTTGTGAATAATGACGAAGAGGTTGTAGACGAAGAGGTTGTAGACGAAGAAGTTGTAGACGAAGAAGTTGTAGACGAAGATTATGACAGCATCAGAGAGGAAATTAGAAGTGAGGCACTCACGAAGATAGATGGTTTTCCAGAGGATTCTGATGCTGATTTGAAAGTTGCTAGATTAAAAAGAATTGCGAAAGAGTCTAAACCGAGAGCACCAGGCCCACTGGTCAGGAGGGTCTCGGATTGATACGGGCAGTTGGAAATAAGCGTCTTGAGCTAAGCGATAGTGAGTTCGAATACTGCCAAACTTTAAGAGAACAGTTCGGATCCTCTAGTTTTATTGGCTTGTTCGAAACAGATAAGAACGGAATAATAACTTTTGTTAATCCGCCAGTTAATAAAAATGTTCCTCTCGGTGTTATTTTCTTTTTGCTTAATGTTATGATGAATCAGAGAATAAGGGTGTTGGACGGCAAGATAAATAAAGTTTTGGATTTAGAAATAATAGTTGACAAATTTCTAAGTGTGAATAATATTATTGAGCGGATAGAAAAATTAGAGCAAAATTCGGAAGAATAGCTTGGGAGGAAAAATGTCAAAGCTTCATGAAAAAATTTCAATAAATACGTTCTCTATAGAAGATATTGATATTTCAGGTATAGATAAAATTGTTTCTTCGCTACCAGTTAATGGTATTGTAGATGTTAATATTGCAGAACAATGTCTCATATTGACCCTAGAGGGGCAGAATGCTTGCCAAGAAAAAGCAGTCCAGGTTGATAGGTGGATTGGAAATTTAGATTCAAAAAAGAATAAAGCCTGGTCTTTAGCGGCTCTTCACAAGGCTAAAGAGGCTGGCTTTAAAACAGTAAAAGATAAAGAGTGGCACGCTCAAGCTGATGATGACTATATTGATGTATGCAATGAGCTGACTATGGCTAAGGCGTGCAAGAAGTGGTTAGAGAATAAAGCGGGATATTTTTCCAGCTGGCATTATGCTCTAAAAACATTTCTGCGTAGAGATTATTCTATTGAAAACGCAAGTAGCGTTGGGTATAATAGTGGTGTTGATGAACGTCAGCCGTTCCCTACGAAATCAAATGACTCAAGCGACTTCGGTGGCGATATTGAGGAAATTGAGTGGGGTTGATTCTTAATAAACTTGGCAACAATCCGCAATGAAGCGGTTAGGCCACAAACGTGACAATGTCACACGAAGGAGATAGAGATGACAGATATGGTATTTGGTGAAGTTGATTGGAACGCTGCAGACTCAGGAACTAAGTCTGATTTCTTGCGCTTAGAAGAAGGCGAGAATACAGTTCGTGTTATGGGCAATCCTGTCCAGTTTTACATCCATTGGGTCGTGACCCCCGATGGGTCTAGGCGCAAGGTGAACAGCCCTGTGGACCATCCTGAGCTTGTGCGCAGGCTTGAGGACTCTGGGTTCCGTCGCCAACCGCGATGGCTCATAAAGGTCCTGGATCGTTCGGATGACGAGTTCCGAATCCTTGAGGTCGGCCCACAGATCTATAATGGAGTGAAGGCTCTTTTTAATAATAGTCGGTGGGGAAAGGTTACTGCTTATGATCTAACTATAGGCAAGGGGCCAAAGGGCTCTCAGCCATTGTACAGTGTTACCCCTAATCCTAAGGAGCCCTTGTCTTCGGACTTCAAGACGAGATTTGTTGACTTCAACGACAGAGTAAATGTTGAAAAGTTAATTTCTCCGTCAAGTGCGAGTGATGTTCAGGAGGTTATGGGGTGGAGCGAAAGCGATACTGTCTCGACCGCTACAGAAACAGCGACAGATGATGACTTTGATTTTGATTTTGAATAAATTTCTGTAAGATATTTTAAGGCGCATAGAGTAATATCTCTATGCGCCTTTTTATCATGAAAACAATACTAGGATTAGACATATCATCAAGCACCATTGGCTGGGCAATACTCGAATATAATAATGACAAAGTTGATTTAAAAGAGTATGGAAATATAAAGCCTCCAAAAAGCAACAAAGGCTCTTTAACTTTTAGGGCCAGTGCTGCTTATGATGAGGTTTATGATTTTCTTATAAAGAAAAACCCCGACGCCATAGCTATAGAGGCTTACGCAAATAAGTTTCCAGCAGGCCGCAGTACTGCTAGGACAATAATTGTTTTATCTGTTTTTAATGAATTGGTATCAATGGCCTGTCTTAAAAGCCTAGGGCAGGAGCCGAGCAGGTATGCGGTTGTAACCGTAAGGTCTATGCTCTCAAAGCATGCTGGATATAGAATTTCCTCAAAAGAAGATTGTTTTGAGTTTATAAAAAAAGACTTTATTTCTTTTAGTTCAAGAACTAATAGAAATGGTAAAATAGCTAAAGAATGCTTTGACGAAGCAGACGCAATTGCTGTCGCATTAACATATATTCTAAAGGAAAAAGATAATGGCTAAAGATTTAACATACAATAGAGAAGCTAGGTCTGTACTTTTGTCTGGTGCGGAGAAGCTGGCAAAGACAGTTGGGGTCACAATGGGGCCTCAAGGAAAGCACGTTATTTTGGGAAAGTTTACGGGCGCTCCAATTCTGACGAAAGATGGAGTAACAGTAGCTAGGGAGGTTACCCTTCCTCATCCTATAGAGGACTTAGCTTGCGAGCTTATAAAGGAAGCTGCGGGCAGAACGGCGGCTGTAGCGGGAGACGGAACGACAACGGCTACAGTCTTAGCTCATGAAATCTTTAAAAGAGGAAATGATTTAATAAATGAGAATTATAGTCCGCTTTACTTAAAAAGAGGAATTGAATGGGCTGTAGATAGAGTTATTGATAATTTAAGCGGAATGGCAACAGAAATAGATGGATTTAAATCTCTTGAGAATATTGCAACAATTTCTGCAAACAATGATAGCGCCATTGGAAGCAAGATAGCAGAGGCTTTTGATGCCATAGGATTAGAGGGGGCTGTGGCGGCAGAGGCCTGCCCTGGATCAGAAACATCTGTTAGGTTTGTAGACGGAGTAGAGTTGAGAAGCGGGTATGTAACCCCCGCCTTTTTAACGGAAGACGGGCAATCAGATATCATTATTGATAATTGCAATATTCTGATATGTAATGATGAAATAACATCTTTATCTTCTTGTCTTAGTTTATTTAATGAATTGTCGAACAAAAATCAACCTATATTAATTTTAGCAAAAGCAGTTAAACAAGAGGCTTTAGCAACATTGGTTACCAATAATAACCTAGGAAGACTCAAGGTTGTTGCGGTTAACATACCGAACCTTAGTATGGCCGCAGGAAGCCAGGATGAATGGCTTGAGGCTCTTTCTGTGCTGGTTGGAACGAGGGTCTTCGGAAAGGAGGCCGGGGCCCCCTTGATGAACGCAGGAGCGCAGGACTTGGGCTTTGCGAGAAAGGTCGTTGTAAATCGATTTTTAACAAAAATCTTTGAAGGAAGAAAGGACGAAGCACGCCTGGAAGAAAAGCTGGCCTTATACAAGAAAGATATGGATACCCTTATTGGTGATTCGGCAAGGCTAGATGTAAGAAGCAGGATTGCATTTTTGAGAAACAAAGCTGCTATAATAACAGTAGGATACTCTACAGAACTTGAGCTTAGAGAGAAGGGGGATAGGGTTGATGATGCTATTTGCGCGACCCGAGCAGCAATAGAAGAGGGCTTTATTCCCGGAGGAGGAATATCGTTGCTTAAGGCTGCAGAAAAAGTTGATTTATCAGAGTTAGATAAAGAACTGGTTCCGGCAGCAAAGGTGCTCTTGGCCGCGTGTGCGCGTCCAATCACGCAGATTGTTGAAAATGCTTTTGAGGATTCTGGTAAAATAATAAAGAGGGTTTTAAACTCAAAAAATATAAATTTTGGTTATAATGCTGCAAATGGAAAATTTGAAGATTTAGTTAAAGCTGGAGTTATTGATCCAATGAAAGTCACAAGAACGGCGTTGCAAAATGCCGCCAGTATTTCGTTATTATTAATAAATACGGAAGCAATCGTGTCAGAACAGGCGGATAATCCGTCTAGCTGGCAACCACCTGTCGGCTGGCGGCCGCCAAGTGATGGTGGATTAGAACACAAATATTAAAGGGATTGAGCATGTCGAAAAGAATATCAGCAACTGAGGCTGAAAAAGAAGTTCTAAAATTCTTTGGAGAAGATACCATCTTCTTTGATGGAAATATATCTACAAAATATGACGCAGTAAGCACTGGCAGTCCAAAGCTGGACGAGGCTATAGGGATAGGCGGCGTCCCCATGGGCAGGATAACTCAGCTTGCAGGAAAGGAGAGTTCTGGTAAAACAATGCTAGCGCTGTCTTGCATAAAGAATTATTTAAATGAAAACCCTGATAATACAGCTCTCTTTATTGACGCAGAATATACTTATGATCCCGAATGGGCTAAGAGTCAGGGCATTGATATATCTAGAGTTATGGTTATAAAGACCAATGATGCAAAGGTTATATTTCAAGGACTCATTGGAATAACCAGTGTAAATTCAAATACTAAAAAAGTTTCAAAGAAAATGAAGGGCATATTAGACCATGTAATTGAAGGTGTAGATCCAAGGTTCAAAAACTTAGGGATAATAGTCCTTGACTCTATAGCTGTACTAAATACTCCATTGGAGATTGCTGCAGATATAGGCAAGGCAAATATGGCCCCAATCCCAAGATTCCTATCTACAGAGCTGAAGAAGCTTACTCCGGTTGTTGCTCAAGCAAATGTTGCTTTTATTGGCATAAATCAAGTTCGTGTAAACTTAGGTCAAATGTTTGGCGACCCGACCACCTCTCCGGGAGGGAAGGCTCTCAAACATGCGTGTAGCTTGATGATAAATATGGCGCCTGTTTTTGGAGCAGACTCTGTAATAAAGAATGATTCAGGAGAGAGAGTTGGACATATTGTTAGAGCAAAGATTCAAAAGAATAAAGTTGGAGCGCCTTTTCGTCAGGCAGAGTATAAGGTAGAGTATGTAAAGGGCATCGTAAATACAGAAGAAGAGGTGTTTGATCTGGCTGTAAAGTATGATCTTATAGAAAGACCTAATAGTCAAAGCTATATTGTAGATGGAGATAAGATAAGGGGGCGAGATAGCGCCGTAAAGGCCTTCTCAAGCAACCCGTCAGCAGCAGCGGCCTATGATCAAGAAATTAGAGATATATATCTAGGAAGTGAGGGCGTTACCACTGCCAATGCAAAGGCGGAAGAGGTACATAATCCATTAATAGAGGCTATAGAGCAGGAGACAGTATGATTGTAATATGCAATCCGAAGTGCAAAAAAAGTGATGGATTTACAGATGCGTCTTTAGACATAGACGCAGATGATGTAATATGTAATGAATGTGGAGAGGTGCTAACAGGTGTATCTTCTTATTCCAAACTATCCATGAAGGCTAATGGAGATATCATAAGGTCAAAAAATAGAAAAGCATTCATGTTTCCATGTCAAGTTTGTGAAAATAATGTCGAAGCACAATTTTTAAACGGAGTCTTGGTCGGAAAGGAGTGTGTAAATAATCAAATTGGTTGCAAAATAAACGTAACTAAACATATGATTGTAGCAATCGAGGAAACACAGAAGAAGTTAGAAAAGGTAGAGATCGATGAATCAGAGTGAAGAACTGAACAAGCTTGTAGACATTTGTCATAGTAATTTAAAAAATTCTAAAAAGTGTTTAAAGTACCTGGTTGATGAGCGATTGCTGACCAAGGAGTCTATAGTCAATAACAAAATAGGCTTTTTCCCACAAAATCCAGGAATTTTAACAAAATATGTATCAGAAGAATTATTAAATAAACTTAATATATTAAATTATTCAAAGGGAAGTGACTTTTCTGATTACTTCTTTTTGGTCTTTCCTATTTACTCAGAATATAACAAGCCAATAGGTATAAGCGGAAGAACCCTCTTGGATGACTATGACAGAAGCCTTTTAAGTATTCCTAAATATAAGAACTCATCTTATAAAAAGAGCAATGTTTTATATGGTTTAAATTTTTCCAATCAGCATATTTTAGATTCCGATAATGCATATGTTGTAGAGGGATATTTTGACCAATTGTCTATGTGTAAAAATAATCTTTTAAATTCTGTGGCAATTTGCGGAACTGCATTTTCCCAAGGGCATTTTTTAAAGCTTGCAAGATATACAAACAGAATAACTTTTATATTAGACTCAGATGATGCCGGAATTAAGTCTGCACAAAGAATATATTCCAAGTATATAAATCGAGGGCTGAAGTTAAGGTTCCTTAAGGTGCCGGAATCATACAAGGATATTGATGAATATTTTTCTGATCCAGAAAAAAATAAAAATACATTTTTTAAAGATTTTAAACAAATAATTCCAGAAACATGGTAGGGTAAGTGGCTAGAAAAAGCAAGACATATCAATATAAAATTGTAGAAATATCATTTGAAGCTGCAAAATTAAATAATTTTTCATCGGAGAGAGGCATTGGCCAGGTTCTGATGGATAATGCTTCTGATGAAAGAATATCTGATCTAAAAGAAGAGTTATTAGATGAGATCTATGACATAGTAAATGGCGCCTACTTAACAGAGCATCAGAAAAAGATATTATTTATGCGCCTCATGGGCAAAACCCAAAATGATATCGCTGAGCATTTAGGCATAACTCAATCTGCTGTTCATAAAGCTATGCATGGTAATATAGATTATAAAAATCAAAAAAAGCGCTATGGCGGTATTGTCAAAAAGTTACAAAAAATATGCAAAACACATCCTAGGATAAATGAGATTTTAGAAGAGATAGCTAAAATTAATCATGGAGATCCAGAGTAATTCCAAATAATGTTATAATATTTTTATTAATATTTTATCTATAGATAATTAGCGATGTTTATCATAAGATCGAGAAAATATATTTCTATTAATAAAGATAAATTTTACAGCAAGGAGAGTGTTCATGCCTGAGTTAGACGACGTTCTGATTGATTTTTTTAAAAAACAATCATCTGATATATCTGTTAAAGATATAATTCCAATGACTAATGATCTAAAGATTAAAAAAATTGCATTTGATATGTACAAGGTAATGGGCGATCAATATGACGATCTATGGAAGGTTGAAGAGATAGACGGAGCAACCTTTTTGGTTAGAAGCTCTGATCCGAAATATCAAAAGAAAGAAGGCGGAGATTGGAGTGCTTCTAGTAATTATGATCATAACCATGTAACTCTTTCTTATAAAAATATCCCTATTTGTAGTTTTTCATCAGATGAATATGGCTTTTCTAGTGATGATATTTTTACGTTTAAGTCAGCATTGTTAGATGTTATTGATTCAGATAGAGAGTTTGTTAAAAAGGTTGTCGCAAGTCAGCCGAAGGCAAAAGCAGAAGTTATCAAGAATCTTTTTCCAGAAATACTAAAAAACAAATAGATGAGGAATGAATAATGAATGAAATAAAGCATATTGTAGCACAGGCAAAAATGGCCTTGGACAAAATAGAGAATGGCAAGACCTTTACCACTAGCTATGTTTTGGGCCGCCTAGAAAGTGCTGCTGCAAATAACTCTAGAGATGTATTAATTTGTCATGCTCGGGATGTAATTGTAAGGAAAGCTGGCAATCAACAATTTATTACGCAAAAAGAAATTGCCGAAGTTCATGATCATCTGTGCGGTCTTGCAAGTGGGAGATCTAACTTCAGAAAAGAGCTTGGCGATCTATTGCCGGATAAGCATGCGATTTTAAAAGAAATAAAGAAAGGCGCTGCAAGCGCAAGAATTCCATATGAAGAAAAGCTATCTCCATTGTTTGAAGAGAATGAATTATCTAAAGAGTTGGCTGGTGTGTTTTCGCTAGATAAGCAATCTTCTTTTTCTGCATTATCTAACAATTCGATTAAAAAGGCCGAAAAATTTGCAAGATTACAATTAATCTCTTTAGGCTGCGTGCCTCAAGAGGTTAAGGCTATTAGGACAAATGATCACTTTATTCTTTGCAATGCATCTGTTGATACATCAGATTTTACACAAGTAAATATTCCAATTCCAGTCCAGGTGACAAAAGGCATCCCATCGCTGCCAACTCATTTTGTACAGGGAGATAATCTTGTAAAACTAAATAAAGAAAATATTTATGTTTTTATAAAGGATAAAAATAATTTTATTAAGAAGACTGCAGCCAGCAGATTTGCAGAGCAGAGAAGCTCTAGAGACTTCAAGGTTGATACGCCAGTAGTTCCTGTTGCACTGGAAAAGTATGCCGACCTGGAAAACGAGTTAGTAACCGCTGCTTCATCTTTTAGTAGAGATCAGATTAGAGTCGCTACAGGGGTTGTCGCAGCAGAGCTTGCCAGCCTGGGTGTTCCAAACCCTCAAGTTCGTGTTTCATACTCGACAGACAAGGTGCTTGCTTTTGCTGCAGATATACCAACCCCTCATGGCCGGGTTGAGATAGATATTCCTGTTGATATGCCGAACGGTCGGCCGGTTATTCCAAACAGCTTTGTAATCAAGGGCAAAGGCTACAAGCTAAACGAAGATGGCCTTAGAACTGTCATTAAGGCTTCAAGCCATGTAGAGGATCTAAACAAGGTTTCTAGAGAGGTGGTTGAGATGTCAAGACTGTCATATCCTCAGCTTATAAATAGGATGGTAGATGGCGTTTCTAGAACCGACTATAGACAAGCGGAAGATGCGCTCAGTGTTATAGGAAATAAGTTTGATGGAGCGCAATATTTAGCAGCACTTGATAAATTTACAAAATTACTAAAGCACTCATCTAATGGAACAGAAAGAGATGCAATGATAAAAAAGGCTTTAGAGAATGGAGACTTGATAAGAGTTCCTACGTCTGTTCAGCCTTATTGTCCCAAGTTGGGGCTGCCAGTTAGCAAGATCAGCTTTGACGCCAAAGGTAGGCCTGTGCCA
>Ga0114996_10010153_pt1 | contig 10245 bp, 10 predicted proteins | sample ArcticOcean_MG_C_4_FD_87039 | JGI IMG/M metagenome (GOLD analysis project Ga0114996, IMG submission 87039) | Marine microbial communities from western Arctic Ocean - ArcticOcean_MG_CB4_134 | ecosystem: Environmental > Aquatic > Marine > Oceanic | place: Arctic Ocean: Canada Basin | collected...
ATCGGAAAAAATCTTGGGCCAAAATACCGCAACATTTGCAGCGTCTGGAATTGACATCGGATCTAGTTCAGCACTGCTGGCTATGGAAAGCTTTGCGAGCGAAGCTGAAATCAGCGCGCTCGAAGCGAGAAACAGAGGGCTTTCCCGCGCGCAATCAATCAACGCCGACGCAAATTTGCGTTTGTTCAACGACCGCATTCGAAGGCGCAATTTGGTGATTGATACCGCCGTTAAATTAGGTGGCCAAATTGGGTCCGCGCTATTGACGCCGCCCAAGTCCTAGCCACACCACACAATCCGCAACCGTCCTAACTTGGGGCGGTTTTTTTATTGGAGGACATCCATGACAATTAGTTCCGAGGCCGCCAAGGTCCGATACGACGAGAACGACCCAAAACCGCTCCCAGTTACATTCTATTTTCTTACCAATTCAGACGTGAAGGTAATTCACAAGAATGCAAACGGCGTGGAAACCACCTGGATAGAGGGAACGCAATACAACTTAACCGGCGCCGGTAGCTCATCAGGAGGAAGCGTTGAGTTGGAGCTTGGCTATACGATTGACGCCAACGAAACCCTCACTATCAAGCGCGATAGATACTATACCCAAGAGACGGACTACCCGGAAGGCGGGCAATTTCCCGCCAGCGCCCACGAGCAGGCGCTGGATGGGATCGTTATGTTGTGCCAACAGCTGAAAGAAATCAGCGACCGCGCCCTGATCTTGCAGGAAACCACGGCGATCACCGATGCCTCGCTGCCCCTGACGGTTGCCAATTTCATCCCCGTCGTCAACAGCGCCAACGACGGCTTTACGTTCCTCGATCCAAGTTCCCTCGATACCGCCGTCGCCTATGTGAACCGGCTGATCGATATTTTTACCGGCGATGGCTCGACAACCGCCTTTGTGCTCGCATCTGATCCGGCCACGTCTGGCAATGTGGACGTTTTTATCGATGGCGTGCACCAGGCCAATGCCAACTATACGCTCGCAACGACGACGCTGACCTTCACCAAGGCGCCGCCTACCGGCAGCAACAATATCGAGGTGCGTTATGGCACTACCGTCGTTGTTGGCGATACCACAGACATCGATAGTTCGCTCGCCGCCACCGCCGCCTTGACCGGCGTCGCCAGCACCACCTCGCTGGCCATCGCCGCCGCGTCGAAAGCGTTCGAGATTGCCAGCGGTCAATCTTTCGTCGCCGGCGATTGGGTGCTGGCAACATCGGACGCCGATCCAACCAACTACATGCACGGTCCAGTTACCACATTTTCCGGCACAACCCTGACCGTGAATGTCGATAATATCGGCGGTTCTGGAACCTTTGCCGATTGGACTATCCGGAAATCCGGAACCCAAGGCGCCACGGGCGCCGCCGGCGCCGGGTCCGGCGATTTGATCGCCGCCAATAATCTATCAGACGTTGCCAGCGCGGCTACGGCATTGTCTAACCTCGGCGGCGCAACCTCTGGACATAATCATTCCGGTGTCTACGAGCCCGCCGACGCAACCATCCTGAAGGATGCCGACCTCGGGGGCTCGGTCCAGCCCTATGATGCCGATACCGCCAAGCTGGACGTTGCCCAGGAATACACGCAGGCCCAGAACTTCAACGCCACCACGCTTAGCGACGGCGCCACCATCAGTTGGGACGCCGCCGCCAATCAGGTCGCCGGGGTCACCCTCGGCGGCAACCGCACCATGGCGGCGCCCACCAACCTGGTGGATGGGGCAACCTACATTCTGCACGTCATCCAAGACGGCACCGGATCCCGGACCCTCACCTGGAACGCCGTGTTCCAATGGCCGGGCGGCACCGCGCCGACCCTGACCACCACGGCCAGCGCCCGCGATATCGTCTCTTTCATTTCCGATGGCACCAATATCTACGGTGCCGCACAGTTGGCCTTCGCCTGATGTTTACGTTTCCCGTAAGCCATTTTGCGCCCGCTGGCGCCGCCGATGCCTCGTTTCTCGGCGATCTGACCACGCTCGGCCACGCCGGCATTCTTGATATGTGTCTCGATGCCGGATCCATAGATTCTTATGATGGCAGCGCGCAGTCCTGGCTTGATCTCGCCGGCGGCGGCTACGATGTGTTTCGCGGTGCCGACGGGTCTTCGGCTTCGGACGATCCGACCTTCAACGCCTCCGGCACCGCCGGTGATCTCTCGTCAACGGAATGGTTCTCCGTCGATGGCGGGGATTACTTTGCCTACGATACCACCAACGAAGCCTTTATGGATGCGTGGCACAAGGCCCTCGCCGATTTCACAATTCTGTTTTGGGTCTACCAGCCCGCCGCATGGACTGGGGGCGCCTTTTTTGGAACATGCAGTACCTCAACAGAGATCGGTTTAATTATCCAAGCGGCGGGCACCGATCAATTTCAATTTCTTATCGCCGATGGCGCGGTGGAGTTGAATATCAACAGCGATGCCCACGGCCAAGGCACCGGCTGGCATATGTGGGGCTGGTCGATTTACGAGGCTGGCGGCACGGGGTTTGCGGTCTGTGATGATCAATATTGGCAAGTTTCAAGCGCCAACACATTTACGGATTCTTATGACAGCCCTTCGTCCAGCGCCTCAACGGATATCATGTCTCTTATGGCCTCTGGTTCCGGGGCATCTAAAATGCCGACCGGCTGGCGCATCGGCGGCTTCTTTGCATTCAGCTCTGCTCTGACCAAGGCGCAAACGGACGCCATATTCAACGCCACGAAAGGCCGGTGGGGGCTATGACCATTTATCTTGAATTTCCCCCCAACCGCCTCACCGCCATCAAGGCCGCCTATCTCGGGCAGCATGTGCGCGGCAACGACAATCCCGACGAGGACGAAAAGATACAGGACAACCCGCCGGTGGACGCAACGGGCAACCGGATGATTATCGGCTCAAGCCGCATGACCACAACCGACGCCGATATTTTGTCAATCGGCAATGCGCCCTGGCTGATTGTCCACGATCAATGGCCCGCCGATTGGCAATACACGGAGTAAACCCATGAATTTAACTAAAATTCCACTTTCGATGACTGACTACAAAGGCGCTTTGGAGATCGCCAGCGCCGCCATCTTGCCGGTGGTGGTGACCAGCGATTATTACGATGTCACCGGTACGGTCGCAATCACGTCGATAGCAACCGCCGACGGTGATGGGGCCCTGATAGCACCAACCATTAAGGTGCATTTTGACGGCGCCTTGACGCTGACCCATCATGCCACGAACTTGATCCTGCCGGGCGCGGCGAACATCACCACGGCCGCCGGCGATGAATTTGAATTCACCGAATACGGCGCCGGCACCTGGCGCTGCACCGGCTATGTCTTGGCCAGCGGTAAGGCCATCGCCGAAACCGGGCGCATTGCACAGCTCGTTAATACCCAAGATGGCGCTCTCGCCACCGGCTCAACGGCAATGCCTCAGGATGACACCATCCCTCAGAATACCGAGGGGGATCAGTATATGTCGCTTGCCATCACCCCGGCTGCTGCTGCCAATAAATTGAAGATTGAGGTGATCGCACAGTGCGGAACCAGCGGCGCTGGCAACCTGGCTGCGGCTCTTTTCCAGGATGCCACAGCCGCCGCCTTGGCGGGAACGGTTGGCTACTGTCCAGCAGCAGCCAATCCTACAACACTCGTTTTTACGCACTATATGGCTGCGGGAACAACCTCTGCCACCACGTTCAAAGTACGCATAGGCTCTGGCGGGACCATTACGTTTAACGGCGCCAACGCGGGCAGGCTGCTAGGTGGAATAACGGCGTCTTCAATTACGATTACAGAAATTATTGTATGACGCCGTATTCACAGGAAAGCCTTCAAATTTTTGTCGTCGTCCTGGCGGCAATCAACACATTCGGCTTTACCATGCTGACTCGAAGGGATCCATAAGGAGATTGCCATGAAACCGCGTATAGCAGCCGCCCTGTTGGCTGCATTTTTATTGTCCGCATGCCAAGCGACGGTTCACCAATGCGGGCCGGTTGCGGAAATCAACGAACGCATGGTCGAGGATCATGTCCCCAGCTTGGCGATGTTGAACCCGATTACCGGCTCAGTGGAAACCGTTTGGGCGACACCGGACGGGGAGATTGTTTCGGTATTCACAGATTCCAAGGGCAAGAGCTGCATCGGATCGGCGCGCAATATTGAGCGCGAAGTCCAACCCGCCCCGGAGATCAAGAAAGAGACGGCGGTAGCGACGTGAGCGAAGAGCATATGAAATTTGCCGAGGACATCGGGCATTTGAAGGCGGATATGGACTCGGTGCACGAAGACGTTACCGAGCTAAAAACCGACGTAAAAGACGTGCTTGCCAAGATCAACCAGGCCAAGGGCGGTTGGAAGACGATAATCATCGTTGCCGGTGTGTCGGCTGCAATCGGCGGTTCCTTGGCAAAGTTGACGCCGTTGGCCGGATGGCTCCGTTAATTTCTCCCTTGGCGCCAATTGGATGCCGGAAGGACTGAGCCATGCTCTATGACCATTTTAGCGAAATTTCAGGCAAAGATTGGCGTTGGAATAACTTCAGGCCGGCGGAAATCGCCTGCCGGGGATCGGCGGCAATTCTAGTTGACCCTATTGCCCTGGACGCGCTGCAGGCGGCGCGCAACGAATGCGGCCGTCCTTTTCAAATTCTGTCAGCCTATCGTTCGCCCCGTCACAATGCCTATGTGGGCGGCGCGCCCCTATCCGCGCACAAATCAGGTATCGCCTTCGACATTCACCTGGATGGCCATGACCGACAGACACTCCTGGATATTTGCCGCGGCGCCGGCTTCGGCTCTTTCGGCAGGTACGTCAGCTTTCTACATGTTGATATGCGCCCCGGCAGGGCCTGGTTGGAAGCAATAAAGCGAGAGAGACATGGAATTTTTGAGCAGCATATTGGGCGTCGGCGCCAGCGTGGCCTCGGGCGGAATTTTGGGATTGGCCGGATCCATAGCCGGTGGAATATTCAAATGGATGAACGCACGCCAAGAACGGATTGAGAAAGACGCCGAGCGGTCCCACGAAATCGAGCTTTTGAAATTGCAGATGGAAAGGGGGGACCGCAAAACCGAAAATGAGCTGGCCATTGCCCGCTCAGAAGGCTCTTGGCGCGGTTTGAAGGCGAGTTACAGAAGCGATATCGATGCCCGCCTTGTATCCACCTGGGTCAACAATATCCGGTCCCTGTTCCGGCCACTTCTCACCATTCTCTTGTGGGCGGCGGCGCTAATCGTGTTCTTCGCCGTCACCGGAGGGTGGTTGGAAAAATGGATTATTCAGGCCGGTGAATTTGGAGACATAATCCGTTATATGATTTTCAGCATGTACTTTTCCGCCTCAACCGCAACGGTTTGGTGGTTTGGCGACCGAGCCATGACACCGCCCGGTATGAAAGCCCGCTAACAATTTCGGCTCAGCTATTGGCCCAACTTGGCGCATTGGCGTTGGGGCTGCTATATGTGGCTCAGGATTATCGCTTGGCTCAAATTTGGGACGCGGCCTTGGAAATTTACCGGACATTTGCAGCACCCGTTCTGTTCCTGTTGCCCGCCGAGTCGGCGCACCGTTTCAGCATCTGGGCTCTCAAACTTGGGTTGGTCCCGGGATCCCGGCAAAAACAGCCGGAAATTCTGGCCACCGAGTTCTGTGGCCTTTCCTTATCGAACCCCATAGGTCTGGCCGCCGGATATGACAAGGACTGCGAAATTCCGGGCCCGCTTCTGGGCCTCGGATTCGGTTTTGTCGAAGCGGGGACGGTCACGCCAAGGCCGCAACCTGGAAATCCCAAGCCGCGCCTGTTTCGCCTTGCCGAAGATGGCGCCGTTATCAATCGGTTTGGGTTCAACAGCCGCGGCCATGATGAATTTTCAAATAATTTGGATGCGTGGCGCGCTGTCAATGGATCGGGCCTTGTCGGCGTCAATGTCGGTAAGAACAAGGACTCAAGTGATGCGGCGGCGGATTATGTCGCCGGTGTCCGGCGTTTCGCCAGCGTTGCCGACTATCTGGTGGTCAACATATCGTCGCCCAATACGCCGGGTCTGCGCGATCTGCAATCCAAAGCCCGTCTGGAGGAGCTCACTATCGCCGTCCTCAAAGCCCGTGATGATGCCGCCGTAAATTCCGATGACGGACGGCGCTGTCCGCTGCTGATAAAAATTGCCCCTGATCTGGACGAAAGCGCGCTCGAGGACATCGCCGAAATCGCTTTGCAAAGCGGTATCGACGGGATCATCGCCACCAACACAACTATCGAGCGGCCACCCGGGTTACGGGGCACGGCGGCGCCAGAGACCGGCGGATTGAGCGGCCGGCCCTTGTTCGAGCTTTCCACCCGCCTGCTTGGCGATCTTTACCGGCTCACCGGCGGCAAAGTGCCTCTGATCGGCGTCGGCGGTGTATCCACCGGGCGCGAGGCTTATGAAAAAATTCTCGCCGGCGCGTCCCTGGTGCAAATCTATACTTCTCTAATCTATCGCGGACCCGGCGCGGCGCGGCGCATCTGCGCCGAGCTGGCGGCATGCCTTGTTGCAGACGGCTACGCAGCCGTATCCGATGCGGTAGGCGCCCGCCACCGATAATGCGCCGCAAGGGGCGCCGCGCCCCTCATCCCATAAATCGTTGATCCCATTATTATTGGCCCGTTGGCCGTGATCGTTGAAAGGATAGTTATGTCTGAGCACAATTCAGGGCCAATAACCGGGCGCATCGCTTCCCAGATTCTAAGCGCTGAGCCCAAGCGCCAACCCTTTGGCGGCGGCTCGGTATATTTTCCGGAAGGCGACCGCAATTCCGCCCCATCTGGCCTACCGGTCCCCAAGTTCGGCGCCGGGGGTATTGTTGTACAGCGCCCGCACGCGCTGCCCCTTGATCAGGCCGGTGGCGGTAACGCAGGTGCGGACGAAGGCCCCGGCGATACTCCCGATTTCGCCGGCGTGCAAGACGGTATCGCCTTTGCCAACGAACAAGCCTCGGCCGCCGAATATGAGGCGGAGCGGACCTTAAGCCAGACCGCACCCGGCGCCCCGGCGTCGGGTCTGGCAGGGCGCCATTTGGAGGCTTTGGACAAACGCCGGGAGGCGGCATTGGCGGAAGCCCCGGACGGCTTCGCGGCGGACCGCACGCGAGAATTGTTCGGTGAGGTTATGGATCGCCAGGGCAGGCGGGCCATAGGCGCCGAGCATCAGGCCCGCCGTAGCGAACGCATCCAGGGCACGGAAACCGCCCTTGGGCGCCTCCATGAGCGCGCCCTCGGTGATCCTGATAATCTGGAGGCGCATATCGACGAAGGCCGCGCCCTTCTGGGGCGCATGGTGGAAACTGGCCTCTCGGGCGCCGGCGCGGCGGGACGGGCAGAGAGCTTTGAAGATGATCTCCGCCGGGGTGTTCTGGAAACCCTGTCCAAAAGCGATCCCCGGCGGGCTTTGGAAAGCCTGGACGGGGGCGCGTTCGATACTTTGTTCGAAGACGAAATCGGCAAGGCCCGCATTCGGGACGGGCTGGAGCTTTGGTCGGGCAAGCAGGAATTGCGCGAGCAAGACCGCCAGCGGGCCGAACAGGACGCCGGGCGGCGGCGTTTCGCCGATGCCCTTGGAGCTGGGTTCAATGACGGCAGCGCCGATGCGGTACATATCGATCTGGCGTTAGCCGCTGGCGCCATCGATGAGAGCCACGCGGAGGAATTGCGCGGCAGGCTGGGTGACATCGAAGCCTATAACGGAGAGTTGGATGGCGTCGGCCAGTTTATCCTGGGCGGGGACATCGATTCCGGATTCGTCTTTGATCCAGACGATCATCAGTTAGGCCGGGCACCAGTTGGCGACGGCTCAATTATTGATCCAGACGAATTCCAGCTGGGCCGGGCGCCGGTTAACGGTGCCGAGCAACAGGGTATTACGCTCCTGCCCCATATCGTCGGCCCGGAAGGTGGCAACCAAGACGGTCTTACACCCCGCCCGGACGGCGCGGAAGGGATTTATCATCGCCCGGGGGAGACGCTTCGTCCAGACTACGTGAAGCCGGACAAGATCGACGCATGGTGGCTGCGCGAGACGGAGCGCCCAGGACTCGGCCGGGAATTCCCGGCAGAGCTACTGATCCATACGGTGGAGCGCACCGGCCATGTGCCGACACCGGTGATGGACGGCCTCCGCGCCGCCATATTGGCCGGCGGGGCTGCCGAGAAGGTGGAAGCGGGCAAGCAGATTGCGAAGCTCAAGAAGACTGCGCCGGAGGTGGCCGAAATCCTCATCAATCGTTTGCCGCCGGAGGAAGCGCAGCAGATCACCATCATCGCCGGCATTGCGGAGCTGCCGTTGCCGCGGTCAGAAGCGCAGCAGATCACCATCATCGCCAGCATTGCAGAATTGCCTTTGCCGCCGGAACGCATCGCCGGCATCGCCCGGGAGCGTATCGAAAAACTGCCGGAAGTGGTCAACACGCCGTTTATCATCGGCGAGGATGATCAGATCGGGGAGCCACGCCCGGCTGTTATTAAGTTTGGCCAAGTCTGGGAGAACGGCCAATGGCGACCGGAGACGGAAGCGGAACGCAAGGCAAGGTTCGAAAGCATGAAGCCAGTGCTCAAGAACGCCGCCGTCAACGTATCCGACAGTGCCGCCGGCGACGCCGCCGGCATCGGCGATGAGATCGATGGGCTGGGTGGCGGTGCCGACGCCGAAGGTGGCGGCACAACACAACCGGCTGCGCCGACAGGGCCTGCCGCACCGTCACCCACGCCCGCCACGCCCGCCACGCCCGCCACGCCCGCAGTACCGGAAGATGACGGTGGTGCCGACGACGAGATCGGGGGGCTGGGCGGAGGAACGCAGCCCGGCGGCGAAGCGCCGAAGCCGGGCACGCCGGTCGCACCAAATGACGGCGCTGGCAGTGAAGCGAAACCGAATGCGCCAGTTACGCCCGCGGCACCGAACGCCGACGATAGCAGTGAAGCGAAACCGGCTGTGCCAACAGCACCCGTTCCACCGAAAATCAAAAAGGATATCGAAAGGCATTTCCAGAAGGAGAAAAAGCGTATCGATAAAGATGTCGGCGAAACGGATCGCGAGATCGAACGGCTGCAACGTGGCCTGTTGGATCAAAACGACGCCATTGCCGGCAAGAAGCCGAACGCCAACCCGAACTTGACGCCGGAGGATTTGAGGCGTCAGCGGAAAGAGACCAAAGACCGGCTGGATGTGATGCGCGAACGCCACGCGGCATTGGAAGCCGAGCGGACAGGCAACCGCGACAGGCGGGATTCAGCTTTGGAGGATGAGAGGACGAAGGCCCGTGTGCGCGCCGGACCGGAATGGGCGCAGGCGCAGTCGAAAGAATTGGACAAGCTTAAGGTCAAGGAGTTCAAGAGCACCGAGCAGGCCAAACGGGCCCTTGAGGATATTGCCAGAAAGCGGGCCGAGCTGGCCAAGAGGCCCGTCGGCAGGTCCGCCGACCGCGCCCCAAAAATGCAATTAGAAAGACAGATCGGAGCGTTGGATACCGAAGCCCGGTTTTACCTCTATAAGAATGATCCAGAGCAAAGAGGCCCGATCATGAATTGGGTAATGGAGAGTTTGCCGGCAAAAGACAGGAATAATATTGAGCGAGCTTTTGGGCCTGATGCGTTTGCAGAAAACAGCAACAAACTGGACGACGGAACAATGAAAGCACTTATAAACAAAGCTCAGGCGAACAAAGGTGGGAAGTTTAGATAGATCCAAATTTCGTTTATAATTCGATCACCTGTCTATAAACTATTAGACGAATGCCAACTATTTCTCGCATCTACGCGCCTTATCCGCAAATATTGAAGTGGGAATGTCATTTCGGTATGCCATTTCCATACACGTCCGAAACTGGTTTACAATGGAACGCCGAACCGTGCTCGCATGTAAAAGGCACAGCAAATCGTCCTCGGTAATCTCGTGGGCCGGATGTTTTTGCTGATCCACAACGGAGCAAGAATTTGCAATGTTATTTGTCAGTTTGGTCCATCTGTATTCAAATCGATTTGATAAATGCGCCGCCGCTTTTATTTCCTTTTCCGTGAGTTTGAATTCGAAATCTTGGAATGCAAGACTCCGTTCGGCTTGGACATAGGGGTCATTCCAACTTTCTACATATTTTGATATCGCGTAAAAAGTTACACGGGATTCGGAGAGATATTTTTCAGCAGAACTCTTGGTACCCGTTCCGGCCAATTCCTTGCTTTCGCCATATTTTATCAATCGAGCGATTGCTTCTG
>Ga0114996_10010155_pt1 | contig 10244 bp, 10 predicted proteins | sample ArcticOcean_MG_C_4_FD_87039 | JGI IMG/M metagenome (GOLD analysis project Ga0114996, IMG submission 87039) | Marine microbial communities from western Arctic Ocean - ArcticOcean_MG_CB4_134 | ecosystem: Environmental > Aquatic > Marine > Oceanic | place: Arctic Ocean: Canada Basin | collected...
CCGCGTATTGCGCGACCAGCAGTAATTGCACACGCACACGGTTGCCCAGCCATCCCCAAATGACCCCACCCGCCGTTAGACCGAACGCGAAGCTGCTCACCACCGCCGCCGCCGCGCCGCCGTCGATTCCCTTGTCCATATAGTACGACAGTTGGTGGAAGCCCACGCCCGTAGACGACAGCGAAAACATGATGCTGGAGGCCAGCACCAGCCAGAACGCGCGGGTGGCCATCGCCTCGTTCAACGTCCAGTCGCGGGGGACCACATGCCGCACAATCTCCCCCCCGACGTCCGGGGGAGGGTCGGCCCTCCCGTCGACGTGCAAGCCTAGGTCCTCCGGACGGCGCGCCATGAACAGCAGCGACGGCAGCACGCCTAGCGTCAGCGCCAGCACGCCCAACGCAACCCAGGCCGCACTGACGCCCGCCCGGCTGATGATCTGCTGTGTCACCACCGGGGCTGCGATGAGCCCCGTGGCGCCCAGACCGATGAGCAGGGCCATGGCCTTGCCGCGACGACGCTCGAACCATTTGGCCACCGTCACTTGGTTAGGGAACTGCACGAACGCCTGCCCCGACATGCGGACGAAGGCATACACGCCTACGAACACCACAGCGGACTGCACGTTGGCGAGGACGAAGCACCCGACGCCCACCATGAACGCGCCCGTGGGTATCACTGCACGCGGCCCTACCCGGTCCAAGAAACGTCCAATGAACGGGCTCGCAAGTGCTGTCGCAACGCCCCCCAACGTCGTACCGCTGGCGATTAGCGTGCGGCTCCACCCGTACTCGGCGGCGAGCGCGGGAACGAAGATGCTGGCGACCTCCACTGCGCTGGAAACTCGAGAGGCGTTGGCCAGGCCCGCCACCACGACGATGACCCAGCCATAGTAGAAAGGAGTGCGGTGGGCGAAACGGGCAGCGAGGCTATCTATGGTGCTATTCCCCGTCGCCGGACCGGAACCAATGCCAGAACTTCACCTTGCGCAAGCGGCTGGAGCTATCGCCTTCGGAATCCAACTTGGGCTCGCGCCCCAGCCTGCGTCCGATACGTGCCAGCAGAATGCCAATCTCATAGAGGACAAGAATGGGCACGGCAACGAGTGTCTGGTTGAGGGGGTCGAACGTCGGCGTGATGATGGCGGCCGCCACGAACGCCAGCACGATGGCGAAACGCCTGAACCTGGTCAGCATGCTTGGCGTCACCAGCCCCATGCGCGCCAGGGCGAACATCAGCAGGGGTATCTGAAAGACCATCCCCATCCAGAACATGAGCGAGACCAACACGCTGATGTAACTGGAAATCCGAATCGCCGAGTCCACGTTCTCGGAGCCGAACTCGAAAAGGAACTCGAACGCCCTGGGAAAGAGCTGGTAGTAGCCGAATGCCGCGCCACCAACGAACGAGATGAGCGCCGCCGGCAACAGCAGGAACACGTAGAGCCGCTCGTGGACGGTGAGCCCGGGTGTGATGAACATGATGATGTGGTAAAGCACCATAGGCAGCGTGGCCACGAAACCCGCCATGAGCACGACCTTGAAGGTCGTACTCACGGTCTCCAGCACCTCAGTTGCGATAGGCCGTTGACCGAGTCTGCCGAAGCCCGGCTCCAGCAGGAAGCCCAAGATGGCGTCGCGGAAAAGGAATGCAATGACGGTCGCTACCACAAGGAACGCGAGGATGAACATGAGCCTGCGGCGTAGCTCATCCAGGTGCTCACGCAGCGTCAAGGACTCGCTAGCCACGTGTGTCCTCGTGCGAGTCCGCATTGGCGGCAGCATCCTCGTCTGACTCCTCGCCAGTGCCCTGCGACTCGCGAGCAACTGCACCCTCGGGCTCGGGCACAGGCGTAGGAGTCATCGGCTTAATGACCGCCGGCTCGTCCAGCTTCACGGTGGCGGCGTCGGCCAACGACCGTATAGTCAGCTGCGCCTCTTTCCAGAATTTGCCCAGAGTCCGTGCGACGTCCACTATCCGGTTCGGGCCAAGCACGACCAACGCAATCACCGAGATCGCAATCAACTCCAAGTTGCCAATGCCAAAGAGATTCACGGGGTCGCTCGCTTCAGACATTCAGGACAGGCAGCCAACTCGGTCCAGGGCAGCTCCGGCGAAGGCTTGAGCCGCAAACCGAAGCTCTCCGCCGTCTTCAGTAGCGTGCACACCGGGAGGCCGACCACGTTCAGGTAGCATCCCAGGACCTCCGCCGCCGGGTGAAAACTCTCGCTCTGCACCGCGTAGGCCCCTGCCTTATCAAACGGATCACCCGACGCTATGTAAGCCTCTATCTCATCGTCGGTGTAGTCGCGCATCACGACCCGCGAAGCGCGGAAGGCCTGCTTGGTCTGGCCAGTCGCAGCGTCCACCAACGCCACCGCCGTGAGCACGCGGTGCTCCCTGTCGCGAAGCGCTGTCAGCATGGCCCGCGCCTCACCGATGTTCGCCGGCTTGCCCAGTACCTGGCCCTCAAGTTCCACTACCGTATCCGCGCCAACAACCGTGCCTGACGCGACCTCTCTTGAAGCAGCCTGTGCCTTGGCCAGTGCACGCTCCGCCGCCAACGCTTGCGGGTCTACCCCCTCGACTGGAGGCTCGGGTATGTCAGTCGGCCATAGCACAGCCTCAAGACCTAATCTCTCAAAGATTTCGGCCCGGCGCGGCGATGCCGAGGCCAGCACCAGCGTCTGACGGGCTGCCAGCTTCGCCTGCTTCTTCTCATCCAACGGTCACGTCACCACACCCCCGACGGGGAAGGTCTGCGGGAACATATCTACTGGGCGCACCGCCTCGATGGCGAAGGGCCCGGCCGTGAGTATCGCCAGGTCACGCGCCAGCGTCTCTGGATCGCACGACACGTACACCAGCCGCTTTGGCGGCGCTTCCAGTAGCGCGTCCAGCGTTCCAGGCATACAGCCCGCGCGCGGCGGATCCAGGACGACTGCGTCCACCCCCTCGGCCGCCACTTCCATCAGCACGTCCTCGGTCTTGGCCTGGCGCAGCTCGATATTGGCGATACCCTCGATGTTCACTCGCGCGTCCGCCAGCGCGGCGGCGGACTCCTCCACCGCGACCACTCGGCGGACCTTGTCGGAAAGCAGTACCGCGAAGGTGCTCACGCCCGCATAGGCGTCAACTACGGTCTCCTCGCCGGTGAGCTTCAGCTCGCTCATGACCAGCTCAGCCATCTGCTCCGCCTGACGGGTATTTACCTGGAAGAACGACGGCGAAGATACTTGGAAACGGTGCCCCAACAGCGATTCGGTATAGTGCTTCTGCCCCGATGCCAGCGGCACGTCAATATCTTGGAATGTCGGTTGCAGCAGCCAGTCGCCAGTGTTGACGCCATAACGCAACGATAGTTGGGTCGTCTCCGCCACACGGCCCTGGAGCGACTCCAGCGCCTGGTTAATCCACGGCGCCATGAGCATGCACTCCTGGACCTCCACGTGACGGCGGCTCTCGCGGTGAACGTATCCCAGACGCCCGTCGCTCCAGACCGGCTTGGACCCTGGCTTCTCCGACTTCGTGCGCCATACGGTGAATCGTGCGTGGTTACGATAGTTGAAGGGCTCAGGGCTGGGCATGGTGGGCTGGACGGTGATGCCTTCCAGTTCGCCGACGCGGGAAAGAGTCTCAGCGACAATCTCCCGCTTCATCTCAAGCTGGCGTTCGTAGCTCACGTGTTGCCACTGACAGCCAGTGCACGCGCCGTAGTAGGGGCAAGGTGCCTCGACGCGGTGTGGCGACGGGTCCAGCACCTCGACCACTTGGGCCGCGATGTAGCCGCGGCGTTCGCGGGTGACCTCGGCGACGACGGTTTCGCCGGGAATGCCCCCGAAGACGTAGACCAGTTTGCCGTCCAAATCAGCTAGTGCCTCGCCCAAGCGGCCGAGTCCTTCGAGTTTGAGGTTGAGCAGACGCCCTTCTGGCGTAGGAGAGACCACCATCTGCTAGATGGTATCACCCACGGCTCGTAGGCCCTAAAATGGCCCGCGTTGTTTACCTAGGGGGTTACCCGAGTGGCCCAGGGGGATTAATACGTGGAAGGAATAGCGGGAAGAGTCGCCATCGTTACCGGCGCGGGACGCGGCATCGGCCAGGGCGTTGCGTTGGCCTTGGCCCAAGAGGGCGCCAGCGTCGTCGTGAACGACCTCGACCAGAAGCCGCTGGAGGAGACCATCGCCCAGATTGAAGCCATGGGCGGCAAGGCCGTCGGCCTCGCGGGCTCCGTCACTGAGACAGGGATTGGCGAGCGCCTGGCCGCGATGGCGGTCGAGCGCTTCGGCGACGTCCACATCACGGTAGCCGCCGCCGGTTACACCTGGGACGGCATGACGCACCGCATGTCCGACGAGCAATGGCAGGGCATCATTGACGTCCACCTCACGGGAACCTTCCGAGTCGTGCGTGACGCCTACAAAGTCATGCGCGACAATGCCAAGGCCTCCTTGGATGGGGGTAGAACTCCTCCTCCGAGGCATATCGTCACCGTCTCCTCACAGTCCGGCTTCGGGAACGTTGGCCAGGTCAACTACGCCGCCGCCAAGGCGGGCATCGTCGGCCTGACGAGGACGGTTGCGCTGGAGGGTGCGGCGTTCAACATCCTGACGAACTCGGTCGCCTTCGGCATGATCGACACGCGTCTCACCAAGGCACGTGAGTCCCAGGAGGAACGTCTAGGCGAGGCTGTGCTCGGCATCCCTAAGGCAATTCGCGAAAAACACATGGCAGATCTGCCCATGAAGCTCGTCGGCACCATCGCCGAGGCCGTGGGCCCGATCCTGTTTTTGACGTCCGACCTCGCAAACTTCGTCTCCGGCGCGCTGCTCGAGGTCAACGGCGCAGCACACATCTCGTAATCATGCAGTCCACCTCTAATCACATCCAAGAGCCCAAAGAAGACGCACGAGCGCACAAGCCCCGGGTCCACGTGGTGACCTATATCAAGCTGCGATCGTTCGGAAAGGTGTGCTGGTTCATGCGCCAGAATATGCACATCTACGAGATTGCGCGCGGGCGGGAAGGCTTCGTGGCCGGCGGCATCCGTTCCATGTTCTGGCGCAAGGAGTTCTGGACCTTCACCACCTGGGACGACCGCGACAAGATGATGGCGTTTGTACAGAGCTGGCCCCACTCCGAAGCGGCGGCCCGCCATGGCGAGATGGCCGAGGTCGGCCAATATGTGGAATGGGAAAGCGACGTCCAGCCCGACTGGGACGAGGCGCTGGAGCGCCTGCAGCGTCCGACGGGCAAGCTGGGTTAGCAATCGAGCGAAACGGGCTTTCGTCAGGCGATTTGCGAAGGTAAATCAGGAGATTAGAGTTAGTAAAGATTCATCATCCGTGAGTGCGCGGCCTAATCCACCGCCACCATGACGAGAATGGGCGTGCTCACAAAGATGAACAGCGCCCAATCAAACCCATGCGCGATAGCACCGAGGGCGGTGCCGACCGCCAGTGGATGCTCGATATCGCTGTTGGCCATGGCCAACATTGAGGCGCCCACTCCGAACGCGGCATAGAGGGCGAACAGCGCCGATGTCCCAAAGATGAGCTCGTCGCCCAACCATCTCTCCAAGAACCCGGCTAGTCGCGAAGCGATGACCAGTGCTCAGAGGTGCCCACCTACGGTGTGGCGCAGGCCTGCGGTCGCCCCGTGCGGCGTGGTGAACAGGACGCATGCGCTGGAGGCGATGGCGGCACCAACACCGCGCAGACCACCGAAGGGCCGCTGAGGACATCTTCGGCCCAAAGCACAACAGTCAACGTCATCGTCGCCAGAGCGACCTGAGCAAAGTACCGGCGGCCGTGGACCTTGAACTTGGGACTGAGGGAGAGGGAGCGCACCGTCGACGCGCATCATAAGCCCCGTTGCGCGAGGCCCACGCAGCGCATACGCTCCGGTCATGGCAAAGCCATCCTCCTCGACCTACCCACGCGATGAATTCTGGCAAGCACTCGAACGCGGCTCATTCGAGCTACCCCAGTGTGCGGTGTGCGGGGCGGTGAACCCACCGTCGGCGTCCCAATGCATCGAGTGCGGCTCCACCCTCCTCAACTGGCGTCTAGAGCAAGGCAGCGGACACGTCTATAGCCTCATGGAGCGCCACCCAGGCACCGGCCAGAGCGGACAGGCCACCGTCATCGTGGTGATTCAGTTGGACGCGGGCCCCTGTCTGATGGGTGTCATAGTAGCAAAGCAGGGTGCCGTCGGCGTCGGAATGCGCGTGAAGCCCGTGCTCGAATCAGCTTCCGGCCCCGACCGGCTACCACAGTTTTCGGAATCCGCAAAGTAAAGACGGAGACTGGTATCGAAAGCATAGTCATAGTTTATATCTATACCTTGACTGTCCACCGACCACCTAGTTTGAGTCCCAAATCGAAGCGTTTCATTTGCCGCTCCACTCGTAGTCCCGTATACTGAGACCGCGTGATTCGTGGCGTTTGACCCGCCTTGAAGCGGGTTCAATCGTAGGGCATTTACCCACGAACAAAAGGTTTCGTCTATGGCACAGTATGACCTCGGGATTATCGGTTCCGGTCCCGGTGGGTATGTCGCAGCCATCCGCGCCGGCCAGCTGGGGCTGAAGACGGTCTGCATCGAACGGGAGGCCATTGGAGGGGTCTGCCTAAACTGGGGCTGCGTCCCCTCAAAGGCACTGATTCGCAACGCCGAGGTGCTGAACCTGATCAACGATGCCGAGAGCTACGGCATCACCACCGGCGAGGTCAAGGCCGACTACACAGTCGCCTATCAGCGCAGCCGGCGCATCGTCAATCGCCTCACCAAGGGTGTCGCCAGCCTGTTCAAGAAAAATAAGATCGACTACGTCGAGGGCGAGGCCAAGTTGATAGATGCGCACACCATCGCCGTCGGAGATAAGCGCATCGAGGCCAAGAACATCATTATTGCCACCGGCGCGCGGCCCAAGCCTCTCCCTGGAGTAAGCGTCGACGGCAGCACCGTCATCACCTACCGGGAGGCCGTGCTGGGCGAATCGGTCCCCAGACAGGTAGTCATCATTGGAGGAGGACCCATCGGTCTGGAATTCACTTACATCTACAACGCCTACGGCGCCGAGGTCACGGTCATCGAGTCCGAGTCCCACATCCTGCCCAAGGAGGACGCGGAGATTGCCGCGGCACTCCACAAGGCACTGACCAAACAAGGCATCACCATCAAGACCAGCACCGCGTGCGAGTGGTCAGAGCTCCTCGGCAAACGGGTCAAGGTCCACATGGACGGCCCAGACGGTCACTTGGATCTCGAGTCCGACTGCGTGCTTGTGGCGGTGGGCATCGCGCCCAACACCGAGGACCTCGGCCTTGAGAATGCCGGCGTAGAGACCGACCACGGGTTCATCAAAGTGGACTCCGAGCTACGGGCCAACGTCGAAGAAGGAATCTACGCCATCGGCGACGTCACGGCCGGGACTATCCCCCTTGCCCACGTCGCCCAAAACCAGGGAGTGTACGTGGTGGAGCGCATCGCCGGCGAAGAGGCCCACCCCATCGACCCCATGGCGATTCCCAGGGCCGTCTATACCAACCCGCAGGTCGCCTGCATGGGACTGACCGAGGAAGAGGCGACCGCGCGTGGCATCGTTTACAAGGTAGGAAAGTTCCCATTCACCGCCAACGCCAAGGCCTTGGCGGTGAATGATTACGAAGGCTTCGCTAAGGTACTGGTGGACTCCACCAGCGGCGAGCTGCTGGGTGCCCACCTCATCGGGCACGACGTGACTGAGCTTTTGGGTGAGCTGAGCCTCACCCGCATTATGGAAGGCACAAACCTGGAGGTGGGGACGGTGGTCAACGCCCACCCCACCTTGTCAGAGGTCGTCAAAGAGGCGGCGCTGGCGGCAGATGGCCGCGCCGTGCATATCTAGGCGGTCAGCAGGTATCATCTGTCGATTCGCCCAAGAGACGGCGCATGCGCAAGGGCCCACCGACCGGCTCTGGCGTACGAGGAGGAAACATGGCCGGATTCGACATGGCGCTCTCAATCGGAGGCGAAGCGGGGCAGGGTATCGCCACCCCTGGCAACATCCTCGCGAGAATCCTCGCACGACGAGGCCTCTATCTGAGCAGCTACAACGCGTTCCAGTCCATCATTCGTGGCGGGCATATCTTTCTGACGCTCAGAGTCACCGAGGAGAAGGTGTACAGCCACGGTGACAAGATTGACATCCTTTTATGTCTCAACCAAGACACCATGGACAAGCACCTCCACCTGATGGGGTCTGGCTCCGTGGTGCTATTCAACAGTGACAACATCAAACCGGGAGACGCCGCTGACGGCGTCCAACTTGCCGGGTTGCCCATCAGCGACCTGACGGGCAACCCCCGGGCAGGTCTGAACCAGAACACCGTGGCCGTAGGCGCGATTATGCACCTGCTGGGCATGGACTTCGACGTTCTGGAACAGAGCCTAACTCAGCAGTTCCAGCGCAAGGGCGAAGCCGTCGTCAACGAAAATGTCAGCGTGGCGCGGGCAGGATTCGACCACGCAGTCGAGAACCTGGTTCCATTTTCGGTGCCCGCGCCGTCGGGCGGCAAGCCCCTGGGTATGTGGTCTGGCAACGAGGCCCTCGCCATCGGCGGTGCCGCGGCGGGCGTCAGGTTCTACGCCGCCTATCCCATGAGCCCGTCCACAGGCGTGCTCCACTGGATGGCGCAGAACGCACGCAAACTCAACATCATGGTGCGGCAGGTCGAGGACGAAATTGGCGTCGCCAACATGGTCATCGGCGCGGCACACGCGGGAGCGCGGGCCATGACAGCGACGTCAGGTGGCGGGTTCGCGCTCATGACCGAGTCCGTCGGCGCAGCAGCGATGATGGAGATTCCTGTGGTCTACATCAACGTGATGCGCGCGGGCCCGTCCACCGGCGTGCCCACCAAGACCGAGCAGGGCGACCTATGGCAGGCCCTGGGTGCCAGCCAAGGCGACTTCGAGCGCTTCATCGTGGCACCCATCCATGCGCTGGACTCCTTCGAGACCGTACCAGAGCTCTTCAACCTGGTCGACAAGCTCCAGTGCCCGGGGATAATACTGACCGACCTCCTCATCGGGGAAGGCCACTTCAGCGTCGACCCGGAAGAGATCAATCTCAGCCCTGAAATCAACCGAGGAGAGCTCATCACCGAGCCAGCCACCAACGACAACAAGTACCTTCGCTATAAAGACACGGAGAGCGGCGTGTCCCCACGTGCCATCCCTGGAACCGAGGGCTACGTCCATGTTGTCGCCACAGACGAGCACGACGAGGACTCGGGGCTGCTGAGCGACGAGTTCACGAACCCTCACAAACGCCGTGCATCGGTGGAGAAGCGGGCCCGCAAGTTCCAGAACGCAGTCGACTTGGTCGCGCCGCCAGAGCTGCTTGGACCCGCGGACGCCGACGTGACGCTCCTCGGCTGGGGTTCCACTTACGCCGCAATCCAGGACGCCATCCCTTTGCTGGAGGCCGAGGGCATCAAGGTCAACCACCTGCCCGTCAAATGGATTGTCCCCTTGCACACAGACACCATCATAGACGTGGTCTCCAAGGCCAAAAAGACCGTGATGGTCGAGAACAACTACTCTGGACAGTTCTACCGCTTCATGCGGGGTGAGACCGGTGTCAGCGTTGATGGTCACATCCGCAAGTACGACGGCGAGCCTTTCCAGCCCCACCATATCGTCAACGGTGTGAAGGAGCTACTTGCCGGCAAGACCGACATCTACGTCCCCTACCAAGAAGTGGTGGTCTAGGAGCAACGTCATGGTAAACATCGAACTAACCGCTAAGGACTTTAAGAGCGTCGAGCCCGACTGGTGCCCAGGGTGTGGCCACTTCGGAGTGCTGAACAGCCTTCAACGCGCCCTCGCTGAGCTCGGCCGTCAACCCCACGAGACCGTCACGGTCAGCGGCATCGGCTGTTCATCCAACACGCCGGGGTACATCAATACCTTCGGCATGCACACCCTCCACGGCCGTTCGCTGGCCGTCGCTACGGGAGTGAAGATGGCCAACCACAAGCTGACGGTAATCGCCACCGGAGGTGACGGTGACGGCTACGGCATCGGCGGCAACCACTTGACCCACACCGCCCGCCGCAACGTCGACCTAGCCTACGTGGTGATGAACAACCAAATCTACGGTCTCACCACCGGTCAGGTATCACCCACCAGCCGCCCTGGTATGAAGACCAAAAGCACCCCGTTTGGCAATGTGGAATATCCGCTGAACCCCCTCA
>Ga0114996_10010156_pt1 | contig 10244 bp, 10 predicted proteins | sample ArcticOcean_MG_C_4_FD_87039 | JGI IMG/M metagenome (GOLD analysis project Ga0114996, IMG submission 87039) | Marine microbial communities from western Arctic Ocean - ArcticOcean_MG_CB4_134 | ecosystem: Environmental > Aquatic > Marine > Oceanic | place: Arctic Ocean: Canada Basin | collected...
AACGAGCCGATTACGGCTTCTTCTGATTCTATGTCGTGGGGTGGAAGCCGATCAGCCTGCAATTTGGCTTATTCCTCTGAACTCTCCGCGTCATCGTCGCTGCCCTCTTCATCTTCGCCGCGCTCTTTTGCCTCACGGGCAAGTCGACGCGACTCAAACTCTTCAAGCAGGGACATCTCACCGGTGCCGTCACCGCCGACGCCTTCTACCATGGCGGCTTCCATCGCTGCGGCCTCTGCGCCACCGTCGACGGACACGACGTTCAGTACAACCTGACCGTCGACGCCTTCAAAGTAATGGATCGGGACGGTGTACTCGCCAAGCATACGGACCGGAGTGTCAAATCGAATTCCACGCCGGTCAACCTGGACGTTAGAGATCTCCGTCAATTTTTCGGCAAGCATGGTGTTGGTGACAGAACCGTAAAGGCGGCCACGCGGGCCTGACCGTACGAGAATCTCCACCGGCTCTTCAGCCAATTTGCTTGCGACCTCTCGCCACTCTTCAGCCTCTTTGACACGTCGGACCTCGGCATCACGCCTGAGGCTCTCAACGCGCTTCAACTCGCCGCCAGTTGCCATGGTGGCGAGCTCACGGGGTAGCAGGAAGTTCCGGGCGTAACCGTTCTTCACGTCTTTAATGTCGCCCGCGCGAGCGTTCGGTGGGACGTCATGCAAGAAAATGACTTTCATATGGTCCTCCATGCCCCCGAAATCCACTTACATAAGGAAGGGGCTGAATCAGGTGTGACCCGGCGGCGGAAGGTCCGGAGCGCGATCGGTCACCTGGATGCTGCGGCTCAGTTGCCGGGTTCCGTCTAACTACGAATTTAGATATCTACGGGTCGCCCGGCGGGAGACGATCCAACGATGATAGCTGTGGGAGCGCTTCCCGCACAATGCTTACTCACCGAATACGCGGTCGGGCGCTGGTAGATTCGTCGGCTACGGCTGTCTGATGGAACGAAAACGCCTGCCCTTGCGTGGCCTTCTGCATGAGGAACATCGCAAGGGCAAGCAGCAGTTACTTGAGAGTCGCTCTAGCGGACAACCCCTGCCGTTCGGAGCTTGTCTATCTCGTCGCCGCTCATGCCAAGCAGGTCGCCCATGATCTCGTCATTGTGCTGGCCGACCGTTGGCGTCGTGCCAACGGGTACGTCGCTCCGGCTGAACTTAATGATCTTGCCGGTCACATGAATCTTTCCGGCTATCGGGTCGTCAACCTCAACCAGAACTTCACGCTCCCTCAGGTGATCGCTCATCGCCGCACGTGGAATGTCGTTGACCGGAGCGCAGGGAATGGACGCAGCATTGAGCGTTTTTTCAGCCTCGTCCATGGTCTTGGAGCCGAACCAGTCGATCAAAACTGCTTCGATCTCGCCACTTTCTTCTGCGCGTCCGGTTCGGTCCTGCCAGCGCGGGTCATCTTTCCATTCCGGGTGCCCCACGGTGTCGGCCAACCGGGGGAAGATGTTGTCACTTGATGCACCCGCTAGGTACACGTGGCCGTCGGTCGTCTTGTAAGAGTTGGCCACGCCATCGCCGTTGCCCTGACGCTCCGGCACGATGCCTGCGCCGAGGAATGCCGTCAATGGGATTTCACACGTGGTGAACCCGGTGTCGGCAAGACAGACATCGATCGCCTGCCCTTCGCCAGAGAACTGACGTTCATACAGCGCACCAAGTGCACCGATTGTTGCGTGGAGCGAGGTGATGCGGTCGATCAGTGGAAATGGCTGAACCGTCGGATCACCTTCCGGCGGGCCGGTGAGCGACATCAGCCCGCTCATCGCTTGGCCGATGGTGTCGAAACCAACGCGGTCCTTGTACGGCCCGTACTGGCCATACGCCGATACGTTCACCATCACGATGCCCTTGTTGAGTTTCTTCAAATCCTCGTATCCGAAACCCATCTTGGCGATGGTGCCCGGTCGGAAGTTCTGGATCAGTACATCGGAGACCTTCACCAGGTCACGTAGAACCTCCTTTCCCTCCTCGGTGCGGAGGTCGATAGAGAGGCTGCGTTTTCCGGAGTTGTACTGCACCCAGTAAGCGGACTGACCACGGACCCGTGGGCCGTTCGAACGACTCTCGTCGCCCTTCAAGGACTCAACCTTGATTACGTCAGCTCCGAGGCGTGCAAACATCAGCCCACAGCGCGGTCCGGCCTGATATCGGCCTAGATCAAGGACTCGTACGCCGTCCAGCGCGCCTTTTGCCTGAGTTCCATTGGCGTTGGTCATGGATTCCCCTCCAGAGGGCTCCGGATTCATACGCGGTATGTCCGTGATCCCAGAATGTTCAGATTCGGATGGTGAGTGGGCAGATCATACATCTCTCTCGGGCAGAGCGACGGTATGGGAGGTATCTCACCCGAGCAAAACCTCGTTGTGCACTCACGGTTCTTTGATTTATCACAGCCGATATATTTCTTCACCCGAAAGAAGAAAAACATCAACTTTAGCGCGTTAATTACCGTAAAAATCGCTTTCCAGCTTTGTATCGCCAATAAACGAAAAAGAACGATTAAATCGCGAGTTTCGGGTATTACCTAAACCCGCAATACCGAATCTGCAAAATCCGGTTGAGGGATATACAAATGCGTCAGATTCGTTTCGACCGCCAATGTCTACTCAGCAGGACTAATAGCTGATGGGCAGGTGGAGCAGGGGATGGATGCCGTGCTCTTCTCAGGTGGAAGAAGTGGTTGCGTCATCCGAAACCCTTGCCGGAATGGCGCAGGGCCTGCAAAAGGCCGTGGGCGCTTTCCAGATAGGCGACGGAAATAACGGAAAAGCCACCGGAGAGAGTCCCGCTTAGGGTTTAAATCCGGACCGTAACAATTAAGACGGCCGGACTTCCTGAGATCACCACATTCAGTGGTGGGCCCGGGGAGTCCGGCCGTTTCTGTTTCATGCGTAATCCGGAGGACGGTATCCCGTGACTAGACGGTTCCCCTGCGGTCTCTGCCTAACCCGTGCCCTTGCGGTCTATGAAGGTCTTGAAGCCTTCCAGTACAGGTGTCGGCGCGAGCTTGGTCGCCTGCTCGTTGAGTTCTTCCTCGAACTGCTCCCGCCAGCTTCGACCGATGTTGCCATCGATCAAACGCTTTGCGCCCTGCACCATCCGCTGGTCGTTCTTGGCTATGTCCTGGGCGATCTCGACGGCCTTTGAAAGTACCTGGTCCTGTGGAACAAGGTGGTTCAGGAGGCCCGCCGCAAGTGCTTCCCGCGGCTCTACCACTCGGCCTGTAAGCAGGTACTCGCGCGCCATAGGCAACCCGACGATGGTCGGCAGTAGCCATGTGTTGTTGATACGCCCGTAGGTGACCGCCAGGAAACGGAAACGAGTCTTGTCGCAACCGACTCGGATGTCGAACGACGTAGAAAGCACGCCACCGCCGCCGTAGCAAAGGCCGTTTAGTGCGCCGATGCGTGGCTTTCGGCCCGAGGCGAAACGCCAGGAATGCTCGGTGAAGTTACTGGAGGGTGGTGGCACATCTTCGGCGGCAAGCCGGGCCATCTCTTTAATGTCCGCACCGGCTGAAAAAGCGCGATCGCCCGCGCCGGTGACAACGATGACCGACGTTTCTTCGTCGGCATCAAGCCTGTCCATAGTGTCGTACAGCTCGGTGAAGAGCTGACGACTCAGTGCGTTCATCGCGTGCGGTCGGTTGAGCGTAACGATGGCAACCGTGCCATCGTGCTCGACAAGTATTGGATTCTCGTCAGACAAGTCTGCGTGGCTCCTCTGAAAATTGGTGACGCTGGAAGCGCGATTATGTCCCGGCCTCCGCCACTGGTCAACGCGGATACGGCTCAGGGCCCGGATTGGATGTATCAGGCCGCGACTCTGGCACAGCATGGCGCGTAACAACGGTGCACAGGTAACCTCCACACCGAAGCGCCCGGGTTAGTCGTAACCCCGCTCCAGAGCTTCGCCAGGGGCTCGAAAGTTTTGCCGGACACGCTTATGTCCGGTATCCTCATGCCCCGCCCGCATACGAAAGATTCTTAACGTCAGACGCCCAGTCGCCATTCGGAGGACTCCAAGTGCCGTTCGACCCGATTTTCAAAGCACCGATCTCAGACATGGCGGTCACGCCGAACCTTATAGACCGCGACGAGGCCGCAAAAGGCTTCGAGTGGGCCGACATGTATTCGGAGCTGGACTGGTTGCCGGACGGTGGCCTGAACAAGGCGTACGAGGCGATCGACCGCCACGTCGCCCACGGACATGGCGACAAGGTGGCGATGATCTGGGCCGGCAAGAAGGGCGAGGAGGAGATCTACACCTTCGCCGACATGAAGGCCCAGACAAACAAATGGGCAAACGTCGTCACGAAACTCGGACTTGAGCGCGGCGACCGAGTCTTTATCTTTATGGACCGCCTACCTGAACTGTACTTCGCATTCTTCGGCACACTCAAGGCGGGCGGAGTTGTTGGCCCGTTGTTCTCGGCCTTCGGTCCTGAGCCGGTCAGGGACCGTCTGCAGGACTCAGGGGCGATGCTCTTCCTGACACAGCCGGAACTCCGCGACAAGGTCAGCGGCATCCTGCCGGAGTGCCCGGACGTGAAGCATATTGTCGTCGTCAACAAGGACGGTCGTTCAAGCGAGCCGCTGGTGGACGGGGACCTTGCGTACGAAGAGTTGATGTCGGACGCATCTGACGACTTCGGAATCGTCTCCACGTCGATGTACGACTACTCGATCATGCACTACACCTCCGGCACCACGGGCAAGCCCAAGGGCGCAGTGCACCGTCACCTGGCCGCCGTGCAGCAGTACGCCACCGGCAAGTGGGCATTGGACCTGCACTTTGACGACATTTACTTCTGCACAGCCGACCCCGGCTGGGTGACGGGTACGTCGTACGGGATGATGGCGCCGTGGACCAACGGCGTGACAAACCTGATCTATGAAGGCGGGTTCAGCGCCAACAACTGGTACGACACCATCGACAAGTACAAGGTCACCGTCTGGTACACCGCACCCACCGCTATTCGCATGCTCATGCGCGCCGGTGCAGACCCCGTCAAGAGCCATGATCTGTCCACGCTGCGCTTCATAGCGTCTGTCGGAGAGCCTCTCAACCCTGAGGCCGTCGTCTGGGGCAACGAGATGTTCAACCAGGCTATCCACGACAACTGGTGGCAGACCGAGACGGGCGCAATCATGTGTGCCAACTACGCCTCTATGGAGGTCCGACCCGGCTCGATGGGCAAGCCCATACCGGGTGTCGAGATGGGAATTCTGGACACGGATTACAACCCGCTCCCGGCGGGCGAGGACGGTCTTCTGGCGGTCAAGCCGGGCTGGCCCTCCCAGTTCCACGCCTACTGGAACAACTCTGAGATGTACAACTCCAAGTACAAGAAGGGCTGGTACATCACAGGCGACCAGGCGCAGATGGATGAGGATGGATACTTCTGGTTCCAGGGTCGATCCGATGATGTGATCAACACCGCCGGACATCTTGTCGGACCGTTTGAGGTGGAGAGCGCTCTTATCGAACACCCGGACGTCGTCGAGGCCGGAGTTATCGGCGTGCCGGACGATATTGCGATGGAGGTCGTAAAGGCTTTCGTGGCGACACGCCCGGGCGTCGAGCAGACCGACGCGCTGCGACGAGACATCATGCGATTCGTGCGAACCAAGCTATCGGCCGCTATTGCGCCACGCCAGCTCGAGTTCACGGACTCACTGCCCAAGACACGCTCCGGAAAGATCATGCGCCGACTTCTGAAGGCACGAGAACTGGGCCTCCCGGAGGGCGACACCTCGACCCTGGAAGACGACTAGGTCGAGGTGTTAGATTCCTCGTCGCCCTGATCGTGCTGCATGAAGCCGTTCAGGTTTTCGTGGCCGTGATTACGGGCGTGTCGCCTTATGATCTGGACGTTGGATTCGTCGGCGCCTATCCGGGCGTAAAGGTCAACGATTCGCTGGACGGGTGGCGACTCTCGTTATTCCACTATTCTGGCGGCCTCGTGACCGGGACGGTGATGGTGTACGTCTACGTCCGCTGGTACTGGGGTTGGTCCGGAAACAAAACGTCGTTTGTGGAGTGGTGGCTAGGTGCGTTGATTATTGTCATTGCCGGGACCGAACTTGGAAACGGGATAGCGGAGGGTGCGTACAACGCCGAGTACATAGCCAATCGAGATCCAGCGAGCATCATCAGCCTTGTCGCAATGGTTGGTGGGTTCGTTGTGCCCCGGATGATGCTCGCTTCGCGTGGGGCAAGACTGGCGGTGATGCGCGGCGAGTCAGGGGACCGCAACCAGATTGAAGAGGGGCTTCGTCGGCGCTAGAAGTAGTAGGGTTCGATCTGAGCGTCCTCCCTAGGAGGGAGGAGGTGGGTCGCGTCTGGGCCAACGCCGGTAGTTACCCCCCCCCTGACCCTCTCCTACATTAGGAGGGGGGCTATCTGCACCTACCCGCGGCCCGGCTTGGCCCACATCTCGCGCCATATCAGCGCGGCGATCGCCGTCCCGACCAATCCGACTATCGAGTTGATGGCCAGCGCCAGGCGGATGCCAAACAATTCAGCTATCACCCCGCTGATAAGAAGCCCCATTGGTAACCCGTAAACAGCTAGAGACCGGACGCCCATGACCCGACCTCGGTACTCGACCGGCGATGCGTGAAGCAAAGTGCTTGCCATAGAGATCATCGCAACACTCTGCGTCGTTCCATAGACGACCAGAGTCACGAGCGCGGCGAGCCACCAGCCCATAAATGCGAATACCAGCATGCTCACATGCCACAGAACGATTCCGATCATCATCCGTCGCATCGGGGCGGCCGATTGCGCATACGCCGCCAGCCAGACCGATCCGATCAGCGCACCGATCCCCGGCGCCATCTGCATCATCGCCAGCCCGTTAGGCCCCTTGTGATAGATCTCCCGCGCGACCACCGGCATGAGGCCGTTGACGACCGGAAATAGCGTCAAATTTACTAGGAATGCCAGTACGAGCGGGCCAAGAATGGACTGGTCGTGGCGCATGTAGCTGACTCCCTCCTTGAGGTTGGCCAGCCAGCCGGAATCGTCCACCTTCATCGTCTGCTTTTTCAGGACTATGCCCAGAGATAAGATGCTGCTTCCGGCGTAGAGCAGCATCACGGCCACGTAAGCCTCGCCTACGCCCAGCGCACTCAGCAGACTCCCGCCCAGCAGTGCGCCCATGATTCGGGAGATGTCCATCACGCCACGACTGAGCGCCAACGCATTCGAAAGCGTGCGGGCTGGGATGACGTCCGCCATGAGCGCCTGACGTACAACGTTGTCCAGGTTCCGGGCGATGCCGGTCAGGAAGGCGAAGACGAACGCGTGCCACGGCTCAAGACCTCCGGATAAGGCCAGGGAGGTGAATCCAAGCGCTATCCCGGTAAGCACGGCCCGGTCCACTATCAGTAACGTCCGGCGATTGAACTTGTCGGTCAGTGCGCCGTAGAGCGGGCCAAACAGTGTGCCCCCAAAACGCAGCGTCCCAATCAAGCCGACCAACGCCGGTGAGTCGGTGGCGTTCAGGATGTACCAGCCAAGAACCAGCGTTTCCATCTCGAAAGCCCAGATGGTCAGCCCGTCAGCGGGCCACTGGAAACGGAAACTCCGATTTTCGAACGCCTCGAGAATGCCCCCGCGCCGCGATGCGGTCGGAGGCCCGGCTGCTGCCGGGCTAGCGGGCGATGGCTGTTCCGGCACGGGCGCGGTGTCCGCGCTCTGCTGGGCAGAACTATCAGAAGAGTCGTTCATTGAGACTAGAAGAATACGCCTGAACCGATGAGTTCGTGAAGAACCATGACCATGTCATTTCGGATCACAAAATGAGAGGCGGGATCGCAACGCGATCGGATCTTTGAACGAGGTATTTCTGCCGTTTCCAATAAAGTCCAGAGTTCAGGCTTCGGGCGAAACGAGGGAAGTTGGACGACGAAATCTCAAGCCGGATTCTGTCTCCCTTTTTGAACACATTACTCGTGGCAACCAGATCGATATCGAACCGTTTCGGAAGATTTGGGTCGATGTGGCGCGAGCGTTTGCGCGAGTCCTGATATCGCGCTCGGATAATCCCATCAGTCAGATTGACCGCGCAACCACATGGCCGTACATCCAGCAGCATCCCCGTGAAGTCCGTGTCTTCGGCGGATGTGGATGCCCACAAGGAGACCCTGACCGGCCCGGGCACCTCCATGTCCTCTACAAGCTCTTCGGTAGAGTAGACAAGGACGTCCGCCCGCTCTTCCTTTTCTGTGTGGTTCTTGGGCCCATCCGGTAGTGGTCCTCCGCCGCAACACAGGGGACCTCCAAGCGTGGGCACAGGTGCCTGCGGATCGTACATATATACGTCGGGGCGCTCATCTGCCGGTGGATCAACTGAGAGAACGCCGTGTTCGCTTGGCGAGTGGGCGCGCCCGTCGCTGTGCAGGTAGAAACGAGTTCTCTGAGCACGTTCAAACGGCCACTCGTTCTCATCCCGCCACACATTCTCGCCCATGACGAGCATCTTGACCGGGGGCTCGTCGATGATTCCGTTGTCTTCGCCCTTGAGCCAGTGGTTATACCAGCGCAGGGTCAGTTGATCCAGGTTTCACCTGAAGCGGTGGCAAGGTACTTGAAATCTTCATCGCCGACGACACTTTTACCGATAGTTGAATGTCTCCATGGGCCGATGATCAACTTCTGGCCGTTAGACGCTTCCCCGGAGCCGCCGCTCTCCCGCATGTTGACGTAGTTGCGCAGCGTCATCATCAGGAAAATGTCGTATCAGCCGCCCAGGTTGTACGCCGGGGTCTGGATATCGTCGTGTTTGTCCTCGATACGGATGCTGGACCAGAAACCATCCTCCATGGGGTGGTTCAGCCAGTCAAAAAAGTAGGGCGATGTCAGGGCGCTAATATGATGTTGTTGATCCAGCGGCAAGGTCCAGAACTCCTCTGCGATGTTGTCCACGGCGCTCGTTAACTGAGTGACGCGTTCGTCAGGAAACCCCAGCCCTTCGCTAAGGTGATTGGCGCCCGCTGCGGCCAGCCTGATGCCCGAGGAAGTGTTGAACCCTAACTGGAACACGCCGCCCTGGTATGTCCATCCTTCGTGATACTCAGATGTCGTAACGCTCGGGAAAATTGCGGTCAGATGAGGCGGCTTTTCGGAAGCGGAAAGCCACTGGATTGCGCCCGCATAAGAGCCGCCGATCATCCCAATTTTGCCGTTGGACCATGCCTGTTCGGCGATCCACTCGACCGTGCCATAGCCGTCGTGCGCTTCATTGACAAACGTGTCGAAGTTCCCCTCAGACGCGTAACGTCCTCGTACGTCTTGCAGTACGACCGCGTAGCCGTTCTCCACCGCCAAAAGGGTACTCAGGGCTGGTTCGCTGCGTTTGCCGTACGGGGTTCGTTGGAGGATGACAGGACATTCGCCGTCAGTGTTTGGGCGAAAAATGTCGGCATAAAGTTTTACGCCGTCACGCATCGCGATCGGGACGTTTAGCTCGATGATTGCCGCCGAGGTGGACATTGCGGTCACTCCCGATGTACGTGGTGGGTATGGTGCGAATGCATCGTTCCCGGCATCGGTCATGATGCGACTGCAAGTGCACCATGACATTATTTCGTAGAAAGCACCGGGGACGAGTTCGGACTGGTACGAAAAAAAGTTATCGCAGTAGGCCCTTAACGACATCTGCCATATCTGGTCGATAACCGTGTAGCCGGACATCTGGGACTAGAAAAGCGGCTGAATTTAGCCTGGATTCTTCTCCGCTGGACCGGGAGTGTATTCATCCGGTCCATTTTCTGGCAGGTGGTCCATGAACCAGCGTATGGCCGTCTCAAGAGCGTCCGGGGCTTCCATCGCGGGGTCGTCAGCGCAGTTCTCTAGTTCGTACAGACGCGAGCCCGGAAGGCGGTTCATCAGGGTCACCGCGTCCTCGTGCGTAAGCCGCTCCGCCTGCCTGCCACGGAGTATCAATGTGGAGACACCAGGATCGTCCGTGTCAGGGTGGGGCAGGCTGGCGTCAACTACTACTAGAGCCTTTATTGTCCGCAGCCGGGTCGACACAAAGGCTGCTCGGCACGATTCTCCGTAACCGACGACAAGCGCTGGCGCACCGGCCTGGTCCACGGCGGCGGCCGCCCAGTCGCCTCCGCGCTTGTCCCCGGGCATGGGGATTAGCTCTACAAAGAAGCTGCTTGAAAGTCGCTCCGCAAGCTTGCGCAATGGACCGGGATCAAC
>Ga0114996_10010158_pt1 | contig 10243 bp, 8 predicted proteins | sample ArcticOcean_MG_C_4_FD_87039 | JGI IMG/M metagenome (GOLD analysis project Ga0114996, IMG submission 87039) | Marine microbial communities from western Arctic Ocean - ArcticOcean_MG_CB4_134 | ecosystem: Environmental > Aquatic > Marine > Oceanic | place: Arctic Ocean: Canada Basin | collected...
CCTGTTCTCGGTGCGGGGTCGTGCCTCGTTCACCTTCAGGACGCTGCCGTCCAAGTCGGTTCCATTTAGGGAGCGAATCGCCTCGTTGGCGCTTTCTGTGTCACGCATCTCTACGAAACCGAATCCTCTCGACTGGCCGGTCTCGCGGTCGGTTATGACGTCCGCCGAAGCGACCTCGCCGTAAGCAGCGAACGCCGCCCTCAGCGAGTCATTGTTGACACTGCTAGCTAAACTTCCAACATAAATTCTCATACCAAAATACCTCAGTAGTAAATATTCCTAAGAGCAAAGCGGAGGCTCGCGAAGAGCCTGCCAAGAAAAGACGGGTGAGGTCAGTGAATGACCCGCGGAGCAAGAAGGTACCACTACCCTAGCACGTCGCTCGAACAAGTGTTCAGGAGACCGCAACGGGCGAAAGAACGAAAAAGAACGAATTGGAAGCGGCCAACGCCACCACGATCCGTCAAATATCGTAAACGGGGGAGACATACTGGGGAACTGGGACAACCCTGCACTCAAAAAAAAATAGTCCATCTCTTTGCCTCAGTCTGCGGCGGAGTTTCGCGCGAGCAGCCACATACGCCTCCACAGACCCTGACTCCCCCCGACCGCCACCTGCGTACGGGGAACTGTAAGGTTCCTGGTGAGCCGTAGGCGCGGCACACGATCTGAGGGAGTACAGAATGAGTCCGGTATCAAATGTTAAAAAAACGAAACTGTTCCGCGATCAAGTCCGAGTCGCCATGAGCGCCGAGCATGGGATTCTCCTCGAAGCGGAGGTCGCCATCGAGATTGTCGCGCCACCGAAGATTCACATATTTGACCTGGTAAATCTCCAGGATCGAGTGGCGGTCGAGTGCAAGCGCTACAAGTGGAAAGTGGGCGGAAATGTGCCGAATGGCAAAATCACCGGTTTAGTTGCGGCAGTTTCCGAACTGGCGAATCTGCCCGGACAATGGACTCGCATCCTGGCCATGTATAGGTCGACGAGAGGCATGCAAAAACAGTCGCTCGCTGAATATTTCGTCCAGAAACACGAACACCTTCTTGCCGATGTCGTGGTGGTTGAGGTGGCTGACGGCAAAACTCGGGTCCTCCACGGCGCCTCTCTTGGAGGGAAATGACGGCCGTTTCCTGAGTGGCGCTACAAAGCACCTATAACGGGCGCCCTGGCTCAACCTCCTGCGGGCTTTGCTCAACCGGCCGGTGGGAACAGAAAATCGAGACACTCGTCAGCCAACTCAACCGAGAATACGACCTCGTCCAGGTAGAGGGGTTCAAGAATCTCGCCCTGCCACAGAGAGTTGGGCGACCTCCGTTATGCTTCACTGTGACTGTCGCTGCTCGCGACCGTTGAAACCCGAACTAAAGAACTACAGGTGAAAACTTGATAACTCGAACGCTGGGCAGGACTGGACTGGAAGTGAGCCGACTCGGCATTGGACTTGCGGCCATTGCGCAAGAGTCGCTGGAGGACATCGCCAGCGTCGAAAAAGTGCTGACGGCAGCCCTGGAATCGGGCATCAACTTCTTCGACACCGCCGAGTGCTACCACGACAGCGAAGAGATGGTCGGTCGCGCCATCTCGGCTCGCCGCGACGAATTCTACCTCGCTACCAAGTTCGGTCACTCCCTGTCCGAAGACGGCCAGAAAGTGGCTCCGGCCTGGTCGGCCAGGGAAATTAACGCATCTATCGGCCAGAGCCTGAAGCGACTGCGCACCGACCACGTCGACCTGCTGCAGTTGCACACCTGCGACCTGGACGTGCTGCAAAAAGGCGAGGCCATCGAGGCCGCCCAGCGAGCCAGGGACGCGGGTAAGACCCGCTTCATCGGCTACTCCGGCGACAACGAGCCCGCCATGTGGGCGGTCGAGAGCGGCATATTCGATACCCTGCAGGTCTCCTTCAATCTCACCGACCAGAGGCCCCGACTAGGCCTGCTTGAGGCAGCCAAACGTCACGATATGGGCGTAATCGTCAAGCGCCCCATCGCCAACGGTGCCTGGGGTTCGGTCGCCAACCCGACCGCCAATCTGCGCTGGGGCCCCGACTACGGCGACGTCTACTGGCGCCGCGGTCGTGCCATGACCGAAATGGGGCCGATAGAAGGAGCCCCCCACGACCGCATTGCGATGTCACTGGGGTTCCTGTTCGGCCACCCCGAGGTGGATACGGCCATCGTCGGTACGCGCAACGTCGGCCATCTGAAGTCCAACATCGAACTCGTCAAGAGCGGGGTGGCGGTGCCCGAGTCTGTCATGGCAGAGCTATATCGACGCTGGGACTCACTGGACGACGGCTGGGTGGGACAGGGCTGAACTTCTGGCTCCGCCAGGCTTATTGCCCGGGATCAGCCCAGTTTCCGGCGAGGAAACTGGGCCTCGCAGGCGTCTAGCCCAGCTCTAGCTTGCTAAACAGAATCTTCGACTCGTTCCAGGTCACGGCCTTTCGCTGGCTGTGGGCGAACGCCACCGTCCAGTCCCTCGGTCAAAACATGGAAATGTTGGCCCAGGGCTGGCTCGTCCTGGAAATAACCGGCTCGCCGTTCTGGGTGGGTGCGGTCGCCGGTGCCAGGGGCGTGGGAATGGTCATCTCCGCGCCGCTCGGGGGCGTCATGGCGGACCGGCTGGACCGGCGCTGGAGCGTCTTTGTACTGCAACTGGTACGGGCCTTGCTGCTGGTGGGGCTCGGCCTGGACGTCCTGTTCGGCGGAACCGCGCTTTGGCGCGTATTGGGGGCTGTGGGCCTCATAGGAGTCTTCCAGGGCCTGTACCTGCCCGCCAATAACTCGCTCATCTTCGACATAGTGGGCGAGGGACGAGTCCTCAACGCGATGGCGGCCAGGGCCACGTCGTTTAACGTGGCCCGCATTCTTGGCTCTCTCGCTGCCGGGGCGATGATTGTTGCATTCAGCACCCCGTCAGTGTTCCTCGTCGTGGGCGGCTCAATGTTGGTCGCCCCACTTCTCCTCTTACCCATCACGTCTGTTGCGCCCCGGTCAGCGTCAACCCAGCCGTTTTGGGCCAACCTCAAGGCTGGTGTCGGCTACGCGGTGCGCAGCGGACCGGTGCGCGCGCTATTGGTACTCAGCATCGTCATGGAAATGTTCGGGTTTTCCTACGTTGTCATACTCCCGGTGTTCGCCGAAAACGTCCTCCACGTGGGCGCTTCGGGCCTCGGGTATCTCTCTGCCGCGGCGGGTGGTGGGGCCATGATCGGGAGCCTGGCGGTGGCGGCCCTGGGCGACTACAAGCACAAAATACGGTTGCTGCTGGCAACCGCTGGGGCTGCGGGGATCGCGATATTACTGTTCGCGTTCTCGCCCTGGTTCGCAGCGTCGCTGGCGTTGTCGGTCGTCATCGGCGCGGCTCTGATGTCCTACGACGCTACGATGGCGGCGCTCTTGCAACTCGTGTCTGTCCGGAGTATGAGAGGCAGAATCCAGGGGTTGTACGGCCTCACGTTCGGGTTCAACCACCTCGGCGGGTTCCTCGTAGGCGCTATCGCCGTCGTGGCCACGCCTCCCATCGCCCTCGCCGTCGGGAGCGCGGCCATGGTCGCGTTCGTCGTCGGGCTGGTACGTGCGGACGGGTCGCTCTCCAGCAACCAGGCCCGGGGCGACTAGGGCCTTACGTCCACAACTGCATCACCAGATCACAGAGCCGCGAAACTACCGGTCTAGGCGCTTTTTGACCGCGTCTCGCGCCTCGTTGAGTGGTCGCTGCAAAAACGCCATGTGATCGGGTTCGCCGTGGTGATGTGAGACGGACCCGTGAGGGTGCTGATGAGACTGCTCGCGAATGTACCCCAGGTTCCCCTCAATCATCGTGAGCATGTACCTGGCCGTTTCCTCGTTGAACATCCACCAGTCTTGTCCGCACGCCACGTACACCGGCGATGTGTGGGCGAAGATACCGCGTTCCCACACGTCGAGGTGATTGCTGCCGAAGTAGTCGGGGCCGCCGCAACGGGCCGCCAGCCAGCTATGACCATCGACCCGTATCTTACCTTTCAGGCTGAGGCGGCGGGTGCCGTTTGCTGACTCACTGGACGCCACTACCCTCCCCTCCTGCACTATCTGCAACGTGTTTATGGGGAAAATGCTCTCCGCCCAGGCCTCCACCTCGACAGTGCCGGGACCGGACATGCGCAGCGTATCGCCCACCCCCATGCCATCGACCTTCAGGTGGACGATTGGTCCGCCACTTAGCATCGTCCGGCCCGCAACCACGCTCCGGCACCAGGCGTCGTAGTTGAACTCTTCGTCGGTGCCCAGTTTTGCGTACGTGCGATATAACCCCACCGGCACGTCGCTGCTCATCTTGTCCGTGCCGCCGACTATTGGAAGCCGGTACCCGCAGTTGAGGTAGCGGTAGTACTCGTTGTGATTGGCCCGGGCCATGCTAATCATCTCAATGGCGTCCAGCCGACCCGTGGCAACCATCGCCGCTGGCTCGCCGTTGTTGGGCTGGGGAAAATGTGTCCCCACCACATAACCGCCCTGCGAGTGCGCCTCGTCGGCCCAGTGGCTGAGGGTCGTCTCCATCGTGCCGCCCAGCTCGCCTTCCCCCTGGCCGTCGCTAGACCACGGCATCACCGGTCGCTTCAGACCAAGCAACGTCAGGTGTCCGAGAAAGTGCTGCCGATTCTCTTGAGAGACGTAGACAATGTTGTCGCCCACGCGGGAAACGCTGGGTTCCCCGGTGAACTCCTCGGTGTTGGTAAACAGACTCCCCCACTGGGCCTGTAGCAGGTTCACCACGTTCAGGTCTTCGCCACTCGACTCCGTGTGGCTGCCCCTCTCAGACAGGAAGTGGACGTGGGTGTCGCCGCTGTACCACCCCTGCTCGTTCATGTTTATCCAACGTTTTAGACGCAGTTCGAGGCGCTGTTGGCCCGGCTCTATCCTCACCTTCGTGCGAATGGGTTCGTACTCGAAGCCGCGGGCCACGTCGACTATGACATCTCCCCTCGGCAACCAGCCCTCGCACGTGCCGTCTATGTAGGCGTAGGTGATTTGGCCCAGCCGCAGGTCACCGCCGACATCGACATGCCAGGACTCCCGGTTCCCGTTGACGTGGTTGTGGTGCCCGTGGGGCTGGTACGGAACCCCCTCGGGTGAACGAAAGTGGACCCGGCAAGGGACCGGCATGCCGGTGTCATCGTCCACAACCGTAACCTTCACCCAGTTCTTGCCAGGGTCTATCAGTTGCACGTGGACGCGAGGGGTCTCCACGACGCCCTTTTCCTCCACCTCACCCCACTTAACGCTGGCAAGTTCTTTGTCGTCCTGCATTACCGAAACCGTGGCGGAAGGAATCGCCGAAATCTCCACGTACGACAGGCTCGACTTCGTGTTCAGTTCCTCTCCCCATCCACCAGGCGAATCTGCCAGGAACTCCTCGGTCGTGCTCTCGGGCAGGGGGTATATGTATGTCGCCTCGCCCCGGTCCACCTTCACGTCCAAGCAGAACGGCTTCTCGGCGTTTTCGGGCTCCGTAAGTGCGATGCGGACAGGCTTGGCCCCCTGGCGGGCAAATGGGTGCTCATCGACATGACCGAGCGTGACTCCCCCGACAACAAACGAGGGCCCGGCGGAGACGATGGTCAGCGACTCAATCTCGACATCCGGCTGCGGGTTCACCCAGGCCCATAGGTAGAACGACTTCACGCCGTTCTCGAAGCCAACGTCGGTTTGCCGACGACCTGCCTCGTCCCACGAACCCTCGTACCGGGGGTGCAGGCCCGGCGTTTCGGCCGGGACCGCGAGGTAGGCCATACCGGGCAGCCAGGGCTCCCAGGAGGCACCCGCTGTGCTTATCTCGAAGCGCTCACGAATGTTCGCTCTAATCTCTTGCCCATTCGTCAGTCGAAAGACGTACTCCGCTACGGTGACTCCCAGCGGCCCGCCTTCCGGCACGTTGGACTGCAATAGGCGGTGGGCGAATATGACTCGCCTGGCGGTGCTGCCAATCGGGATAGTGACATCGTTTTCGAAGGCCGGTGCCAGCAGTTTGCAAGCCCCGCCATCGGCCCGTCCGATGAGGAACGGCAACCCCCGCATCGACTGCTGGCCCGTGACAATCGGGTTGTCATCTCCCCCAGGGACGATGCCTACAGGCGAGTTAGCCCACTTTGACAGGTCGATCGGCTCGTAGTCGGTCATCTCGAAACTCCGTTCTGAGCGTTCGAGTGCATCTTAAGGCCGGACCCCACTGTTGTGTTGGAGAACCCGCTGCTAACGTGTCAAAATGCCGGTGAAACCTATGCTCAAGATAGCCAAACCAATGTTGAAAATAGCCCTGGCCTCACCCCCGGTCGCCGGATCGATAGAACGTGCCCTGCCCTGGGTGGAGAAGTTCATTGGCGAAGCGGCTGCGCAACGCGCCGACATCGTTTGCTTCCCGGAGTCCTACATACCGGGGCTGCGAGGGCAGGACTTCCACGTCGAAGAGCACGACCCCGCCGGTCTGAGAGACGCCCGGACGAGCGTGTGCCGGTTGGCAGAAACCGAGGGGATAACCGTTATCATGCCCATGGACTGGGACAGCCCGGAGGGCATCCTGAACGCTGCGTTCGTCATTTCGCCGCAAGGCGAAGTGCTTGGGAGCCAGACGAAAAACCAGATCGCCCCAGAAGAAGACGAGTCCTACGTTCCGGGAACGTCCCGTCAGCTATTCGAAGTCAAGGGCGTCCGCTTCGGCATAGCCATCTGCCACGAGGGCTGGCGTTACCCGGAAACCGTTCGCTGGGCCGCCATCAGGGGGGCGCAGATCGTCTTTCACCTTACCCTAACCGGGAGCGACAACTCTGTGAAACAGTTCGACACCTAGGGCGAAACTAATTCACCCTTCTACGAAAAAGCCATGGTGTGCCGCAGCATGGAAAATACCATCTTTTTTGCCAGTGCCAACCACTCGCTGAAGTTCCAGGAGTCGGCCACGGCCGTAATATCTCCCGACGGCGAGTGCATCTCGCGCCTACCCTGCGGTGAACCGGACGTGCTCGTGACTGAGATAGACCCGAGCGCCGCTACGGGCCTCTACGCCTCCAGGTTCGCCCCAAAGACATACTGAGGGTCAACGAAAATAGGGGGCACGCCGGTCAAGGCGTGCCCCCTATTTATACCGAACGGATTTGTGACGCAGAGCACTACCCCGAGGCGGCCCCACAAACGGTATCGACGATCAATCTCGTGACCGTGTACGGGTCCATGTTGGCATTGGGTCGGCGGTCCTCAATGTAGCCCTTCTGGTCTCGGGCAACCTGCCAGGGAATTCGAATCGACATCCCCCGGTCTGAAACGCCGTACCCGAAGTCCTTGTACGACATCGTCTCGTGCATACCTGTTAGGCGATCTTCGATCCTGTCGCCGTAATTGGCGATGTGCAGATCGGCCTTGGTGCCGAGCGCTTCAGCGGCGGCAATGCAGGGCTCGTAGTTCTCGCGCATGGCCTTTGTCGAGAAATTAGTGTGGGCGCCCGCACCGTTCCAGTCGCCTCTGACCGGCTTCGGGTCCAGCACTGCAGAGACTTCGTACTCTTCGCCCGTCCGATAAAGCAGCCACCGGGCGATCCAGAGATGATCGCTCGCCTCTACAGGACCCAAGGGTCCGATCTGGAACTCCCACTGTGCTGGCATTACCTCGGCATTGATACCCGCGAGGGCCAGTCCAGCTTCCAGACAGTTGTCCATGTGCTCTTCTACCAGGGGCCGGCCGTGCACCTCATCCGTGCCCACGCCGCAGTAATACCCACCCTGGGGGGCCGGGAACCCTGAGTCGGGCCATCCCATGGGTCGCACGCCTTCAAACAGCGTGTACTCCTGCTCAATACCGAACCAGCTTTCGAAGCTTGCGTACTTTTCGGCAGTAGCTGCGCAGGCGGCCCTGGTGTTGCTCGGGTGGGGCGTCATGTCGGTCAGGAGAACCTGGCACAAGACCAGCTTGTGGTCACCGCCTCGGATAGGGTCTGGGCAGATGAAAACAGGATCGAGCACGCAGTCCGAGTCGCTACCCATGGCCTGCTCGGTACTGGAACCGTCGAACCCCCACAAAGGGGGCGTTTCGCCGTTCGGGACGATCTTGGTCTTGGACCGCAGTTTCGCTGTCGGCTGCTGGCCGTCGATCCAGATGTATTCCGCTTTATACGTACTCAACCAATGCACCTCCGTGCGTTAATCGATAGTCAATTGTCCGCGTGAGCGAACGCCATCGTGTTGGAACCTTTTGGGCGACGTGCCGGTTAAGTTGTCCGCCCCTGCGCTGCGCCCCGCTGAGGCAGGTGACCCAGGCTTTATACCTGCATTAAACCGGCTATTACGAGGCAAGTGCCTTTGCTCATTGTGAAGAAGGCGTGTCGGTTGTCAACTCACCCGGCCTGTCCTTAAGTCACTCGACACGCGTGGTGGCCACTACCTTGGGACGCAGAACGCGTTCGACGACAGAAACACCTGTCTAAAACCCGTCATCGTTGCCTCAAGGGTCTGTAAACTCACTGGGAAGAATAGTTCTGGGAGTGCACGATTGGACACCTATAAAAACGACGCCGACGTGTACCTGGAACTCGGCCTCAAGTCCGCCATTGTTGCCTCGGGGCCCATGCGCACCACGGCGGTTCCAGGCTGCGTCCGGAGATCGTCGAGGCCATGAGGGCCGCCTCGCAGGTAATGACGGACGTGCACGCGCTGAACGACCGCGCGGGCGAAATCGTCGCCCGGTACGCAGGCTCGGAAGCGGGCATGGTTTGTGCTGGCGCGTCGGGCGGCCTAACCCTACAGGCCGCCGCCGTTATGACCGGCAACGACCGCGGTCGGGCTGACCGCCTTCCCGACACTGGCGGCATGCGTGACGAAATCATCATCCTCAGCGCCCAGCGGTTCCCGTTCGAACAGGGCTACCGGGCGGCCGGTGCAAAGCTCGTGGGCGTGGGCAACTTCCTCAACTGTGCACTCTGGCATATCGAATCCGCCATCACCGAGCGCACCGCGGCGGTCGCGTATCTGGTGGCACCGTATTTGCCGCACAACGCCATGACTCTGGAGGCGGTAATTGAGGCGGCTCACGCCCATGACTTGCCCGTTCTCGTGGACGCCGTCGAAATGGTCCCGCCTCGCGAGAACTTCAAAAAGTTCATTGCCCTCGGCGCGGACATGGTCACCTTCAGTGGCGGCAAGGCCAACCGTGGACCGCAAGGCACCGGCATTCTCGTGGGCCGCACTGACCTGATCGCGGCCGCCCGCCTGAACACCTCTCCCAACCTGTCCATCGGCCGCGGTCAGAAAGTGGCCAAAGAAGAAATGGTAGGCTTGCTAAAAGCACTCGATCTATTTATGGGCGAAAACGAAGCCGAGGAAACAGCCTGCTACACGCGCATGGCCCGGCACGTCATCGACACCGTCGGCGAGATGCCCGGCCTCGACGCGTCACTGCGCTACGACGGCCGCGACTGGCTCTTACCTATGGCGGTAATCCACTTCACAAAGGGGTGGAACGGTCCGTCTCGTGACACGGTCCTTGAGCGCATGCAGACCGGCGAACCGCAAATATTCATGCACACCCTCAGCGACCCGGACAACCTCACCGTACACCCCTTAAACCTCGAAGACGACGAGTTGGAAATTGTCGCCGAACGTCTAAAGCAGGAACTCTCCGGAGGGGCTTAGCCATCTCCCAGGAGTTAGGGGGCGTTAACCTCCACGGCCGTAATGGCCGTAATGGCCGTAATAGAGGGCTTAGCCGACAGCCGGGGCCAGGGTACGCCTGTCCTCGGCACGTTTTACGGACCGCTCCAGGGCAGAGTCAATGACGGCCGGCCGGGCTCTCCATCCGCACTGGAGGCAGCGAGGCTCTTCCACCCTTCTGTCCTCAACATCTCCGCTGCACCGTTCGCATTTACTAAGCAGACACATGCGTGGACTCCTCAGTCAACAGCATGCATTCTGTGGACGCGAGTCGATCCATCGCCCTGTTTGCCAGGTCCCGCAAGTTGACGAAGCAGGACAGGCTTTGAGTCTGCCTTGAGCGCCGAACCTACGAAGACGACCGGGTTTACCGTCTCAACGAGCCATCTGGCAGAAATCGCGGTCGGCGACGGAGACACGGGTAACGTCGCAGTGGATCGTTTACGGTAATTCCAGCCCGTCCGGCCGTTGGAAAAATCCGCACGAGCAGCTTTGTTGAAACCGGTTACGGGCGCGGAGTGGACAACTCGTTGGGCCTCCCAAACGTTTCGCCGCAAGGC
>Ga0114996_10010160_pt1 | contig 10242 bp, 9 predicted proteins | sample ArcticOcean_MG_C_4_FD_87039 | JGI IMG/M metagenome (GOLD analysis project Ga0114996, IMG submission 87039) | Marine microbial communities from western Arctic Ocean - ArcticOcean_MG_CB4_134 | ecosystem: Environmental > Aquatic > Marine > Oceanic | place: Arctic Ocean: Canada Basin | collected...
CCGTTCGCGCGGTCGATCCGGACACAAAATGCTCAATCAAACGATCTTGTTTGTAGACACTTAAGCGACCCTTTCTCATACTGCCCATCGTAACACCTTTTATGTGTTATCTAGGACAGCTCCATTTCTACAGCCCCTTAACCCAACCAACAATCACATCAACACCGGTTTCCAAAACATCAATTTGCCCTCCATCAACGACGGCATATTTGTTTTTGGGGTGTGGCGGCGCGTTGCTGTAGGCATAGCTCTCGCCTCTCCTGTACATCCGATCCCCGTCGCCAATAATCCAAAGCAGAGGCATACCGGACTTTAGGGCTCCAACGTTCCGAGGCATCACCAATGCCCCCTCCGCATCGTAGTAACTCAAATAAAATTTAGCTTTCACAGAAAACGTGTCCGTGCGGCCCTGATTGATATCGTTGAAGCTGTAGGCCTCATCACCCTTGCCAGCCGTGACCAATTCTCGGGCGCGACGATAATCGAATTTCATGCGACGCTGATAACCGCGCAGCTCGACCGGATGACCAGCGGCAATGGCCATAACGCCCAAAAGCCCCTCGCGCTTTGTCGCATAATAAAGCGCGAAATTGGCACCGATGCTATGGCCCGCAATGACAACCCGGCTCGCACCCTTGTTTCGTAATGCTTGCACTGCGTGATCAATTTCAGCAACCGCGCCGTCTATATCGCGGTCAAGAAACCGGCCCTTCGGCCAAGGAATTTCCGGCAAACTGAAAAGGATATCGTTGTCTTGAAAGGCTTCCGCCAAAGGCTCAAATATGCGCGAGTCGGGGCTGCCGTTTTGGCCGTGCAAAAGCACGACGCCGGTTTTTCCCGACTCCGCGCTTTCGGCATCGTCTGCACTGGCCACAAAGCAAAGCCCCAGCACCACGATAACGGCAAGAACTGGGGCTAATGGGCGCATATAAAACCGCCTATTCGGATTTTCTCAAGTCAAATTTACGCGTCAGGCTCGAACCCTGGGTCGTAAAGTGGGCCGCTCATGGTGCCATCTACCGCCATACCGATGACGCCGTGGGACAGGTCCTTGATGGCGCAGAAAATAACATCTTCGTCCTGGGTTGCCCTAATCGTATGGGGCGCATCAGCAGGAATGTAAATCATCGTTCCCGTGGGTGCGACGAAGTCAACACCATTGATGCTACCATGGAGCGTGCCTTCAAGGACAAGATTGAATTGTTCGTTGGGATGGGAATGCATACGCGATCCCGTGCCCTTGGGTTTGCGGATACAACCAACCAGCATCCGTTCGCCTTCGATAACACCACCATGAGACGTGGAATACCCTGTCCCCGCTGGAACAATTTCAACTTCTTTAAAGTTGAAGGTATATCCGCCGAACTCGCCAGCTTTTACCGCGCCTTCACTTTTCGTTTCTGTCGACATTTTATCGCCTTTACTTAAAAAAAATACCCGGTTTACATCGTACACCGACGATGCGTTATGAAATTCGCTGTGCTCCAATAGCATAGAAAATTAGGCCTTTCAAATCCAACGTTAAGCGCTACATTTTCTAAGCCCCTACAATTCAAAGCCCCAACAATTTAAAGACGGGCAAACAGGATTGCAAAACCACTATGGAACACTTCGACGCCATCCCTCTGATCTTTCGTTTCGGAACCGAAATTGTGGGCTTGGATCTTACCGAAGATCTAAACGAAGAAGAAAAGTCGCAGGTTATTACACTGTTCAACAGCGCGTCGGTTCTGTTGTTTCGCAACCAGTTTTTGACACCTGGCCAACTCAGCACCTTCACGGAGACTTTCGGAAAGCCTGAGGTCCATCACTTGGCCAAAAGCACGTTTCCGGATCATCCCGAAGTTCGTGTTCTCTCCAACAAGAAAAACGCTGACGGCACGTTGACCGGTGCTTATAAAGGCGGCCATCACTGGCATTCGGACCTTTGCTTTAAGGAATTTCCGGGGCAAGCGACGCTGCTTTACGGCGTGGAATGCCCACCTGAAGGTGCCGACACCCTGTTTTCTGATATGCATTCAGCCTACGAGGACCTACCTGATGACTTGAAGAAAAAATTGGAAGGCCGTATGGCGACAAACGATCGTAACTGGCGCTATTCCGAGCTCTATCCGTGGCGCGCGCCGTTAACCGATGAAGAAGTCGCCAAGGTGCCGCCGGTTACACACCCTGCCGTTATCACCCACCCGCATTCAGGACGCCCGGCCCTTTTCGTTACCAAAATGATGGTTCCGCACATTGAAGGTATGGACGATGGGGAGGCCCAAGCACTTGTTGCTGAAGTCGAAGGCTTCGCCACCCAGAAAAAATACGTCTATCGGCACAAGTGGCAAAACGGCGATTTGGTGGTCTGGGACAATCGCGCGACGATCCACAAAGCCACACCGTTCGACGACACACAATATGACCGCATGATGTACCGAACTCAGGTGCTGGGCGAGAAGCCGGAGTTCAAACCTGATGCTGGGTGAAATCATCGTCGATAAACAATTTTGCGGCCCGCCGGAATCAGGCAATGGCGGCTACACCTGTGGCAGGCTCGCGCATTATATAAAGGGCCCGGCAGAGGTGACCCTGCGCCTACCGCCGCCCTTAAATGTGACGATGGAAGTCCACGGTGATGCAACCGAACGTCTCACCCTAATGCAGGGCGATCAACTCATTGCCGAGGCCAAGCCTGCCAAAGTTGATCTGGACATCGAAAGCGCCCCCTCCCTCGAAGAAGCGACCGTGGCCTCCAAGCACTACACCGGATTTAACGAACATCCCTTCGCAACATGTTTCGTTTGCGGGCCAAAGCGAGACACCGGCGATGGATTGTGGCTGTTTCCGGGACGACTTGAAAATGACGAACGTGTTGCAGCACCCTGGACCCCTGCCCCCTCCTTGGCAGAAGACGGAAAAATAAGACAAGAATTCATATGGTCAGCGCTCGACTGTCCCGGCTCCTACGGCGTACTGAAAGCCGAATTAAAACCCATTGTCTTAGGCCGCATGGCGGCATGTATTCTTAGCGACATTACACCAGAAGAACCCTACATCGTGACGGGTTGGTCGTTAGGTGTCGACGGTCGGAAATGCTATGCAGGCACAGCGCTTTATAAAGTTTCAGGAGAACTTATTGCCTATGCAAAAGCGACCTGGTTCTTGCTTGGGGGGAACTAAGCGGCGTCTCGAAGGACGCCAAATATCCTCAATGAATTTCCGGCTCAGGCACCGCAGGACCCGCTTCCAGATAATCAAAGTCACATCCTTGGTCAGCTTGGAGAACGTGGGCTGAGTACATTTTTCCAAAGCCCCTTTCGTAGCGCGGTTCTGGCTTGGTCCAGGCGGCACGGCGGCGGTCGAGTTCTTCGTCGCTGATGTCCAAATGAATGCGCCTGTTCTCAACATCCGTTTCAATAAAATCGCCGGTTTGGACAAACGCGAACGGCCCGCCAATAAATGATTCGGGTGCGACATGAAGTACACACGCGCCATAACTGGTGCCGCTCATTCTAGCATCTGAAAGCCGCAGCATGTCGCGCACGCCTTCTTTTAGAAGCTTCTTCGGGATCGGCAACATCCCCCATTCCGGCATTCCAGGCCCGCCCAGAGGCCCTGCGTTCTGTAATACCACAACCGTATCGACCGTGACATCTAAATCCTCATTATCGATCTCGGCTGCCATGTGATTATAGTCCTTAAACACTAATGCTGGCCCCCGGTGCTTCAAGAACCTAGGATCAGCGGCAGCCGGTTTCATGACGCACCCACCGGGCGCAACGTTCCCATACAGGACCGCCGTCGCGCCTTCGGCATAAACTGGATTGTCCACGGTTTGAATGACATCTGGATTATGAACCTTGGCGCGGGCGATATTTTCGCCAATGGACTTACCCGTAACCGTCATCGCGTCCGCGTCCAAAAGTCCTTTTAACTCAGTCATGAAGGCGGTTAGCCCGCCTGCATAAAAGAAGTCTTCCATCAAATAGGTGCCCGAAGGTTTAACATTGGCGATCACGGGGGTCGTGCGTGAAATTTCATCGAACCTATTGAGATCGAGAGCAACCCCCGCCCGCTTGGCCATGGCGATTAAATGAATAATGGCGTTGGTGGAGCCGCCCATGGCCATGTGCACGGTTACTGCATTATCGACCGACGCAGGGGTCACAATGTCACTCGGCTTTTGATCTTCCCGCACCATGTCAACAATCCGCCGCCCTGAGTCCGCGCACATGCGGGGATGGTTTGAATCCGGTGCCGGAATGGAACTGGCCCCTGGCAACGTCATGCCCATGGCCTCGGCAATTGCCGTCATGGTCGACGCCGTGCCCATGACCTGGCAATGACCATGAGACCTAGCAATGCCGCTTTCAATTTCGTCCCAGTCTTGTTCAGTGATATTACCGGCGCGCAGTTCGTCCCAATATTTCCATGTGTCCGTGCCCATGCCGATTGGCTTACCAGCCCAATTCCCGCTCAGCATCGGCCCGGCGGGCACGTAGATCGCAGGAATATCCATGCTGAAGGCACCCATCAAGAGCCCCGGCGTTGTCTTATCACAGCCACCCAAAAGCACCGCACCATCCACGGGGTGAGAGCGCAGTAATTCCTCCGTCTCCATCGCCAAAAAATTTCGATACAGCATCGTGGTCGGTTTGACGAAAGGTTCGGCTAAACTCATCGCTGGCAATTCCAGTGGAAATCCGCCCGCCTGCAACACCCCCCTTTTTACATCTTGGGCTCGGTCCCGAAGGTGGGTATGGCAGGGGTTAAAATCGCTCCAGGTATTAACAATGGCAATCACCGGGCGACCGGCGAAGTCTTCGCGAGAATAACCAATTTGCTTCATCCGAGCGCGATGAGCGAACGAACGCAGATCGGTGGCTCCAAACCAGCGGTGGCTGCGTAAATCTTTCGGTTTTTTGCTCTTTTTATTTCCCGTCATCACGTAACCTTTCCACAAGTTATCCCTTAAATAGGGGGTGCATATTGTGCACCAATGTGTTGTATACTAGTGCGAGAGCGGGTGGTAAGGCCCGCTTAAAATTGGACTATATAGAGGAAATACACAAAAAATGAAGCCGGTTCGTTCTGTCGACCGCGCAATTTCCATCTTGTTTTTGGTGGCACAAAGCGACGCACCGTTAGGCCTTTCAGAAATTAGCCGGTCGATAGGCTTGGACAAGGCGACAGCTCTCAGACTGCTGTCCACCCTCGACAATGCAAAGCTGGTACAGCAGGACCCGATCACGCGGCGTTATATTCCGGGCTCCAATATCTCCAAACTTTACAGCACGTGGCGGAGTGATATTCGCAATCTGGCCAAGCCCTACATGGAAATTTTGCTGCGCAAAACGGGGGAAACCGTGTGCTTGGTTTGTCCCCGGGGCTTGGAACGGGTCACCATCGAAGTAATGCCATCGGCTCATGAGCTGGCCGTCGTGCCAACCATTGGCAGCGCGGTTCCCATTTATACAGGAGCAACGGGCCGAGTCTTTATGGCGTACCTGCAAGAGGTGGAATGCGCCCGGATCATCAAGCAAACCAACCTGCACCCCCTCACATCATCCGCAGTATCCGACCCCAAGCTCTACATGAAAGAATTGGAACAAGCCCGCCAGATGGGTTACGCCCAAATGGCCGGCGAAGTGACCATCCATTCCAGCGCAATTGCCGCACCTGTCTTCAACAGTGGAGGCGAAATTATTGCAGCTATTTCACTGCGTGGCCCTGAAACGCGCCTAACAACCCAACGGGGTGCCGAACTGGCCCCTGCGGTTGTTCAAACAGCGCAAAGTATCAGCGAAGAACTGGGCTACGGCCAAAGCAAAACTGCTGCTGTGGGTTAAGGTGCCCAATATTCCTGGGACTCAAGAACGTTTGCCCGTCACCTTAGTGACAGGCTTTCTTGGCAGCGGCAAAACAACGCTTCTGAATTTCCTGCTTAAGCAACCAGAACTGGCTGACACCGCCGTTATCATCAATGAATTTGGCGATGTCGGCTTGGACCACCTGTTGGTCGAAACGGCCGATGAAAATATGGTGCTCATGGCTAGCGGATGCATCTGCTGCACCATTCAAGGCGACTTGGCCGGCACCCTTCAGGACCTTCTAAACAAGCGCGGAAAAAACGGCATGCCGCCGTTCCGCAAAGTGGTGATCGAAACCACCGGGCTCGCCGATCCTGTGCCGATCCTGAAAACCCTGCTGACCCACCATATAATTTCCAACCACTTTGTCTTGGATGGCGTGGTGACCGTGGTTGATGCGGTTAACGGAGCAGAGCAATTGGATACCCACCTAGAATCGGTCAAACAAGCTGCTACCGCGGATCGCATCGTCTTGGCCAAGGCAGACTTGGTGGAGCCCGCAAAACTCAGAGACCTCAAATCGAGATTGACGGAAATTAATCCCGGTGCCGACCAACTGAGCGCTAACAATGGAGTTCTAAACCCCTCTGACCTGTTCGGCATTGGCCTAGAATCCCGTGGCGCACGGGGCGCAGATGCCGAAGACTGGCTTCGCCTTGATGCGTTCAAAGAACATCATCATCATAATCATGACCATGGCGCCGAAGACAGCGTCCACACCTTCGCCGTCCATATAGACAAGCCGATCCACCCCATGGGTCTAAAACTTTGGGTGGACGCGATCTCGACATTCTTGGGTCCTGGGTTGCTCCGCGTGAAAGGCATCCTCAACGTCAAAGGAGAACCCATCGTCGTTCACGCCGTCCAACAAGTCTTCCACGAACCCCAGGCCCTAACCGCCTGGCCCGACGACGACCACCGATCCAGAATCGTCTTCATCACCCTAGGCCTGGAAGAAACCGAAATTCGAGGCTCCCTAAACGCCTTCCGCTACGACCCCGTCATCGTCAAAGAACCGGGCAAGGCTATCCACCCAGACAACTACGCCCAATTCATGGACGCTATGTCGCATTTTAAGATTTGAGCTCGGCACCTCAGTCGAGTTAGCGGGCCTGCCCCCAATGCTTTCTGCCATCAAAGGTGTGCCGCTGAGCACCCTCCGAGACGACTGCAAAGCAGTCTCTTTGGACCTGTCCCGCTTTAGTGGACCTGTCCCGCTTTAGTGCCGCCCCAGGTGCTCATTTAAGCGGCGATCCTTTCAAAAGCCAAGGGGCTTTTCCAGCCTAACGCCGAGCGTCTGCGGCGGGGGTTATAAAAGCCGTTGATGTATTCAAAGATGGCGATCTCAACGGCTCGACGGGTTTGCCATGAATGCCGACAAGAAATTGGGGCTTAGCCCCGAATAACCTTTCATAATTCTCTCCCATCGCATCAACGCGGTCGACGACGTCAAAATAGCACTTAAGACAGGCACAATCTTTTAACCCCTGGCTCAAAGGCCACGTGACGACGACTTCGTCACCGATGTAGCGGTGGACTTCTCCTCCGTTCTCCCAAATAGGTTCTTCTATATCCAGGAAGAACCGGGTAATGAGAGAATGAACTCCTATATCTCCTAGCTTTTCAGCTAGTGCTGTGGACCCCGCAATGTCGAGAAAAAAATTCGTTCTTCCTGAACTGGCTTGTGATAGCGCCCGAGAATGAAATTAGCGAGCACTCTTCCGGCGATCAACCGGCGAACTTGAACGGCTAAATAAAAGAGCGTTGTGCCACTGAGAGCAAAGGCCGTATCGCGAAGAAATTCCCAGGGGAACCAGGTTGAAAACTTGAAATCAAGCGGTCGCACCAGCATGTGGGATAGAAAAATACCCGTTATAATAATAAAGGTTGATGCAACAATATTGAAGGCCAATGTGGCCGAAAAAGACCATTGCCTTATCGGTCGAGCCAATTCGCTGCTATGAAAATAAAGCGGAAACGTCCAAAGGAATTCGCCAATGACCAAGCCACGAACGCCCCGTCGAGCAAACCCAAGAGGCCCTATATAATCTGGGTTGATATAATGTAGAAAGGCACCATAAATCGCCCCGATCACGACAGAGGCAGGCAGAAGAATAAGCAGCAATCGGAATTTTTTAATACGGGTCCCAAATGCGGTAATCCTCTGCCCTTTTCGAAGTGGTGCTGGTTATCCCTTAATCCGTTCGATATCAGCACCGCAGGCCGCCAGTTTATCCTCCAAGCGTTCATATCCGCGATCTAGATGATAGACCCGATTGATGATCGTTTCTCCTTCTGCGGCAAGGCCGGCAAGGGCGAGAGATACAGACGCACGCAAATCAGTCGCCATGACGGGCGCGCCAGATAATCGCGGGACGCCTCTGACAATAGCAGAGGCACCGTGGACGTTTATATCGGCCCCCATGCGACAAAGTTCGGGCACATGCATAAAGCGATTCTCAAAAATTGATTCGGTGATCATCGATGCACCTTCTGCCGTACTCATCAATACCATGAGTTGGGCCTGCATATCGGTTGGAAAGCCGGGATAGGGTTCCGTCATGATATCCACGCCTTTAATAAAGCCGTTGGTTCGCGACACACGAATGCCGTCTGCTTCTTCTTTAATATCTACCCCCGCCTGGGTCAGCGCATTGGCCACCGTCTCAATAAGTTCTAGGCGGGTTCCAAGCAACTTCACATCACCACCGGTTAGTGCCACAGCGACCGCATAACTGCCCGTCTCAATTCGATCGGGCAAAACTTCGTAGGTCGCTTCGTGCAGGCGATCAACACCCGTGATCTTGAGAGTGTCGGTTCCGATACCTTCAATTTTAGCCCCCATTGCATTGAGGCAGTGGGAAAGATCAGCAACCTCTGGCTCGCGCGCCGCATTCGCCAACACGGTTTCCCCCTCCGCCAGGGTCGCTGCCATCAATAGATTTTCTGTTCCACCCACCGTGACTGAAGGGAATACCAAGTGCGCGCCTTTCAGGCCCTTCGGTGCAGCAGCTGAGATGTAACCTTCCGCCAATTCAATTTCCACACCCAATTGGGTCAAAGCCTTAAGGTGTAGGTCTACGGGCCGGGTGCCAATAGCACAGCCCCCAGGAAGTGAAACTCGAGCTACGCCACAGCGCGCCACCAAAGGCCCAAGCACCAGTATCGACGCTCGCATTTTTCGGACCAGGTCATAGGGTGCCGTAGTATTCGAGATGTCGCCGACGACAATCCTGAAGGTACGTCCATCATAACCTGCGCCCGGCGCTTCACCGTTCATATTGATTTCGGCACCAAGTTCAGACAACAAGTTCGCCATGGTCGAAATGTCTGCCAGATGCGGCAGGTTCGTTAATGTCAGCCCCTTGTCACTCAACAAACTCGCCGCCATTAGAGGGAGCGCCGCATTCTTAGCGCCGCCGATTCGAATATTTCCTTTAAGGATATTGCCACCCCGAATTCGAATTTGGTCCATTACTTTTCCTTTTTCGCAACTATTTTTCGGAGTTTTCCGAATTGGCTGAAGTGGGTGCAGTCGAGGTGGTAGTCGCCAGGGTGGTGGGAGTCTGGCGACTGCGTGCTTGTTGTTTACGCTTTTGTAAATTATTGCGCAGGGCTGCGGCAAGGCGCTGACGCTTTTTTTCGTTCGCCGCCTCCTTTATATCTCCTGGCTTTATATCCGCTGAATCACGGTCCTTTCCGGTCGTGTCCTCTTGCCCCATGAACATCACCTTTTCGTAAAAATTCAGTGCCATGTAGTGCCACAAGTGCTGACCCGTCAAGGTATGCTTGCCTCGCCCGGTACCCTATGGCATGTTGCGCCCGTTTCACACATGTGCCGCCGTAGCTCAGGGGTAGAGCGCGTCATTGGTAATGACGAGGCCCACAGTTCAATTCTGTGCGGCGGCACCATTAAAATCAATGAATTAGCGTGAAATGGCTAGGTCATTTGTTTTTATTCATATTACGGGCTAACAACTGGGCTAACGGTTGAAGTACCAAAGTGCGTATTTGCACTCTAGCTTACTCACAGGCTTCGGAATGTCCCCTGACTGACAAGCTGCCTAAATTACCATGCCGACACCTCGATGCGGATGCCCGTATTGAGATTGTTGAGCCTGTGTTGCAGTGCGCTCAGGCCGATTTCACTAGAGGCTTCAGCCCAGAGTTCGTCTGAGCCCGGATGTCCCCCTTCATTGTAAATGAGATAGCCAAGGTCACTGTCTCCCCCTACGGCATTTGGCCCCAACTGATCTTCATATTGCTTCAGTCTATTGTGAGCCATTGCCGGAGCCCCCGTGACACGGTCCCATAGCGTCTGAAGGTTCCACTCGTCGGCAAAGCCATCGGGGTCCACATCCCAACCATTTTCGTTTGCCTCATCGAC
>Ga0114996_10010161_pt1 | contig 10241 bp, 9 predicted proteins | sample ArcticOcean_MG_C_4_FD_87039 | JGI IMG/M metagenome (GOLD analysis project Ga0114996, IMG submission 87039) | Marine microbial communities from western Arctic Ocean - ArcticOcean_MG_CB4_134 | ecosystem: Environmental > Aquatic > Marine > Oceanic | place: Arctic Ocean: Canada Basin | collected...
AGGCACTCGATCGCTGACCTTTTGGAAATCGTCTAGGCAGAGAGGCACCTTTGCACTCGCAGCCATGGCTAGTAAATGGAGAACAGCATTGGTCGATCCCCCTAGGGCCATGATGAGTACCATGGCATTTTCGAAGGCAGATTGGGTCATGATATCGAGAGGTCTTATGTCTTTTTCCAGTAGGTTCCGGATGGCTTGGCCAACTTGGCGACATTCTGCTAGCTTTTGTTTGCTCTCGGCCGGATTAGAGGAACTGTAGGGTAGAGACATGCCCAGGGCTTCTATGGCAGAGGCCATAGTGTTAGCGGTATACATGCCTCCGCATGCACCCGCCCCTGGACAGCTCGACGCTATAATCTTCAACCGTTCCTCTTCGGTTATAGCCTCTGACAGGTATTCACCGTAGCTCTGAAAGGCCGAAATAATATCGAGTGGCCGATCATTGAGTTTTCCTGGTCGGATAGTGCCACCATAAACCATTATGGCCGGCCGATTCACCCGTGCCATTGCCATCAGGCATCCTGGCATATTCTTGTCACAACCGGGAATCGATATGTTAGCGTCATACCATTGGGCATACATCACAGTTTCGATAGAGTCAGCGATAATCTCTCTGGATTGCAGGGAGTAGGACATGCCGTCTGTCCCCATAGAAATGCCGTCACTCACGCCTATTGTGTTGAACCGCATGCCAACGAGATCCGCTTCTTCTATACCCCGTTTCACTTCGGTTGATAGCTGGTCTAGATGCATGTTGCAGGAATTACCCTCATACCACATGCTGGATATTCCAATCTGAGCCTTTCCCATGTCGGCTTCGGTCAGTCCCGTCGCATAAAGCATGGCTTGGGAAGCCCCTTGAGATTTCTTTTGTGTGACGGTTGAGCTATAACGGTTCAGCTTTTTGGGCATTATAAATTCCTTTCTCTAACCAGCAAAGCATGCTCTATTTGAGGTCCCAATGTCGAGTCATCAGCAAGATTCAATGTCAAGCTTGTATCTTGCGGTAAGGGTGGAGATTAATAGCAGCCTCTGGAAACCCATGGTAAGTGTTTTTAAGATCTGCCACGTTTGGTAAGTTAAAGGTGATGGATTTCTCTTTCTGGTACCGTAAGTTGCATTGGAGGATCATCCTGGGTCTGCTCCTAGGGGTGCTGTATGGAATCTTGGCCGCCAATATGGCCTGGGTTGACTGGACTGAAGACTGGATTGCTCCTTTTGGGACGATCTTTGTAAACCTCCTTAAGCTAATAGCAGTTCCGCTAGTGCTCTCCTCTTTGATATGTGGGGTTGCCTCACTTTCTGATCTCCGGCAGCTTTCACGGATCGGTGGAAAGACTATCGCGATCTATGTGATTACGACAGTTATTGCTGTGTGTGTTGGGCTCATCACCGTCAATTTAATCGAACCTGGAAAGCAAGTGCCCAAGGAGATGCGGGAACGTCTTCAACAAACCTATGAGCAAAATGTCTCGGGAAGGCAGCGAGATGCATCGATCACAAAGGAGCGAGGTCCCTTACAGGCTTTTGTTGACATTGTGCCAGAAAACTTTTTTGGTGCAGCTTCCAGTAATCGGAATATGTTGCAGGTAGTGTTCTTTGCCATCCTGATAGGAGTTGGGGCAATTCAACTAAGGAAAGAAAAGGCTGCAGTTTTTTTGGGCTTCTTCGAAACGCTGAATGAGATCATCATTAGGCTTGTTGATCTCATTATGCTGATAGCACCTTTGGGGGTGTTCGCTCTGATCGCTAGCACGATTACATCGGTCACATCCGATAACCCCGGTGGTGTTCTGCATCTATTGTCAGCGCTGGGGCAATATTGCCTGGTGGTCGTTTTGGGTTTGGCTATACATATGATGATCACCTACGGGCTAATCATCCGTTATATGACTCCGATGAAATTCCCTATGTTTCTCAAGGGCATTGGGCCGGCCCAATTGGTAGCGTTTTCAACCAGTTCTAGTGCAGCTACTTTGCCTTTGACTATGGAGAGAGTCGAGGAAAGACTCGGGGTTTCTGAGAGGATCTCTTCTTTCGTGCTGCCTCTAGGGGCCATCACTAATATGGATGGTACGGGTCTGTATCAATCGGTGGCCACCGTCTTCATAGCACAAGCGTTAGGAATACAACTAGACTGGACTGCCCAGTTGACCATCGTTCTAATGGCTGTTTTAGCTTCAATTGGATCTGCTTCTGTCCCAGGTGCCGGAATGATAATGTTGATTCTTATACTTGAGGCGATAGGCATCCCAAGTGCTGGGATAGCTCTCATTTTGGGGGTCGACCGGATTCTAGATATGTGTCGTACTCTAACCAATGTTACTGGAGATGCAACTGTTGCTGTAATGATCGCAGCCTCTGAAGGTCAGTTAAAGACCCAAGACTAGGCGTGAATTTCTCTGACCATCTTGGGCACGAGATTGTTCCCCCACCAGGGATTTATTAATGGGCCTTGAATGTTCACCCTGCAATCCTAATACTGGACCAGGCATGGGGAATCGACTTACGAGGATCTATACGAAAAAGGGGGACTCTGGCATGACATCTCTCGGAGATGGAAAGCTGGTCGCAAAGGACGATCCCCGGGTAGAGGCTTACGGTGCTGTTGACGAACTTAATAGTGTTCTTGGGGTCTTGATTACTTGTGATATCCCCAAGGTAATTGAGGCGATCCTGATTGGTGTTCAGCATAACCTTTTTGACCTGGGAGGGCAGTTGTGCATTCCAGGTCATAGTGTTCTGAGTCCAATTCGAGTGGAAGAGTTGGAGCAAGAGTTAGACCTATTAAACAAGGATCTCCAGCCGCTGCGGGATTTCATCCTTCCAGGAGGGACCCTGGCTGCTGCGATCTGCCATCAGGCTCGTACGACATGTCGTCGAGCAGAGCGCAGAGTTGTATCACTTGCTGGTGTGGAGGGTGGGGATGAGAGTCTTCAGCTTTCTATTCGCTACTTGAATAGACTCTCTGACTTATTATTCGTTGTGGCTCGTTCCATAAATAGGAGTGTAGGTACCCCTGATATAATCTGGGATCGCGGTTAACGTCTACCGGCTAATCCTTTTCTTTGGGAGCATTCTTTCTTGTGTCAGAACAGGGGTGTCGAAAGGACGCGTTCCCCGTATCCATTTTGTGGCGTCTGCCCCTGGGACGTTATTTCCCTCAAACGTGACTCTCCGTAGTTCCAGGCATACAAGGCCATCACGACGTCTCCGTTGTAGCTTTGCAGTAGGCGAGAAAAATGCAGAAGGGCAAAGTGGACATTTGTCGCTGGATCGAACAAATCTTGAGCCTCAACCTGGCCATACTGTTTAGCAGTTGTCAGCCAAATCTGAGTCAGTCCTAGTGCACGCCCCTTGTCGCCCAGTGCATCGGGGCGTCCTCCGGATTCCTCTCGAATTATTCCTAGTAGGACTCGTGTGAGTTTCCAAATTTCGTCCTCATCAACCCTGTCGGAGGAGTTGTGGGGATGAGTCTCGATCTCGGTGTATACAAGATTCACTAAGGAAGGGTCAATTGAGTAGATGTTGGAAAGATTTCTTTTACGTATGAGGTCTTGTTCACGCTCTTCTATAAGGGCCTGTTTTTTCTCAAAGGAATTTTGAGAGGCGACCATACGAGCGAGGTTTGGAGACGAGGTTGTCCCCAGAAACACCAATCCTATTATCAGTGCTCTGCCAATTCTGTTAAGGGAAGCTAAGAGCTGCGGCAGATGGTTTTGAGACATGGTTCTTTGCAATGTAGGTTGCGGTGGGATGAAAAATATTTTTTGGGTTCTAGGAGATGTTTAGCCAGCTAGGCCAGATCAAGCGTTGGGAATGCTTGTAGTAGGAGAATGATCAGACGCCAACTAGAGATTTATAGAGCTATTGCACCGAATGACATTAATGAGGGACTTCCTGTGACGGTACGGTTGTCCTTCCTTGGCTCCTTGCCCAACAAAAATAGCCTCTCAGGGCCTTTAGCCAGCAATAGATGCGTTTTATTGAAGAAGGTTTCATTTTTCCGAGTGAAAAAGGATCTGGAAATATTCCCAGGTTAGGAACTGGGCAAGATCACCCTTCAGGCTTGCTGGTCAGAATTTATGAGAGATCGGGCACGGATTTAACTGACAAGGGACTGGAGCGAGTAGACCTAGAATAGGATAGATAGCTCCAGGGAATTTGGAGGCTCCCATAGGAGCGAGCCTATGGGAGCCTCCAATCATCCAGAGCACCATCCGAGGCTATCAAATCCTCCTGAGAGGGGGGGATGGTGTTAGTGTGCAGCGCTTGAAGGGTCATCGATCGCAAAGCCGAACTTTTCTTCTTCTTTTTCTCGGACTTCCTCGATAGTTAGTGCTCCCTTCAGAGGGTCAGCAGTATCACTCATCCGATTATCATCATCGCAAGCATCGGCATCGTTTGCCTCCACCCAGTCCTGGAACTCGTCCGGAACCTCAGCCTCGGGATATATGGCATTAACTGGACAAAGGGCCACACAGGCATCGCAGTCGATGCACTCATCAGGATTGATAATGAGCATGCGTGGGTCCGTAATTTCATAAAAACAATCCACAGGGCAGTCGGCCACGCATTCCGTGTACCGTGAATCTACACAACGTTCAGTGACAACATACGTCATCGACTTAACACCTCCACGAAAACCATTAGTCTTGAAGAACACCGAGAAGACAAAGTCGCTCCCGGCACTCACACCTCCAGGCACCCTTTTACAATAAAACAGTGACAAGTTAAAAGCTTTTTTAGATTGACCGGTTGACTTCCGAGGGGATTGTTTCTGAAAGAATGTTAAACTTCGAAGCCATTGCTGTCACCTTTAGCGGTCACCGTGTTGGGACATGTTCCGGGAATCACCGGGAGATTGAGTGCTTTTTTGTGTGTGGTATTCCCAGGGAAAATGGAGGAGATTGTGCGGGCAAGAGACCTCAAAATTGTGAGTATTGATTCGCCTAGGCTTAGAGGGTTACTGTTACTCCTGGCGAGTATTTTCTCATTACCGATGTCTTTGGGTTGCAGTATGGGGAAAGATTCTCCCAACCGGGAAGGCGTTATTGTCATGGCCCATGGCGGTACCGCCTCATGGAATGAAGCTGTCGAGGCCGCTGTAGATCCCCTAAGCTTGATTGTCCCTACTGAAATTGCATACGGCATGGCGGATCGCCAATCACTGCAAAACTCAGTTGGGAAGCTTGAGGCAAAGGGAGTAAACAGGATTGCGGTGGTGCGACTCTTTGTTTCGGGGGATTCTTTTCTTGGCCAGACGGAGTATTTTCTCGGGCTGCGGTCCGATCCTCCGCCATTTTTCCTGATACACAAACATGACGGTGATATGGCTACAGCGTTTGCCGATCGATCATCACAACACGCTCCCAGGATAGTATCCAGTTTGGAAAATCTCATTCCACCGATTGAGACGAAATCTGAAATAGGCCTCAGTAGGGCGGGTCTCTATGATTCTGAAGAAATTGGGAGAATTATAGTGGAGCGTGTCCAGAGTCTTAGTCGTGATCCTAGCAAAGAATCTGTCTTGATTTTGGCTCATGGTGAAGGAGAGGACCGACTGAATCAGAGGTGGCTACATCGCCTAGAAAGTTTGACAGCAAAGATAAACGCAATTGGGAACTTCCGGTCCATCCAGGTGGAGACCTTACGAGAAGATTGGGTTGAAAAAAGAAAAATTTCGGAGAAACACATTCGGATGTTCGTGGAAGAGGTTCAAAAGGACCATGGGGAAGTTCTTGTGGTCCCTTTTCGGGTGTTTGGATTTGGCCCGTATGCGGCGGTTCTAAGGAACTTGCCCTATCGCTCTGATGGGTTAGGATTGTTGCCCCATAAGGGTGTTACGAGGTGGTTAGAGAGAGAGGTCTCTCGGGTTTTTCAAAATCACCACTGGGAGGATCCATTTTTCTCGAAACTGGAGGGTGCTGACCATCATTAGGAAGGGAAGATAGTTATGTTGCCGCAGTATGTGCTAGATGCTTGTGTGGTTCTGATCATTCTCGGAATAAGTGCAGTTCTGACACAAGTATTTGCGCGTACCATGTATAATCGCTGTGAGTCCTGTAATACCCTAAACGCACGTCGCAGGAGTCAGTGTAGACGCTGCGGTGAAATACTGCGGGGCTGACGGCAGGAATCCCCTCTTCATACAGAGCTAAGATGCTAAATTGAAGGTTGGCGTTGTTGTTTTGGATGGAAGTATGCACCCCCACATGCTAGAATTCGCGCCTTCGAGACGCGTCCCCATCGTCTAGCCAGGTCCAGGACACCGCCCTTTCACGGCGGCGACAGGGGTTCAAATCCCCTTGGGGACGCCATCCCAATTTGCAACGTGAGGATAGGAACGCTTGAGCCTTGGGGAACGCTGGTTTGGGGCTGGTAAACTTGCACTAGTGTCCTGTGTTGACGCATGCTATCAGGGGAGTTTCTCTTTGATTTTTGTAAGCTCGAACTACCACTTCAGGAGCACCTTTTCTTGCCTGCAATGGAGGTGCCAAAACTAGATTTGGCTCGGGAGAAAGTAATTGGAATATTTTCAATATGAAACGAACACTAAATCCTCTAATGGCCGGTCTTCTTTTGGTCTTGTCTCTGTCCTGTGGCTGTGGGGTTCAGGATCCAATCCTGAATTGGGATGAGAATGATGCCGACGCGATAATTATTGGAGCAGGAATTGCTGGTCTATCAGCAGCTTTAGAAATCGCTCAGGAAGGCGCTGATGTTGTTGTCGTTGACATGGCTTCTGTTTTTGGAGGCCACGCAGTCTCTTCTCATGGAGGATTGTCGATAGTAGGCAGCCCCATCCAGGCTGCTGCTGGGATAAAGGACACACCAGAAATAGCTATAAATGATTTTCAGAATTGGGGAGAAAATTCTGACGAGCACTGGGTTAGGTACTACGCGGAGAATTCTAAGGAACTGATTTACGATTGGCTGGTCGACCAGGGTGTCACATTCAGTAGTGAGCTTGGTCAGAACAGCGGTAACAGTTTTCCGCGATTCCACAGGGTTCGTAGTCGGGGCTTGGGACTGGTTACACCGATCTACCTGAGTTGCCTGAAAGCCGGAGTCCGTTTCCAGTGGAATACTGTTATCGAAGAGATAATTCTTGAGCAAGGACGCGTAGTAGGGATTCGAGGTAGAGACCAACGGGCGGATGAAGTAATTGAACTCCGGGCGGTGGCAGTGATGTTGGCTACGGGAGGGTTTCAGAGCGATATTGGTAGAGTCCAACAGCACTGGGATACGAGCCTTCCTTTCCCTGAACGTATCCTAGCTGGGTCGGGTTGGAATTCTCAGGGGTCAGGTCTTGATCTTGCTCAGAATATCAACGCACGTTTCCATCGTTTGGATCATCAGTGGAATTATGTGCGTGGATTTCCGGACCCTCGTTTTCCAGGTCAGAACCGTGGGCTGAAATTATCGATAGGGCCGGCAGTTTGGGTAAATACCGAAGGTGTTAGGTTCGTTAATCCATGCCTTTCACCGAAGTTTACATTACCGGCTGTACTTAATCAGCCGACAGGCAGCTATTGGGCAATTTTTGATTCCAAAGGAAAAGAAACTGCGGCGGTTTCTGGGTCGGGCTGGAGTGAAGAGAAAGTCCATTCCTTGATACTAGGGACCCCTGAACTGTTCAAAAAGGCCTCCTCGATACCTCAGTTGGCACTGGCGGCGGGTATACCAGAAGAAGCTCTCTCTAAAACGATTTCTCGATTTAATAAGTTGGCTCGCGAGGGTGTAGATACTGATTTTTCAAGGTTTGTATCAGATCAAGCGGCCTCTTCACGATGTCAGAAAGCTGTTTCTTTGGAAACCCCCCCCTTTTATGCTGTCCGCCTGTTCCCGATGGCACGAAAGAGTATGGGAGGGGTCAAGATAGATAGGGCTGGTCGAGTTGAGAGTGCAGCTGGGGGGATTATCCCTGGATTTTATGCTGCGGGTGAAGTAACAGGTTTTGCTGGAATCAACGGTCGGGCTGGGTTGGAGGGGACTTTCCTGGGGCCTTCTATTGTTACAGGACGGGTGGGGGCGAGAACGATTATTGGTGAGCTAAGGGTGATGGGGCTTATTGACCCCCAAACTTCGCCGGCTATCTTGAGTGATCACCAGTGGGACGGGTCCAGCCCGCAAGGGTTTAAAGGTAAGGCTGACAATGCCTCCTGTACCGGTTGTCACGATCTGCAGAGTCTAGTGGGATTAGGGAGAACCGGGTTCTGGCATTTCGAGCTCTCCCATCGGATAATCCAAAAGCGAGGTCTCGAATGTTCGCAATGTCACACTGAACTCTTTCCTTACGACGGAGACAAGCATAGAGTCGATCTCTTTAAGCGTGCCGAGAACTGTATTCATTGTCATGGGCTTGAGGGTATGGATTGAAATCCAGTTAGGTTAGGCAATGTGGAGTTTTAGGCACTGGAGTTCAATCCATTAGGTTTGGATGAGGAAGATTTCTCAGAAGGCTTATGGTCGCCTCATCCTAAACCGAACACCAGCCATGATGGTTCTAGGTAGACCGGGACGAACTCCATACGGTCGCCTTGCCACTATATAAACATTGTTCGCCAGATTTCGTATGCTCAGGAAGAGTGCCGCGATTATTCTCTCTCCGGGTAACCTGAATTCTCCAGTCATGTTGGACACCCAGTGAGAATCTGTGGCTAGACTTTCTACTATCGGACCTTGGCCAGCACGGGTACGCATGCTGTCGACAAAGTAGGTGTCAAAGTTAAGATACCAAGATGCTCTCCCCAGGCCTATACTCGCGTAAATCTGCTGCTGAGGGATGTAGGGTAGGGAATCACCTGAATTCACGTTTCCCCAGGGATCGAAGTCACTTTCGAAACTGGACAGGAATTCCGCATCTGTAAAGGTATAAGATAATACCAAAGGGATACTTACGGGAGCGTTCCAGATCTTGCCTAGGTCGGAATCTGCAGATAATTCCAAGCCAAAGACTCTTGCAGTGCCGCCGTTATATAAACCCCCTTCACCGGTGCCTCCAGAAGATAGCGTGTCGGTACCAAGAAGGTTCGTGTAATCGTTATAGAAAATAGTGGCTGAGGCCGAGGTGGGTCCAACATGACGAATTCCGAATTCATAGTTGAGGCTCTCCTCTGAAGAGGTGTCCTCATTGGAGCCTGGTCCTGGAGGTGAAAAACCACGGTGTAATCCGCCGAATAGACCCCAATGCTGTGTTAGTTCCAGGTGAACTCCGACACCCGGAACAAGCACATCGAGCGTATTAGTGTTAACTTTACTTGGACCTCCGGCACGTGATGGGTCACTTTTGGGGAATTCATTACGAACAAAATCGATTCTTTCAAATCGGAATCCAGGAGTGAAAATAACCCGTTCCCATCGGTACTCGTCCTGGACGAAGAATGCCAAGGCTTTGGCAGTACTCAGTCGGTTCGACTGGCTGCCAGGTAGACCTTGGGAGGTCAGCTTTAGTCGAGAGGACTGCATCTGATAGAAGTCCTCATGTTGTAAGCGGTCTTCCTGATCTTCATGGAAGCGTAGTCCCATCTCGAAGTGATGACGGGAATCACCCCATTCGGGATTAAATCCGAATACGGTCTGAACGCCTGTCGAGGTGTATTTCCGATGATTATTTCGAAGTTTGAGATCTCCAGGTTGACTGGCACCACCTTTAGCTATTTTGAGGAGTGCGGTGGAGGATACGGAGTCTCCAAAGATATTACTGAGGTTACTGTTTTGGATGCTTTGGAGCTTTTTCCAATTACGGGCGAAATTATTGCGGTAAACAGTGGTCAGAAAGTTCCAGTTACCAGGTCCAGTAACAAAGTGGCGCACCTGATATTGTTCATGATTCGATTTGAAGGCGTCTTCCTGGGAAGCAGCATATCGGCGCCAGGGATTTTCCCGAAAGTCTGAGTCAGTCAGCCCGAGGTATGTCTCATTGGATTGTTGCTTGGTTCTGCCTAACTTGAATTCCAGTTCGTGATAGAGGTTTTTCTTGGGGTCACTATTGATTCGAAATTTCCCCATATAGTCTTCAATGTTAAATCCTGAATCAACATTTATAGCACCATCGATTTCCTTGAACCCCTCTGAGCCGGACTGGTAGGTTTCTATGATCCAACCTGTATTCTTGTATGAATCGCCTAAGTTAAGATGCAGTTTCCGGTTCTTGTGTGATCCCGTCGCCAGCGTCCCGCTCATACGAAATTCGCCGGGTATTTGGGTCGAGATCAGATTCAGAGCACCACCGTTAG
>Ga0114996_10010162_pt1 | contig 10241 bp, 10 predicted proteins | sample ArcticOcean_MG_C_4_FD_87039 | JGI IMG/M metagenome (GOLD analysis project Ga0114996, IMG submission 87039) | Marine microbial communities from western Arctic Ocean - ArcticOcean_MG_CB4_134 | ecosystem: Environmental > Aquatic > Marine > Oceanic | place: Arctic Ocean: Canada Basin | collected...
ACCTTTGCTGATACGAAATTTACCTTTATTTGTTAATTTTAGAGAGGCGTTATTAGACCCATATGTTATATTTTTGGGAATTGTTTACATTATTGTTTTTTCATTAATTTTGATTTACAAATTTAAATTGAGAAATTCGGAGGAAACAACATCCACATCCAACATGTAATTTCATAACACTGAAATCTAGTAGTGGGGTATAATCAAATCTATTATTTTAAAATCCATTTATTATAAATAATACAATAACAATATGCACATAAGTAATAAAAATGAAAGATGAAAATTTTGCTAAATGTAAAATTTTGATTGAGAGATATTTTAAATCTCTTAAATCCAAACAGAGTAAATTTATTCCTGGAAAATCTAACATTCCTTTAGCAATTCCTCCATATGATTCAGATGAAGTTACAGAATCACTAGAATCGTTAATGAGCATGAAAGTTACTGGTGGCAAAAAGGTTTTAAAATTTGAAAATAAATTTGCAAAATATATTGGAAGAAAACATGGAATAATGGTTAATTCCGGTTCATCGGCAAATCTTCTTGCACTTTCAATCCTCTCACATCCATCATTAAAAAATAGAATAAAATCTGGAGATGAAATAATTACTCCTGCAGTTACTTGGGTAACAAGCGTATATCCTATTTTGAATATTAATGCAATACCTAGATTTGTAGATGTTAAATTAAATGATTATACTATCGATCCTGTTCAAATTGAAAATGCAATAAATAAAAAAACGAAAGCTCTCTTAGTAGTTCATTTACTTGGTAATCCATGTGATATGAATCAGATTACTAAGATAGCAAAAAAACACAATCTCTGGTTAATAGAAGATTCATGTGAAGCACACGGTGCAAAATATAATGGAAAGTATGTGGGTTCGTTTGGTGATATATCCACTTTTAGTTTTTATGCATCACATCATATCACAACGATGGAAGGAGGTATGTTAACAACAAACAATAAGGGATTAAATGAATTAGGCAGATCAATGAGAACGTTTGGTTGGTCTAGAGAATTGGGGTCTAAAAAACAATTAGAAAAAAAATTCCCAAATATTGATTCTAGATTTTTATTTGTGAATACAGGATTTAATTTCCGCCCAACGGAAATTCAAGGTGCATTTGGAATACATCAAATTGATAAACTTGAAAGATTAGTTAAATTAAGAATAAAAAATGCAGATTATTGGAATAAAAAATTAAATAATTTTTCAAATTTTCTCATTTTACCTCAAAAAGAAAAACATAGAAAATCATACTTGCTTTATCCAATAACTGTGATTAAAAATAAATTTTTTACAAAAAAAGGCTTAGTTAAAGAACTAGAAAAAAATGGCGTTGAAACTAGACCGTTAATGACAGGAAATATGATTAACCAGCCTGTTTCTAAATATATGAAATATAAAAAGTCAGGAAAATTAAAAAATGCAGATTATATTCAGGAAAATTCATTTTTAATTGGAAATCATCACGGAATTGCTGATGAGCAAAGAAAATTCATTGTTGACGTCATTACTAATTACATTATTTCAAAAACAAGTTAATGAATTCATGAAAATTCGTATTGGATTTTAATTATTTTGAGAAACATACCAATCAATAGTTTTTTGCAAACCATCTTCTAAAGAAATTTCTGCTTCAAATCCAAAATTCTCTTTAGCTTTTTGATTACTAACACACCTACGTGGTTGACCATTGGGTTTTGTGTCGTCCCAAATAATCTGTCCAGAAAAATTCATAATTTTAGCAATTGTACCTGCTAAATCTTTTATGGAAATTTCTTGTTCTGAACCTAAATTTATTATTGACTCACCTTCATATTTTTCACCAGCAAGAACTATTCCTCTTGCAGCATCCTCCACAAATAAGAAATCCCTAGTAGGATGACCATCACCCCACAATGTAATTTTATCCAAATTAGATCGTTGTGCATTAAAAATTTTTAAAATTATTCCAGCAATTACATGAGATGTCTCAGGATTAAAATTATCGTGCGGTCCATACAAATTAGTTGGTACAACAGAAATTGAATTAAAACCAAATTGTTGTCTGTATGCATCTGATTGCACCAGCATCATCTTTTTAGAAAGACCATAAGGGGCATTTATTTCCTCAGGGTATCCATCCCATATTTCTTCTTCAGAAAATGGTATAGTTGCAAATTTTGGATAACTGCAAACAGTACCAAGTGCAATAAATTTTTTTACATTTGATTTCATTGCCTCATGAATTAATTGTGTGTTCATCATTATATTATCATAAAAGCAATCTGCAGGATTTGAATTGTTAAATCCAATTCCTCCAACTGTACCAGCTATATGAAAAACAATATCTATGCCTTCAACAGCTTTTTTACAACTTTCTTGTAGTCTAAGATCTAATTTTGCAGACGAAGGCGAAAAAATATCCGTCACATCATTTTTTTCTAGTTCTTTAATCACAAATTTGCCTAGAAAACCATTTCCGCCAGTTACCAGAATTTTTTTTCTTTTTAATTCCATACAAATTTGTATGATAATTTCTATATCAACATATTGAAAGAAAATCTATCTCAAAAAAAAAATTCTAAAATAAATTAATCTTTTATTTCAGGTTTTAAAAAAAAAATTTAGTTTTTTATATATACAAGGTATATGTTCAAAGAACATGAAAAGGGCCTTAATTACTGGGTTAACAGGTCAAGATGGCGCTTATTTGGCTAAATTACTTCTAAACAAAGGATACAAAGTGTATGGTACTTTTAGACGTGTTTCCACTCCAAATTTTTGGCGTCCTCTGTCATTAGGGATATATTCTAAAATTCATTTGATTCCCGCTGACTTGTTGGATATGGGTTCACTACTTGAAGCATTGAAAGTTTCTGACCCAGATGAAGTGTATAATATGGGTGCATCTAGTTATGTTGCATCTTCATTTGAGGAACCTGTTGTAGCTCAAGAAATAACTGGAATTTCTGTAACAAAACTTCTAGAAAGTATAAGGCAATATAATGCCAATATCAAATTCTATCAAGCATCAACTAGTGAAATGTATGGTGATAATAAATTTAAAACACAAAATGAACAGACTGAATTTAATCCATCTAGTCCTTATGCAGTATCCAAATTATATGCTCATAAAATAGCTAATGTTTACAGAAATTCATACAACATGTTTGCTTCTTGTGGAATATTATTTAATCATGAATCCCCATTACGTGGAATGGAATTTGTCTCCAGAAAAATTACTAATGGGGTTGCTGAAATTTCATTAGGTCTAAAAAATAAATTAGTTTTAGGAAATCTGAATGCGAAAAGAGATTGGGGATTTGCTCCTGAATATATGGATGCAATTCATAAAATTCTTCAACAAGACAAACCCGATAATTTTGTGATTAGTACTGGTGAATCTCATAGTGTAGCTGAATTTGTTAAACTAGCATTTGATCTTGTTGGATTAAACTGGGAAAAATATGTAAAAACTGATAAAAAATTTTTTAGGCCAATGGAAGTCAACGCTCTAAAAGGGGATAATACTAAGGCCAAGAAAAAACTCAAATGGAAGCCTAAAACTGATTTTAAAAAACTAGTAAAAATCATGGTAGATGAAGATGTTAAACGATGGACACAATTTTTAGATGGAAAAGCATTTCCTTGGGATGCACCATTATATCCAGGTGAATCTAAGATTATCACTCGGGTAAATGAAGAAACCACTAAACGAAGGCGTAAAAGTACCAAGAATTGAATTAATTTAGTTCAGATAGAAAAACTTCTTTGTTATGTTTTGATGACATTCTTACTGCTTCCATTACTTTTGATTGATTAAGAAGATCATTCTCAAAATTGAAGGAATTTTCTTTCTCATTTCTTATAACGTCACAAAACTCTTTTAACATTAATTCAAACTGATTAACATCAGGAAATCTAGTTTCGAACACTGTATCATCTTTTTCTAAATATATACTAGTAACAAAATCTTTTGGTACTGCATAGGCTCGGTTAGTAGAAATCTTTCCCTCACTTCCCCAAATTTCATAACTAGATTGATAATAATTATGAAATCCAGATGAGACAAATGCTGTTTTTTCATCAGAAAATTTTAAGAAAACATCTGCTTTTATGTCAACCTTAGATTCACCATCAGAAATTAATTGCCCAAAAACACTAATTGGTTCTGTCTCAAATATCATTCTTGATGCGCTAATTGGATAACATGCTGCATCATTTAACACTCCACCTCCTAATTTTTTATCCCATCTAATATTATTTTTTGATGGTGGAGAAAAACCAAACTTTCCTACAAAATTTTTAACAATTCCTATATCATTTTTAATTAATTTTTGTACATGATTATGTTGTGGATGAAATCTATATGAGAATGCTTCTAATATTCGAACATTATTCTCTCTACAAACTTTTAAGATCTTTTTTGCTGATTCATAAGATGATGTGGATGATTTTTCACATAGTATGTGTTTTCCTGATCTCGCTGCTTTGATAATCCATTCTTCGTGTAATCCTACTGGAAGTGGCATGTAAATAATATCTACATCACTTTCTACAATCTCATCATAACTACCAAATCTTTCACAATGAAATCTTTTTGCCCACTCATTTGCTTTTGTTGATGAACGACTTGCTATGAATTTTAATTTAGCAAAATCTGAAATTTGAATTAATGGAATAAAATTCTTTAATGCAGTATTAGCACACCCAATTAAACCAACTTTCAGATACATTTTATCCAACTATCTAATCTTTATGATATTCAGATTCTGGATCACCATGATCGCCTTTTCCCATACCTAAATTTTCATGTATAATTGGCTTTTTACAATCATCCCATTTTTTAGTCAAAAGAACTACTAATGTACAATCTGTGATTGCAAGAAAGACATGACTAATGTTTTTAGGAGTTCTAGTACATTTCCCAGGACTTAAGTAAATGAATTTTTCTTTTGCATCTTCAGCATCTTTTGATACTAGAACACCCTGTCCTGATACTACAAGATAATATTCATCAAATTCAGGATGATAATGATTGCCTCTAACTTTACCAGCTTTTATTATATTATAATTAAATTCCACAATTGGATCTTTTGGTATGAAAGTGAAAATTCCACCACGACCATCCTTTACTGTATCTAAATTACATGATGGGATGATTTCTTCAATTTTCATATTTGTATTAAAAATTTGCTGAATTTATCCTTTACAGTGAATTTGTTATACTATAGTAAAATTATATCAATATTTTTTTAATTTTGCCAAAACTCAGAAAATCACAAATTATGCTTTAGAAAAATTCTCCAATACTACCTCATCTAATTTTTCAATATAGATTTTATAATCTCTTGAACGTTTACCATACCAAACTGTTTTGAATCCCCATAAAATAGGATCTCGCTCCGTAACCAAATTCTTGTAGCTGTACGATATCTTTTTTTGTTCTAAAGGTGAATTGTTAGTAAAATAATTCTTCCAATCAAATTCAAATTCCTCTGATTTTATTTCTTCCAAATGGTCTCGTGTTGTAAGTGTAAATATCTGGAATTTTATTAAATCATGTAACAATTTTGTTGAATTATGTGAATTAGATTTTTCTTCAATATATGATACTAATTCTCTTAAACCACTAGACAGTTTTTGAGTATCATAAGTAAGTCTCAACCAACTTGCTTCTTCAATTGGCCAGATAATATCACCTAGTTTAGGATCAACATGATCCCAACCCTTTCCAGAATATCCATCATCCCTGAATTTTATTACTTTTTCAAACTCTTCACTAAAAACAGATTTTTTTGAGCGACAAAAATCTAAAAACATTTCATAAAATTTCATATAATCTAGTCCATGATTTTGTTTATAGAAATTTGCTAAATGTTCTAGAAGTCCAAAAGCTTGGAATCCAAGAAATGACCATGTATAAAGATAAACTTCTTTTAATTCATCAATAGGACACGTACTAGTTTCTACAACAATTTCCTCATATTCTGGCATACCCCTATTGTGAATTGAAGAATGCCACAAAAATATTGGAGAGCGTACAGTTTTAATTTTATATTTTTCTTTATATTCAGGAGAGTTCATTGGTGCATTTGGTAATACACTGCAATGATAGATCTGAATAGTGTCAATCTTTGTAGTTGCAATTGATTCTAATCCATTCTTGTAGGTTTCTAATGTTTCACCAGGTAATCCCATAATTAATTCAGTATATGTAGGAATTTCATTTCGTCTAAACTCTTCAGTCAACTCTGAAAATTTATCAAATTTGATATTAGCACGTTTCATGATGTTTAATGTTTCTTTATCTAATGATTGGACTGCCAAAGTTACGGAACCTAATATTCCACCTTTTTGTAATTCTTGAGCAATAGGAATAATTTTTTCTGTTGTGTTTTTTGCCCATGCAGGTCTAATTCTTTCAGGATAATGTTTTTCTAAAGCAACTTCTTTTAATTTTTTAGCAATTCGGAAATCTCTCTCCTGATATATTCCAAAATTTGCATCACAGCAATCAATGTATGGTATTTTATTATCAGCAAACCATTCTATTTCATTAAATAATTTTTCATCTTCATAATTACGAAGTTTTGTAAATGTTGCACTTCCCCAATCACAAAATGTACATTCATAGGGACATCCTCGATTTGTTTCCCAAGATGCAATCCATTGAACATCATCTTTTTTATCAACTAAGTTCCATACAGTATTTGTTAAATATGGAGAAGGTAATTGGCCTAGATTATCTATTCTTGGATGTGGTGCAGTACGAAAGTCCTTAGTTTGAATACCTAATATCTTAGAATAATCTTTGTCACTTAGGTAAGCAGTTAGAATTTTTTCAAGAACATGTTCACCTTCTCCATGAACTAACATATCAACAAACGGATATTTGTCAAAGAAATCTGAAGAGAAATCTGGAACTTGAGGACCGCCAAAAATTATAAAACAAGTTGGATTTATTTTACGAATTTCTTTTGCAAGATATGTTGTTGTTTCCCAATTCCAGACATAACATGAACATAATAGAATTTCACTATCTTTACATTCATTAATATATTCATCAACTTTTGTCCTAAAAACAAATGTCTTTTCAAATTTGAATTTATTTTTTAGAGAATTATTATTATTAGCATATGAAACTAGTGAAGCAATACTATATGGAAAATGAATTTGGTTTCCATATTGATAGTTAAATTGTGAACTGTTTACTTTTATCATACTAAATTTTAATCTGATAACTATTATAATTCTTTTAAGATTCTTTTGATCAAAACCATGCCTGTTTTGAAAGGTTTCATCTTGCGCTCACCTCCAATTCTGCGTCCTTGATCTCCAATAATTTCGGTCATTCTTTGTCTTTTTTTCATTCCACGTATGCTCATAGTTAAGGTTGAATCTGAAAACAATGCATCGAAATCTAATTCATTAAATGCATTTCTTGTTATAATCCGACTATCAGTCATTGTATCGCTTAGATTACCTTTAAACAAAATATTTGCAAAAAAAGTAAAAAACTTATTTCCAAATTTTACAAAACCATAATTTGGTTCCCTAATCACTGATTGTTTTGTGAATCTTGATACTACAACCTGATCATACCCCTCTTCAATTTTCTGAATCAATCTTGGAATCTCTTCAGGTTCATGATTACCATCAGGTCCAAAAATTATGATGTTATCTGAAATAGTATTTTTTATTCCTGAAATGATTGCACCCCCATGTCCTTTTATTTCTTGTTTAATAATTCTGAAACCATTTTTTTTAGTTTCCTCAATTGTGCCATCAGTTGAACCACCATCTACAACTAATATTTCATCAACCCATTCTTTCTTAATTTTAGGAAAAATTACTCTAACTGCATCCACTTCATTCCAAGTAAGAATAAGTAGAGCTGTTGACATAAAATTTATTCCAAATTATGTACATATTAATTATTAGTCACGTTCTTTAATAGAACGTTTTTTGATTAGATTGTGAAATATTCAGAATTTTTTGGAAAAAGATATTTAATTATAATTTTAGGATCTATTGCAGTATATTCAATATTTTTATTTTTCTCAGATTTTAATAATGTGTATGACCGCCTACAAAATTTTCAAATTACAACATTACCCATAATTCTATTACTAATTTTTTCTGGTTGGCTGATATTGTTTGTAAGATGGACTGTGTTATTAAAAAAACATAAAATTCTTATTCCTCTAAAAATTAGTTTGCTAGTATTTTTTGCTGGTTTTGCTCTTTCAATTAGTCCTGTAAAATCTGGCGAGCTAATAAAATCAATTTTATTGAAAAATAAATGTGGAGTGGCAGTAACAAAGTCTATACCAATAATTCTTCTAGAACGATTTTATGATGTGCTCGGAACTGCTTCTATTGCAGCCATTGGAATAATATTTTTGGGACTTGAATTTGGTATAGTTTTAATTCCAATACTACTTGCAATTATTGGAGTTTTTTATTTACTCTATTCCAAGAGGGGTTTTGGCATAGCATTAAAAATTCTGAATCGCATAAAACCACTTCAAAAATTTTCAGAAAATATAGAAGAATCGCATAAAATCATTAGGCATTCAACAGATGCCAAAACAATATGTTCATGTTCAGGATTAACAATTGCTTGGCGTTTAATAGAATGCATTGGAATTTTTTTCATTGTTGGAGCACTAGGAATACATTTTGTTGGATTTTTTGATTTACTGAGCATGTATCCTATATCAGTAATTTTAGGCTCACTTTCAATGTCTCCTGGTGGATTAGGAGTAACTGAAGGAAGCTTTGCAGGATTATTAACTCTAGAAGGATTGGACTTACAGACTGCCTTAGCAGTCGCAGTCATTGTTAGATTTTTTACATTATGGTTTGCAGTTTTAGTGGGTTTTATATCATTAAAATTAATTGACGTGGTAAGAAAAAGTCCGTAAAATTAATTTGATTATTGTACAGTTAGTTAAGAAAACTATCAAGTTTTGCTAGCCCATCATCAATATTTTTAAAATTATCATCATTTTCTAAGACTTCTGATAACTTATCTACATCAAGCGAATAAAAAATGTCATCATTTTTTTCATATTTACTCAGAAAATTTTTTTCGATTAAATATGAAAGTTTTTCGTCAAGTTCTTCCTTTGAAATAGCAATTTTTTTGGTAAGAACTGATAGTGGTTTTGGACCATCCTTTAATTCTACCAGAATTTCGGCGTTATTAGGCTCGAATATTAATTCAAGAATTTTCTCGCTTTCATTTGAAGTATTGTTTGGCATGACATTCATCTTAGTATGCAAAATTATAATTCTATCCATAAATTATAATTCTATCCATTAATTCTACCAAAATAATTCATATACTCAGCATGGTTTTTAATGGGGACGCCTAAAATCCTGATACTTGACTGTTGAATACCAGTATATAGTAAGGATCGTTGGAAATGATATTCCTGGAGAAAGGAAAATGATAGTAGGACTAACACAGATAAGAGGTGTTGGTTACATGTTTGCAAATACAATCTTAAATGTTTTGAAAATAAATCCTAATCAAAGAATTGGTCATTTATCACCAGAGCAGGTTAATTCAATTGAAAGTATTATTAAAAATCCATCAACGTCTAATTTTCCATCTTGGTTCTTAAACAGAAGAAAAGATGTTGAAACGGGTGAAGATAAACATTTGATAACTTCTGATATTGCATTTACGGTAAGAAATGATGTTGAAAGAGAGAAAACAACTGGCAGCTGGCGAGGAATTCGTCACATGTTTGGATTAAAAGTTAGAGGTCAACGTACTAGATGTACTGGTAGAAAGGGTGGAGCAGTCGGTGTTGCTAAAGGAGGCAAGGTAATGCCAACACGAGAAGGAGCACCTGCAGCTGGTGCAGAAGGAGCATCTGCAGCTGGTGCAGAAGGAGCACCTGCAGCTGGTGCAGAAGGAGCACCTGCAGCTGGTGCAGAAGGAGCAGCTAAAACTAAAGAAGGAGCAGCTAAAACTAAAGAAGGAGCAGCTAAAACTAAAGAAAGTTCAGAAAAGAAGGAAGTACCTGCAGCTGGTAAAAAGAAATAGATGATTTAGATGGGAGATCCTAAAACATCAAGAAGAGTTTGGCAGAAACCTAGGCGTCCACTTAATTATGATCTTATTATGGAGGAATTAAAAATTCTTGGTACATTTGGGTTGAAAACAAAAAGAGAGTTATGGAAAACACAAACAGAGTTATCAAGAGTAAGGTTACAAGCACGTTCTTTACT
>Ga0114996_10010164_pt1 | contig 10240 bp, 11 predicted proteins | sample ArcticOcean_MG_C_4_FD_87039 | JGI IMG/M metagenome (GOLD analysis project Ga0114996, IMG submission 87039) | Marine microbial communities from western Arctic Ocean - ArcticOcean_MG_CB4_134 | ecosystem: Environmental > Aquatic > Marine > Oceanic | place: Arctic Ocean: Canada Basin | collected...
CGGAATGGGCGGATTGTCTCGGTCGAGCATGTCCACGCTCGATCCGCATGCCAGGGTTCGAGCACCCTCTAAAGACGAGACGCGCGCCAGGCTAGCCAGATGCCGTACGATGCCCACGGCACGATCGGACGAGGGATCGTCTCCCGCGATGCCGATGGAGGTGATCCGGCTGCCGCTGATCAGAGACCCTTCCGCATAGTCGGGCTCAAGACTCAGTAGAATCGTCGGAACCTGGTCCGGCCAGAAAATCGACGAAGCATGCGCCCACGCCATAGTCGAAAAGGAAAATCCGGACAATGGCAAGCCGGCCGAATGGAAAAGATCGATCCATGGATCGAGGGCGTCGCGCGTGACGATCGCAACTGTCGCCGTGATGGATTTGGATTCCCGCACAGCACGCATCTCGGACATGTCCCAGTAAATGTCCTCCAGCGGCCACGGTGACAAGCTTTCAACCTGCAGTTCGACTGCAGCGCGAATCTTATCGCGGGCCTCAACAGGAAAGTCCAGCCCGCGAACGAAGCCGGTTCCCTGAGGTAGAGTGAGGAAAATCCGCATGCCTCCAAGTGTGTGCCGCACTGCGAGCTTGCGAAGTTCGTCCAGCTGTAATTCTCTGCTCAAACCAGCGAACTGGTCCACGGAAAAGGAACGAACAACGCGGGTTTTCCCTAACGAGGACCGGATGACCGCCACGCGCAAATCTTGTCCGGCGATCTCGAATCCAACGGCCGTTGAAGGGAGAAATCTATTCATATTGCCACCGGTCCAGCTTCAATTCGACCAGCCTCCTGTAGAGGAGTGGCCTGAGACTTAGAATCTGCAGCCGTTCTTCTTCCCTCAGGATGATCCGTACTGTTCGCGAAACGCCTGATGGAATCACGCGTGCTCGAGCGACAACACTACGGGGTTGGCCTGCATCGAGAGTTAGAAAATTCAGCGCGTCGGTGTCTTGGAGGGTCGGGATGCGCTCGACCAGGTCGGCCAGGTTCCCGAAGGCTTCATCTTCTCGTCCTGCGACGATGGCATCCACGGTCAAGAGGCCCAAACCGGGAAGGGCCCGAAGCACGTCCGACGAGGCTTCATTCGGATTGACAGCTGACGAGTTGGAATTCGCAGTCACGAGATCTCGTACTCCCGGAATTCGTCGATACAGTCCGGTAACCGGGTCCGCTGTCAACCTGCCGTAGAAGACCTCCGAAGTCACCCCTTTCACAAACAGGAGTTCATCAACGGACTGAAAAGCGCTGTTGGCCGGCAGGGTTCGCCCACCGATGGAGTCATAGTCCGAGGCTTCAGCACCAAAAAGGTGAGGGATGTCATCCTCATCGCGCCAGTCCAGGATCGAGTCGACCAGACCGTTCCTCTCGTCCTGTTCGATCCCGAGAGAATCGAACATCGACGCCAGCAGCGTGTCGGACGCGTAATTGATATCGATCCGATCCAGTCCCGATTCCAAACGGACACGGACTTCGCCGGTCTCGAACGGGAAAATGAACTCGCCGTCCCTCGTTTCAACCGGAGAGTCGGCAAGCAAATCACCGTCGGTAACGAGATCCTGGAAGACGACCTCGGCCGCCCCCTTCGCCATGAAGAATGCCCGCTCGGAATCGAAGCCGTCTCCTGAACTGGCAACCTCTGTGCGCACCGCGGTGGCCAGCGACAGGGAAATCACTGAAAGGACCAGGACGACCCAGAGAACACTCAACAGGATGATGCCACGATCGTTCATTGGAAATAGGTCAGCGGGACGACAGTGAGATCGTCGTCAATCCGGACTTCGACCGCCCTTGGCAGACCGTCACCAAGTTCCCAGTTCTCGATCCACTCCGCTCGTCCATCGCGGTCCGTGCCAAGATACCGAAAGTCCACTCGAGAAAAATCCGCAAGAATCCGACTTTCACTTTCGACGATTGCACCGGGCTGATAATCGAAGAGGAAATTCTCGCTGTAGGCGAATCGCCCGTCTTCAGCCACGTAGTCGATTTTCCGGGCATCGGTGGCACCGTCAAACAACGAGTATCGGCTGACGAACTCCAGTCTGTGACTGTCGCCGGCAAAGAGGACAATGGCGCCATTCTCCCCACCGAACTCTGTCGGCGACGCAAGGCCCAGCTGTCGACGCAGCAATCCCTCGACCATGGAGCGTTGCTCCATCTGTTGAATCTTGGAAGAGCCCCGTTCCCAGGTGTCGATACCGACTCTCAAACCCGAAAACATCAGCGTCGTGATCAGACCGATGATGGCGAGACTGACCATCACTTCGATCAGCGTGAATCCGCCTGGGCGGTTCGCCGTTGAAAGAAGCGGCGATCCTGCGGACTTCCGCAACAGGTTGCTAGGGAAATACATTGTCGATGGACCTCCCGAAATCCGCGTTGTCGTAGGATATGCCGGCCGATCGCACCGTCTCGAGCCAAACCCTGCGACGGCCGCTCCGGCCCTCCCAGAAAACCTCAACTTCCACTCTCACAATTGCGGTAGCGGGCCGGGCCGCCAGGCTCGACGGAATCCATGGTTCGACCAGAAGAGTCCAGTTCGCATCCACTTGATCGAGTCGCCCACCCGCCCTGCCCGAGCCCGGCAGACTCGGCAGAAGAAGCACCCTGTTCATGACTTCTTCGGCGGCAAGCTGATACCGGTGCAGATCCTCAATTTTCCTCAAGTTGTTTGCGGAAGTGCCGAAGAGCCCGAACAGGGCGGTCGACGATATGCCCAGGATCGTGATGGCGACGACGACCTCGATGAGGGTGAATCCTCTTTCCGGTGTCATTCGAACGTGACCTCGGAGATGCCGAGCCGGGACCGCAGCGATATCGACTCCTGCCGGAGAAGACCGGAGGGCGGCACGTAGATCAACGTGTCGCCACTGTCTGAATCCGAGATGACTTCGATTGACGACGGAAGATCGCGCTCACGAAGCACCTGCATGTCGGGACCGACCAGGACCAGATTGGAGCTTCCTCGATCCACGACAACAAAATGTGCCTGATCTGTCCGCCGGGCTTTGGACCGGGCTATCTGGACAAAACTTCGGATCGTCTGCTCGACCTGGTGGACTTCCAGGCGTGTCATCCCGGCGCCGATCCGTGGGCCAACAAGACCCACCGACAGTGCAACGATCGCCATGACGATCATCACCTCCACCAGAGACAAACCCTTTGCGCGAAGTTCCCGCATATGGGTGATGACGCATGAATGTGAGGAAAAGACGAAGGGGGACGGGAGAAAAATGGTCCGTGGTCAGAGGTCAGGGAGCGGAGTTGTCCTGATTGTAAAATTTTCGAGGGGCGAAACGAGGGTCGGATTCACCGCGGTGAATCCGGATCTCTACTTCCCCTATTGCCAGCTGACCACGTCCAGGTCTCCGCCCTCGCCGCCGTCCTGACCGTCAGCGCCCAGAGACACGATGTCGAAATCTCCATGCTGGCCGGGATACAGGTACACATAGGGGCGTTTCCAGGGGTCCAGCGGGACGTCTTTGGCCAGGTACGGGCCATCCCAGTTTCGGATACTGCCGGTGTTTACGCGCAAGACCTGAAAGCCTTCCGAAGCCGTTGGGTACCGACCCACGTCGAGGCGGAAGAGGTCCAGTACTGTTTCAAATTCGGAGATCTGGACCTTTGCGGTCGTTTGACGAGCCCGGTCCACATTGCGGAATAAGCGGGCCCCCACCAGCGTGGCAAACAACGAAATGATGACCATCACGACAAGCAACTCGATCAGCGTGATGCCTTCGGCCCGACACCGGCGCACAGGCGAGCGTCGGAAAACCACACCGGAATTATTGAAACAGCCTGGATTCACCAAGGACCCCTCCTAGAAAGCAATGTCGTTGATGCTGAAGATCGCCATCAGCATCGACAGGACCACCGTCCCGATCAGTATACCCATCACGAGGATGATTAATGGCTCGAACACGGCCGTCAGCGCCTTCACCGAAGTCTTCACGTCTTTCTCATAAACGTCGGCCAACTTCAGCAACATCGTGTCCAGTCGTCCCGTTTCCTCGCCAACACCGACAAGGTGGACGGCCAGGCCCGGGAAGACTCCTGCCTCACGCATCGGAGTGGCAACGCCTTCGCCACGCTTGGCTCCATCGGCGATCTTCGAAATGGCCTCAGACAGAATCTGATTGTGAGCGATATTCTGAACGATGCGAACTCCGGCAATAAGCGGGACGGCGCTGCCAATCAACGTTCCGAGTGTTCGGGCAAACCGGGACACTTCGATTTTTAACAACGTCGGCCCCAGCAGGGGTGTCTTCAGGATCATCACATCCCGGTATCTGCTACCCGAAGGTGTCGCTATCCAGGCCCGAAGGAGGAAGACTGCGATGGCGAGGCCGGCCAGAATGGCCCACCAATAGGACGTCGTCAAGTCCGAAATAGTCAGCAGCACCATTGTGCTCGCCGGGATCTCGGCTCCGATGTCTTCAAAGATCGTCGCAAACCGTGGAATGACGAAGTAGAACAGGATCCCCAGGGACCCCATCCCCACCCCGGACAACAGAACCGGGTACACGAGAGATGCCGTGAGATATGAACGAAGCTCATCAGCAGTACGTTCGAATTCCGACAGCCGTTCCAGAATGACGGCCAGCACACCCCCCGCCTCACCAGCGCGTATCATGCTCACGTAGAGCCGGGAAAAGTGTTTGGGGTGATTCGCCAGTGCTTCGGCCAGAGACTTGCCGCCCTTGATTTGTTTCAAGAGGTCTTCGATGATGACCCGCAGGGCGCGCTTGGGAGCTAACTCGCGTGTGATGCTAAGGCTCCGGTCCAGAGGGAGACCGGCCGACACGAGCGTGGACAGTTCTTCGGTAAAGAAGAGGAGATCCTTCCTCGTGACACGTTCGAACCGGATCCGAGGCAGCTTGAACGAACTCGACTTGCTTCGCGGCTCTCGAATCTCAAGAGGAATCAATCCCATGCTCCGGACTGTGAAGGCGGCCTCCTGCTGATCCGCGGCGTCGAGGAGACCGTCGAAGTGTTTACCTTCCTTATTCACAGCCTTGTATGCGAAGTTGGTCCCCATTTCGATCAAACTTCCTGAGTGACCCGAAGTATTTCATCGGGAGTTGTGACACCAGCCAACACCTTGTTCCAGCCATCAGATTTCAGGGGGCGCATGCCCGAAGAAAGCGCCTGCTCCCTCAGTGCATTCGCATCCGGGTTGGAGGTGATTACCTGACGCAGGGCTTCATCGACATCGACCATTTCGAATATGCCCAGCCGACTTTCGTATCCGGTGTGGCCGCACTGATCGCAACCCGGACCCTTCTGAATCTCGACAAAATCCTCCTCACTCCCTGGCGTAAATCCCAGTTCCACCGCGGTATGTACCGGCAGTTGCTCGGGACGGCGGCAATGCCGGCAATTGGACCGAACCAATCGTTGGGCCAGAATCCCAATCAGGGAGGAGGCCAGAAGGTAGTCCTCAACCCCCATGTCGATCAGACGGGTAATCGCGCTGGGCGCATCGTTGGTGTGAAGGGTACTAAAAACCAGGTGACCGGTCAGAGCGGCGCGGATCGCGATCTCCGCGGTCTCCAGATCCCGGATCTCGCCGATCATGATCACATCCGGATCCTGGCGGACGATGTGGCGCAAGCCGACCGAGAAAGTCAAGTCGATCTGAGCGTTCACCTGAATCTGGTTAATCCCATCCATCTGGTATTCGACAGGGTCCTCAATCGTGATGATTTTCCGATCCGGGATGTTTATCCGTTTCAGGGCGCTATAGAGCGTTGTCGTCTTGCCACTACCCGTGGGGCCGGTCACAAGAAAAATGCCGTGTGGCTTGGACGTCATTTGACAGATCTGAGAATACAAATCATCGGGGAAGCCCAACCGCCTCAGGTCGACAAGGTCTGTGTTGGATTTGTCGAGAATTCTCATCACGACGCTTTCGCCGTACATGGTCGGCAGCGTCGAAACTCGAAGATCGATCTCTTTGCCGAGCACACGAAGTTTGATGCGCCCGTCCTGGGGGAGCCTTCGCTCGGCAATGTTGAGTTTCGCCATCAGTTTGACGCGGGAAATGATCGCGCCACGCAGTTGGTTGGGTGGCGAATCGACGTTGTGCAGGACGCCGTCCACACGATAACGGAGTTGCAGTTCCTTCTCGAATGGCTCGATGTGGATGTCGCTGGCCCGGGATTCCACCGCGCGCGAGATGATCAGGTTGACCATTCGAATGACCGGCGCCTCGGAGGCCAGATCTCGAAGTTGATCGATGTTGTCATCTGCCAGACCGTCACCAAGGGTCTCTATGAGCCGGTCATCTCCCTCACTTCCACGGTACAACCTCTCGAGATGGCCCAGGATCACCGTCCCGTTGTCGAGAAACACTTTCAAATCGAGACCGGTTCTCTGACTGATCGCAGACCGCGTCTCAAAATCGAGAGGATCCGCCATGACCAGAGACAGCTCATTGTCTTCCTGGTGCACGGGAACGACAGAAAAAGCGTGAAGGAAGCGGTACGGAAGTTTGTCGGGGTGGATTGGAACCGCGGGATACTCCCCACCATAAATGGGAACATCGATCTGTTCGCTCAATACAGACAGGACGTCCCTCTCCGACACGAACCCGAGGTCGGTTAGAATCTTTCCGATTCTGTCAGTACGGTCCGCCTGCAGCGAAAGGGCATTGGCGAGATCTCCATCTGAAATCAGGCCATGGTCCTGTAGCAATTCTCCGAAGAGCTTACGTTCAAAGGCAAGTAGCGCTTTCATGGAAAAAAATCAGTGCTCCCTGAACTTGATTCGGTCCCGGAATACTCGGGGGGCGATCGCGCCTGAATCGAGGTCGACGACATCCTGTTTCTTCGCTGCCACGACCAGCTGCGTCGGCAAGTCCGGGAGGTCCGCTGGATTCGTGTTCAACATGTGGATCACGATCGCCACCCATTCGTCTGGGGCCACGGAGCCCAGGCCAGCCACCTGATTCTGGAGCAACTCGACCGCTTTCTCCTTGAGGGCGATGCGCCGCTGGGCGCTCAGTCGGCGAACCTCCGACGGCACTTTCACTCCCGAGAAAGGATTCCTCGGAGGTTCGAGCGCCACCTCAATGCTCATCACCACTCCATATCCATCCAGGTATGTCGCTTTCGACCGTTGCAGGATCGGGCCAGGAACGATCGTAGAAACGGCATCGTCGAGAAGCCCCGTCAAGACGATCGAGTCCTGCTTAAAGCGGGCGATCTGACCGGAGTCGGCCTGGGCCGGCAGGATGCCGGGAAAAAGGATCAAGAACGCGACCAGTCTGAACATTTTCATTCCTGCACTCCTGTTCTTGCAGCGAGCAATTGGATGGACGAGGAATTCTCCAGGGTGTCTCTGCCTGCCGCCCGTTGGAGGTCCGACAGATAAACCAACTCCGCCCGCACCCTCTGGATTTCCTGCCGGTTCGACACGTCGACGGCTGCTAGTCTCCGAACAAGTTCCGACTCCAGCCAGGCCTGCTGCCTCTCCTCGACCTCGGTCACGATGCGCTCGTAATCGATCGGCTGGTGCTCTGTGGTGACGGGCTGATCTACCAGCGGAAGCGATGCCGGAGGCAAAGCGACCTCGCCGAAAGCGACCACCACTCCGGAGTCCTTCCAATCGATGTCGATCGGCCCTATAAGAACCAGGGCCAGGACCAGCGCGGCGGCCGTTGCCATCGGAACCAGCCACCTGGGAGAAAGGGAGTTGCGCCAGACCGAATCCTTTGAGGGAACGAAAACCACGTGACGCGGCACCTCGACGTCGGGTAGTTCTTCGAGGGTGTGCCTCACCTGGTCGAACTCGGACACGCGGCGCTGGCATTCGAGACACTGCCCAACATGTCGGCGGGCAGTCTCCATTTCCGATGGCGGCAATTCCCCGTACAGGAACTCCGCCAGCCTGTCTTCCAGATGGGACATATCAGTCACTTGGTCACCTGCTCACGATGTTTGGGAACGGTCGAGGGTCTCGGAGCCCAGGATCGATTTCAATTTGTCGAAACTCAAATAAAGCCGGGATTTGACCGTCGAGACGGGAGCGTTTTGAACAGCAGCTATCTCGTCGAATCGCAATCCCTGAAATACCTTCAGCACGACGACCTCGCGCTGCTCGGCCGGTAACTGGCCCAGGGCCTTCTCCACCGCCAGTCGGTTCTCGTGCGGTATTCGGGTGGCCGCGACGTCCGGATCCAGGGGAATAAACGTCTTGCCCTTGTCCTTCCGAAATCGGGAGTAACAAGCGTTGTGGGCAATTCGATACAGCCACGCTGAAAACCGGTCGCGGTCCTTGAGATTCCCCAACTCCCGATAGGCCTTCATGAAGCTGTCCTGACAGAGATCCATCGCTTCGTCCCGGTCCCCGGTCAGCCTGACAATGTAGTTGTAGATGGGCTTCTCCCACTGCCATACAAGGAGGTTGAACGAGTTCGTGTCGCCGGCAAGAACTCGCTCGATGATCTTGCGATCGTCGGCGTTTTCTATATTCAAGATTGGCCCTCACACTCTGGAAGACGCATCAAACTGGTAAAAAGACGAACCAGGGTTTCGTCGATCGGGATGCCGACAGCTGGCGCTCCCTTGCAACATAGGACAACCGGAAGAAACAGTTCGTTCACAATCAAAGACTTAGCCCAGGCGTCCGGCTCCCCGCCTCAGGTTGTCTGTTGACTTCATCCGGAGGTCTGCGGTTATTCTAATTGCTAGCAGTCTGTGGCGGAACTGTCGTCCCCCCCTGTGAACGACACGCCCAAAAAAACAATGCGTATTGCCCTTATCCGTCCGGCCGCCGAGGCCAACGCCTTTATCAACAACGTCCCGCTGAACTACGTCCATCTTTCTGCCTATATCCGTGAGCACGGACATGAGGCCGGTATCATGGACATGGTGCTCGGGGGGGCAACGCTCAGTGGTGTCGACGATTACATCCGGCAACAGAACGTCAGTATCGCCGGACTCGGGTGTATGACCTGCGAGTTCCCCGACGCCGTCCGTGAAGCCCGACGGCTGAAGGACACTCATCCGGGAATCAAGATCGTGTTCGGCGGAGCCCACCCGTCTGGCGACCCGGAGGAATGTCTCAGCACCGGAGTCGTCGACTATGTGATTGTGGGAGAGGGTGAGACCGCCCTGTCGGAACTGCTCGACGCTCTCGAAGCCGGCGAATCGCCAGGCCCCATTCAGGGGCTGTGGTCACTGATGGACGGGAAGGTTCAGTCAAGCACGCCGGCCAGCGTGCCCGACATTGAGACTCTGCCGGTGCCGGCATACGACCAACTCGATCTCAACACTTACTTCCAACTTGATTCACCTTGGCACTTCCCTAAATCTCCCCGAGCCGTCCAGTTCATATCGAGTCGTGGTTGTCCCTATCATTGCTCGTACTGCCACACGATTCACGGCAAACGATATCGAGGCCTGTCACCCACCAAGGTAGTCGATCAGATGGAAACTCTGGTTCGGGTTCATGGTGTTGGTGAGTTCATGATGGTCGACGACATCTTCAACTTCGACCTGGAGCGGGCCAAGGAGATCTGCCGGCAGATCGTCGACCGGCGGCTGAACATAAGTATGCAGTTCCCGAACGGTGTACGGGGCGATCGGTTCGATGAGGAACTCGTCGCGCTGATGAAGGAGGCGGGCACCCACTATATGGCGATCGCGATCGAAACAGTATCCGAAAAGTACCAGCGGCTCATCCGGAAGAACCTTAAAATAGAGCCTTCCCTGAAGACCATCGAGTGGGCGCGCAAACACAAGATCGAAGTGTGTGGATTCTTTATGATCGGGTTTCCGGGGGAATCCCGCGACGAGGTCAACCGTACCGTGGAGTTCGCCGTCAACGCCCCTCTCGATACGATCTTTATTTCTCTGGTCAGTCCTTTCAAGGGAACTGTTCTCCGGAACGACATGGTCGAGGGCCGCTTTGGAGTCATGGACGCGGACGGGCTGAACGCACTCGATCAACTCTTCCCAACCGTCCACAGCGAGTCCCTTCCCGTAGACGAACTCAAAACGATCCAGCGAAACGCCTACTTCCGGTTCTATTCCAGACCCAGATCGATTCTCAACCTTGGAAAGAAGCTGACGAACAGGCGAAACGCGAACAAGATCGTTCGAGCCATTGTGCGAAGAATTCGCAATTCGGACACCGTCAGCGTGAATTAGCTTCGAGACATCCTGCCCCTCGCCGGCCCCGCTGCGCGACCTACCGATAGATCTTCACACTTTCTCTCAGTGGGTGTCGGACGAACTCGA
>Ga0114996_10010166_pt1 | contig 10240 bp, 10 predicted proteins | sample ArcticOcean_MG_C_4_FD_87039 | JGI IMG/M metagenome (GOLD analysis project Ga0114996, IMG submission 87039) | Marine microbial communities from western Arctic Ocean - ArcticOcean_MG_CB4_134 | ecosystem: Environmental > Aquatic > Marine > Oceanic | place: Arctic Ocean: Canada Basin | collected...
GGACCTCGTCCCCTGCACCGACATCGCCGTCGGTGCGGCCAAGGTGGATCGGATCGCTTCCAACCGCAGAGTGATGGGCGACGATGGCAAGGTCGCCGCCGTCCGCTGGACCAAGTGCGCTGACCCTTAGGTGCGTGCCGCGCCCGAGGGTGTTATCGATCCCATGCTGAAGACGATCGGCTTCTACCACGGTGAGACGACCCTCGCCATCCTGCACTACTATGCCGTTCACCCCACGAGCATGGATGGCACCGGCGTCGTCACACCCGAATTCGTCGGCCTGGCGCGCAATCGTCGTCGGCAAGAGTCCGGTATCCCCCACATCTACTTCACAGGTTGTGGCGGCAATATCACGGCGGGGAAATACAATGACGGCGTCGATGACAATCGACAGCTCTTCAGCGAGCGGATTCACGCGGCCATGGTCGAAGCTGAAGAAGCGGCACAACGGCAACCCCTCGAGCGTCTCGACTGGACGGTGGAGCCCACTTGCCTGCCCGCAAGAGAAGATCTGACGGAGGAAACACTGTTGGCCGAGATCAGGGATGCTGGCGGCGACCGCGCCAAAGTACACAGCAAGGCAGCTCTCATGCTGACGTATCTACGCCGTCAAAATCGACCTATCCCTGTCACGTGCCTGCATCTCAACGAACAGACGGCCATCGTCCATCTGCCGGGCGAGACCTTCATCGAGTATCAACTACATGCGCAGGCGGCGCGGCCCGATGCCTTTGTCGCCGTTGCTGGTTATGGCGATTTGGGCACCGGCTATATCACTTTGGCGAGCTCCTTCGCCGAAGGTGGCTACGAACCGAAGGATGCCTTCGTCTCGGGCGGGGCCGAGCAAATTCTGCGAGATGCGATCACGCGCGTCCTCGACAGTTCTTCGCGATAGGACGTCAGACGCAGCCTTCGTGCGCTTGGCCAGCCAGCAGCTGATACTCGGGCTGTTTGTCAGGATCACCTATCCATCGTGATTTGGCCGTCATATAGTGCGTTGCCAAACCACGGCGAAATCTGTCCGACGTATTGGCACCTGACCTATGCAACAGCAAACTGTGATGCAGCGAACAGGATCCGGCAGTCATCACAATCGGGTGTTCCTTGGTCAGATCCATCGCCGCATCAGGCACCTTCATATCCTGACGATCGCCAACCATCCAGGCTTCGCTGTGATCGAGCGCGCCTCTCTTGTGACTTCCCGGAATCACCCGCATGCAACCATTCTCTTCAGTCACATCATCAATGGCCACCCACGCTGTCACCATCGCCATCGGCTCGATGGTGAAGTAGGGCGAATCCTGGTGGTAGGTTTTCTCGATCCCACCGGGTGGTTTCATGAAGAGCTGATCACCGAAGAGCTTCACATCCGGACCAAGTAGATCCACTGCCGCCGCCAGTAGCTTGGGGTGTTGCGCATGATCGACGAAGAATTGATCGTGGATGCAGCATTGATTGATCTTGCGCAAACTCTCCATGCGGCGATCCTCAGCATCCGGTTCGTATTCCAGATGAGCCGGTGGAAAATTCGTTTCTCCTGCGGCGATCTGCCGCACGTGCGTATCGAGACTCGACAGCTGCTCGGGTGTTAGGGCATCTTCGAGAACGAGATAGCCCTGATCCTCAAATGTCTCTATTTGTTCACGGGACAGCATGTAGATTTTCCAAGGGTTTGGAGGTCGAGGTGATCGATTCGCACAATACCATTATGGCGCCAAGATACATCAAGTGAGTCTGAGCAGCCTCCCCCTAAACGACACATCTGTTACCTTGTGCGCGCCGCCTCCCTCACACAAAAAGACGGACAACGTGAGCATCGACTACGACGAGTGGCTTCAGTATCCGAAGATCGACATGCACTGTCATGTGTGGAACATGGCAACGGAGGCAGAAGAACGAGCCTCCACTGAGCAACTGATCACAGCGGGTACGATGTTGGGCATCAGCGAGTATTGGTGTTCCGCTCCCATCACGGGTGGCGTCATCGCCGACATCGAGGATATCCGCATTCGCAACGACTCTGTCTTGCGAGCCGTCCAACGCTACCCCGACCGCATCCGCGGTATGTGTTTCGTGATCCCCGGTCAGTATCAGGTCGCCCTCGACGAGGTGAAGCGCTGCCTGGACGCGGGGATGATCGGCCTGAAACTGTATAACCAATACAAGATCGACGATCCCGCCGTGTATCCCGTCATTGAACTGGCCATCGAGCGACGCGTGCCGATTCTCGAACACGCCGGATTCATTGAAGCTCGCGAGCACCTCGATCGTCAACCTTTGATCTCGAATGGCCGACACTTTGCCAACCTGAATGAACACTACCCTGAGGCAATGCTCATCCATGCACATATCGGTGGAGGGGGAGACTGGGAGCAATCGATCCGTTGGATGCGGGACACATCAGAGCATCTCTACTGCGACGTGAGTGGCAGTAATCTCGACGACGGCCAGGTCGAGCAAGCCGTTCAGGACATGGGCGCCGAACGTGTGTTGTTCGGTACGGATGGCACCATGTGTGGCAGTGTGGGCAAGGTGATCGACGCGACACTCACTGACGAGGCAAAACGCTCCATCTTTTTTGGCAATGCCGAGGCAATCCTCGCCGCCCAGGGTACGACACCGCTACATGCTGCCGAGAAGGTGGCCGTATGAACTTCATCGATCTCAATGCCTGGCTCGGCACCTGGCCTTTCCGCGATCTGCGCGACAACGATCCAGCCAGCCTGCTCACCCGTCTCGAACGCGCCGGCATTCAACGCGCCGCCGTCTCCCAGATCGAAGCTGCCTTTCAACGCAATGTGCAGCACACCAATGAACGGCTCGCACAGTCCGTCGAGTCCTACGCCGATCGCCTGCTGCCCATAGCAACGATCAATCCGCGTTTCCCCCACTGGGAACAGGATCTGCGTCGCTGCCACGAAGATCTGGGATTCAAAGGCGTGCGACTCTTCCCATGTTACCACGACTACCCTGCCAACGATCCTGAGGCGATTCGTGTCGCCCATCTGTGTGCCGAACGCAACTTGCCCGTATTTCTACCGCACCGCCTGGAAGACGCGCGGCAGCGACACTGGATGGATCCGGGACGCACCCTCGATCTGGCCGAGGTGGCAGACATGATCGCTGCAGTACCAAACGCGACCATCGTCGTCACCAATGCCCGGGGCATCCTGGGCTCGGCTCTTTGGAAGAGGCAGGATCTGCGTGGCGCGAATTGGTTCTACGATCTGTCTCTGTCAGAAGTCCACTACAAGCTGCATACCAGCGTATCGAATATGCGTGACCTAGCTGAGTTCATCGACCAGGGCGGCGCCCGTCACCTGGTCTTCGGTACACACACTCCGTTCTCCTATCCAAGTGCGGCACGTGTCAAAACAGCGGTGCTACCTGTCGATGCGGAGACACTCGTGCAGATTTGTTCGGGTCGTGCTGAGAAAATGCTGGGCCTCACGTAGCAACGGCAGATTCTGGCTACGACCGCTTTGCGTGCGACTCCCACGGGAGATCGTCCGGCGGTTCGTAGCCGGGTTTGCCGTCGAGCCAGGGTTGCCCACACAGATCTGACAGAACGACCCACTCGCTCTGGCTCAGATGTGTATGGCTGTGGTAGAGGAATCGTTCGAGCCCCGCATCGCGCGCAGCCCCAAGGTATCGATGTAGATCCCCGGCGCTGATCGGGTCACCATGATGCGGCTCTCGACCGGCCTCCACCCAGGGTACCACGCGATCGGGTGATGGGACGGCTGCCAGCATGCGTTTCGTCTCTGTCGCCACAAATTCCTCAAACGCCTGCGGTGGAAAACCGAGATCGAGATCCAGTCGACTACGGATCCAGGGCAGACGCACACCAAACAGTCCTTCCACAATCTTCATGGCATGCGCGTCCGAGAGCGACGGATTCCACTCAACGAGCGTTTGGATATAGCGACCGATCGTGCCATAGAAGCCGTCAAAGCCACGATGGTAGAAGTAGAGTTTGGGCAGGATGAAGGGATACTGGTGGCCCATCTCATGCAGATCATAGCCATTGAGCGGTGTAAAACATGGCAAACGCGAACCGACACCGACACGCACAGGTCGTGACGTCGTGCTGGCGATCAGGTCGGATTGACGTCGATAGTATCCTGACAGCAGTGCTCGTCGAAAAGCGAACCACGCCGCCAGATCCGGATTGCTGTCGAAGAGTTCGAAAATCCCGAAGAAACCACCATCGGCGCGTAGATCGATCTGCGATGGCTGCAGATTGTGCAGTTTTGTTTCGAACGCCGAGCGGGCCCCGATCAAGGCATCGTAGTCAAAGTCGAGATCTGCCGCCGGCTGTCTCAACGTCTCTGGCATATCCTCAAAAATGTTGGAGCGATGTCCCGGTGCGATCTCGTAGCCCAATTCGGGGCCATCGAGGATCCCCCCGTCTACCATGGGAAAGGCGTCCATCACATCGCTCACCCTGGCAACCCGTGCCGCCAGCGTCTTGTCATCAGCCAGGTGATGCCCCTCTCCCCCCGGACCTTGACCAGCATCGGGACAGAAAACGTAGATCTCGAGACCACGCGCTTTGGCATCGATCAGGGCCGCGGCGAGGCTCGCTCTCTTTTCTACGAGCTTTTCTGCGGGTGCAGCGGGCGCCTCGACATCGAGTGCGCCATACACATCCGGATTGGGATCGAAGGCAGCGACCTTCATCGGTGTGCCATCGCTGTCGGCAAACAACATGCGCCCCACGACGATCGCCTTCACGCCACCTGCTTGCCACCCATCAAAGATCGGTCCGTAGTCGTCGATGACCGCTTCCAGAGGTTGGCCGAAACGCATCCACATCGACAGTGCGGGCGGGTGAGAGTTAGAAGCTGAGTCAGATCCGGTCATGGAGGCCTTCATAAGAGTCGTCTGGTCGGTCACAGGAATGAGGGGTAATCTATACAGACGGCAGGAGTCTACCATCGGCGAACCCTTGCCGAAGGACATCTCTTCGCAGATATATTATCCTGAATCCCACTGTGAGGAGGTCCACCAAGTCACGGGGCCCCTCGATGGCCCAGTGCGGATTGAACTTCGGTCCACTGTCGTGCACTTGAGCGAAGCGCCTGATGCGATAACCGTCCCTGCCGGTGAGTTTCCCTACCTGCGCCTTCACCAAACCACGACGGGCGACCTTCGTTATGAGGGAGACCCAGATTTCGAAGCGCTCGGCGCCCTCGACTTGGTGACCGAGGCGTATTCCTGGAACACACACTTTCTTGGCACAGTGGTTTCTGTCTCCCAGTCCTCCATCGCATTCCGCAATGGTGGCGCGCCCCCCGTCGTCACGACACAGGTTGTGCGACTGCTCGAGGCCAGCGGCATACCCAGTGTCGTGGCCAGCATTGGTTGGGGTCAGCTGAAGGCGAATCACATGGCGACACTGCAGAGCGGCCGGTAGCAGCTATATGCAGAAGATCACGGTCTCACGCGACGACAGTCTCTATGAGGCCTTCGCCGATATCGCCGTCGCTGGCGATGGCACCCTCGTGTGCACCTATCGCGAAAGCCTCTGCCACAGCTCGCGCCCCTTCTCACGCGTCATCGTGAGACGCAGCATCGATGACGGTCTGACCTGGGGGCCACGCCAGATTGTCTTTGAACGCACCCAACAGCAGACCACCGCCGGCGAGGGGCGCCTGAACTGCTCGCGAATTCTGGGTCGCAAGGACGGATCTCTTCTTCTCGTCATCGACATGCTGCTGCCGGAGACATTCGAAGAGTATCTGAAACCGGGTGTTTGCAAGATTCTCCTGTTCCGCAGCCACGACGGCGGACGTACGTGGCAGGGCCCCCACGAAACAGGTATAACAGAAGGCATCGTCCCGTCTCTCAAAGAACTTTCTAGTGGACGATTGCTCATGGGTGTCTCCGAGCAGTGGCCCGGAGCCAATGCCCAGGATCCGTACATCGAACAGCAGACCGTCTACGTGTCAGATGACGATGGTACGACGTGGGAAGGTCCATTTACGATTCCCGATCCCGAGCAATCGACGGTGAATGGCATGCCGTGGCGGCTGAATGAGGGAGACTTCGTCGAACTCGACGACGGCACACTCATCTGCTACATACGCGAAGATGGTGAGCGCCTGTCGGCGTTCAAGTCGTTTTCAACCGATGGTGGTCGCACCTGGACGCCTGCGGTACGCACCCCGATGCCTTGTTGCCTGGGTCGACCTTCAGCGGGTCGACTGCGTTCCGGCGAGATCGCCATCACCTACCGCTTGTCCGTGGGTCTGTCGACGAGTCTTGCCCTTTATGTGGAAACACAGGAGACAGCTCGTGCTGGCGTGGAACTGGGAGAGGTAGACCTGGAGGGACCTGTGACACTGGCCAATCCTGCGGCACGTTTCGTTGTCCTCGACAACGATCGCTCATTGGCTGCCGACAGCAGCTACTCAGGTTGGGTACAGTTGGCCGATGGCGATCTCTACGTGGTGAACTACATCAATGACGATGCCCCACGCGCCTACATTCGCGGTCTGCGTGTCGGTCGCGCCGACTGGTATCTGTTTCCAGAGGGCGACATTGTGTCCAATCATCCCTTCGATCGGGATGGAGGCTACGATATCCGCGCCCAGCAGATGGCTCTCGAACAACAGACCCTCGCGGCAGCCAGAGACGCGGCACAACAGGTTCCCACGAGCAAGTCGCGCCCACTGCCAAACACCCAGAGCGACACTTAAGCCGGCACCGGCTCCCGCAGGCGGCGCAACGCCACGGGCTCCGGACTCGCGTACGATTCATAGAGATGGGGCCGTCGTTGCCGCCAGTTTACCTGCCGAAAACAGCCTCCATTCCATTTGCGATAGCCGTCGTCCTGTTCGACGTCGGCCACGACCATGTCCTGTGAACCATCGTTGTAGGCCTTTACTTCGCCGCTGCGGTCGATGATGCAGCTACCTCTGCCCATGTTACGTGCCACAACCATGCACAGCTGGTTGTCCATGGCTCGTGTGCGTTGAATACAACGCCAGCGCTCTTCGTCGAGTCGTGGTGACCCTGGAGTCCACAGACTCGCACGATGGTCACCCATGATCGGCAGAACGAGAAAGTCCGCCCCATTGAGTCCGATCATGCGGGCTGACTCCGCGGCAGAACTATCCATGCAGATCGTACACCCGACGCGGCCCACTGCCGTGTCCATAACTGGAAAACTCTCACCGGGCATGATGCCGGAGATCGCCTCCGTCGACGCGAGATGCACTTTGCGATACGTGCCGGAGATCTGGCCATCGCTGTCGATGACGACGGCACTGTTGTAGACGGCGCCAGCGACTCTTTCGAGCAATCCCACCACGATCACAGCCCGATGATCAGCGGCGATCTGAGCGAAGCGAGCCGTCTCAGGCCCTGGGACCTCGATAGCATCCTCGAAGGCATGTGTTGGCAGCTTCCACTGCAGACAGATCTCCGGAAGCGCCACCAACTTCGCCCCATGCTCGGCACAGGCACGCTGCGCCAGTTCGGCATAGCGATTGACGTTGCCCTCGACGTCTTGCCGTGGCTCCCCACCGGCTTCCTCAGAACCTGTTACAGCTGCGACACGAAGGGTCGGTCGTTGCACATAGGGTCCCAGATCCTCCAGCTCAGGAACCTGCATGCTGACCTGCCCCTGTGCCGTCCAACGCAGTGTGCTGCGCACGGTGACCGTTGTTACCGCGTCGGGGGCAACCAGATCGGCAGAGAATTGGACACACGTTTGTGCCACATTTTTTGCCGTTGCATCGCCACAGTCGCCGGCAACATAGTCCCAGATGGTGGACGTACCCGGCGCATAGCAGTCGGTGGCGATCTGTCCCCAATAGACGTGTCCCACCAGCATATCCGTGACGTCAGCCAGATCAGTACAGCTCGCCTCCCAACTGATCCGATACTGGTGACCAGGTGTGACGCCTGAAAATCCGAACTGCCAGCCGCCGCACGTAGACAAGGTGCCATTGGCGTTGGAGAGATAGCGCTGATCTGTTTCCTGCAGATGATTCCTGCAGGCCGCTTGCGGATGGGGAGTCCACTGATCGGCGCGAGCGAAGGTGACCGTCATGTCAGTTGTCCTTGTTGGTTGCGTGACCCGGGTGGGGAAGTTTGTGAGTCAGGAGTTCTCAGAGCGATGAAAGTGAACGTGCTGCCACGTGCCATCCTGTTTCTCCCAGAGACGAGTCTCCTCACACCGACTCGTCACTGGACCACTGGCCGAGGTGGACTGCACGAGCCGGATATATGTCACCAATGCTGCCTGTTCACCCATCAGACGCACTTGGGGATCGGCCATCGTCGTGTGCCGGGCGCCCACCGGTGCGCCCAGATCGAAGTAGTACCGATGGAAGGCAAGACCTTCCACGCGCTGACCGCGAGCCTCTGGTTCGAAGGCCGTCAGATCATGCGCACAGAGATTTTCATATGTGGTCCAATCGCCATGGGCAATGGAATCGAGTAATTCCTGACTGCGCTGTAGCAGTAACTGTTTGGTTGCATCGGACACGTGAATCACCTCTGAATTGTGTTTTAGCGTACAAAGGCCTCGCCCCACTGCGGGGTCAAGAAGTCACCGCGAAATTTTCTGCGCGTCAGCCCATTGCTTGTGAGTAGAATCTCTGGTCGCGCGTTGAAGCTGTCGTAGGTTTGTGCCGTCAATCGCAGCACAATCACCTTTCTTGCTGTCCCTTTCCCAGGAGGGCTCCAATGTTCCGTAAGCATCTCGTTCTACTGATTGCCATTAGCCTGTGTTTCTCAAGCATGGCTTTCGCCGATCATCACGAAGGCGATGATCATCCGCCCATGCTCGTATTGATGCCGCCACCCGATGTTGAGAAGCCTGAGGGCGTCGAAATGACCGGCGATCCCAAGGAAGACTTCCGTACTGTCTTTCGCACTTTCTTTCAACTCATGGATCAGGACGGCAGTGGCGAGCTGAGTCGCGATGAGCTGAGAGGTTGGGTACATCCAGGTCCGGGACCTGGAATGGGTGAGCATGACGATGGCATGATGGGCGGTCCGGATGACGGCATGATGGGCGACCACGAGGACATGGGTGAGCATGACGGTATGGGCGATGGCGACATGGCCGAAGAGATCCGCATGCTCAAGGAAGAGTTGCGTCGTGTGCACGAAGAGCAGCGCATGCGCCACCGTGAGCATATGCAGGAACAGATCCAACGTGCCCGTGAGCATCTACGTCAGCTCGAAGAAGATGCAGGCAGGACGGAAGAGGAGCAGAACACGGAAGGCGGCCAGCAGGACCGCAACCAGCTGGACGGCAACCGGCAGGACGTGCAGCGTCACGTTGACGGCAGGGGCTGATCACAGCCTATGCCATAGCTGGCGTGGGTGGAAGTTGAATACAAGAACTTGAATACAAAGGGGGGACACGTGCCATGCACGTGTCCCCCCTTTTTTACTTGCCTGGAATCGGCGTTGCCCCGACCTCACTGGACTCATAAGCCGCCTCCACAACGGCCATCGTCTGCAGTGCATCATCAAAGTGGGTGGCCAATTCCGCGCCCGGGTCCTCTGCTCTGAGCATCAGACTCGCCATCGTACCGATGAACGCGTCCGGGAACCAGGTGCCTTGCAGCGGCACCTGCTGCCACTGGTCACCTGTCTGGCTCGAATAGTATTCCAGCACATCGTCCGTCCCCTGTGGATAGTCCATCAGGACACCCATTCTCGCCACAATCGCTCCCTTCGTTCCTTCCCAACGGATGTAGCTCTCTTGATGGCGCTCGCCAAAGTCGTGTCCGTGGGTGGTGACGATATTGGCTGCGATCTGCTCACCATAGTCAAAGAGAATACCCGTTCTCGTCGCTGCCAGGTGCGCGCAGGCAGGGTGTTTGGTCGTCTTCGCGTAAACCCCGGAAGGTTCACCAAAGAAGGAACGAACCAGATCGATGTAGTGAATAGAATGGTAGAGGATTTCGAGTCGGTCGATATCCTGCAGAAATGACCACAGATGCCACGGCGTGTGCACGGTGACACGCAGATCAAGACTGTGGAGCTCGCCGATCACACCTGAGTCGATCAGATGGCGGGCAGCAATGACAAAGGGTGCGTAGCGCAGCTGAAAATTGACGGCCGCTGTCAGTCGCTTGGTGCGGCCCATGTCCGCAAGCACCATGGCATCAGCAAAGGATTCCCCCAGCGGTTTTTGAATGAGCGCATGGGCACCATCAGGCAACTGAGGTACTAACTCTGGCAGTGCACTGGCTGGAACGGCGATGTCGTA
>Ga0114996_10010167_pt1 | contig 10239 bp, 8 predicted proteins | sample ArcticOcean_MG_C_4_FD_87039 | JGI IMG/M metagenome (GOLD analysis project Ga0114996, IMG submission 87039) | Marine microbial communities from western Arctic Ocean - ArcticOcean_MG_CB4_134 | ecosystem: Environmental > Aquatic > Marine > Oceanic | place: Arctic Ocean: Canada Basin | collected...
ATCCTGCATGGTGACTTGCATTCACCCGCAGTGTGCCCGGATCCGTCCTGTTTGTCTTCAGGCTCATCTTGTGCTGGAAACACTCCTCCTCTTCAGGCTCATCTTGTATTGGACAACTCTTGTCAAGGCACGGAGAAGATGTGCGGAAACGCGGCAAATCAAGCGCGGCAAACCAGGCAAATCAATGGATCTCGGAAGTGTGGAAAGAGAGTTTTCACCCCGCGAGACGAATTACCTAGCCCGCATTTTTCACCACGTGGCGAGGCAAAGTGCGTAAGAGGCGCGTCAGTACGAGGCGCGCGCCGCTTGACGGGCGGAGGCGTACTCAGACAGTGCGTTGAGCACGGCGAGCAAACGCAACGAAGTAATGGCGGCCCTATTGCGTGCTTCGGTCGTCAGGGGGTGAGAAACGCGGGCTAGTGCTCGCCGGTAGATAGTTCATCATAAGTCACCGTTCCAGCAAGGACCTTACTCCCTCCGTGCGACTGCCGCACGGAGCTGACCGGCCCCCTTCCGCTGCGATCGGCGCTCTGATTCCAGATGCAAGTATGTCCCTCAACATGGCCTGGAACGCAACAGGAAATCGATCCGCCTTGCCGGGCTGGACGCTCGTTCATCGTGAGAGCCGCTCTGTCCCAGAGCCGCTAGGCATAGGGCTTCCGGTACTGCGTTAGGGTGTTTTGGGGTATTTCTGTCAGGTATAGTAACGAAGGACATCGGTACCGGGGCTCCATTTACTTTTGAAGCCGCGACGGCATATCCTGACATGTGGAAGACATATACCTCATGGGGGATCTCACGGGTTGCGCCTGGCAGCCGCCCGGGATGTTCCCGTAAAGGTCACGGCAACCGATGAGCATCAAACCCACTCTGCCCATGAAGTTCGAGATCGGTCAGACGATCGGTGGCTATGAATTTTTGGCCGTGCTGGAGACATCCGAGAGCGGTGTCACCTACAAGGTTCGCAACGTCCTCGTAAAAAGGCTGGAATCACTGAAAGTCCTGCCGAAAGAACTGCGGGAAGACCAGCAGCGCGTCGACAGGTTTCTCCGGGAAGTGAACATCCGGGCGCGCCTGACGCATCCCAACATCGTTACTTTTTACAACGCGATGCCGCTCGAAGATCAGCTCGTGATGACGACCGAGCTGGTGGAAGGTTCAACGATCGCGCAGCTTGCCAAGCTGGGTCCCCTCCCCCTCAAGGACGCCTCGGACTACATCTGCCACGCTCTCTCCGGCTTGGTCTACGCCCATGCGAACGGCATCGTTCACCGTGACATCTCCCCCTCCAGCATGGTCGTTACGGAAGACAACCGGTTGAAGTTGAAGGACTTCGGTCTTGCAAAGATGTACGCGGACCCGAACCTGACTCAAGCTGGAACGATGGTTGGATCCGTGGACTACTCCTCACCGGAACAGGTGAAGGGCACCTCGACTCTCGACGAGCGGACCGACATCTACTCCATCGGCGTCATTCTCTACGAGCTGGCGACGGGAAAGAGACCGTTCGAGTCGAAAAGCCAGTTCGAGGTCATGCAGGCGCATGTCGAGAAAGACGCCGTGCCGCCGGTCGAAATCAACCCGGAACTATCGAGTGAGCTGAACGACATCATCCTGCGCGCCCTCGCAAAATCCCCTGCCGAGCGGTTCCAGTCAGCAATGAAATTTCGCTCGGCGCTCCAAGACGCCGCGCTGACCCGCGAGGAGGAGCGATCCGCGCGGAAACGGCCGGCGATCCGCAAATCCGCTTCCACTGAAGCAGAAAAAGCAGAAACGCCGACGGCCAAACCGAAACTTCGTCCCGCCGCGGCGCGCCGAGATAGGGCAAACCCGGCAGCCGCGATAGCGCAATCAACGACCAGAGTCGCTCAGCTGAGGAAGGTTCGGGCAACAACGCCTGCCGGGAAGTTGCCGGCACTCTCAGTTGAACCAATGGGAGACGAGGATCCATCCAAAGACCCAGATATTCTTCTGGTGGGCGCCCTAACCTTCATTGGAGTGGCGCTGCTCTTCTTCGCGTTCCTGACGCTGGTGAACTGAGCCGCGCTCCCCGCCGGCGAAGCCACTCAAACGTCGCAGATGGCCGCCGCCTGGCGCAACGACGTCATCGGGTCGCGAACGGGAATAAATTCCTGCGCCAAATAACCGTCGAAGCCGAGATCCACGATGGCTTCACAGATCGCTTTGTAATTTAGCTCTTGCGTCTCATCGATCTCATTTCGGCCTGGATTGCCGCCGGTATGGAAATGGCCGATGTATTGGAAGTTGTCGCGAATCGTGCGGATCACGTCCCCTTCCATGATTTGCATGTGGTAGATGTCGTAGAGCAGCTTCACGCGGCTCGATTCGACGCGCTTCATCAATTCGACGCCCCAGGGGGTTGTGTCGCAGTGGTAATCGGGGTGGTTGACTTTGCTGTTGAGCAGCTCCATAAGGATCGTTACGCCGGTGTCCTCGGCTTGCGCCTTGACCTTGTTGAGCAGCAGGGCACAATTCTCCCAGGCTTCTTCGTCGGCCATTTCGCGCCGGTTGCCTGAAAAACAGATCAGGTTGGGCACTCCGTGTTCTTTTGCGAGCGGCAGCAGACGCCGGAAGTTCTTTTCGATCTCGGCATGATTCGCCTTGACGTTAAGACCGTCGGCGATATCGCAAATGCCGTTCCCGACAGCGCACACCAGGCCGTGTTTCTTCACGACCGGCCAGTCTTGGTCGCCCAGCAGCTCGACCGAGCGCAGTCCCATCTTGGCGGCTTCTTCGGCCAGCGCGTCGACCGACATGTCCCTGTAGCACCAATGACAGACCGACTGCTTGATGCGCCCCCTAGTGACAGCTTTGCCGGTGGCGGCTTTCGCGGACTGCGTGCCCGAGGCGAGCGCGCCCGCCGCACCTGCCGCTGCTGCCACTACAGACCTTCTCGTGATCTTGGAATTATCCTGACGCATGTTGGCATTTCCTCTCGGATATTATGGACCGGCAAGAATGGTTTCGGCCTTTGTCGCTAGCACTCTGACCGCTCAACCTGCTCACTGATACAGTAGCGCAATTGAGTGTGTGGAAGGGTCGTTGGATGGCTTCATTCCCTCCCGCTCGTCGCCGCTTCGCGACGAAGAACCGGCAGGGGGGCCGGTCCCTGCATTTGACCGCCGATATTTTCCGCCGACGCTACAAATCTGGGTAGGCGTCCTTCGTCTCCTGGGCGCCAGTCCGAATGTCCTCTACTGGAATGATCGGCCCGACACCAATGCCGGGACAAAAGCTTCCTAAATTTTTCCATGAGCGCTTATTGACGACGTACTCGGGCCAGTATGGAAATGTGCGGCATTGCACGGGCTTGACTTCGTGAATGGAGCAGCCGGTCGTTGTCACGAAGCGGCAGGGGGCTTTGCTTCGGCCGACCAGACGCAGGTCCTCGTCATCGTAGAGGCAGTGCTGCTCGCGAAACTCGACGGGCGTGAGTTCCAGGTGCGCGGCGATTCGGTCGGCGTCGTCTTCGGTCAAGAACACGTCACCGGCCATGGTGCAGCAATGGGTGCATTCGGGCTGACACTCGAACCGAAAATTGAACTTACCGATTTGGACGAGTTCGCTCATGATGGGAAAAAGCTACGGAGGGGGATAGGCGTAGCCGGCAGGCGGGCACTCCCGGTCTCAGGACCGGTCTGCTTCGAGGATGCGCCCGCTGTCGATAAGAATCCGAGGAAACTTGGCGAGAAACTTTTCTCGATTCGGAAGTTTCCGGGTCGCTGGGGCCAGATGGAAAAGCGGCGGCTCAGCAACCGGATTCCGGCTTTTCTCTGTGACAAAAACCTGACCTTCAGACACGTCCCGCGGAATTGCACCAGCGTTGCGGTGCAGTTCTCCTTTGGACACTTTCTTCACGCGGTTTCATTGTGACACATAGCTTCTGCGTGACACATAGCTTCTGATATGTCCGTCACGCCCGCCAGTCGTGATCGGGTCATCTCAGCCGGCTCGCGGGGCCGGTGACGGAATCAAAGGCCACGGGTTTCTCGCGCGCCCGGTGCCACGGGTTTTTCCGAATGTTCTGGCGGGCATTCAGAAGCCCTACGAAAGGATCGCACCGTAAGGCGAGCCAGGACGCATCAGGCCCGCTGCTGTAAAATAACTACGTGCCTGGCGCTGCTGGACGGATTCTTGGGCTTGACTTTGGGAAGAGGCGGATCGGGCTCGCGCTCAGCGACGAGTTGGGTATCACGGCGCAAGGCCTCCCTACGCTGACGCGGAATACGCGGAGCGAAGATTTCGACTATCTATCCCAGCTTATCGACAGCCGGCAGGTTCAGCGCGTTGTCGTCGGCCATCCCCTCAACATGAACGGCAGCGAGGGAGCGCAGGCACGGCAAGCCGTTCAGTTTGGGCGCACGCTGGCAAATCGCTACGGCATTGAGGTGACGATGTGGGACGAGCGGCTCACGACGCGTGAAGCCGGACGTGTCCTTAGAAATAGCGGCGTCGGATTGCAAAAACGCCAAGGGGCCATCGACAAGCTCTCCGCCGTGCTCATTTTGCAGAGCTATTTAGATTCATTAGGGGAGACCGGATCGGGGTCCCCGTAGTTACTGAAATTTCCGCCGAACGTGAGAAAGTTCTCGACATGGGGGTTTGGGTACGCCGCAGCGCTTGCTGTCCTGGCGTTGATGGGACTGCTGTCGGCGGGATTCTCCCCGCCCTACCGCGGATTCGAGGAACCCGTGACCATCCAGATCGAACCCGGCACCAGCAGCCGGGAGCTAGCGGTAGCGCTTGAGGAAGCCGGCGTGATCCGCTCCCGTTGGCTCTTCCTCGCTGTTCGTGGCATGCGGCCGCGAACCGTTTTGATGGCGGGTGAATACCGCTTCTGGCGACGCATGACGGTCTGGCAGGTCTTTGACAAGATTTCACTCGGGCAGGTCGAATACCACCGGCTGACGATTCCCGAAGGCTTGACGAGGTTCGAAACCGCTGACCTGATAGCCGCGGCGGGACTGTTTAGCCGCGAAGAGTTCCTCGCCGAAGCTGAGCAGGCGCATCAGATCCAAGGGCGCTTTCGAGACGCGGTGAATCTGGAGGGTTTCCTGTATCCAGAGACCTACCATTTCACGCTGGGCATCACGGCACGCGAGTTTGTCCGAATGATGATCGATCAGTTTTATCGTGTCTTCGAAGAGGTCACTCGAGAGAACTCGGTTTCGCTCACACCGTATGAGATCGTCACCCTCGCTTCCTTGATTGAAAAGGAGACCGGCGCCGGGGGCGAGCGGCGCTTGGTTTCATCGGTCTTTCACCATCGGTTAACGAAGAATATTCGGCTGCAGTGCGACCCGACCGTGGTTTACGGACTGATCTTGGAGAACCGATTCCGCGGCACGATTTACCGCTCCGATCTCAAGGATAAACACCCCTACAACACGTACGTCCACGCCGGGCTGCCGCCAGGACCCATCGCCAATCCTGGGCGGGCATCACTGGAAGCGGCGGTCAAGCCTGCCGAGAGCGACTATTTGTTCTTCGTGGCTGAGCCATTCGGGACGGGCAAACATGTGTTCTCGGAAACGCTGCAAGCTCACGATCGGGCGGTTGTTGCCTACCGGGAAGCCCGCAGCCGGCGTTAGCGGAATTGCACCGACTGCACGATCTTTTGGTAGGGTTCTCGGAGCTGGCTGTACTCATTCTCAGGAGCAACCAGGATCACGTAAAACAGCCCTTTCGGGGTCTCGCTGGTCAGCAGCCAGACGAACTCGCGCTGCCCTTCGATCGCCGAGCCGCCTTCCAATAGGACACTTTCAGCCGGCTTTCCAGAGACACGCGTTTCGCGGCGCTGGCCTCGCAGCGGGTTGAGGTCCGGATTGGAAACTCTCAGGTCATCGATGAGCTGATCGGTGGCGGCTTTCAGGCCGCGGGCATCCACCTCGAAAACACCCGCCATCAGACCGCGCGCCATCGCCGGTGTCCCATTGCCGTCGCGCAGGATGCCGTCGTCGGGAGCGATCGTGGCGGCAACTCCATCATTGGCTTCGTAAACCTTCCAGCTCTTGGGATGCGAGAGCTGATACCCAGGGGACTCATAGATGAGAAAATTCGGGTTCGAGGGGTCGCTCTTCCCTGCCCCTGAGTCGGTGATTGGGCTCGCCGCTTTCTTGGACGGCTTGCTCTTGGACGGCTTGATGCTGCCCGAGCGCGCCTTCATGCCGCGGAATTCGGCGCTATCGCCCTTGGTGTAGTCCCCGGACGGCAGCTCGCTGACCTCCTCTTCGACGTACCGCACGCGATTTCCTGGGCTCGGGTGGTCGGAGAAGAATTGCGACATTCCACCTTCGCTGCCCCCTCCTCCCTTGAGCTTTTCGAAGAACCGCGCCATCTCGATCGGGTCGTATCCGGCTTCGGCCAGCATGCGGGCGCCAAGAATATCAGCGTCTTTCTCGGCGTTCCGGGAGTACTTCATGAACAGCGAGTTGAGGCCGAAACCAACGCCAATCTGGGAGAGCGACCCGAGCAGGCTTCCCTTGTTGCCCAGCATCCCGGTGGCCAGCGCGATTGGGATCTGAAAAGCGTAGGCCTTCGATGCCTGATTCGTCGAATGCCTCAGTGCGACATGGGAAACCTCATGCGCCAGCACGCCGGCTAGTTGCGCCTCGTTGTCCGCTGCCGAGATGAGCCCGGTGTGGACGTACATTGGGCCGCCGGGCAATGCGAAGGCATTGATGCTGGGGTCGGCGACCACCTTGAAGGTGTAGGGATATTTCTCGCCGGGAGCCACATCCGCCAGACGCTTGCCGATGCGGGCAATGTAGCTGGTCAGCCGCTCGTCGTTGACGATCTCGACTTGTTTCTCGATTTCCTGGGAGGCCTCTTGTCCTAGTTGAATGTCCTGGGCCGGTTTGAATAGATTCCAGCCCGGCTTGATGACCTTCGCCGCCTGAGCGAGTCCCGCGAGCAGGATCACGCCTGCGATCGTTGCAAAAATGGGTCTTGGAATCGGACGCTGGGGGCGTTGGCGGAGCATGGGTTTCTCCTTCACGACGAATAAGGTCTTGGACGTGCGCACCCGCAAACGGTTCCAAACATGCGTCGAGAGGAGTCTCGACGCGGCAAGCCTGGGGGCTCGCGCCACGCCGGGGCGGGGTCAAATATAATGGCGGCCGACGAGTTCGATTTGGAAGACGCGGCCTCTTCTGGGCTGGACCGCACCCTTGCGGGCGCTGCGCTGTTGTCAACAAGGGTCCAACTTCCGGCCACACCAGAGCCAAATATCAACTGCCGAGCCGAGCTACATCACCTGTTCGAGAATGGCAAAGTCGCCCGGGTTCCAGGCCTGGACGATTAGGTAGTGTTTGTCGCCGATCGCCCGCATCACGGAGTTATGGATGTGCTGGAAGTTCTCCAGGCCCAGCTCCGATTTCGGCATCACGGTCGAGATCAGCTCATCGTTCTCAAGGATGTAGACCGGGGCGCCCTTGCCGCGATCGGGACCGTGCAACGAGCCGACGATTCCATAGTCGCCAACGTAGTCAACATCGCAGGGGAAGGAGCCCAGGGGCAGGCGCACGGTTGAAAGGTAGTGACCGTAGCGGGTAAAACGGTCGATCTCGGAATTCGGCCTGTCCGCGACGTCGATGCGTTTTGTGCCGGGTGGGACGGTGATTCCGTGGCCCGTACCAAACTGGCCGATGCCCGGGCCCTTGCCGCCGAACGACAGATCGTTCCACTCCGCTTTGAATGGATTCGTGCTGAGAATTTTGGCGGTCAGGACAAAGTCAAGATTGGAATAGCCGGTGGCCACGTAAAGCATGTCATCCAGTTGCTCGACGTCGGTGGGTACCAGGTTGCCTTGTCCAAAGAAATAGTCGCTGGCCACGGGGTCACCCAGGTTAGCGTGACCAGTGGGAGCGCCCATGCTGTGGAGGAGTTTTCCTTTCAAGTCCGTAGTGAAAATTTGGCCGACTTGATTGCCAGGGAACGTCAAGAAGGGTTTGCCGCCATCCGCGTACCAGATGGTCGCGTTGTGCATATTGGTGCCCTTCATCGCTGGTGCGGTGTCGATCATCTTCGTGCTTTTCAGGTCGGCGCTGATCTGAATGATGCCCGCTCCGGGAAGTGCAAAGTAGGTCTCGCCTTTTCCAGGCCGCCGATCGATCGCGAATCCACCGTGGGCGTCCTTCAAGACGGCCTGTGCTTCGGCGGGCAGATGGCTGGAGGTGTAGAGCACCTTGAACTTCATCTTTCCCTGGCCGCTGGTTTTACCTTCGTGGCTGGCCGGGGCGGCGCTGGTCGCGTCCTCGTAACCGAGAACCCAGCTAGCTGCGAGTAAGCCTACGAAGAGTGCGCTGATGACGAATCGTTTCATTGGATGAGCCTCCTGCCCAAAAGAAATTAGAACACACTCGGGACCCAATAGCCAAGCCCTGTCAGAGCCCGGAACGCGAGTGACGGGTCAAATCCACGCGGCCACGATTATGCCTGCGCTTGACCGACGAGTTCACGGTCGGCGGGATCGAGCACTGTGCGCTCTCGTAGTGACCCTTTATTGCGCGTCGCTGGACCCGTCACTCGCGTTCCGGGCTCTGACAGGACTTCCGGGCTATGAAAGAGCTGATTGTCGCACGCTGGTCCGGCGGTGGCGTATGATGGACCGAAACGCCATATGAATAAAGCATCGATGACCCGCCGTCACATGTTAAAGCAGTCCGCCGCTCTCGCCGCCGGCCTAGCCGCCGGCTGCCAATCCGACCCCGAGGAAGGCTTCACGCCGCTGTTCAACGGCAAGGACCTCAGCGGCTGGCAGGGCGATCCTTTGCTCTGGGTCGTCGAAGATGGGATGCTGATCGGACGCTCGCCCGGGATCAGCTACAACGATTTCTTATCCGCCGAGAAAACCTACGGGGACTTTATCCTGCGTTTCAAGATCCAGCTCGTCGGCAACATCGGCAACACCGGGGTCCAATTCCGTAGCGAGCGGATGAGCGGTTCGATGGAGATGGTCGGCTATCAAGCCGACGCCGGAGAAGCCTATTGGGCCAGCCTCTACGACGAATCGCGGCGCCGCGTCGTCCTGGTCCAAGCCGACCCCAAGATCATCGAACAGCTTGACCTGACCGCCTGGCACGACTATGAAGTGTACGCCAAGGCGGATCACATCCGCCTTTCGATCGACGGCCACACGACCGTCGACTACCACGAGCCGGACGACGGCATCGAACGAACCGGGTTGATCGCAACCCAAATTCACTCCGGGCCGCCCATGGAAGTCCGCTTCCAGGATCTTCGCGTCAAAGAAATCTAAAGGCCGAAACTGAAGAGCCGAGGTCGAAAAGCCGCGCCGGACCGCGGCCGCATCGCCCCCCCCAACTAGCCCCGCGCATTCAAGCATTTAGTCCAAATGCGATAATGAATTGAACACCCTAAGGAAGCTGGAATGATTACCCCGACCGACAAAATTTGGCACAACGGTAAGTTCATCAATTGGGACGACGCGCGGGTTCATGTGATGACGCATGCAATCCACTATGGAACGAGCGTATTTGAGGGCATTCGCTGCTACGAGACACCATCCGGACCAGCGCTCTTTCGAGTGAAGGAACATATCCGGCGATTTTTCGACAGCGCCAAAATTTACCGCATGGAGGATCTGGGATTTACCCAGGAAACGCTCGTCGATGCGCTCAGTGAACTGGTGCGGGTCAACGGCATGTCGTCATGCTACCTGAGGCCGATCGCATTCCGGGGCTATGGCGATGTGGGGGTGCTGTCGGTCAACAACCCGATTGAGATCTACATGGCCTGCTGGGAATGGGGCAAGTACCTGGGACCGGAAGCTATCGAGAAAGGTGTCGATGTATGCGTTTCCTCCTGGACACGGCTCAGGCCGAACACGTTGCCGGCGATGGCCAAGGTCGCCGCCAACTACATGAACTCCCAACTGATCAAGATGGAGGCCGTCACGAACGGTTACGCCGAGGGCATCGCCTTGGACGCCTCCGGCTATGTTTCCGAAGGCAGCGGTGAGAACATATTCTTGATCCGCGACGGGAAACTCTACACCCCGCCGATAGGGACCTCCGTGTTGCCAGGTATCACGCGGGCCAGTGCCACGCAAATTGCCGAGGATTGCGGTTATGAGGTAATCGAATCCATCATCCCGCGGGAATGGCTCTACATTGCCGACGAGTTGTTTTTCACCGGCACCGCCGCCGAGATCACTCCGATACGCTCGGTTGACCGCATTCAGATTGGGTCGGGGGA
>Ga0114996_10010173_pt1 | contig 10237 bp, 7 predicted proteins | sample ArcticOcean_MG_C_4_FD_87039 | JGI IMG/M metagenome (GOLD analysis project Ga0114996, IMG submission 87039) | Marine microbial communities from western Arctic Ocean - ArcticOcean_MG_CB4_134 | ecosystem: Environmental > Aquatic > Marine > Oceanic | place: Arctic Ocean: Canada Basin | collected...
AACCTGGCTGAAACAGTACAACCACATCCGCCCGCATCAGGCTCTGAACATGCGTCCACCGGTGCCCGAGACTCTATCAGGAAGTGGTACATAGAACGGGGGCTTTACAGCAGAACTGCTTTCCTGCCGTAGAACAAGCCGAAGAGCCGAGTGTGAGGATTAATTGTGGCCAATATCCCGTAAAGTATCAGCAGTTGCTACAGAGAGGACCTCTTCCTCCGTCGTTTCTGCGGATCTGTAATGTCCCATCAAGGCTCCCGCGCGCAATACCACAATTCTATCTGCAGTGAGAAAGATCTCTTCAAGGTCCGAGGATACGACCATCACCGCTTTACCAGCCTTGGCCAACTCGTCAATTACATCGTAAACCTCTTTTTTTGTGGCGATATCGACGCCCTGCGTCGGGTCATGAAATATGAAAATTTTAGGGTCACTGGCAAGAAGTCGGGCAATTACCACCTTCTGCTGATTACCGCCGCTAAGCTGCCCAATCAAATCATCACTTGAACTAATTTTTATACTAAACTGATCAATATATGACTTCGCGAGAGCTGCCTCGCCCCTTGGCCTCAGAACACCTCCGGTCGACACAATGGACAGCATGAGGAGCGTAATATGCTGGGCTACTGAGAGTACCGGAAATATCGCGTCCCGACCGCGATCTGCCGGCAGATAGCCAACGCCGGCTTTGATCGCGTCACTAGGACTTCGGAGGGATACAGTTTTCCCATCGACCGAAATCGTGCCGGTCGGCCTTACATTCGTCATCCCCAATAAGCTGCCCACCAACGCGTCGGTTCCTGAACCGACTGAGCCAAATACGCCAACAATTTCCCCAGAATGAACAGAAAGCGTGATCGAGCTTAGTTGTGGTCGGCCTCCCCTATTAAGAGGTTCTAACGATAAGTCTTGAACCTCCAATTTTGCCTTGCCACGCTCATAGCCCTTTCTGCTTTGCAGCTTAACGTTTCGGCCAACCATCGCTCGCACAACCCGTTGAGTGACTGCGATGGGATCGCCACGTTCAAGGTGATCAACGACCCGTCCATCTCGGAGCACAGTAATCCGGTCGGCAATGTTTGTTATTTCATCCAACCGATGTGAAATATAAATGATAGAAATCCCGCGGTTTTTTAGTTCAAGGACGTAATCAAAAAGAATTTGAGTTTCCGTCTCGGTCAGCGCCGCAGTCGGCTCGTCAAGTGCCAGCACCCGTACGCCACGTGCCATCGCTCTGGTAATAATCACCAGTTTTTGCTTAGCGGTTGACAAATGTCCCATGGCATCAGTGGGACTGCAATCAATTCGAAAATCGTCCATAAGCTTTTTTGCATCAGCCAGCATTTTTTTCCAATCGACGACACCAAGTCGGTGCGGCTCGCGATTAAGAAAAATATTCTCCGCTACACTAAGCTCCGCTACGACCTGAAGATCTTGCGGCACCAGAAATATCCCGTTGGCTTCGGCCTCCGCGATGTTATGGATGCTGAGTTTTCTACCTTCAAGACGCAGCTCGCCCTCGTGGGTATTAGACCCATAAACGCCCGAGATCACCTTAACCAGCGTTGATTTTCCCGCACCATTCTCACCTACGATTGCATGCACGTCATGCCGCTGGAATTGCACTGTGACATGATCTAAAGCGCGGGTTGCTTCGAAGTTTTTGCTAACATCGGCGGCCTCAAAAAGGACCGGTCGATCATCGTCACCAGGATTCCGGAGTGCAGATGTGTTTGATGAATCATCCATTTTGGCCGCCCCCATCGTGACTTCTATTTCTTTGAGTTTTGTCACCTGCGATTATTTCGATGCTGCCGCTTGAGGTTATCTCCTCGAACCTGCGACGTAAGTTGATTGCTTCATCGATATCTACTAGGCGGAAACGTAATACTTGTCCTGGCCTAACCTGTCCGACTTTCCACAGTGACGCAGAAATCACCACTAAAGGAGTGATAAAGCCCCCCATCGTCGGAGCATCTACAGGGAGGATAATCGGTGTGTCACCACAGAGATTAATTCCCCCTAAGGGGTAACCGGCGCTGACGACATTCGTAGGGTCAGGTCCATGCTGCGGGTCCTTGTGAAGTGCTCGCCTAGAAAAGCTCAACAAGGGCCCTGCCAAACGAATGCCGGTTCGGTCACTTCGCCCGGTTATCTTCCATGGCCCTTTAAGAAGAAGGTCTTGACCCTTCTGATCAAGCCAATCGAAATGAGGACCTACCGTAACCTCTACCAACAGGTCGTCCGGATAATTCGGCCTCACCGAGGATTTGACCCGGCGTCTCCAGACAGTATCCCCACCACCAAAGGTGAGAACGTCTCCATCGTTGATCGCACCGGCACCACCGAATCCCGACGGAAAGCTGGACTTGCTACCAAGCACCGTCTCCGCATCAAAACCACCCGCAATAGCGAGGTACAAGCGAGCTCCGGTCCGCGCCCTGGGACAGGTCAAAACCTGTCCGGACTTTACGTTGACTGTTTCCCAGAGTGCTACCGGCTTGTCGTCAAGCCTCGGCTCCCAGTCTCCCCCCGTCAGTCCAATGATGGCATCACTGCAAAACATCAATTTTGGACCAATGAACTGGCTCTCCAACGCTGTTGTACCCACTTGATTACCAACCAACAGATTAGCAAGCTTAAATGCGAACGCATCCATCGGCCCGGACAGCGGAATACCCACCCGCCAAAATCCAACCCGCCCAGGATAATCCTGAATACATGTTTGCAGACCACCTTCAAGAACACGGATTTTGTTCGACATCACCATCTACAAATCAAATAAGATCAGCAGCGGGCTCTAGATCTGCCAGCCATTCGGTATATCGTGAAAAAGAGAAAAACTCGTAGTCCCAGATCAGATAGCGGTATGTTCCTGCTTTAACCTGAGCCTCAATGAATTCATTTTCTTCCGAAAATATTCGGCGAAACTTGATACGATCGCCGGGATTTAAGAGTGTAGCCTTCTCCCGGAAAGGAACCAGACGTGTGTCGAGGCTGTATATTGGGGTTGGTGTGCGACCAATTATGTAATAGCCACCAGGCGAATCTATCGGATAGATCGAAGTGAATCCTCCACCAACGCCGATAGCCCCGCCTACTGTAAAGAGACGTGGCGGATTGTATTTAGGGACCGAGAGCGTGACCCGCGGATCGAGCGGTAGTAACTCTGGTGTTCCGGCATAAAAGCCAATACCGGCCACCCAATGTTGGGTGCTGGTGTGTCTTCTCACCAACTCCTCCGGCCCGCTGAGCCCATTTATTTTAGCAACGAAAGTGGGATTATCCTCCATGGCCGCGATGTGGCGGCTATATTGCTCAACACAGTCGCGAGTTAATGGATCACAGTAGTAGACGGGAAGTTCTATGAGCCGCGAGGCTAAAGTATTGTCGACTTCTCCCGCCATCTCTTTCCAGACTGACTCAACAATCGTCCTGAGACGCTGCGGAGAAAGAACGAGTGAATCATAGTGAATGAGCACGGACACAAACATTGGCAGGGCCTCAATAATTCCCCCCACATTTTCGGCTAAAATACGGGTGGCAAGTCGAATGACCTTGATGTTCAGTGATAATTCCATGCCCTCACCCACCTCGACCAGAACGAAACGGTCACCAGCGATGAGGAAGCGGATTCCACCTTCTTCGATGCTGGGCGGCATATCGGCAAAGCCCGTGTTTGTATCTTTAGAAGAACCCATCCTTATATGTTTTCTCCTATTACCCTTCGATCAACTCTATCCACTTTCTTTTTCATCCCATCGAAACACGGAAGCAATAGGCAGCTCTCTTACCTGATTTCAACTTGTTGAAGCATGCAGGGAAAGAACGGCTTGATCCTTCGCTATATTCAACGGCACCAGATGACTTCACAGCCTTAGCCTTAATTAGACCTGGGTTCGGCCATCATCGTCCGGAAGCTCTGGCCCGTTTGTCGATATAAACAGCAACGAGCAGGACAAGCCCGTTAGCAATCATTTGAAAATTGGTATCGATGTTCATGAGGCCCATGCCATTGTTGAGGCTTTCCAAAAGCAACGCGCCTATGACTGCACCTAACGGCGTTCCTATACCGCCGAAAAGACTAGTACCCCCTATGACCGCTGCGGCAATAACGGAAAGTTCCAGCGCAATTCCAGCATTCGGGACTGCAACGCCAACGCGCCCATCAAGGATCAAACCAGCTACCGCATAAAGGGCTCCCAACAAAATGAAAGCGAAAAACACGTTCCATTTGACCTTGATGCCAGCATACGCCGCTGCGGATGGGTTGCCACCAATAGCATATAAGTGGCGTCCAAAGACCGTACGCAGCATTAGGAAGGCAACAATAGCTATTACAAGGCCCAGTATCGCCATCGATACTGGCGTACCCCTATAAGAGAACGCTACGGCAGTCACACCGACTGCCAACAGTCCCATCAATAGCACCGGAAGACCCGCCACGGCGAGAAAGCTCAAAGGTCTATCCGGATCGGAAATACGAGAGCGTGCGCGCCAATCGAAATACTTAATTATGCTATATCCAAAAACTACTACAGCCATGGCGCCAGCTGTCCAGGTGGCAGAAATAAAATCAGCAGCAAGAAACGTTAGAATTCCATTGTGGGTAACAGTAGACCCCCCAGTTATTGTTAATGCGGCCCCGCGAAGAGCCAAGAGACTTGCCAATGTCACAATAAAAGCAGGCACACCCATCCACGCAACCCAGAAACCCTGCCACATCCCGATCAGCAATCCCACACCAATCGTAAGGATACATATCAACAGCGGATCCGTGGTAATACCCCATCCTCTCACGGGGTCGATGAGTAGCGCTGCAAAAACACCGGTGAAAGCAACTGCAGAACCGATCGACAAATCGATGTGCCCCGGCACCATCACCATCACGATACCAACGGCTAAAATCGCGGTAATTGCGACCTGTGTTGCGAGTGTCGTCAAATTCCGGGGAGAAAGGAACAAACCGTCGGTTAGGATGGCAAACACAATCCAGACACCAACAAGTACTCCGACCAAGGTGAGGGCTCGGAGTTGTGCTACAGGGAGAGCCTGAAGCCAGGAGGAAAAATTCGGGAGTTGCATGAAGGCGCCTCGTCTTACAAGTCGATGCACGCTCTGAGTCGGTTCATGCTGAGTTCGACTGAGATCACACCCAACAACAATACTCCGTCAATACCGGAGTATCCCGAGACTCGAAGGGGCTTCAAGGGGTCCACTAATGGACCCCCTGACCTGCCTCTATATTGGTCTCTAATTCCGAAGCAAACAAAGTGACCGATCGTCGGCAAAACGATGCTCTATATGCCGAGCTCTTCCCGGGTTACCCACCATGGGTTCGCATCGGCGAATTCCGAAACCGAAATTGCCTCCGGTCCCGCCCCGTCTATCGTCACATTGACAATTTCAATCTTATCCCACGGGATGTCGCCCCACCCATTATTAAAGGTGGAATTTGCACTACTGGGGAGGCCGGCCAGTTTTTCATAAAGCATATCAGCTGAACGAGCGCCCATTGAGTCGAACTTTGTCCATGCAGTGACTAGCATTTCTTTCGCGAGCACTAATTTAAGTGCTTGAGGCTCTGCATCTTCTCCAGTGACAAAAATCTTACCAGCTAGCCCTTGCGCGCGAAGCGCTTCTATCACGCCGTATGCTCCGCCATCCCATGAGCACGCTACTGCGGCAATATTATTGTCATTTGCGGTGAGCGCTTGCTCAATCTGTTTTCGTGCCAGCTCACTCGACCAACCGCGGATATACTGATCGTGAACAATTTCGATCGCCCCGCTATCAACGACAGGCTGAATAATTTCCATGATGCCTTCGTGCTTAAGGCGGGCTATGTCCGTACCTATATCACCATTGGTGAGAACGTAATTACCCTCCGGGGCGGCCTCTGTTACCGCTCTCCCAAGCTTGCGACCGAGCTCGACTCCATCACGAGCAGCGATACCGGCCAGTTCCACGCCTGGGATAATGTAATTCTCCGACACTACCGGCACGCCTGCGTCGTTGCATTTTCGCACACTGGCGACAGCGGCTTCGATATCAACAGGAACAAGTGCTAGTCCATCAATCCCTTGATTCAACATATTTTCAACTTGGCTTGCCTGTAAAATCGGGTCGTTGTTTGAAGAGATAATTGGCAGCGGATCCATTCCCAACTCTTCCGCGCGAGAAACGAAATACGCACCGTCTGCAGCTTTCCAGCGTTGCTGATCAAAACTGGGCAAGATAATTGCCACCTTGAATTTCTTAGATGCGCCGTATGTAACTCGAGGCAAAGTACCCGCAGTTATTGCAGCAGCGGCCACACCGGACAAACCGGAGACGACTTGCCGTCGGCTAAATTTTTGGCCCTGATGCTTCATTTTCTTCGACATAAGATTTACTCCATTGGATGAAAAAGGTAATCGATGAAAAAGGTAATCTGAGACTGCGCCATTCCAACACACAGGCGCCATATACCGCAAGGTTTGATGCGCATCTGCTCTGCCCAAATGCCGATCGACCCCTCTTCCGTCAATCGTTAAGGCCCTATGTTCACCTTCTTCGCGGCGGATTCTCATACCACCCAGGAGCACCTTCGGGGCCCATGTCGGTGCTATCTTAGGGAATCTACACTGGAAGTTTGATCCTTTCTCGTAAGGGAAAAAGTTTCGCCAAGATAGGTCCCCTAAAGCAAGGCGGCCGTTTTTGCGACTTAATCAGTTTTCGTCATTAATAATCGCACGAAAGATAAAAATTGCGCTAACTCGGTCAGTCTCCCTTTAGTTGATATTTCGCGCAATTCTATAATCACGCCGGCAATTTCAAACGCTATCGATAACTGGTTAAACCAATAAGCGTGATCAATTGGCTCACCTCCGTAAAACCCGTAAATGAAATAACAGTCGTTGCCCCCTACTTTAGCTTTTACAAACGGGATCCGGGCTAATGTGACTTCCTCCTCTATTGGGAGCCATGCGCTGCGTTGTTGCAAGGACCACCGTTCGCCGGCGTCGTTTTGGAAAACAAACGTTACAACGTCAGGGCTTCCAGAAATTTCTTCCAGGCTAGAAATCTTATATCCGCGAGGAACCCGCAGTGGACGAGCGACTGCGAACTCTGCTGTGCTACACGCCTTTTCGATTAACGACAGCTCGAAGCCTGCCGAGACCTTGAGAAGCGGCGAAGAAAAAACGTCCCGCAATCTCGACACAATGGTCGCGAAGTATATTCGAGCCGCAAAGCGCCATATTTGGTATCTAGACACCCTAAATTCTGGCGAGATGCCATATCGACTACGAAAAGGGGGGTCACCTGGATTCACGAGAACGCCACCAAGCTGAACTTACGAAGAGCCATAACATGATCACAGAAAATAAGATAGTTGTTAAGGTGGTATAGCTTATTTGATGGCCAAATATGAGTTTGACGAAAGAACGCCTCTTCATTTCCCTAGCCATCGTCTTAGTTGGCCTAAGGTGACCATGCTAAGATAAATAGCTGTCCGCGGATTTATTTCGGCCTCCTGCCATAGTGGCTTGCGCTTTGTGTGATCCTTCTTGTCTCACAAATGTAAGACCTGTGTGGAACCGATCCACCCATGGGCGAAAGACCGATCTGGCGCCCAACTGACAAACAGCTTTATTGGCTCGATATAAAAGGGCAAACCATCAGCCGCTTTTCGCCGACAACTGCGCTACTAACCGCTAGCCGGTATTACGCGTTCTGCACGCATTTGATCAAAAATTTCTATGAAGTTCTGCTCCGTATCGATCGCTCCAGTGAAGCCGAATTGCAGTCGCTTAGTATCCTCAAGAATGGTGTCCCAGGTTCGCCCAAAGAACCAGTCGGCGAAACTCCACACACCAAAATCCGAAAAAGACTGCTTCTTTAACTGGTACTTACGAACAATATCGTCCCAAACTGGCTCCTTGTCGGCCATGAAGCTTTCCAGAGATATAGGTAAAATTACACCAGGCTCGCATCCAAAATATTCTGTAAAAACTGGCCAAAGATTGCACCAGCGCATAGCTGAAGCGTTTGTAATGTTGAACGCTTCCCCTGCAGCCGTGGGTTCAGTTGCCGCCCAAACTTCACAGCGTCCTAGTAACCGAGCGTCGATAAACTTGTTTAAAGCCTTAAAGCCAGCTTCAGGTCCTGGATAGTTAAGGGGTACCCCCAGTTCCTTGCAAATGACGGCATACAAAGCAACCAACGAAGCAGTGTTGAGAGGAATACCCTCTGCGTAGCCGATTACGGCCTCAGGCCGCAGACATGTGTAATGCCATGACTGCCCTTTTTGTAACTCGGCAATATAGTCCTGCTGATTATAGTAGAAATCAGGTGGCAGATGACGGGGGTCGTTTTCCCTGGAAGGTGATTTGTGGGGCCCAAGATGAACTCCATAATATTTTCCGCCCTGAGTTAAAACCACACGCTGTAAATTAGGCGCTATTGGCGCGATGACACCAACTGAATTCCGAACAAGAGCCAGATTATCCTCAACATTTTCACCCCCAAGCCCACCTGTAAGCGCCATATAAAAAATGTGAGTAACGTCTGTAAGCCCAGTCAGTTTGGCCCGAGCGTCAGTCTCGTCAAGTAAATCTACCGAGATAAATTGGGCGGTTGTGTCAAATGGTGGGGATCGGCGTGACAAACCAATAATTTCCCAGCCACCGTCAGCCTCCAGCGCTTGAATGGTGTTTCGTCCAATTATACCAATGCCGCCAACCACTACAGCTTTACCCTTGGTCATTGTTCATGTTCTCCATAATTTTCAAGACATTGCAGATACTCAGCCGTGCGTCTTAGCGCGATCCCCAGCACCCAACTAATATTACCCACTGTGCGTTCGTTCTGAAGCCGCCAAGTCGACAGTATAGACCACCCAAAGATCTATACAAAAGGACCCTAACAAGCCATGAGAGAGAGTGACGTCAGAGGTGACATTGGGCATGATAGAAAGATGAAACACCCAGATATCAGATTACGAATTATCCCTTAGAAACAATATAATAACCTAATTTCAGTTTTTCAATTTTGCCCTGTGAACTTCAAAAACACTTCAAAAGATTTGTAAGTCGTTGTTATTACAGGTAGATTTAAGATGGAACGATTGAGTGGGAATGATTTCTGGAAATTAACTTAGATTTCAAATTTGAAGAGCAATTCTTGCGGAGTATTATTCATGCGAAATTTTAGAACAGTTCTTTTCGACAATAATCCCGGGCGCAACGCGCAGACGGTCGGCATAGCGCGCGAACTGGGCACCGATATCGAACTCATTCACGAACCGTCGGTCGGCGTCGTGGGCAACAAGGGCGATTCCCAGTGTTATCTGGGTGTACAGCGCAAGGTCGAGGCAATTCACGACTGTCTGCGCAGCCGCATTGGACAGAGTGACGGGCAGATGCGCGCCCGCTTAGTGCAACCAGAATATTCTGTCGCGACCTCCGATGGCATGCGCAACGGCACGCGCGAGATGCGCTATTCGCTAATCGGCCGCGAAGTCACCAACGATACGATAACTGAACATCTCAGCGCCAGCGGACTGGAAGGTACCGTTGCCGTCGTCGCTTGTGACAAGCCACCTGTCGGCACGCTGGCCGCCCTACTGGAGCACGACCGACCGTCGATAATTATGTCAGACGGACCGATCCGCCCGGGTCTCGACTCCGTCACCAAAGAGCCGATCGATATCATAACCGGATTCCAGGTCGCCGGGAGCTCCGATGAGGTGATGAAGAAACGCGTCGCCTGCGAAGCGTGTCCAGGCTATGGCAGCTGCGGAGGCATGTTCACCTACAACACGATGCAGACCTTCATCGCCGTCGTCGGTATGGAGCCACTGCACATGGTCTCGCCGCCATCGGACGACCCACGGCGTATCGAACAGTACCCGGACGAGTTGATATCTTACCTAGATGCGCTGATAGCCAAGGATCTTTCACCGCGTAAGATTGTCAATCGTGATTCGATCCGCAATGCGATGATCGTCGCCATGGCCGTCGGTGGTTCGACCAACGTCCTACTGCACGGTCCAGAGATCGCCCGTGCCGCCGGCTTTAGCAGCTTCACGAAAGACATCATGTCGCCGGAGGAGTTCAACCACCTTTCGCAATACGTGGTGCCAGTGCTGATCGACGCGCGGCCGTTCGGGCAATATTCGATGGTCGACATTGACGAGAAGGGCGGCATTCAGGTTATCGTCAAGGAACTACTCGAAGCCGGACTGCTAAACGGC
>Ga0114996_10010174_pt1 | contig 10236 bp, 9 predicted proteins | sample ArcticOcean_MG_C_4_FD_87039 | JGI IMG/M metagenome (GOLD analysis project Ga0114996, IMG submission 87039) | Marine microbial communities from western Arctic Ocean - ArcticOcean_MG_CB4_134 | ecosystem: Environmental > Aquatic > Marine > Oceanic | place: Arctic Ocean: Canada Basin | collected...
AATGATTACTCATAAATCAAGGTCAATGATAGTGAAAAACTATGGCCTTTGTCTACACTAATTATATCTACAATATTTCAGTTCTATCCAGTTATATACAATTTTGAATGCCGAGCATTAAATTAATTAGTTATACATAAAGAAACTTTGAGCCATGGATTATACATTGGTCCCCATAATATTAACACCGTTTCTTATTTTATGAAGTTAACGATCAAGCTAACGCTCGTGTATTAAACACTCCACCAAAGATAGATAAATAAAGCATCTTCAGCAAGAGTTGTTTGTAGCTAAGCGTATAATACTTTAACTTTAGCTGTCTCATATATTGAAGATTCTTCTTCAAAAAGCGTGTCGACATAAAGACTGTTGTAGCCCCAGAAGTTCATTTCTCCTGTGCTATGGACGATATTACTTATAGGATGCATATTGATTCGTGTATATTTTAATATAAGCGAATCAATAGTATTTTATTTAGAGATATCTGTCTAATGGATTAATTCCTGAAATGGGGCATTATCTTATCCCCTACCTCTCGCATCAAGCCCTTCTTATCAATTATGGTGTAGGTAGCAGTCGCAATTGTGGTTACCCCAGCCTTACCCAGTTGGTAAATCCCTTCACAAATGTCATCTACGTGCCCTACAAGATGAAGTTGATCTACCATTTCCTGGGTTACATTTTTAGATGATTCCGTGTCAATTTTTTCGTGATCATATTTATCCCAGTTGGCACTGTAGTGCCGAAAATCATCCAATAGGCCAGGATGTTGTTCCTCCAGACGATTAGTGAGTTCAGAAATCACGGGATCTTCCGAATGTGTTTCCAATATGTTGACCATTGCCCTAGGAATGTGGCCAGATAATTCTCGAAGGGCGTCCTCCTTGGAATCAGTCGGGTAGATATAGGTACGGGAGCAGATATCAAGTTTGGTCGGGTCACGGCCAGCTTTTTCAGCACCTCTATAAACGTGATCAATTTTCCATTTAACAAGTTCAGGAGGACCTCCCATAATATAGACTCCATCAGCAATCTCCCCTGCCAAGGCAAGAGATCTTGGGCCTTCTGCTGATATGTAAATTGGCACTGTGTTTCGTACCCACTCTGAATGCATTGTCACGCCATCAATTTCAGTGTCAGCTCCTGACATATAAGATCTGAAGAACTCTATTTCTTCGCGAAGCCTCTTAAGAGTCGGTGTCTTCAAACCTAAATAGCTCAATGAAGGTCCACCAGTTCCAAAACCTATGAAAACTCTACCCCCTGCCAATTCATCAACAGTTGCATGAGCTGTGGCTGTTATAGCCGGATGGCGCGTTACAGGGAGAGTCACTCCAGAACCAATTTTAATCCTACGGGTATTTATAGCTGCCATAGCCATTTTTACGTATAAATCACGAGTGCAGTTCTGGACATCTCCAACAGTCATATGGTTAAATCCGCTTTCCTCAGCTACCTGGGCATGACTTCCCAATTCATAAATCTTCTCATTCCTACCCATCCCAACAGCAAAGCCCATTTTCATAATAAACATTCCTTTAAAAATATTTTCAGCATTAAATCACACTCTCATAGTATAGCAAGAAACGAGGGTCAGATCACATTTCTAGATTTATATTCCTAACTACTTCATATATATTAACCCAAATTTCTGGTGGAGACGGGGGGGAGTCGAACCCCCCGTCCAGAAAACTCCTTATTGAGATATACTACAGGCATATCCGGGTGATAATTTCTTACCCGTAAGGCCCTCACACCGGAAATGAACCCTAAAGGCCAGCCGAAAATTCTTAAGTCAGCTCTTTCGGCATCAAACCAACTGCACCTCGATATTTCGGCGCCCTATCTGTTCTCTCGAGGAGAAGAGCAGTAGAACGTAGCTACCTTATTAGGCAGCTAAAGCGAATTTTTGTTCGCCAATTAATGTTTTGCCACTAGTTTCACGAGGTAATGGCCAGCTCGACCTGCAATCCCACAAGGTCACCTCCTGTCGAATCCACGCGTCCCCATAAGCTAAAATTATACCATTATAGTCATCCTCTTACCATAAAACAAAATTATACCAACCAAAATATAAGACTGATTGGAATTTCATAAAGAGAGCTAAACATACTCCACAATTAAGCAAATATTAAACTTTCTTAATAATTGGTCGAGGCACAAAAAAATATCAGAATACATTCAAGGAAGCTGGAAAACTCAGGTCAGTCTCATTTTCTACCAATAGAATATATAAATCATCATAAGAACAAATGATTTCCAAGCTATAATCTTTAGACCCATCGTTGTTAATGATGAATTCAAAATACGTCAAAGTTCTTAGAAAGGTGTTTATTAGCTTATTCTAGATATTTAACGCTGTTGTAGAGGCTCATACCTACACTGACTTTACGTTTTACATCTCTGAACAAGTGTTCCCATCAAGTTAAGGATTTTAATTCGATGCCTCACGACCATACATTTCCAAATCTGAAAGTACCATTTCTTTCACCAGATCATTGAACGATACGCTTGGTTCCCATTTTAGAACACGTTTCGCTTTTGAGGCATCTCCAGCGAGGTGATGTATCTCAGCAGGCCTAAACAGAGTTTCGTCTATCACAATATATCGGTTGTAGTCCATGTCTAATGTGGAAAAGGCCATATCACAGAACTCCTTCACCGAATGGCTCTTACCACTCGCTACTACATAGTCATCTGGAGAATCTTGCTGTAGCATAGCCCACATTGCTTTAACGTAATCACGTGAATGTCCCCAATCTCTTCGGGAATCAAGGTTTCCGAGTCTTAATTCTGAGCACAGACCTAGCTTTATCTTGGCCGCATAAGAACTTATTTTCCTTGTCACGAACTCGTGTCCTCTACGAGGAGATTCGTGATTGTAGAGAATGCCACTAGAAGCGTGAATACCATAAGCCTCTCGATAGTGCTGGGTAAGATAATATGCTGCTGCTTTCGAAATTCCGTATGTTGATCTAGGATGGAAGGGAGTAGATTCAGATTGATGTATTTCCTTTGTTTCCCCAATCATCTCACTAGAGCCAGCGAAATAGAACCTACAATCTGGAGTTAAGTCCTTCAGCGCTGAGAGAACGTAGTGCGTGCCATCTATATTCGCCTGCATAGTTGAGAATTCGTCTTCGAATGAGTAGCTAACAAAGCTCTGGGCTGCAAGATGGTAACATTCATTCGGTTCTACTTCCTTGAACACTTTCTGGAGACTTGCCAAATTTTCCAAGGTTGCGGAGTGCAACTTAAGCCTATCACGAATCTTAGTTATACGCCTAAAGTGATATTCTGGGTTCTCTAGCGCTACCCGTCGTACCATACCATGAACCTCGTACCCTTTTTGCAAAAGCAGTTCTGCCAGATAAGACCCATCTTGACCAGTAATCCCAGTAATTAGAGCGCGACGACTCATTATAATCTCCTTCCTCTATTACTACTAAGTCTAGTTATTCATAACCTCGGTTGCAATCTTGCTAATTCAATGGTTTCTTGTTAGCCATCTGAATAGTTCGTCATGTCTCGTAGCAAAATTGTCCCAAGTCAGGTGCTCAACCGATTGTCTAAGATGGAGCTTCTTTTCGTACAGCTCTACCAAGACTGCCTTGAGTGATTCAAAGTCACCATTCGTGTAATTGATAATACCTGTGTCATATTCCGATATAGCACCAACATCAGGAGGAGCTATTACTGGAATACCACAAGCTAGACTCTCTGATACACACATAGGCCCTCCCTCAATTGATGAAGGAATCAGCACGTAGTCCAGCTCACGGTAAAAGTCTGGAAGTTCACTGAAATTGAGTTCCCCTTCGGTTATTCTAACATCTATCCAGTCCAGTCCCCTGAGCGCTTGAATCATATCATACCCTTTCCTCTCCCGCCGAACCTCATTTTGTGAGAAAGAGCCCACACAGCCTAAGATTAGTTTTGGTTTGAATAGTGCTAAATCTACGCCAAGAGGTATCGTGGAGGTTGTATCTATGTTAAGTTCTCGCATTTCGAGCCGGTATTTCTCGGACATGAATATACAGTGGTCCATACTACGTGCTACATCGAAAAAAGTTTGCTTGGATCGGGGCTCATAATGAGTAAAGAAGGCCACATCAAGACCAGATGTAGATCCCTTAAATGCATGCCAATTAACATAATAGTTTATATCTGCCTCATCGATTTCATCATAGCAATAAACGTACTCAAGCCTGTCTATAAGTTCCTTGATGATCCTGTCCAGAATCCAGATATTTTCCGACTGGTTATTTAGGTAGTTCCGAAACTTGAAATGCCTAGCTTTGGGATAGATCTGAAGTCCTCGCTTAAGTACCTTTATAGCAAGGGAATTCCGGTTAAAGACACTGGCTCCGCGAGCCTTTAAGGATTGATGGTATAAATCGGCCCCCTTCATGTCAGGTGTTAGCCCTATCCAACCTATATAAGCGGGGATAATTCTAACTTTCATAGCATTACAACAAACTAAATAGATTTAGCTATTTGGAAGATCTTTCCTTCCGTTTTAATAGCTGGAGCAACAACCATTTCGGCTTGCTGCAAAGCTCTTATATCAGCCGCTCCTACCATACCCATACAAATACTCAAGGCATTTACGAGATTCATGGTCCCATTTGTTACTGAAGATGGACCAAACAATATTTCTTTTAGAGTCCCCTTTAATCCAACATTAATTCTAGTTCCTCTAGGTAAAGCTGGATGAGGGCTAGCCATACCCCAATTGAACCCTTGGCCAGGAGCTTCTTTAGCCTGAGCCATTGGAGTTCCAATCATAACACCATCGGCCCCACTGACTATTGCCTTACACAAATCACCACCTGTACGAATCCCACCATCTGTTATAACAGCTACATATCTACCAGTGCGTTTATAATATTCCTCTCTTGCAGCAGAACATTCTAAGGTTGCCGTAACTTGAGGAATCCCAACACCAACAACTTCCCTAGTAGTACAAGCCGCCCCAGGCCCTACTCCTATCAATATGGCATCAATTCCTGTCTCCATAAGCTCTAGAGCTACATCGTAAGTTACACAATTGCCTACTATTACAGGAACTTTAACAGTCTCAAGGAGTTCAGAGAAAACTAAACCTTTATAGCTTTTTGAAGCATGTCTCGCTGTTGTTACGGTAGACTGAACAACTAAAATATCAGCTCCTGCTTCTAACGCAATTGGAGCTAGCCTCTTAGTATTTTGAGGAGTGGTTGAAATAGCACATTTAGATCCAGTAGCCTTAATTGCTTCTACTCGTTTACCAATTAATTCTTCTTTTATGGGGGCAGAATAGACTTTTTGGAGTACAGATGTAACCTCTGTTGGGTCAGCCTTTATTATAGAAGTTAACGCTTCGGATGGATCATCGTATCTAGATTGCACTCCTTCAAGATTCATTACTGCCAATCCACCAAGTTTATCCATACAAATTGCAAAACTGGGAGAAACAACAGCATCCATTGCTGATGCCAATATAGGTATATCAAAAGACAAACCACCAAGTTTCATTTCAGTGCTAGTCTGTTCAGGATTAATTGTCATTGAACCAGGAACAATAGCTACTTCATCAAACCCATATGCTCTGCGTATTTCCTTTAATTTTCGAGTCTCCACTATATTCCCACCTTCTCTAAATTACTGGCGGTAATATATCAAAAGACGGAGTGAAAATCAATCATAAAGAATCTAAATTGATTTTATTTGAAGGGTAATCAATTTGGATTCTTCAACATCAATGCCAATTAGCAATATTCATATCTGATTTACCCATACCGATTGGCATGATGTATAATCTCTAAATAAACCTATACTGAACCACAAAAGACACTAAGCAATGGAGTTAAATTGAATTCCATTAAGTTAGGGGTAAAAAGACATATATTGAACAATCTCAGTTACCGTAACATTTGTCTATATAATTGCTTAACCACTATTTGAATCTTGAATATTTCAAAAATATCAATATAGCGATCCAACAAATGTTTAAATTTTGATGTTTAGTCAAAGGAGTTAATCCATGATAATAGGAATACCAAAGGAAATAAAACAAGACGAATTCCGGATCAGCCTTCCCCCTGACAAAGTTCACCTACTAAAGGAAAATGGCCATAAGGTATTGGTTGAAGCAGGTGCTGGACTAGGCGCCGGGATTCAAGATGAAGTCTACTCAAGAGCAGGTGCAATAATAGTTAATGATAGACTAGAAATATTTGGCGAAGCAAACATGATCATCAAGGTAAAAGAGCCTCAAGAAGAAGAATTAGACCTGTTTCAAAAAGGGCAAATCCTCTTCACCTACTTACATTTAGCTGCGGAAAGGAAAATAACCTCCTCTCTATTAAAAAAAGAAGTCACATCTATAGCATATGAGACTGTACAACTCCAAGATGGAAGTCTTCCACTTCTTTTCCCTATGAGCGAGATAGCAGGTAGGTTAGCTCCTCAAATTGCGGCTCAACTTTTAATGAAAAAATCAAAGGGTCCAGGAAAATTAATAGGTGGTATACCTGGAGTTAGGCCTTGTAATATAGTGATCTTAGGAGGTGGAACTGTAGGAAGTAACGCTGCGTTGATAGCAACAGGCCTTGGGGCAAAGGTTACTGTTTTAGACATAGATATAAGAAGACTTAGATATTTAAGTTATCACTCTGCATATCTAGAAACTCATATGGCCACACCTTTTAATATTTTAACTAACGTGGAAAAAGCTGATGTGGTAATTGGAGCAGTATTAATTGCAGGTGATACGGCTCCCAAAGTAGTCACTAAAAAAATGGTTGATCAAATGCAAGCAGATAGCATTATCATTGATGTAGCAATAGATCAAGGAGGCTGTGTTGAAACAATCAAGCCAACAAGCCATAGTGATCCAACATATCGTATAGGAGACGTTATACACTATGCAGTTCCAAATATCCCTGGAACAGTTCCATATACTGCTAGCATATCCCTTTCAAATTCGACTTATCTATATGCATTAAAACTTGCGAATTTAGGATTTGTGCAGGCTGTTAAAAACGATTCGTCCCTTGCCAAAGGAGTTAATACTGTTGATGGCCAAGTTACCCACACAGCAGTTGCACAGGCTCTGGGAATTCAACATGTACCATTAGAAGAACTTACCTAATTCTTAATTTATTTATAATGATCTTTTTACAATCTATCAATACATTTGCATTTTAATTGGAGCCATAATTGTCGCCCATATATTTATCTTTTATAATACCAGCCTTTAACGAGGAAAAGAGAATTCATTCAACTCTTGAAGCCACTATCCAATATCTATCGAAACAATCCTTTTCATGGGAAATTTTAGTGATGGATGACGGGAGTACCGATAAAACAGCTCTTTTAGTAAAAACATTCTGTTCCTCGGACCCACGTGTGCAACTGATAACTTTACCTCATAAGGGAAAAGGATTTGCAGTTCAACAGGGAATGCTTCAAGCAGCAGGCGGATATCGTTTTTTTGCTGATGCAGATCTATCTATGCCAATAGATCAATTTGATAGATTTTCGCCTGAATTAATTGGGGATTTTGATATTGCCATAGCCTCTCGCGAAATTCTAGGAGCCAGGCGTCTTAAAGAACCTCGACTTAGATATATTATGGGAAGAGCCTTTAATCTAATAACAAGATTAGTTGCACTTAAAGATATTTCAGACACTCAGTGCGGCTTCAAATTATTTAAAGCCGAAATAGCGGATAGATTGTTCTCTCTTCAGAGAACCAAAGGATTCAGTTTTGATATTGAAATATTATTCTTAGCCCAAAAGAGTGGCCTGAATATTAAAGAAATTCCTATCGATTGGTACTATAACGGTGAAAGCAAGGTTCAAAGATTTAGAGATGCTTTTCTAATGATAAAAGACATTATAATAATTAGATTTAATTATTTGCTTGGAAAATATAAATAATTAATTTGTAGAGTCAATAATAATCACTAAAAACCAGTACGCCTAAATACCATTTAATTTAATTATATAATTAAACAATTTACCAAAATGCATAAAGTTAGATGTAAATGAGAAACGAAAGGCAAATATTAGAGCAAAGTAAAGTGATTGCGTGTGTAGGTATTTCTCCCAACAATCAACAGATAGCCAATCGGGTTTCTAGAATCTTACAACATTGGGGATATAAGATTATACCTGTAAATCCCTTATATCAAAATGTGATTAATGAACAATCTTACCCTACACTTATGTCAATCCCATCCTCGGTGGATATTGTCCTAATTTATAGACAAAATCAAAACGTTGCAAACCATGTAAATGAAGCTATCGCAATTGATGCCTCTACAATTTGGATGCCAATTTCTGTGTCAGATAAGAAATCATCTGTAAAGGCAAAATTAGCTGGACTAGAAGTCATAATGGATAAGTGCATAGAATGTACAGCTGTAGAGATAGGATTATTCCCTAGACATAAACTAGATAACTAAACAGATCAGGTAATCAAATGAAGGTCTCACTGTTCGAGTTAAAACTACGAAAGTAAACCGGATATATAGAAGAAGTTTTATCTTTGATTACTTCCAATATTCATGCTTAAAGGTGTTTTATAACAAATAACAATTATGGAGATACTCAATCAAATATGATCACTGTTGTTATTCCTACTTATAACGAGGCTCCTAATCTTACTAAATTGATTGATGAGCTTTTTTCCCTCAATATCAAGAACCTAAACCTCATTATAATAGATGATGCTTCACCTGATGGTTCTGCACTTATTGCGAAACAACTAGCAAAGAAATATGTTGGCAATATTAAAGTTATAGAGCGCCACAAAAAACTTGGTCTTGGTACAGCCTACATTATAGGATTTATTGAAGCCCTTAAAGCTGGAGCAAAACGAATTATACAAATGGACGCTGATTTGTCCCATTCTCCTAAATATATCCCTGTTTTCCTAGAAATTCTAGAGGAATATGATGTGGTAATTGGATCAAGGTATGTAAAACAAGGATCCTATGACCCATCATATATTTACCACAGAAAACTATTAAGCTTAATAGGTAATATTTATATAAAACTTGTAACTAGGATTAGTATCAAAGATGCCACATCTGGATTTAAAGGATTTACACGTGCAGCTATTGAATCTTTAAACTTAAGTCAATTCCAATGTATTGGATATGCATTCCAAGTAGAAATGGCATATAAATGTCATCAAAAAGAACTCAAAGTATTTGAATATCCAATTAAATTTCTGCCTCGAGCTGAAGGTAATTCTAAAATGTCGATTCAAATCGTAATCGAGGCATTATTTAAGATTCTACTTATACGCCTAAGATCATGATTCCAAAATAGTTTTATTTGTGAGAATTAGAACAATACTCCCAAACAAACATATCAAAATTAACTTCAGACTATACTTAATAACTATTGAATAATTACTCTTAGGGGGTTAAACTGCCGTTCTTTACAAATACTTTTCCGAGGAAACTAAAATGCCACTTAAACAAACACATAAAACTGAAAGGGTCCTGATTCTCAAGACTAAAGAGGCTATAACACTAGCCAATGAGTCCCGGTGGAACGAAGCTATATTTGTAAACCGTCTTATAATAGAATCCTTTCCTCATGACATAGCAGCATATAATCGACTTGGTAAAGCTTTAGGTGAAATGGGTCGTTATTCAGAGGCTAGAGATAGCTTCCAAAGCGCCTTATCAATCTCTCCACATAATCCAATCGCAAAGAATAATCTTCTGCGCCTAGCTAATCTTAAGGACGAATCTAAGCAGAACCAAAAACACAGACTCACTGAGCCTCAAAAGTTATATTCTAATTTTATTACCGATAGTAGTAAATCTTTAATTACTAACTTATTTAACCTCCCTCCAAGAACAATTTTGGCCAAAATGGGAGCTGGAGACATACTTAATTTAGCATTGCACAATAAACGAATATTAGTGAAGTATATTGATGGTACGTATTTAGGAGAACTTGAGGCAAGAATTTCTCTTAGAATAGCAAGACTAATGACAGGAGGAAATCGATACGAAGCTACTCTAGCTGGTATAACAGATAACAGTATTACCATTATGCTTAGAGAAACTTCTAAACACCCATCACAAGCAAGGATAGTTTCCTTTCCTTTTAACTTTAGAGAGACGCATAAGTCTCAAGATGAAATTGAAATTTCTCAGGATGATTTAGACACAGTGAAAGACAAAGACGGTATTGAATTTTATGAGTCAATCATTAGATATGAAGAAA
>Ga0114996_10010175_pt1 | contig 10235 bp, 6 predicted proteins | sample ArcticOcean_MG_C_4_FD_87039 | JGI IMG/M metagenome (GOLD analysis project Ga0114996, IMG submission 87039) | Marine microbial communities from western Arctic Ocean - ArcticOcean_MG_CB4_134 | ecosystem: Environmental > Aquatic > Marine > Oceanic | place: Arctic Ocean: Canada Basin | collected...
CGTTCCTTTGACTGCCTCAGTTATAGTGTCGGCTGTCTTTTCAACCTCCGCCACCTGTATCTTCACCTTTTCTACCTCATCCTTCAGACTTGTTACTAGGTCTGTTATTGGTCCGAGCCTTTCGTCAAGCTTGGCAACAAAACTATCAACAAAATCTAAGGGGTCAGTATCCGTGGTGGCCTTTCCGTCAGGAACCTCGTCTTCGGCTTTTTCTACCTCAGTCGTGATTTCAGATTCATCGGGCTGGTTGGAGTCCGCACTAGCAGTGTCATCAACGGTCTTTTTAACATCCTCTTCGTAGGTACCAGCTGACTCAACCTCAAGGGTATTGTCACCTTCACTTACTTCGGACTTCTCGACAGTTTCTTCCTCGCTCATGCCTTCCTCCTCTGACTGGGCCTCCCCAGCTACATCTTGCTCATCGGTCACCTCGTCTGATTTCTCAGCGAGTTCAATGCCAGCTACTTCAAGCTTAAACGCACCTGACGGTATCGAACCGGCAAGCGATACAATGTACTTCCTAAAAGACGTAAGCACTGTACCTAAACTATCCGCCGCTGCTTCCTGCGACTCGGCTGTCATCATTACATTCCACATTGTTTCAACAAGAACATCTGTTGCCATCTTCACTCCGGGGAAAAATCCCGAAGCCCCCATGTTCTCTTTGAAATCAATGCTTGACGGAAATGTCTCCATCTCCTTAGAGACATTAATTGCAATGACGGCTATGTCGTCATCTACCTTTATCACCACGTCAGTGCCGGTATTCTCCGACTGCTTAAATATGTGAGCGTCCTCTGTCTCTTCGACATCAGCAACCGTAAAACCGGCCTTTTCAATACGCCCTTTAGCGTACTCAAGGTCGATGTTTTTGCTTACCGCTATCGCCCTAATCTCCGACTCTGGGTTACGCGTCTTGAACAGCTGCCCTAAATTAATTGCCATACCTTTTTGCTCCTCGGCCTTCAGTATACGAAACGGCACACGATTTGCCCCGCGCTTGACTAGAGATACGTACTCTACATCAGCGTCAAGTAACTCGCTTGCTGTCACTTCTACAATCGGCATCGTTCCTAGTTACCCATGATACATACTTTCTTGAAGTACGCCAACTATTACACAGGAGAATTAGGCGTCATTTTTTCAAGAATCGAAAACCTGTGTGCATGCCCATCTGCCTCTTCGGTTAGTGTCGGAGCAATTATGCTGTGAACGTGCCCATCAGCCTCTAGTGCTAACCCCTCAATAAGCCGCCCCTCGTCGTTAAACTCCACCCTAAACCTGTGGGTATGCCCGTCTGCCTCATCGGTCGTACCAGTCACAATCTCTGGTATCAGTACCTTCAAAGTCGTGGGTTCCTTTTTCATGGCTCGGGCCTGCATTGAAAACCCATTTATTTCCCCAGACTTTATCATACCCCAAATCTCCTTATCTGGTATATGCATTCCTACCACCCACGACCCCGGTATAAACACAGCGTCATCACTTCTAGCAATGAAACTCTCCACTATCATGGAGCCATTTATCGTATTGTCGTGGTTCATGTCTACCTTACCAAGCCGACCAGCGTACATAAATGAGTAGGCCATTTTTCGGACTTCAAGGGTGGTCATAAAATCGCCCTGTGAATCGGGCAATTCTGGTACATAGACTTCCCCCCACACAATTTGGAGTTCCTCGTCTACTTTCTTGATACTAGTAAGCTGCCTGTCGACCCGCTCTGTCATTACCTACCTCGTGCTAGAGTGTGCGAGGTTTCCCCCCACAGATATCTGGAACTCTGTACTCTAATGCTCCACGGGGGCTTTATAATGGATTCTCCACTATCCGCCCACAAACCACGCCCACAGCAACTAGCCACTATGGACTAGGCTACAACACATCGTGAAACTGCACAAGATTAGTCTTCTGGAACAGGTGACCGTTCAACCGCCCGTACAAACTTTCTCCAACGACTAGGCAAATCAGACATCTTACGTGCGCCGCCAAGTGCCCACATCAAGTCATACCGGTCGGGGATACTAAGCTCGTGAAACAAAGGATGGTACACGGCTTTCCTTAACCGGTAGGATAATTCTTTTGACTGGGCTTTCATTTTTACTTGTCTCCCAACGGAGGCTTACTTGCCACCACGGTGAAACTGCACAAGATTATTCCAGTCGAGCCGGGCCACCGGGGACCGGGGACCGTTCAACCGCTCGTAATAGGTTTCGCCAACGCTTCGACAAATCAGACACCTTTCGTGCACTGCCAAGCTCATGGACACACTCATTTTGCTCCGAGAAACTAAGCTCCAAAAACAATGGATGGTACACTATCACCCTTAATCGGTACGATAGTTCTTTTGACTGTATACTCATTTTACTTACCTCCCAACGGGTGCTTACTTGCCGCCCCATCTCTTGGCTCCCACTGTATACCGCCATCACCACCGTACACAGTCCTGTGGTCCCGCTCATTTCTTCGTATCACAAGCGGGATACCAGCTGGAAATGCAAAACACTTACCATTTCTGGTGTCGTGCTTACACACGGAACACTGAGACACATCCATTGCTCCACTTGGATTAAACTTTTCTTCAGCTCTAATAACCATGCCCTATACCACCAATACCCGTATTACCTTACTTATACTTTAACACATTGGTTGCGTTTGTCAAGAGGTATTACTCCATTACAACCGTAATAACGTCCATCTTTTTGTACGCACTTACTAGTGGGTCGTCCAGCCAGTTTTTTGGTACAAACGGCACTGCTCTCTCAATGTCTACTACCCGGAACACGCTGTTCCTGTCTAGGAGCAGTTCGGACTCCGCCCAACTAATCACATCCCCGTTCCCTATCCAGCCAACTTTCTTCCCCTCTGGAATAACAACACGAATCACGGTGTTCATACCATCGGAAGTTGCGAACCCCTCTGCTACAGACCGGTCAAACGTAGTGCTAACGAATGCTTTATCAACAAAGGTGTCACCTACCTCTAGGTACGGAGTTCTAATTGCGTCAGTCACGTTGGTAGCACCACGGTACACCTCCAATGTCTCTCCCTTCGGCACCGTAATACCATGCTTCTCCAATACACGGTCTAATGTACGCACCTCCTCCATTACGTCGTCAGCGGTATCTGTTAATTTACTGAAGTTGGTTCTTAATGCATCGTTGACGCTAGTGAACCCCTCGTCTGCGTACTCCTTAATTGCCCTATGCTCATCCGCAAGCGCCTCAAATCGTAACTTCGCAAGTCTTCCTTCCTTACCCGGTAAATTCATTCTCCCGGCCTGCTCAGCTAGGTCGTCTCCAATAGACGCGGTGAGTTCTTTCTTGTTCTTAGTCCACCCCTCCAACATATCCTTCACGCCCTCGTCGTAGAAAGAATTAGAAAACTTAGTCTGTGTTGGCCCTAACCCGGCTGGCCCCGGTGCCCATTCAAGTGGGCCTTTGTCAGCTACATGAACTATTGGCGGTGGTTCTTTAACAACCTCCTCGGTCACCGCCTCTAACTCTCTAGCCCATGCTTCTGGGTTACGCCCATGAATTACATCATCAAGGAACTCATCCGCTGAATCATACACCGCGTCTTCTATGCTAACTGCTAGTTTGTACAGCTCCTCGTCTGCCAAAGCTGCAAAATCATCGAGTTTTTGTAGCTCCAGTGCTAACTCATTAGCAATACTCTCAAAGCCCCCTCTGACCGTCTTCGCCCCACGTAACCCTTTCTCGGGGGTAGTTCTCAACTTCGCAGTCGTATCAGACAGTACCTCACTCACCTTATCGGCTATCGTATCTTCTAACCTCCCAGCAACTCCGATGCCTACGTCTTGTATCGCCTTCTCAAGTCCCGGCAACTGCCCTACCTTGCTCCTAACCTTGTTGACAACATTACCGTACACATCATCAAACTTGTCACTAAGACCATGCTTCTTTAACACCGCCGGAATCATACTCCGATGAAACCCACTCCCGATATACACTTCCTCGCTTACAACCATCTTCGACCGATTCAGAAATACGTTGTAACCCGCATCAGTAACGTACTGTGAATCAACTCCACCAGCCGCCCACATAGCATTGTGGTTACTTTTTAGACCACCAATAGCGGCATTCCATTTTCTTGCTTCTTCAGACGCTTCAACCAGTAAGTTACCGGAGTCATCTAACAAGTCGGGTGGTATCTGCTTCTTCATATCCGCTACTATCTCTTCCCATTCAGCTAGGTGTGGTACTTCATTCCCCGTTACTATGCCTCGCCAGTCCTGTAGCTCCGTATAAACATCTGGGATGGCCTCATCGACCCCAACTCGAATTTGCACTCCACCAAACTCGTGGATGCTATACTCACTACTTGTTTTGTGACCCTTATTGATTACGTTTGCGGGGGCATCTTGAAACGCAGACTCCTCAAGAGCCTCAGTTATATCCCTTGCTTTAATGCTAGCGTCCCTTGATTCGATTACCGCCCCATCTGAGTATCGCCAATACTCATCAAACTCTGGCAGCCTGTTCCTAGCATACGCGACATTTTCAGCCGTGCTCTTCGCTGAATCTAATGTCTCAGCGGTATACGTACCAGACCCATATATCCCCTCCCCTCCATACACCGCCCCGTTCTTGAACTGATTAGAATTCTCGAATAGCCACTCCTCGTAGTCCTTCATCACCCCATCGAAGTCCTCGAAATTTAGACGGGGCAGATTGGCCTCACCGAACTTCTCGAAAAGGGGGTTCTTGTATGGGTCAGCATTCATGCCACGTAACGACATTTTGCTAACCCCCTCCGACCTGTACTTATCCCTGAAAAAATCTTCAGGCAGTACTGAAGGCTTTCCATCAAATCCATTTTCCTTAACAACGGCTTCAAAGAAGGCGTCACCAGACCTCCAGCCTGCTGCGGTCCTAGTGTCTTTGTGCCTGTACACTCCTCCAGACGGTGGTGCATCCACCCACGAAGCCTCATTATTCTCAATAAACTGGGCCACGTTCAGCCTACCTTTCCTCGTAGCAACCGGGTTTAGCGCCTCCTCAACCACGTCCTCCAATTCTACATTCCATGCTGTTGGTGACCTCCCGTGCATCATGTCATCGAGGAACTCGTCAACCGAGTCGTACATTAGGTCTTCTATCTTGGCACCAATATTGAGGTTATCAGTTGGTGATGGAAGGCGATTCTGTAACTGCCCCCCCAACTCCTCCACATTGGTTGTGAGTGTACCCCTGACAATCTTTGCCTTTTTAACCCCAAGTTCTGGCGTCGTTCTCAGTACCAAGCTTTCGTGAGTCCAAATACCACTCACCCTGTTCTCAAGTGCATACGCCCCTCTCTCTGTAAGTAACTCCTCTAACCCCTTTCCAAACTCCACCTGAAGTTTATGCTCTAACCTATCCAGTATTAAATCTCTGGTGGCCTCCGAAAATTCGTTCGCACCCTCAATGCCGTGCTTAGCTAAAGACGGCTCTATCATCGCCCTATGAAGACCGGGCTTTATGTACACCTCCTCACCTACAATCATCTTCGACCGATTCAGAAAGACGTTGAAACGGTATTCCGGTATCTGAACCATATCTATTCCACCAGAGGCAAACCCGGCGTTATGGTTATTGGTCAGCTCATCAAGTAGAGCGGCCCATTTCTTTGCTTCATCGGTATCAATTAGCTCTCCAGCGGCATCCAGCAGATTAGGTGGTATCTGCTCTCTTAGGTTTTGTATGTAAGCAAGGTGCTTATCAGAAGCCGCCTCGTCCATAGTCGAAAGTATAACTGATGACATCTCGTTGTCGGTGTCCGCCCCAACGCGCATTATGACCCCACCAAAATCATCGTGGGCATAATGAATAGCTGTGTCTAAGCCCTCATCAAGGTTAGTCATCGGGGCGTCTTGAAACATCATCTCTCTAAGACCGGAGTTATCCCTCTCACCCAGCACCCAAGCCCTACCATCGGCTTGCAGGTCAGTAACCGCCTCGGCCGAGTACGTACCAGACCCATAGGCACCTTCTCCCGGATAGTAGTCGCCGGTCTTAAAGGCGTTGCTACGCTCAAATAGCCATGCCTCGTAGTCCTCTAGTACGTCGTCAATCTTATCAAAATCAACCCCCTCAAGGTTTACACCACCAAAGTTTGCTAAAAGAGGGTTTCTCTTGGGGTCGGCATCTATGCCACGGTACGCTGCCTTATCAAGCCTGCCCTCGTCGTATAAACTTCGTATTGCGGCATCGTCTAGTACTGTAGGTGTACCATCAAACCCATTTTCCTTGACAACCGAACCGAAGAAACCATCCCCCTTCCCTTTAAAGGAATATTTCTCATCAAAGACGGTTTCTGTGACATCACCAAAATCACCACTGGTAACGGTACGTGGTACATTAAAGTTAGCATCGTTATTCCTTATGTACTCCTCAACGTTCAAGTTACCGGGTTTAATAGTCGTCTTCCTCGGCGGTGGTGGCATCATCACCTGTGCTAACACCTCGCGCTGCACAACGCTGCCTGCCGGAACCACCAGCCCCCTACACATCGGGTGGAAGGGTGGCACCATAAAGCCCGCCGCCTGTAACTCGGCATCGCCCATCCCGGCCATTCTAGATACATTATCCTTCTTCTGACTTGGGAACGGGGCCAAGGACTTCAATTCATTGGGGTCGGTCGTATGCAGCATGTCACTTACCAAGCCCAGCGACTTCTTTACCTCCATCGTTGCCCCGTGGATATTCATACACACCGGACATGTTCTACGGTCTAGAACCTCGTTTATCTGGTACATGGAAATCTGTGTATCTGCGGCCTGTCTCAGCATCCCGTAACTACGGAGCCTACTCGTCGTCAGGTTAGCCCCCGCATTAACCAACCCGGCCCCACCATCCAGTAACACCCTGTTAATAGCGTCCCCAATCACATCCGAGGAAGCCATTGCCTTCTTAACCTCGGCCCTCTCCTCTTCTAATACGGTGATATACGCAGACACCACAGCATTAAGCGCCCTCTGGGTACGCTGAACACCAAGAACCGCAATCGTCTTCATCATTACGTCAGTACCAGTCGCCACCACGTCTGGTACTGCGCTATCGGCCACAAAGGTTTTACTTACGGGGACAAAACTGGAAGCACCTAGAATAACGGCCTTCAGTCCAATAAGCTCAGCGTGTCCGCGAGCCTTTTCGATATCACTGCTAACGTCGAATTCTTGTATAGCGGAGCGGGCGGCGTCATACTCACCACGCTTAACTAGGCGTAAAACAAGACGTGCTAATTTACGAGCTGGTTTCTGGTACTGGCGATTAAGGACACTTGCAACTGTATCCTCTAGCGCCAGATATGCCTCTAGCCGTGGCATACCAGACTGGTGCCTAATTCAGTTGCGAGGTCATAGCCGAGAAGGCACAACCTGTCAGCTCATCAAGTCCAGATGGGTCGTAAGCAGTGTTTACAAGGTTATGCGCTGACAACAAGCTGTTAAACACCCTCGTATCTGCCCGACTCAGTGATGCAACTAATTTCATTAGTCGCTTTAATTCCACTGCCCCACCAGACCCGGATACACCCTGCTTCATTGCACGTGCCACATCGTAAGCTAGGGCAACCAACCCGTCAGATGCCTGCATTTTCACAGCCCCACTTGGTACTCCAGTGGCTGCAATCCCACCCTGCTCAACTACCCTCTCCTCGGACTCCTCACCCATCTCTGGCCTCTCCTCTACCTCATCCACTATTGGCTTTAACGCCAAATTAACTACCTCGTTCAACGTTTCAATGAACTCCTCCTTGTCGATAGCCCCACTAGTACCCGCTAACTCCAAAGCCTGTAGCTGTAACGTCGAATCCTTAACACTCAGTGGCAGTGAACGAAACTTTAAGCCGGAAACTCCCAACTCCGGCAACAATTTCACATTGATTACTTCATCAAACTCCTGCCTTTCTGGCTGGAACACCTGTGCTTCGGCTACGGTATACGAAGCAAACGCCGTCGCAAAGCTATAATCTTGGGCCTTCCCAACAAACAGTGGCGGTAATCTAAACGACGACCGGATGCGCTCCTCACACCTCTTGTCATAGTTCTCAAACATACTATCTGCTAACCTCTCCGACCCGAACCGTTCAACTGTAACCCTGACATTGTTCACAGCATCAATCGAACCAGAGGTGCTGTGCGCCTCTAGTATCGCCGCCCTGTGTGAGTCTTTGGTCTTACCAGAAAACATTTTCTCCAGCGCCTCAACTGCCTGCGGAGCTAACTGGCCACCCTGAACCATCATTAGTACCGGTGGTATTCCTCCACTATCGAAATACTCAAGGTTATGCTCCTCTGCCTTCCTACTGCCAACAACAGACGGTATTTGGTTCACCCATCTTGGCACACCGTAGGGAGTTTCCGCATCATCCTTCATTACCAGATGAATCAGCTCTGTCGCCCTCTGTTCTGACGGTAACCGCTGCCCGCTGGGCAACCATGACCCGTCCTCCTTGTCCAAATCTCGGCTTGACTTGAAGTCCTTAAAATAGACCACCCGGTTACCGATAACCTGTGCAAACCGTCGCTCCCGTGTCATAACGGTATACGCAACTTCTCGCCCACCCCTTACCACTACCTTCTCAACTGGAACTGCCTCGTCTAGTTTTACTAACCGTATAGTAGATGCAGACACATGCCGTACAAACGCCAACTCATCCTGTGGCGTACGCATGACCTCCAAATACCCATTCCCAGTTATCTCTAAGTCTCTCCTTACCTTTCTGCGTATCGTAGTAAACGACATGCCGGGAAACGGCTCATGGAAAAACTCCTCTACCCTTTTTACCTCTTCCTCGTTTGGCTCCTCGTCAGTTAGTGCCCCGTCTATCGAGTACCCAGTGCCGTCAATGTTTGCTTCCATTGCGTCTATGCAGGCAGCGAGTGAGTTGTTCTTCTGCACCCATAACTCCAAATCTCGCAACGGGAGCGGGGGGCGTATAGCTTTAGCTGACCCATGCTCATAAAACTGCTGCCACTCGTCCTCCACCTCCCATGCGTTGGACACAATAACAGAGGAAAACGGGTTAGTTGCGGCCTTTCCTACCAAGTGCACCTGCACCTTTGTAGAACCATTACTTTTATCGCCGTCTGCCATACTGTATCGACCCTCCACTAGGTCTTCTAAAGTATAACGTCAACTACTCTACTTAGCCAGTTCGACCATATCTGCTAAGTTTGGCCCAATCTCTGCATCAACCTCAAAGCGAACCTTTGGCCTCCAGTCACATACCTCTTCAAACGGGAGATTTTCCATAATCCGCACCGCCACGCCAACCAACTCGCTCGCCCCGTCCTCTGGTACATAACCAGCAACTGAATCGTGTGTCATCATCGTGACATCTAACCCCGTACCAACCATCTGCTTTTCAATCAGAGCCACGCTCCACAGGGTCATATCAGACAACGTTGACTGGACAGGGGCGTTAATTGCTTGCCGAAAAGCACCAGCAACCTTTGCGTGGTCTGACGAATCTACATTAGGCAATCGTCTTAGCCTCCCCAATGGCGACCGTATCTGCTTCTTTCTCTCTACATATTGCTGGACTTTATGATGCCAAACATGCAGCCGTGGATAAAGTCGGAAAAAGGCATCTCTTTGTTCCGATGCTTCCTGCATTGAAAATGCTATTCCGTAAGCTGCTGCTGCGTACTGCTGAAAACCCCTAGAACCCATCCCATACAGCAAACCAAAGTTCCCGGCCTTCCCTCTAAAGCGTAACTGGTCGTATCTGTATTTGTCAGTTACTTTCCACCCTAGGAACTCATCCAAGCTAACTCCAGACAACCCTGCCGCTGTAACAGCATGCAAGTCTATCCCATTCTGGTACGCCTTTAGCATGGCCTCTTCATTGGCTAGACACGCCGCTATTCGTAACTCGCCCTGTGAAAAGTCAGCCTGCCAACACAGCTTCCCCTCTGGTGCCACATAGCACTCACGAAGCCTCTTCGCCCACTTCGTGTGCTTTGGTAGTGTCTGAATAGCCGGGTCACTTGCCGACGTTCTACCAGTGACGGTGCCAGCATCTCCACGCCTGCTCGTCTGCCCCGCTCCCCTGTAAAGCATGTAGGATGGGTGCAACTTACCATCGTTACGCAGATGCTTCAGGAACCCAACAACAAATGTGGAAAGCGTTTTACTAGTCACCCCAAGTTCTACTAGCCTGCCAATAAACGGGGCCGCCTTAGGGTCGTTCTCAAACATCTTCAAATGATTACTAGCAGTGGAGGCCGC
>Ga0114996_10010177_pt1 | contig 10235 bp, 8 predicted proteins | sample ArcticOcean_MG_C_4_FD_87039 | JGI IMG/M metagenome (GOLD analysis project Ga0114996, IMG submission 87039) | Marine microbial communities from western Arctic Ocean - ArcticOcean_MG_CB4_134 | ecosystem: Environmental > Aquatic > Marine > Oceanic | place: Arctic Ocean: Canada Basin | collected...
CCGCCTGGGGTTCCACCGCCTGCTGGACCGCCTGGGGTTCCACCGCCTGCTGGACCGCCTGGGGTTCCACCGCCTGTTGGGGCCTTGTCTTGTCCGCCTGGAGCGCCACCGCCTGCTGGAGCACCACCACCACCACCTGCTGGAGCACCACCACCACCACCTGCTGGAGCACCACCACCTGCTGGAGCACCACCACCACCTGGGCTACCGCCGCCACCTGGGCTACCGCCGCCACCTGGGCTACCGCCGCCGCCACCTGGGCTACCGCCGCCACCTGGGCTACCGCCGCCACCAGCGTCACCGCTACCACCACCGCCACCGCCACCGCTTGGAGGGGGACCGCCGCCACCGCTTGGAGGGGGACCACCGCCACCACCTGGAGGAGGTCCTTGCGCGACCACTATGCCGGCGCTTACCTGAGAAAATAATATGAAGACTATTAACACGAGTGAGAAAACTTTTTGCAATTTTCGTCTCATACTTTTACGAATCAGTAATCTACTCATAAATCTACTCCAAAACCCTCATCGACATTAATTTGTGTTTTTTTCTATTTTGCGCAGCGGAAGCTATCTGCAAAGTAGAAAAATGAACCTGATACTGCATCTAAATCACCACCGGTCACGGTTAAGGCATAACTTCGAGCACTGGATTCACAGATCCAGCCGCCAATAACGGCGACACCATCAATTCCACCATCTGCATCATATGCAGCAAAAGTAGCGTATGTCGTCTGCTGTCCGTCCACTTCAAGTCCTTCTGCCCCGGCACCTGTAACTTGGAAATTTGAACCGGTAGCGGCTGAAACAAGTTCAAACGCACCAAGTACGGACTCCTCTGGAGTTAGGGGTGGGTCGGTTGTAATCCAAGTCATTAACAAGCTCACGCCGCCGGCACTTGCAAGCAATGTTCCACTTTCTTCAGAGGCCTCACCACCACCAATTCCGGAGGCCACAGGCTCAACCGTTGCTGGAAATGGGATCACAAATCCGAATTTGTCGTAATCAACAATTGGGACAGGAGTTGCCGTGGCAAACTGGGCGCTCCCATCGGGAAGTTGTAAAAAGAGTCCCTGTAAGCCACTGTTACTCTTGTTCGCCTCAGTTATTCCTTTGTTCGCGTCAGTTATTCCTTTGTTCGCGTCACCTAGCTCAGCTTCGAGCGATGAGATGCGACCTTTTATATCAGCAAGATCAGACCGAATTGCAGCAATATCCTCTGGGCTAGCACCGCCGGTTACTACGGTTTCTCCCGAGCATCCGATTAGCACAAGGCCAAGAAGTGCAATTAATAAATTACGGCCTACTGGAAAACTAAATTTCATCGAAGGGGTCCTCGTTTCTCTCAAATACTGATTTGGTAACTGTCTCTGTCCTTTATAGTGCCTGCTGCATGATGGTAAAGCAACTTATATAACATTACTTATATAAGAAATCATAAAGTAGGCGTATAATTTCCTCACGTACAGGGCGACTGCCCTGCATTTAGCGTTGTGAATCGGGCTTGTATATTGATGGGTTGATTTACGAAATCTGCTATGAATCACAATAATAATTTTCAGAACGACCAAGGAATATTTCAAAGGATCGTTGCGCGCTTCAGAACAAATCCTTCAAATGGGTTTTATTTATGGGCAGCGATGTGGCCCGTTCTCGCATTGGTTGGTGCGATACTTCTAAGACTTCCGATGAGTTCTACACGGGATACTGAAGTGTCACTGGTTGATGCAATCTTTACTTCAATTTCAGCGGTGACATTGACGGGTCTGACTGTGCTTGATACTAATCTTGTCTGGTCTACGAGCGGCTTGGTGATATTGCTTGGTTTGTTTCAACTGGGTGGTTTGGGAGCCTTCGCGGGTTTGGCCGCTCTTCTTCTTAGGATTGGACAACTAACCGGTCTGCGAGAGAATCAAATCAGGAGAGCACAAGGCCTGAGTGCTGATCAGGATGAATCGCGATTAAGTCTTTGGTGGATTGTTAAGTTTATGTTGGGAATGCAGTTGACTGCATTCATACTCATATTCATTAGTTTTTCTATCACGGACGGGCAAGTCCAACTGAATGCCTTATGGCCTTCGGCATTTCTCGCTATTTCTGCTGTTAATAGTGCAGGTTTCGTATATTGGGGAGAATTCAGTGCGGTAACTGATAACAACTTGCTCATGGCAATTTTTAGTTTTTTTACGGTTATTGGTAGTTTTGGGTTATTAGTGCTCCACAATCTAATCGGATCGTACCGCGAAGTTTTTAAGATGCAATTAGGAGAGACCAGAAGTATCAGGACCTATGTTCTATCAGTCAGACCTCTGGCTCTTCGTGAAATTTGGCGAAGATTGTCACTTGACGGCAAGATAGTATTTTTCACGTCACTCTTGTTGTTGACGGTGGGTGCACTCTGGGTATTTGTGCGTGAATATATCGGAAATGGAGTGCTGTCCGACAAGGGTGCGTTTGACGCAGTATTTCATGCTCTCACTGAGAGTTCATTCACACGAAGTTCAGGATTTTCGACAATCGATTGGTCGGCACCTGATACTGGAACCCTCCTGGTTGTGACGGCATTAATGTTTATCGGTGGCGCCTCAGGCAGCGTTGGAGGTGGCATTCGACTCACAACGTTTGGATTGGTGGCACACAAATTTATAAGTGTTATCCGAGGGGATCAGCAGCAGGCGATTTTTGGACGTGGGATAACCGATCATGATTTTCGTATTGCACTGACATTTCTTACATGCTCAGTGATTTTTCTAATGACAATGGTCCTGTTAATTTCACAAGTGACGACTGCGAACCTTGAGAATGTTATTTTCGAGACGGCGTCTGCATTTTCGAAGACTGGATTTTCTACTGGATTAACTACTGAATTAGGTGATATTGGGAAACTGCTACTTGCAACTACCATGCTCGTGGGACGTATCGGTCCGCTTGCGGTTCTAACTTTGTTGGCCGGGGATCCAGATCGACAGCAGGTTGCCGGAACTATTCGCTATCCCGAAGAATCAGTTGTGCTGGGTTAGCACACCTCTATTTACCTACGGTATATCGTCTTCCGAATTCTACGTGCAATTTGATGAGTTTCTCGATCTCCCTTGGTCTGGGAAAGTCAAAATACTGCCTTAGCCTTTCGGACTACGCTTTATTTATTAGGACTATCTGATCTCAAATTAGTAATCTCGCGCGTGTGGAGTCATACAGTTCTAACTCTCAGTACACTTGTCACAATGTTTTCGAATGATTGGCTTCATTAAATTGAGTAACCGGAGAATATTATGTACATTATCGATATTTCGAGCTTGAAAAAAGAGGGCGAGTTTGGGTCTAAAGAGTGGGGCGAGGCCTGTGCGGCTGCAGCTGTAAAAATTCTTGAGGCGGCTGACCTACCTGCTGATTTTGAATGGGCCTTTACTGAACGCTATACCCATCCGCCAGATCGACTGATGAAAAATGGCCGCACACAGTGTGGTTACTACATCATGGTTAAGAACGGTGAAATAACTGGCGGCGATGGCGAACCCGAGGACGCACTCGCGATCCGTGGATTTCACGTTCGGGCACGCTGGGCTGCATTGTGTAACCAGTCCGGTGCCTTTTATGGCGCCGAAGGAAAGTTAAAGCGTGGTGAAGGTGAAGTAGCAATGCGTGAGGCAATTGAGAGATATCTTGGGCGTGAAGATCCATACAGTGAAGTGCAACCGTCAGAACGGTATTTTCCAGAAACCGTGCGTGACCCGTTGATGGCAGGATCAGAGGAAGGCAATGGACTTCACAATATTGCGGCATCTATGCAGGCCTCATCTCCGGAGTTTGCTGATTTTCCAGTAACAAAGATGCTGGTTCCTGTTTTTGATGAGATGAGTGAAGAGCAAAAACAGGCATTCATAAAACTGCTTGGCATCGATATATAATTTATCTTTTAAATTTCATGATTTTGGGTCACTCGGCGGACCACTCGAATGTGATATAACTCTTGAAAAGAGTGGAATTATTTGTTCAGGAGAAATATTATGACTCAAGATGAGCACCCGTTGGTCACTAAGTATCGCCTATTTAGCCCTGCCTCAGAAGCATTACACGTGAAGGCCCGAAAAGTATTTCCTGGCGGTGATACAAGATCCAGCGCGCATTATGGGCCATACCCTCTGACTATCACCGAGGCGTCAGGCTGTGTGATGAAAGACGCTGACGGACATGAAGCATTAGATTTCATGAATAATTTCACATCCTTGGTGCACGGACACGCGCGCCCGGAGATAGTCGAATCAGTTCAGAAACAAATTGCGCTCGGGTCGGCGTATGCCGCGCCAAGTCAAAACCAAATAGATCTTGCTGAAATAATTACTGAAAGAATTCCTTCAGTCGAGCAAATGCGTTTTACCAGCTCGGGGAGCGAAGGAACGACGATGGCAATCAGGTGTGCAAGGGCGGCTACCGGGCGGCAGAAAATTATGAAGATGGAGGGCGGCTATCACGGTAGCTTTGAACTTGCTGAGGTGTCATTGGTACCCATGCCGGATTCACGAGGCGATCTAAGTGAACCTAATTCACTGCCAATTGACGGAAGCTTTCCCGACAGCGTGTTACAGGAAACCGTGATTTGCCCATATAACCAACCGGAGATGGCTAAAAATCTCATTGAGAAACATAGTTCTGAACTAGCAGCAATAATTGTTGAGCCGGTTCTGGGGTCGATGGGCATGATACCCGCCACACGAGAATTTCTGCAGGCATTGCGGGACGCTGCTACTGCGAACGGAATTATTCTGATTTTTGATGAAGTTATTTCCCTGAGAATAAATCACGGTGGGGCTCAAAGATTTTTCGGAGTCACACCCGATCTCACCTGCATGGGTAAAATAATTGGCGGCGGATTACCCGTCGGAGGGGTAGGTGGACGGACGGACCTAATGCAATTATTCAGTCCGGATAGTCCCAGCCCAGTGGTTCACGCGAGTACTTTTTCAGGAAATGCCCTAACGATGTCTGCGGGCCTGCCGGCTATGCAAGCATTTAACGAGGACGAATGCAATCGAATTAATGTATTAGCAGATAGATTGCGCGAGGGATTCAACCAAGCATTCACCCAGGCAGGAATTTTGGGGAATGCGAGTGGTATCGGCTCACTGACTAATATTAATTTCACGAATGGACCATTGAATGACTCGCGTGATTTCTTGGATGGACTGATTGTCAGCAAACACATCGGACAATTGTTACATCTTGGAATGCTGCGGCATGGAGTAATGTCGGCGTCCCGTTTGATGTTTTGCACAAGTACGGCGATGAGTGACCGGGAGATTGAAAAAGCAGTGGCGGCTTTGCAGGCAACCCTCGACGAGTTGAAACCATTTGTAGAGAATGAGTGCCCGGAGTTGATCGCGTAATCGCATCAAGTCGCGTAGAGATGAAATATACGGTGTTAACTCTTCGTTGTGGACGGCCTTTGCAGGTGAAAATCAGTAACTTTTTGAAAATTATGCGCGATCTGTAGCGTTAGACTATCGGTGCCCTGCGCGGTTGAAATCATGAGGCCCGTTGGTAGCTCGTCACTGTCAAACCCGTTTGGTACTGAGATGGATGGCTGCCTGCTTTGATTAAAGACACTTGTATTTCGGACTTTTTTTCCCAAATTTTCTAGATCGTCGGTAATCGGCTCGGCTACCTGCGTGCAGGTGGGGATGATATATCCATCAATTTGATGCGTATGTAATGCGTTCTCAAAACTGGCTTCCACCTCACGTCGATAATCTAGGGCGCGAACATAGTCATGAAGTGACGCATCAAGGCCAGTAAGCATCTGGGCACGGACTCGCTCGCCGATTAACTCTTTATTGTCGCGGAGTATGCTTTCGATGTAGGTCGAACCTTCTGCAGTTGCAATAGGTGAGAGCTTTCCGCGCATATCTATATAATCAGGCATGGGTTCAAGTTCAGTGATCTCAACGCCAAGCCCACGAAAAATAGATATTGATTTGTCGAATGAATCTAGGATTCCTGATTGACAGCCCTCGAGCAAACTTGGAATAATTGCTAATTTCAGACCCGCGATTGAATCTTCAAGTTGATCAACGAAAGAAACACGCTTACTAGGCTCGAGCATCCACTCAAGCATCAGAGCACACTCCTGGGCAGATCTTGTCATCGGACCTGCGTGGTCTAAAGTTTTTGAGAGGGGAATAATTCCTTTTGTGCTTACGAGCCCGAAAGTAGGTTTGTGTCCTGTTATTCCGCAGAAGGCAGCGGGATTTCTCACGGAACCACCAGTATCAGTTCCCAGTGCTGCTGCTACTTGACCGGCGGCAACGGCAGCTCCTGAGCCGCCCGAAGAACCACCGGGGACTCTGGTTAAATCCCAAGGATTTCGAGTAGGGCCATAATGCGGATTATTAGTAGTCATACCCATGGCCAGTTCGTGAGTGTTTGTCTTGCCAACAACGATCATGCCCGCGCGCTGCAGTAGATCGATGACGTCAGAATCCTCATCGGGGATTCTGTTTTTAAAGGCAGCCGTACCTCCAGCAGTTGTTATTCCAGCAGTGTCATAGAGATCTTTCACGGCAAGCGGAATCCCATCCAGTACGCTTACAGGGCCAGTTGTTGCAAGGCGTTTATCAGCCTCATTGGCCTGATTCAAGGCAAGCTCTTCCGTCATCAGCACGAATGAATTCAGCTTAGGGTTGCTCTCCTTCATTTTTCGAAAAGCATCATCTACGAGTTCACGTACAGAGATAGCCTTGTTATCGAGGAGCTCTCGGATTTCCATGATGGAGTAGTAATCGTTATCAAGCACTGTCATATTTGAAGATTCCCCATGGACGTAAAAATAGCCATTCCAGTAAGTTAGTCTCGGTTTATATCGGAGAGACCAGTTTCCATACCTTGTAATGCCCATGGGGCCCAAGGCATCGTGAAAAATTTAAATCCCTTTTCCACGTAGAAATTCGGATCCATTCCAGGAGGAATGAAGTACATTCCAGGCACTACATTGTGTTTTTTGCAGGCTGCGGCAATCGTGTCGAGCCCCTTTTGGTAGGTATCACTTGGATAATCAAGCGGAACATCGAGTTCAATTGACAGATCGGAAGGCCCAATCAAAAGGACATCTATACCCGGGACACTGAGAATTTCATCAATATTGTCTATAGCCTGAAGTGTTTCAATCATTGGAATGATAAGAAGCTCTTCATTAACTATATCTAAGTAATCTCGATAATTTTCAAACTCGCCCCACTCGCCACGAACTCCCGCATTACTGCGATCACCAAGAGGTGAGTATTGGCAGGCTCTCACCATCGCGATGGCCTCCTCTTTGGTATTTACCATTGGTACGATGATTCCTCTGGCGCCAAGGTCCAATGCGAAACAAATCAGGTCAGCACGATTTGCACTGACTCGTACGATAGGTGCAGCCTCTTTGCCTCGCATTGCCGCCATTGCATCTTTGTATTCTTTAAGTTCTATGGGTGAGTGTTGGGTGTCAAAAAGAATAAAATCTAAGCCGGAATCGGCCAGCATACTCATGTTTTCCTCAGATAACGAACCCGCAGTACCGACGACAGTTTTTCCGGCCCTTAATCGATCTCGTATAGCGTTCATTGTATACAACCTCTACTTCTCTAGTGTAAATTCTTGTTTTTCGGTCATTGGTCAGATAAATTAGCAAGTTTATAAACCAACGCCATATTACACGAAAAGCCGATACGGTGGTGAACCAATTCGTTAGCAAATATAACCTTTGGTGGTATTGAGGTTGCTAATCACCCAGTTGGCCTTGATATGGGTTCTAAATTACGAAAAAAACTCTTATATTGAGAGGCACAATCCTTTTAAGTACTGGGAGATAACAAAAATGACAACAGCAACACCGATTAGCGACGAAACTTTGACTAAGTTAAGAAATATACCAACACAAACATTAATCGATGGACTTTGGGTCAAGGGTTGGCCTTCAGGCTATATCGAGGGGGCACTACCTCTTAAGTCAGGTCAATCAATGGCGGGTAGGGCAGTCACCCTTCGATTCGTCCCACACCGACCTGATCTGGCTGAAGATAAGCCTAAGCGGGATCAGTCAGCTGAATACGTGGCAATTGAGCTTTGCGGACCAGGCGAGGTGTTAGTCATAGATGCGATGGGATGGAAGTACAGCTCTATTGGAGGGGACATTAAGTTCATGCGATTGATGCAACTCAAAGTTGGTGGATTGGTTACAGACGGCGGAGTCAGAGATAGTGTGGTGTTAAAGGACTACGGATTTCCGGTGTATTCAGCTAGTACTACTGCCAAGCAAGGACCGGCAGATTTCTGGCCCTGGCAAGTGAACGATGCAATTCAGTGTGGCGGTGTTCTGGTGAGGCCGGGAGATGCAATTGTTGGAGATGATGATGGCGTAGTGGTGGTTCCTAGTTCTGAGGTTGATGAAGTAATACGAATTGCCCACGAGCGCGAGGAAGTTGAAGAAGTAATCAAGGCGCAGTTGGAAGTAGAGAACTGTTCTCCGGGAAAATACTATCCATTTAATGAGGATACGTGGAAACTATACGAGGAGAAGACAGGCAGAAAGAGAGTTCAGTAGGACTTTATATCTGGCCATAGATTAAGAACATTGACCATAATAGACTCGCTATCAAAGTGATTTTTTCCACAAAAATCGGCGAGTAGCGGCCAAAGTGACTGCAGACAGAGTTACGATTAATCCGATTGCGGTCATGGACTCACCAGCCGACCAAAAACCTCGAAAAACAAAGATTACTCCGGCTGATAACGGTAACATTCCTGCACTTGCAAAAACATTTACGCTCATCACTCGCGCCATGACGTCGCTAGGCGTGCTTGCCTGAAGAAGAGTTCGCTGGGTAGTCATGAGTATTCCGCCACAAAGACCCCAAAGTGGTAGGAAAATAAATGTCAGCAATAAAGAGGTTGACAGACCTATAAACATGAGGCCGGGTCCAAGACAATTCAGTGCAAATAATAAGTACCGGCCTTTTGCCGTTAGGTTCTTGCGTGACGCAATGATGAGAGTTGAAATAATCATTCCACCGGACATTAGTCCAAACATCAGGGAGGTCATACCCGCGTCTAGCCCAAGTTGATATCGGCCGATTTCCGGCACTAGGGTTGTGTAGGCACCGCCCCCAAAACCCATAACGAAGCCAGCCAGTGTCAGACTGCGCAATGGTTCATTAGAGAACGTAAAACGAATGCCAGTCAAGATGTCTGGAACAAGTGAACTAAGAGATTTGTTCGATTGTGTTCGATCATCTGTGTCATAGTTCATTACAAAAAATAACAAAGTACTGAGCAGCATAAGCACTGCCCAGGTCAGGAACGAGAAATCCATTCCCAAGAATTGAATCAGCCCCCCGCCAAGTACTGCGCCGATTACCATGCTCGCCATCATGCCTAGGTTTTGCAGGGCGACCCCGGAGGCAAGTAGTTCACGCCCAACTAATTTCGGAACCATAGCTTGGTATACCGGCATTCCGGCAGCCCCAGTGGCTCCTAGCAGGAACGACATTAAAACTGCAAGATAGAGATTCAATAAATCTGCGAGGAGTAGGGCTCCTGTTAGAAGGAGCAATACTGCGGTTGCTGCACTGAGTATGGTGCAATAGATACGATGATTCATGCGATCCGCAATCGCGCCCGCTGGTAGTGACACTATGAACGCGGGCAGTGCGGTAGAGATGGCCATTAATGGCACTGTCCAAACAACGTCACCAAGATTGGGCGCATGCCAAAGAAAAGCAAACCTCAAAGCGCCCGCTATAAGTTGGGCGATAAATTGAGCCACCCAAAAAGATCTGTAATTTTTCAATTTCAGAACCGAAATTAGCGGGTTGCCGTGATTAATGATTGCTTGATCTTGAACTGACAAGTGGTTTTCCTCTCGCCAATTTTAATAAGTCGGTTTTTTACGCCTTGGCACCTGACCGTTTGTAGCGTCACTGAATGATACTTGGTTACAGTTGTAAAAAATAACCACGTACCTCCTGATATGACTTCACACGTAGAGCGCTAGAGTGATTTTACTTTGTAACAGCTGAAGTCTAAGGACCTTCATCTGAGTAATTTCTGATGTTTCGCATAGGGAACTGTTGATAGGGAAACTCTGCTAGGGCACGTTCATCGAGTTCGGTACCAAGCCCTGGCTTTTCCGGCAATTGGATATACCCGTCTACTACTGGGAACTGGGTGGTCGCAATATCTTGACCAAGTTCTTCGAAATTTACG
>Ga0114996_10010190_pt1 | contig 10226 bp, 17 predicted proteins | sample ArcticOcean_MG_C_4_FD_87039 | JGI IMG/M metagenome (GOLD analysis project Ga0114996, IMG submission 87039) | Marine microbial communities from western Arctic Ocean - ArcticOcean_MG_CB4_134 | ecosystem: Environmental > Aquatic > Marine > Oceanic | place: Arctic Ocean: Canada Basin | collected...
AAGGGGAGGTGACTGCTGCGAAATGGGTTCTTTTTTTTCAAAATGCAGATACTAGCCGTAAAAAGCTCATTTTTTGGGGTTTTTGCGGCTAGTATCTGCATTTTGAAAAAGAAAAAAGGATAATATGAACTCTAACGTACATTGGATTTATTAGTAGTATCCTTTTTTACGTAAAAGTTCATATTATCCAAAGCACGTTAGAATTCATATTTTCCTTTTTTTTTTTGTAAAAGTTCCTTACCGGAATTCTCAGTTAGATTTTTCAAACGAAAAAAAAAACATTTTCTAAGTAGTTAGGCGAACGATCCTTACGGGATAAGAATTATCTAAATCTGTTTTTGCCTTTTCCTACGAATGCAGTTCTTTGAAAGGGAAATGATCACATCAAGAAAAAAAAACAATTTCTTTTTTGGTTTCTGTTGAAGAGGTCGAAAATTTTTGGACAAACGAGTCATGTGAAATTTATTTTTTTGGAAAATCTTACTTTACTGCTCATCTCAAATAGACATTTTGAATGATCTTTAATTTTGACTAAGGTTTTCCTTGTTGCAAAAACAAAGGTTTTCCTTGTTGCAAAAAACAAAGGTTTTCCTTGTTACAAAAAACAAAAGGTTTCATTGTTTCAATAAACAAAGGTTTTCCGGTTTGAAACATTTTGCTAAAAATAATTTCTTGAACCAATCAATCAATAATCAATCATTTATCAATCAATTAACAATCAATTATCAATCAATCAAATTATGTTAGCTAAAAAACACACACACACATCCCCCTTTAGGGGGATGTAGGAGGACTGATGGCTATTAGATCGAAGGCTGAAGACAGGTACGCTGATATTGTCACTACCTGGGTTAAGGATAACACGTCGCAGTTATTGATGGGAGAGGCACAGAATGCTTTGGATGAATATCCGATGAATCAGCGACAGTTCACGGAATGGGCGTGGGACTTGTTCAGGGTTTCGCGCGAGCCTGCTCGTGATATGTACAATAAGATTAAGGAATCTCATAGCGAGTGCCTGTCTCCGGGGGTAAGCGGTATAGGCGATAACCGGAAAGAACTGGGGAAGCCTGACTTTCAACACCATTAGAATAACCCGAACGAGGGGGCATGATGAGCACCGTTAAGGAGCTGCGCGAGAAGTTTGACGGAATGAAGAAGCAGTATATTATGCAGGATCACCTTACTGCTCAGCTGGAGTTTACCACCTGCTGGATTCCGGAGAACGGGTTTCATTGGGATAAAAACGAGCCCAATGGGATCAAGGGTATCCAACCCTTCTTTAAGGATAAGAAGAAGTGGATGGCTTACAGGTTGGTAGACGGGACAGAGGGTGAATGTCTCTTCCCTCCGTATAGTGACGCAGTGGTCTTTAACAAGGACATAGGGTATGTCTACGATAAGAACAAGCTTGCTCAACACACCTCAGTCAGAGCCAGAGAAAGGCAAGAGGTAAGGGCGGCTAGGGACAAGGAATTTAATGCTCTTCGTTACCCTACCGAGAGTGTGATCCAAGACTCTGAGACCCCCGAGTCGTAGCTAAAAAAAACACTCATCCCCCATAAAGGGGGATGTAGGCAGTTGACGGGTAGAGCAAGGTCTTAACGCATTTGTAGCCCCTTTAGGGCTCGGGAACACTTCCCGGGTCCTTTGTATGTAAACCCTAAGTAAAGGAATAAATCATGAATCGTATGTTCACAACCATCGGCGCCGTTGTGGTGTTGTTCGTTGCCAGCATGGTCTGTGTTGTCGGTACCTGTGCGGTCGTCAAGCATTTCAGAACAGGCTATCTGAATGAACAGCTCACAGAGCTTAGAGCCAAGTCTGCACCTACTAAGGAAGACAAACACAGGGAAGCTCTGGTGAAGCAGCATATACAGACGTCTAGCGGGCCCGTGGATTTCGGTATCGGTGCCGTTGTAGTGTTGTTCGTTGCTAGCATGGTCTGTATTTTCCTTGGCCGTAACCGGTCTCCAATGGCTTCCTCTGTTTCAGCATATCAATCCCCGGTTCATTTCGTTGAAGTTCGGGATGAAGAAAGCGCCCCTAATAAAAAGGAGGGCTCAGGGACATGATGATGAGTAATGTGTGTAATAGGTGCCGGAAAGAGGTGACTGTGACTACCATGTCGTACTTCAATGAGGATACGATCTGCATGGAGTGCAGAGATAAGGAAAGAGCACACCCGGACTTCAAGAAGGCTCGTGAGGCGGAACATGCCGAGGTGTCCCGAGGTAATTACAACTTCGGGGGGGTCGGCTTGCCGTCGGATTATATCCGGGGCAGCGATGGCTAAAATCACACCTTGGGTTGTAAATGTTATAGGCTCGCCGGATAATAACTCCGAGATCTCCGTTACCCGTGAGGATGATTGGCAAGGTAAGAGAGGTCTTGGATATATCAGTGATACCAAGTTGTTGATATCGTCCGGTTACATAACAAAAGTAGTCTGGGACAAGCTTATCAAAGCTGCTGATGAAGTAGCCTCTGAGCTCAATGCGGCAAGGAAAAGAGGACACACAAAGGGGTAGACCGATGAGTAAACAAAATGAAGAGAATGGGTTCTTGAAGCCTTTCAAGCAGGAGAGCATAGAGTCATCGGAATACCTCCTTGCCTTGGAGGACTCTCGGTACGTGGTCAGTTACATCTCTGACTCATCTAAAGGTGTAGATGACGACGGCGATGACCATTACCGACAGGACTTCATGATTTTTGATACCTCGAAGGCGGCAACAACCTACTACGATTCCCTCTCGAAGAAAAAGGGGATTTGTAACCTCGTGCTGTCAGTTGTTGTCGACAGGGAGCAGCTAAGGTATGAGGAGGAGGAGGATGAACTGCTGGCACGTGAGGAACTATTCAAGGAGATTCAATACCATAAGGCCTTTCAGGAGTGCTACTACATCTACAGGGATGGCAGATTCTACTCCTCAGACAAAAAGGCAACCCTTGTGGATAAGCTACTCGCTGACCTCTTTCCTAAGGCGGGTAACAAATCCCCTGATAACGATTGACAAAGAAGGAGAAGAATATGATTTCATCGGAAAAAGAATCAGGGCAACAAACGAGAGATGTCTTTGGCAACTTCGTTAAGGACCCGGCCGCTGTGCCTGAGGATACGGCGGGAAGCGTGGCTTATGATACAGCAGTGGAGGACTTCATCGACCTTCTTGTCGCTGTTACAGATGGGTTCAAGCTATTTCCGCCAGAGGCGACTGTAGACACTAAAGAACGAATCTTTGACGACGCGGTCTCCTGTATACAGTCGGGCCGGGAATGATAAACCATGTTAACGAGGAACGGGCAAGTGATGGTGAGTTCTTCATCTCTCACTGCCCGACCTCGTTCGACCGTAAGGAAGTACGTGACTCCACCGACAACGACTCCACCGCCGAGTGGGGTGGATATGTACACCTGGTAAATGGCCAGCGCCAGTGCATAGACACATTCACCAGTGAAGCAGAGGCCCGCAAGTGGCTGGCAGATGCGCCCGAGTATGACAACGAGGGCAATCTTATTGACCCGCCGTCTCTCTGATGGCACTTAACACCAATTAAACCAAGGAGGGTATTCTGCCATGGCGAACTACTCAAAGAAAGAAAAAGAAAAAGAAATCCAGCCTACTTACCCATCAGAGTACGGCAGCCACGCCTCGATGGTTAACAAGGAGGCGACCAAGGCGCTTAATGAGGGTATCGAGTTCGATGATCTCAGCAGCGATGCCAGCGTAGTGATCGATATGGACAAGGTAAGCTACACCACCACAAAGAATCGTCTGGACACTGGCTTGGCAGACCCTATCCGCTACAGTGCTGTGACAAAGGACGAGAAGGAGGGTTAATACACGTGATCAAAGAAGAACAGGTGACGATAGATAGCACCAACATCGAAGATTTTCGCAAAGCTTATCAAGCCTGCGAGGGGGAAACCTTCATCTTCAAGGGTCAGGAAGTGGACAAGCGCTTTGCTATGTACTTCCTTCAGAACTGGGATAAGAACATGTCAATAGGAGATCCCGACGCCGAACACCTATGTACTGTGTGTGGCGCGGACACATTAGATCCTTCAGGAGAAACCGAGTTGTGTTCTGGATGTGAGCATTTCCAGAACCGGGCGCAGGAGGCGTGAGTCATGATGATGACGGACAACGCAAAACTGGAGTGGATTCATTTCGCCATACAAGAGGCAATGAACGATAACCCGGGCGAACTGGAGCAGGCCCTTGGGCTTGTTGAGGAGCTGAGAGAAAAGACTTTCGACGCCCGTACAGACAAGAGAGAGAAAATTAAACGTCTAAGCAAACGGAGAATAGACGATGGCACAACTTGAAAAAGAACAGAAGAAGCACCTTAGCCTAAAGGCTAAGGTAGACGCCGCTAAGACCGAGATCCGGGGAGGCTCCTTGTTGCATGCCGCAACGGAAGCTCAGATCGAGGCGGTTATTGCGGATTACCCCGACATGGATTCCGAAGAGGATCTGCAATGCGCGTTGTTGCGAGAGGGCTTGGTAACCCAGAAGATGATCAACGCCCTGGATCGGCCGTCTCTTAAGCGGTTGGCACCGTCTCCGGAGCAGCAGCAGATCCGGGCGCTATATCGGGGACTCAAGGATCTCCAGCGTCTCCGTATTCCCTGCGGTCTCCGCATTGTTGCCGGTATTAAGTCCTGCATGGGTATTCGACCGGGAGAGCAGGAGCCCGGTGCCGATATGAGTGGCGCCGATATCAAGCTGTTGGATCAGGTTCGGATGTCCTATGACCGTATCACCGATGGGCTTACCCGGTTTCCTACGGCGGAGAGGTTCAAGGGGGATGAGATCATCAGCACCTATGCGATGCTTGTCCTGGCCCAGCAGTACGAGATCTTTCTCAAGGCCGAGGAGGATAACAAGTCTCTCCTTGAAAAGATCCTGGTGACCTACCCGTTGTATACCGAGTTTTTACACGGTGTGCAGGGCGTTGGTCCGATCCTCAGTGCGTTTTTCCTCAGCGAGATCGACATCCGAAAGGCGATGTATGTCTCCAGCCTGTGGCAGTTCCTGGGACTCGGTGTAGGTTCCGACGGCAAGGGGATGTCGATGCGCAAGGAGCACCAGATCATGGTGCCCTATGTCGACAAGGAAGGTGAGATCAAGGAGAAGGTTTCCTTGACCCATGACCCGTATCGGAAGAGCATGGTGGTTGAGGTCTTCATCAACTCCTGCATGAAGGTAGGCAGGGAGTGGACGGCTGAGCAGCTTCTCAACATGGAGGGGCTCTCTGATGTGAAGCTCAAGGAGTGGAAGAAGAAGAATAAGGCGGCGGGGCCCTTCAAGGCCAAGTACGCCCGGGTCTACGAGGATCACAAGGTCCGTCTTCGGGGCCACGCCAAGTACGGGGAGGCAACGGAGACTCGGGTCATGCATAGGGAACGCATGGCAAAGCGGTACGCCGCTAAGATCTTCATCGCCGATCTATATGAAGCCTGGCGGCCCTTGGAAGGGCTTACCGTGCATGATCCCTATCAGACCGCTAAACTTAGACATGCTAAGCATAATAGCGGGTATGATACGGCTATAGCTGTGTAATATATTTAATCCTCGCTGTCGGGTAACATCATCCGTGCCATTCACGACTAGTGATGAATGGGCTTGATTTCCGTGGCTGGTGTCAAGCTCTCTACTCGGCAGCGAGGCTTTTCTTTTTAACCAAGGGGAACGTTATGGACCTGACTATGCATGGAGTGACGGAATGCACGCTGAAGCAGGAGCACTTCGACGGTGGAGGAGAGCCGGTCGCACCCGGTTTGCCATCACCCCCGGAGTTTCACGTCATGCATTTAGCTATTGTCTGCAAGGATGGTAGCACAGTGAAGATTAGACTGTTCAGCCCTGAAAAGCTGGAGATAAGTAATGAGTAGCGATGACCTGCCCGGGTTTCGGGCAGATACTATCACACACTACCCGTGTCTAAAGCTGAACGTTCCGGAGCTGTACGCGGATAAAAAGTTCGTGAAGTGGCTGAACTCAGATAAAAGCACTACGGCCACTTGGCATCAAGGAGGAAAGCCCAACGAGTACAGCGATGTGTTTATTTGGTACGAGAACGGGGAGGGTTCCGATTCGGACATGCCGGAGCATTGCTGGGATAGGCTCGTGGATATTTTTGATGACAACGGTTTCCACTCAGGAGTAGTGTGGCTGACCAATCTCGAATTATGAGAGTGCCGAATTCAATCAGATAACCTTGCCAATGGAGCGAGCCCGGTGGCTAAAGATACCCGCAGCCCCAAAGCGAGTCTTATAAATCCAGATACCCTGAACGATGGAGCGTGCCACGTAACTTTAGATACCCTGAAGTGTGGAGCGAGTCTAAGTGATGAAAGATACCCGGCAACCATTAGCGAGTCTGAAACTCGGAGATACCCAAGAGTAGAAAACGTGTCAGGAAAGCACAGTTTATAAGAGGAAGATACCCCAAGCGAAAGAACGAGCCTTGCCCTCTAAGATACCCTGCAAAAAAGAGCGAGCCACAACGCTTTAGATACCCTGAAGCACGTAGCGAGTCCTCGGCTTTTAGATACCCTTGGGTATAGAACGTGTCAACAGCATCAAGATACCCTAGAGAAAAGAACGTGCCCGGCTGTTTCAGATACCCCCGCTGATGTAGCGAGCCTATGATGGTTAGATACCCCTGATTGGGCAGCGAGCCAAAGCGAGTAAGATACCCATAAAGATGAAACGAGCCCTCGCGGCTTAGATAACCGTAAACAGCCAGCGAGCCCTTGCGAATCATATACCCTTAACGTAAAGCGAGTCTGGTCAAATAAGATACCCTGTGTAAGAGAGCGAGCCTATTTCCATGAGATACCCGTAAGCAGATAGCGAGCCATGATAAACAAGATACCCGTATTCATGAAGCGAGCCCAACACATTCATATACCCGAGATGATAAAGCGAGCCTATCGAGTTCAGATACCCTGAGAAGATGAGCGAGCCAGATCTCCTTAGATACCCGCCATCAAAAAGCGAGTCCTTTGGCTGCAGATACCCTGCTCAAGAGAGCGAGCCGTCTTTACGAAGATACCCGAGGTGAGGAAGCGAGCCTTCTAGGCGAAGATATCCCACTGAACGTAGCGAGTCCTGTCAAATAAGATACCCGTATCAAGTGAGCGAGCCGACACGTGAAAGATACCCCCATTGATGTAACGAGCCATGCCAAATAATATACCCGAACTCCATAAGCGAGCCCTACGGCGATAGATACCCCTAGTGCCCTAGCGAGTCCTGATGTTCTATATACTCCACATGTTTGAGCGAGCCCTGCCCATGGAGTTACCCATAGGCCGATAGCGAGCCCTTCTGTGCTAGATACCCCACATGTTTGAGCGAGCCTTGGATGTGAAGATACCCGGTAGCCACTAGCGAGCCTAAGGCAGCCAGATACCCTAAAGCACGAAGCGAGTCCTGACAGGGGAGATACCCACTGCAGTGCAGCGAGTCAGGTCAAAGCAAGAGAGATACCCGTTTATGAAGAACGAACCCCTGAGGAGCCAGCGTAGCCTACAAAGACTATATACCCGGAGGCGCAAAGCGACTCCGGCTCCCCAGGGGTATTTTGAAAAGTGCATACGCGTATGCACTTTTGACATCAACAAGGAGAACTGAGATGACTAACGACCCGAAAGACCTTACAGCGATTGTCGATTCGATGATCCGCCAGCAGAAGAGAATTAACGAAGAGAGCAACGTAGGGATTCTCGACCAGGTGCCGTTTGATCCTCGATGGGAGGGCCCCGAGGCAGTGCTGATAGATTGCCTCAAGGACCTGATGGAGATAGTAGATAGTGAAACCCCTGCGTTTCGTAATGCTAAGATCATAGTGGACAACTGGCATCGAGCGCAGCAAGAGGCAGCTAAAAAGAAAGTGGGCTGTTAGACTATGGGGTTTAGGGGGGCCAGCTATAAAGGTGTATAACTCCTTTCATTTCCGATACATACCTGTATAGTAACGCGTTAATTGATAGCAAATTACCAGCCACCCCGCAACACGGAATAGTCCGTGTTGCGGTGTTAGGAGCTCGGAGATAGGCGCCGCACCAAGGAGATAGTATACCGGCGATACAGGTCTGTGACGGGCTATAGATTTTAATATAACTGGGGTGTATTATGCATCGTATTGTGATTGTCGAGTGGACAGACTCAGCAGAACCCGCACATAACAGCGACATCGAGCCCGCAGATTTTCCGGCTCCCCAGATCCTCACCAATACAGGTTACTTGGTGGAGGAGCACGACAGCTACATTGTCGTTGCAGGGGCAATGAAGCCCGATCCCTCTTTGACTACCTACGACTACGTTATCGCAATCCCGCGTGTAGCGATTATATCGGTAGGCGATTTGGTACCTGTGAGGGATGTGGAATGAGTATAAGACACAAAGTGAAACAGCTGTCTCGTAACGTACACACTGTAACTTTCGATCTTACGAGTGTTGATCAGGAGCAGTGGTTTTTGCTGTCCAGTGATCGGCACCACGACAATGCACATACCGATTGGGACTTAGAGGCCAAGCATCTCAAAGAGGCCGTCAATCGCCAGGCGGGCATCATAGATATTGGTGATATGCACTGCGCGATGCAGGGAAAATGGGATAAGCGCGCTGACCGTTCCGCATTACGAGAACAGTACCGCCAGGGTGAGTATCTCGACTCTCTGGTCAAGCTCGCATCTGACTTTTATGCGCCCTATGCGCAGAATTTTGTTATTGTGGGAAGGGGTAACCACGAGACGGCCATAGTTAAACGTCACGAGACCGACATCACCGAACGCACTTGCGAGTTGATGTCTCACATGTCGGGTAACAAGGTTCACGCAGGTGGATATGGAGGCTGGATTATTCTTCGAGCACACCTCGGGAGTAAGAAGATGCACGTTATCCGGATCAAGTACTTCCACGGTAGCGGGGGAGGCGGTCCTGTAACCCGCGGTGTTATTCAGACTAATAGAATGTCAGTATTTTTACCCGACGCTGACTTAGTTGTCACCGGTCATACGCATGACAACTGGGTGCTGCCGATTGCCCGCGAGAGAATCAACAGAAACGGGCAGATCTACATGGACGACCAGACCCATGTACGCTGTGGCACATACAAGGACGAGTATGGGGACGGCTTTGGCGGTTGGCACATTGAGAGAGGCGGTCCACCCAAGCCCTTGGGTGCAGTGTGGCTGCGGATCTGGCAAGAAGGTCACGATAAGGTCGTTAAATACGCCGTCACCCGGGCTCAATAAGCCGGTATTGTCTCGACAATTGTCCTGATAGGGCGTGCACGGCACCCCTGTATCCCCGGTTTACATACCCCTTATACCTTAATTTTAGGGGGGTTTTGTGGCATAATAACCTGAATGGCCTAAGCCCCCAATTGCGGGCCAATCTACTTCCCCCGCTTCTGTTGGACGCTCTGGAGAGTGTGCAGGCTCAGCGCCGCGGTTAATTGTTGTAGCAGTGGCAGGCCACAAACCTGCCATTGTTGTCAGGGGAAGCGGCTCAGCAAGTTGGCGTGAAGTACGCCAATGGAGATGGCTGTGGTCGTTAGATGCTGAGGTTAGACCACCGTCGGCGTTCCACACAGAGAGGTGTGGCGACGGCAACTGAGGACGACACGTTCAACGTCTGTCAGTTACTTCAGTATCTCAGGATCCCCTTGTTGCTGGTCGGCAATGGAGGGGATCCTGTCTTCATTTTTTTTTAGCGTCATCCGTTGCATTAACTGTTAACCCCCACAAGAGGTGTATTATGGAAACGGCAACTCACACGGCAGTTTACGCGGCGGTTTTCGTCGACGATATTGAGGGCCTGGAGCAGGTTTGGAATGAGCTTCCTGACACACCTGCACTGCTTCCCGAGGAGTACGCGCATCACGCAACGCTCATGTTCAAGCCCGACGAGGAGTACATCTCTCGGCTGGGACCTGAGATCGGGAAAGAAGTTCAGTTGCGGATATGTTGCTGGGCCGCGGATGACAAGGCCCAAGCTGTCGGTGTGAGTCTTCGCGGCTCCTGGAATGGAAGGGAGCACATCACCATGGCGACGAAGCCGGGTGTTCCTCCTTTCTACTCCAACGAGCTGTTGAAGAAGGAGCCGGTGCATTATCTCAACAAGCCGTTTGAGATCAAGGGTCGTATTGGGTACTTCGACACGGGGGGAAACAAGGTGTTTTCCCTTAAGGATACTCACTACGAGTAT
>Ga0114996_10010192_pt1 | contig 10225 bp, 9 predicted proteins | sample ArcticOcean_MG_C_4_FD_87039 | JGI IMG/M metagenome (GOLD analysis project Ga0114996, IMG submission 87039) | Marine microbial communities from western Arctic Ocean - ArcticOcean_MG_CB4_134 | ecosystem: Environmental > Aquatic > Marine > Oceanic | place: Arctic Ocean: Canada Basin | collected...
CGCCAGATTGCCATGGAGATTCTCAGCGCCCTGCCTGGACAACCACTGCTCAGTATTGAATCGGCTGCAAACCTCTGCAACCGAAACTTCGCCAATGCGAACATTGTTGTGCAGCGACTCGTCGGATTGGGATTGTTACGTGAAATCACTGGCAGAAAACGAAATCGGCGATTTGTGGCACCCTCTCTGATGCTAGCTCTTGAGGAAGAAATCACTCCATAGATCCCAGCATTAGCGAAAAGTCGTCTTTTGCTCATACATCCTTCTCCTCGCGCGAACCAGGCGCGGGGTCTCAGAAAGCCCTCCCCCCCCGGGGGGGGGAGGGAGGGCTATTATTGCCAAACGCCCCAAATACGCATATATGGAACGCGGCCGATTCGGTTCGGTCATGAGGGCTCACAGTCACAGCCAGAGGTAGAGTTTCCCCAGCTGAAGGAACGAGCTTTCGGAAAATTGCGTCACCCATCTCGTCACCATGGGTGATGGGCCGCTCTCTTTTTTCAGATATGGAAGACGTAGAGATCAGGAGCGACTTCGGCAGGCTTCAACCACCGACCCCCTTGACGATGACTCTCGGCGACACCGAGACACGCCTGAGTGATTTGATGAGTGATCTCCACGTGTCCCCGGGTCATTTGGCCTGCTTCAAGAGAATTGACAAGGTCCTCCAAGCAACTCACCACCGTACTGGTCGGTGTCACTGGCGCCAAGGGTACCTCCTCCCAGCCACCACCCTCTGTCGCGAGTCTCAACTGCGAACTGGTTCCATTGTTGAAGGAACGAACACCGCCGTCGGTGCCGAGGATTTCAAATTCCCAATGTGCGGCTGGTAAGGACCAAGCATCTACGCCCCCAGCAAATCTCAGCTGATACGTTGCCCGCGGATCAGAGGCTACGTGGTTGTCCTCAATGACGTAGTCCGCGTCATCGAACTGCCCGCGAACTCGATCAATGGCTGGGTCACCAAGAAGCCACGACAGCGTGTCCATGGAATGGATGTGTCCGTGCAGCAAACTGGAGGCGGCATAATGAATCGCCGCCTTCACTTCACCGAGCCGCCCCCCCAGAACCACATCGCGAACAGGTTCATAGCGGTTGTCAAAGCGGCGCAGCACACCAGTATTCAGGGCGCAGTTGTTCTTTTGAATCGCGGCACGAATCTCATCGGCTCGACGCATCGAGCAGGCCATGGCCTTCTCCACATACAACATGGACACACCCATATTGGCCAGCTCGACAGTCAAATCTGCATGCAGGTCCACGCGATAGTTGGCCGAGGGAGCCTCCCGTTGGTCTGTGCCGGCGGCGCGGGTGCACACGGCGACCAGATCCGGACGTTCCGCCTCTACCATTTTGCGCATATCCTCATAGACGGCTTGCACGCCCCATCGATCGGTAAAGCGCTCCCGCTTCTCGGCAACCAGGTCGCAGCCTGCTACCAATTCTAAACGGGATGACGCTGTCGTCGCCGATGCCACCGAGTACGGCAATGTCGTATGTCCCTCGTCGTCAATGGTCGATCCCATTCTGCCAAGACCCACGATGGCTACACGGTAGGTTTTCACCTTTGCTCTCCCATTCAATAGATTCAGTTGCAACTGCTGGCCGAAAGCCCGAAGGCCGGCGCCACGTGAGTCTGAGTATTCGGCGCCAGTGCGTCTGAGTATAGAGGCAGTGGCAGTCGCAAAACAATCACCCATCGCACAGGGCCTTGTGTGTCGATCCACTCCACTCCTCATCGACAGATTGGCAGGACCGGCTGCAAATAACACCTCCATACAGAGATCATGGTGTGGCGACACCTGTCAGCAATCACCGAGGTACGGTTGCAACCAGGGACGGCGAAGGTCGTGATGTTGTCCTGATCTGGCTCTTTGATCACCGCGGCGGGTATGCCTGCCTCGTTGTCGATGCCATCACGGGCGAGGCCGACGAAGTGCCCATCCCTTTCGATCCGGGTCACGACTGTCCCTACGCTTCTGTTCTGTCGTGTGGCAATCGTTACTACACCCACTTCAACAGTCACTTTGTTGAGTTTGATCCCAACTCCAGATCCTTCACGTTCTGCCACGAAACCGAACCAAAAATGTCCATGGGTATGACCCAGGACGACGACGGCTGCATCTGGTCCGTCAGCTACCCGGACAGCGGTCTGGTTCGGTTCAACCCAGCGACGCGGGAATTCACAGACTTCGGCCACGTGTACAAGCAGAACTGGCCGCAATACCAACGCTTCATCGCCGCCGACGACAAGGGCTGGATCTACTTCGCCCTCGGCAATACGGCGACCCAAATCATCGCCTTCGACCCGGGCACAGGTGCCACGGAAGCGCTTCTGTCCGATCCCGAGCGTGTCGAAGGGGCGACGGCCTTCGTTGAGCGAGATCGAGACGGGCGTGTCTACGCTTTGGCAGATTCCTCCGCGCAGGATCAAGACAGTTGGCTACAGCTATACGAAGGCCAGCGACTGGAAGCCGGAGACCACCGAGGGCGGGATGCCAAGGCGATTATCACTTCCAGCCAAGCACTGTTCCACCGCACCTTCCCTTCGGGCCGGCGACTCATCCACTGTGACACGGTAGAAGGCGAACTGATTGTCGAAGATCCCGCCACTGGGGAACGATGGGAGAACCACTTCGAGTACTCCAGCGAGGGTGCTCATTTAATGGGAGTCGCCGTCGCACCGAATCACACCATCTGTGGTGGCACGGCGTTCCCCATGCGTTTCTTTCAGTTTGATCCGCGTGAAGAGGCATGGACGAATCGTGCCTCGCATGGTCAGTGGAACACTGTCGCGCGCCAAGGGAACAGATACTTCGTCGGCGGCTACACGGGAGGTTTTCTCCTGGAGTGGGATCCCTCTGCCACATGGGTCGACACCGATCCGGACCTTGCCGATACCAACCCCCGTTTTCTCGCCGACAGTGCCCCCTCGATCAATCGACCTCATGCTCTGCTGGCCCACCCAAATGGTCGACACTTGATTCTTGGCGGGACCCCGGGGTATGGCCTCACTGGTGGTGGCATTCTCGTCTGGGATCGACTGGAGCAAAAACAAGTGCTCCTGGAGCATAAGGACTGGCTACCAAATCACTCGGTCATGAGCCTTGTCGCCCTTGATGAGACACGGGCCTTTGGTGGCTCAACGGTGGCTCCCGGCACAGGCGGGGAGGCGCGGGCCCAGCTCGCCGAGCTATTTGAGTTCGATCTCAACACAATGCAGGTGACGTGGCATGCTCCCGTCCTCGACGGTGTCACAGAATATACAAACCTCACCCTCTCATCAGAGGGGCTCCTCTACGGAATCGCTGACAAAACCCGTTTCTTCGTCTACGATATCGAGGCTCGTTCAATTTTGCTGGAGCATGCCACGACAGACAGCCTTGGTGAATCCGCCTATCACCAGGGCCCGCGTCTATTCATCACCGATCCAGACACCGACACGACGTTCCTGCTTTTCCACCACTGCATTGCCAAGATTTGCAGCGCCCCTGATTATCACTTACAAAAGGTGAGCGAGTCACCGGTGCCGATTCACTGTGGCGGAGACCTCCTCGGTGGCAGGATCTACTTCGGTAGTGGTTCCCATCTATATAGTTGCGACACAGGAGAATTTAGCTAAGTGACTATCGAATCAGCTACACTGGGTGGCGGTTGCTTCTGGTGTCTGGAAGCGGCCTACGAGCAAGTAGAAGGTGTTGGGAGTGTGACTTCCGGGTACGCAGGTGGGCACGTGGACGAGCCAAGCTATGAGGCGGTCTGTATGGGTACGACGGGACACGCTGAAGTTGTCCAGGTGGCATATGAAGCAGAGACGCTTTCTTTCGACGAGATCCTCGAGATCTTCTTTGGCATCCACGATCCGACCACCGTCGACCGACAGGGACACGACGTTGGTCCCCAATACCGATCAGCGATCTTCACTGCAACAGACACGCAGGCAGCAACATCTTCGCAAATGATCAAGCAACTCACCGAGGAAGCGATTTTCGATCAACCGATCGTTACCACCGTAGAGCCCCTGAAGAGATTCTGGCCTGCCGAGCAGTACCATCACTCGTATTATCAACGCAATCCAGGCCAGTCCTATTGCACGATGGTGGTCGGCCCTAAGGTCGCGAAGTTTCGTCAACAATTCGCTCACCGCCTTCGCAAGTAGCCCACGGAATGGCAGGATCGTGACACAAGAAACGTACACGCCCAGAGCATGTCGGGTTACTGCAAGACATGGCCGACTTGTTGAAGTATGGTTCCGATGGTTGGCCCAACTCCAGGCCATGGAGGCACGTGGCCACCTGGCAGAGCAGGTGTGGAAGATACGTGGCACGACGGATGTCAAGCAGGTGATGGCCGTCCTGCGTCAGCGTCTCAAGAGCCTGGAAAATCGCCACATCCATTGCGGACCCCCTCTCTGCGATGGCGACCCGTTCCGATCCCACAATATGGAGAGTGGCGATTGGAAGGCCCTTGACCTTGGACCCCTGCCGCCTTTTCTCACGGGACTCTCGCATCGACTCAGCACAGACCCTCGGACGGGGTCTTGTTGCGGATTTGACGAAGCAACTGCACGCTATGCTGTCTCTCGATCCCGTTGGTGGAACCAGCCTTTCATCAGTTTCCCGGTGACTTTCTGATGTCGAAGGAGAAGATTCTCGTCGTCGAGGACGAGGCCATTTGTGGCGCGCGACATTGAGCAGACCCTGACAAAACTTGGTTTTGACGTGGTCGGAACAGCCCAGTTCGCCAACGAAGCCGTCGCCAAGGCCGCCGAGACGCAACCTGACCTTCATCCTGATGGACATCAGCCTGCAGGGCAACCAGGACGGCATTGAAACGGCGCAGATCATCGGCGCTCGAAACGAGACTCCGGTCGTGTTTCTCACGGCCCACACAGATAAAGCGACCCTCGCTCGCGCCCAGGGAATTTCTCCAGCAGGTTATCTGGCCAAACCCTTCAACCGTGAGCGCCTGCGCGACACCATTTACAAGGCTCTCGGCATCGAGGAAACGGACGTCGCCAAGCCGCGAGGCCAAGCCTCCATCCTCCTCATCGATCATTCAAATTTTTCAAAGGCGATCTCACTCAGCCTGTTGCGCAAACAGTTGAGTGTCAAGATTGCAAGTTCTTACCCGCGGGCAAAGCAAATGATGCGGGAAAGCTCAGCAGATCTCATTGTGGCCAACATCGACCAGGCAGATGCAGGTCGTGGCGAGGCATTGAGACGCCTGCGCCGTGAGGCGCGTATCGATACGCCAGCCATCGTGGTTTCCGTACAGTTTACGCCACAGGATGTGCAACTGCTCGAAGGCGAGAATGTTCAGGCCTTCGTCGTTCTCGATGCTCAGTTGGGGGCGCGACTCGTGGAAGAGGTCGAGAAGATCATCAACTGAGACGACCCGCCTAGTTCACGTCCGATCTCAGGAAGGACACAAAGGCGGCCATGAAAAACAGGATGGCGAACAACAACAACAACAGTGTGTCGACCATTCGAGATTCAAAGCGCTCGCTGAGCCCTTCGGCGGTGTAGGAGAAGTCCGGCATCGCGTCGATATCATAGTCATCGTCGCTGCCACCAAAAGCAGAGGCGTCCTCGCCTGCCTGCTCTGCGACGAAGCGCACAAACTGATGCTGAAAATTGCGTAGTGTGTTGATCAGCCGCTCTTCGTGGCGCACGCCCGTTGCGCCCACATCGGTACTGGCGTAGACGAACGAGGCAACCGGCGAGATGCGTGTGAGTTGCCGAGCGATGTCGGTCTGACGTCGTAGTTGAATCTCGAAATTTCGTACCACCGCCGACGTTACTTTGTTGACTTCGCGCTGCAATTCATTTCGTTGTTCGCGAATCTCCCGAAAGAACGCGCTACGTTCCTCGCGACTCATGCCGCGAACACGACGACGCATCGAACCCCAGTCTGTCTGATACTGATCGGAGATCTGCTTGCTGCGTAGCGCGATCTCCCGCTCTACCTGTCCCACGTCGGGCACGGGGGCCACCCATTCGGCCAGGTAGGGTCCCATATTGGGGATGACCAATGCCAGCAAGACCCACAGCGACAACAGTGTAAGAATCGCTGTCGAAGACGTTCTGGCGCGCACCGACACCAACAGACCGATGGAAAACATGACGGCCAACAGTAGCAGGGACAACACACCGGCCATGGCAAAAGCCTGCCAGTCTGTCGTGGTGAAGGGTATTTCTGCCGAGGTGGAGATCAACAGAGCCCCCGTCACCAGGGCGACAACGAATGGCAGGGCCAGCGAAAGATAGCCACCTATCCACTTGGCGAGGATGACGAGATCGCGGGGTACCGGAAACGAGAGCAGAAGCATTAGTGTTCCCGTTTCGCGCTCGCCGGCGACTGAGTCGTAGGAGATGAAGAAGGCCAGCAGGCTCAGCACCACGGCGACGATGAACAGCATGTCGGCGACCGGAAATAGTAGCACGGCAGGATTCGTATTCAGATCGCCGGCGAATCCCGGCATGAAGTCGTCGGAGACCACGGCGGTGCGATCCAACGTCTTCTCGACACCGTAAAACAGTACCTGGAAGCTTTGCGGCGGGCGGTCTACTCGTATTCCCTGCCGCTGCAGCTGGCGATAGGACCCGTATTCACGCGCTTGATCTCGATACTCGCTCTGATTGTGGGTGAATTCAGCTCGGCGTGAGGCCAGATCTGCCCGCAGAACGAAAACACTGACGATCCCCAGCACGATGCACAAGCTTGCACATACGAGGAAACGAAATTCCAGTAGGCTGACGAGCCATTCCTTGAGGATCAGCGCCCGCAGCATCGAAATCTCCCATGCTCCGACACTGGCGTGGCGGCCTCAGGACGCAAGATCATATCGCCGGAATCCAAAATAAGCGAGCAAGAAAAAGGTGCCATTGAGTATCACCAGCAGGAGTATGTCGATCTGCCCATCGGCGGCGATCTGTGCGAGAGGAATGCGCGGTGGGGCGAAGACCGGCAAATCGTTAGGATCGATAGGTGCCTCCATCATCTCATCGCGCTCTTCGCGGTCCTGAATGCCCTCCACCGAACGTCGTCTATCCGATTCGATGCGTTCCAGCGCATCGGCAAACTCAGCTCGGTAACGATCTATGTAGACTCGCATCGCTGAAAACTCGGCCAGGCCTGAGCCGGCCAGAGACGCCGTGGCGTAGACATAACTGGCCGATGGTGACAGTCGCGCCATGGTGGTGCTTGCCGCCACCTGCGCCTGCAGGCGTCGGGTGAAGTCCGACATCAGCGCATCGGTCTCTTTCGCCTGACGCTGTTCGGCTTCTTCGCGCAATGCATCGCGCTGATCTCGATCCAGCCCACGCCGTCGCATCCCAACGAAGGCGGCGCGACGAATGGCGGCCCGTTCCGAGGCGATGGCTCCAGCCGACGGGACGGGGACGAGGGCCCGTGCCACAATGGGTGCAACATTCGGCACGGCCAATACCCACAGCACCCAGATCAAGAAACAGATGACGAGGGAAGTAGAGGAACGCCGGGTCAGTACCGAGACAGAGAGGGCGAGGGTGTAAAACATGGACAAATAGAGTGTGGCCACGAGCAACATCCCGATGAAGGCCGAGGTGTCTGCCCCGCGCAGAACGAAGGATGTCGTCGTCGATGCGACCAGCAGTCCGGTGAACGTACTTGCCAGTAGAGGCACAAGAAGGGCCAAAAAGCCACCGGCCCACTTCGCCAGTAACACGACGTGTCTTGGAACCGGATGAGACATGACCAGACGCAGCGTGCCATCCTCGTGATCACCACAGATCGCATTGAAAGCGAACAAGATGGCCAACAAAGAGCCGACAATGTTGACGATGTAGAGGAAATCAGGTGCGGGAAACAGCACGTACAATGGATTGGAGAATTTGCTGCGCCCCAGGGTCGGCTCTTCCCTGACGGCAATCGTCACCGAGCGTGACAACTCCCGTTCCAGACCCACCGTAAACACGGACAGCGGATTGGGCGGTTTCTCTTGCTGCGTCCCCTGCCACTGAAGCGTGCGGAAGTCCGTTGACTCAGCCAGCTTTTGCTTACGAGCCAATTGCGCCTCGGTGAACGCGTCCAGCCGGCGCTCATAGTTAACCCCCAGGATCGTCGCCGAACCAACGAGCAGCAAAAAAAGCAATCCCGAGGACAAGGCGAAACGATAGGTCAATAGATGCGAGCGAAGTTCACGATCTAGAAGGGTCAGAAACATGGCCAACTCCTCACACAAGACATGACGGGCAAGCGTCCTCCGGATACTGGTCTATTGTTCGACGCACGTGCAGGCGCGATCGTTTACTTTCCCCATGCCCTCATCCTCAAGACTGCAGTATAGGACGATGAAGATAACGGATGTCCACTGCCACCATCTCAGCTATCCGCTGCAGGAGCCCTTTGCCAATTCGCGTGCATGGGTGCACGAGCGCACGGCCCATGTGATCGAAATCCATACCGACAATGGACTCGTCGGCTGGGGGGAAGGTACTGCGAGAATGGCAGCCAGTGCGATCGAATCGCATTTACTTGGTCGCGACCCCTTTGATTCACGCCGAATCTGGGTTGATCTGGCGGACCAGGGATGGGGCAATGTGGCAGCGATCAGTGCTGTGGATATCGCCCTGTGGGACTTACAGGGCAAAGCCGTGGGACGTCCGATCTATCAATTGCTCGGAGGTGCGTCGCGGCTGAAGATTTCCGCCTATGCCAGTGGTCTGTTTCGTCGACGGCGCCCCGACAATACGCAGGCGCTCACGGACGAAGCCCAAGGTTATGTCGATGCGGGCTTTGGCGCGATCAAGATGAAGGTGGGCCTCGGCCCCCAATATGATATCACCAATGTGGCAGCCATCCGCCAGGCCGTGGGCGATCAAACACTATTCGCCGTGGATGCCAACTGCGGCTACGATGTGGGCACAGCGATCGATGTTGGGCGACGTTTGGCCGACTACGACTTGTACTGGTATGAAGAGCCTGTTGCAAAGCACGATGTTGCCGGAAACATCGAGGTGCGCCAGGCACTGCAAGGTCTGCGGATCGCAGGAGGCGAACAACTTCAGGGTCTGACAGCGTATCGGGATCTCATCTCACAACGGGCCTTTGATATCGTCCAGCCGGATATCTCGATCGCTGGCGGTTTTACCGAATGCCAACGAATCGAGGCCCTCGCGCAGACCCACGGCTTGCGTGTACTTCCCCATATGTGGGGCACGGCGATTCGACTTGCCGCCACGGCGCATTGGCAGGCGACCATACCCGATGACCCAGAAGGGCTCTGCCCACAACCAAGTCTGTTCGAATTCGACATGACTGAGAATGGTCTGCGCACCGAATTGGCGTGCGAACCCATTCTGGCCACGGATGGTTTCGTGTCTGTCCCGGAGGCACCGGGCCTTGGCATCGAGATCGACCGCACCGTATTGGAACGCTATGCCATTAACTGAGGACCGTGACATGACGAGTGACGGCTCGTTGACCCTAAGCCATGAGCAGAAAGCTTCCTTTCAGCAGGATGGCTATCTGCACCTGCCCGGCTTCTACCACGGCGATGTACTCCAAAGACTGCGTGACGAATACCACCAGCTTGTCACCCAGACGGAGAATCGTCCAGCGAACATGTCGTACAGTTACATGGATCCACCAGAAGGTTATGCGCCCGACGAGTTCAACCCAAAGAATGTCGTGGGGATGATGGATCAGGTAATGGCCGGTGATTTCTGGATCGATCACGTGTCTGAACCCGGTCTTGTCGGTGCCCTCGTCGACTGCTTTGGACCTGACATCGATTTCCACAATGGCAAGGTGCGCAACAAACCCCCGGGATTCGAGTCGACGCAGGGGTGGCACCAGGATTGGCCATATGAGCTGCACTCCAAGCCGGAGTTGGCCGCGGCGATTACCTATCTGGACCCGACAGATTTTGAAGCGGGGGCGACAGAAGTCATCCGCAAGAGCCATTTGCAGGCACTGCCCACTGCCGAGGGTGCCTCAACGCTGGTCCAGGAAGATGTCGATGACTCAGAAGCGGTCGTGTGCAAAGTAGAGGCGGGAGATGTCGTCATCATCCATGTACTGGCGATTCATCGCGCCGGTCACAACTACACCCCGCGCAGCCGCAATGCGATCATCAACGAATACAAGACGGCTGGCGCCATCGATCACTGGAACAATCGTTGTGGTCTGGCGGGTCTGCCCTTGGCGCGTGACGGGCGTCGGTTGATGCCGCGGCTGACCG
>Ga0114996_10010194_pt1 | contig 10225 bp, 9 predicted proteins | sample ArcticOcean_MG_C_4_FD_87039 | JGI IMG/M metagenome (GOLD analysis project Ga0114996, IMG submission 87039) | Marine microbial communities from western Arctic Ocean - ArcticOcean_MG_CB4_134 | ecosystem: Environmental > Aquatic > Marine > Oceanic | place: Arctic Ocean: Canada Basin | collected...
GACACTTCTGGAAATTCTATGTCTGACATACAGATAGTAACTGTTGTAGATACTACAGCACCAACAATCAGAGCATTAGAAGATATTGTTGTAGATGCAACATCATCTTCTGTCACCAAAGTAGATCTAATTTTACCTAGTACAAATGATTTGATTAGTGAAGTGATTATTGATAATGATGTATATGATGCAACATTTGTATTTGGTGAAACAATTGTTACCTGGAGTGCAACAGATGAGTCAGGAAATGTATCTTTTGTAGAACAGAAGGTGATAATAGTAGATAGTTCTGCACCTGAATTACAAACACCAGAAGATATCATAATTGATGCAATATCATTAGAAAATATTATTGAAATTGGTTCTCCAATGATTTCAGACATAATAGATTCTCAACCATTAGTTACAAACGATGCACCAGAATTCTTTCCATTAGGTGATACAGTTGTAACTTGGACTGCAACTGATGATGCAGGTAATAGTGTTACAAGTACGCAATTAGTTAATGTGCAAGCATGTGGTAATTCCATATCATATTACCATATGATCATTGGTACTGCCGAAGATGATTTTCTAACAGGCACTTCTTTGCCTGATTTGATTTTTGGTCAAGGAGGAGATGATATTATTTTTGGTGGAAAAGGTAATGATTGTGTACTAGCAGGAGAAGGCAATGATATAATATTTGGAAATGCCGGAAATGATAACATCTCAGGCGATCAAGGAAATGACATCATTAAAGGTGAATCTGGTAATGATACAATATCTGGTGGTATTGGATTAGATGTAATTGATGGTGGTGATGACACAGATACATGCAGAATCATTGACGAACAAAATAATGACATTATAATAAAATGTGAGACAAATGAATAGAATATTCACATCATTACTAATAGTTTCTGTAACAACAATTCTAATATGTTCAAGTCTACCAAATTCTGAATCTGCACAACTTTGGGACCTCATCATCTTACTAGAGTTTGAAAAAAATCCAATAACTCAAGGCGAGAATCCAATTTTACATGCAACAATTGTTGATCATGCATACAAACCATTAGCAAATGTGAATGCACGAATTAGTGTTGCAGGTGACTCGTATAATGTATTAACTGATAAAGATGGAAAATTTATGATTATTTTTGATGGAATAAATTTCAAGCCACAAACGTATGTTGTTAATGTTTATGCAGAATATGAAGAAAAAATTGGAATGATTAGAGATAGTTTCAGTGTAAAAGGACATATACCAAAAACAACTCAGTTTGAAAACCAGCTAGAATTAATGGAGTTAGCACATTCTACTGGAGAAATTAAAGATGATCAGAATGATCCAATTGCAATGAAATTATACAACCATTATCTTGCAATACAAAAAGAGTTATCTCAAGCACGACAAGATGAACAAAAATCAGAGGAGCCACAAAGGAAGATTGAAGAATTACGTAAATTAGCATTTCAAAGTTTACTTGAAGAGTTAGAGTTGGAAAATCCTGGTTCACAAACACATGAAGATTCATGGAAACATGAAAGATTTATTGCTGATTTGAATGATAGTGTAAAAGATACTATTACTACACAATTAAACTCAACCATTACAAGGTTAACTAACGCACAAAATGTAATGGAAGAAATTCTCAAATCAAGTGGCTCATGGATTGATGCAAGGCAAGCATATTTAGATACTATATCAATAACACGGGACCAAATGATTGCATTAACAGCACCAGTATCTAATTCAACGTCAACTCAAATAATTGATGATTCATCTGACGAACCAAAAAACGTGTTCATTGATGAGATTGAGCACACTTCAGATTTACCTATATCTAAGATGAAAACCTTGATGGTGAATGGTACAGCCATAAACATTGGTAATTCTGGTACAATTGTCCATCTCAACATCAACGGAACAATAATTTCATTATTGGTAAACGGCACACAGGTTACACCAATAACAAATTCAACTCAGAATTAGTTTAGAATTATAATACCTGTAATCAAATTATACATATTGACAAAATCTAGGAATCTATTTTCAGAAGCAAAGAAAGTCATTCCATCAGGCGTGAATAGTCCTGTGAGATATATAGAGCCATATCCATTCTTTGTAAAGCGTTCACAAGGAAGTTCGTTATGGGACGAGGATGGTAACAGATATCTGGATTTTTGTAATGGTTATGGTGCACTACTTTTAGGTCATTCCAGAAAGGAAATCATTAATTCTGTTTCATCTCAATTAAAAAAGGGAACATTATACACAGCACCCACATCACAAGAAATTGAATTATCTAAACTTATTATCAAAAACTTTCCATCCATCGAAAAAGTTAGAACTGTAAATACCGGAGCCGAAGCAACGATGACAGCTATCAGATTGGCTAGAGGATTTACAAAAAAGAAAAAGATCATAAAGTTTGAGGGATGTTATCATGGTGCATATGATACAGTTTTAGTAAAAGCAGGTTCTGGTTCTGCACACAATGGTATATCAATATCAGATGGAGGATTAGATGAAGTTTCAAAAAACACACTTGTTGTACCATATAATGATGTAAATAAGTTAGAAAGAATTTTAACAAAGAATAAGGATATTGCAGGTCTTATCATAGAACCTGTTCTAGCCAACATGGGCTTGGTTTTACCAGAAAAAAACTTCTTATCAGATGTTAGAAAGATAACAAAACAGTATGACGTACCATTAATTTTTGATGAGGTAGTTAATGGTTTTAGAATTTCTGAAGGTGGAGCACAAAAAACATTCAGAATAGACCCTGATCTTACTACTTTGGGCAAAGCATTAGGAAATGGATTTACAATTGCTGCCGTTGGAGGTAAAAAAGAAATAATGGATCAATTATCACCTGGTGGGAAAGTATATCAGGCAAGTACATTTGCTGGAAATCCAATATCAGTTACTGCAGCCATAAGTTCTATCAAAACAATCAACAAAATCAAAAATAAATTATATTCTAAACTTGAGCGCATGTGTGAGATAATGGTTGAGGAGATTGATGATTTAGCATCAGACTATCATATTCCTCATACAATAAATTCAATTTCTTCAATGTTTCAAATATTCTTTACAAATCAACAAGTTATTGATTATAACACAGCAAAAAAATCGAATATAAAAAAATTCCAAAAACTCTTCTCAAATCTCTTAAAAAACGGTGTTTTTATTGCACCATCACAATATGAGACTGTTTTCTTATCAGATGCACACACAGATATCGATATTACAAAAGCATTAGGTGCCTATGGGATGTCATTAAAAGCGGTGAAAAATTGAATTTTATAGTTGGTGCTCGTGGAAGCAAACTATCACAGGCACAAACAAACTGGGTAATTTCTGAATTACAACAGACAGATTCATCACTATCATTCGAATTTAAGACTATTACTACAAAAGGTGATACTGATACAAGACCATTATTTGCAATGGAGCAGAAGGGTATATTTGAAAAGGAGATTGATAGGGCAGTTTTTGAAAAGGAAGTTGATTTTGCAGTTCACAGTCTAAAGGACGTTCCATCTGAACTGGATCCAAATTTGATAATAGCCTGCATTCCAAAACGTGAAGCAATTAACGATGTCCTGATTACAAGAGATGGATTTGATATTGATTCTATCCCATCTAATTCTGTTATTGGAAGTAGTAGTTTAAGACGAGCAGTACAAGTAAGACGTAAACGACCAGATCTTACTGTAAAACCAGTTAGAGGTAATATTGAAACCAGAATCAACAAAGTTATAGATGGAAAATTTGATGGAGTTGTTTTGGCGCAAGCTGGAATCACAAGACTTGGAACTGATGTAAAATTTTCAAAATTATCACTAGACGATTTTCCACCATCACCTGGTCAGGGTGCACTTGCAATTGTATGTAGAAAGGATGATTCTAAAACTTGGGAATTACTACAAAAAATCGAGGATCATAAATCAAGAATAGAGGTAGAGGCGGAACGTGAACTATCTAATTCAGTTGACTCTGGATGTAGATTTCCTGTTGGTGCATTTGCAGAGTCAGATTATGATTCATTGACATTAAAAGTTGCAGTTTACTCGATGGATGGAAAAAAATCAATTATCTTAGAGAAGACAGGTAATCCAAAGGAAGCAATAGAATTAGGAAGATCGTTAGGGGTTGAATTAAGGAGTAGAGGTGTTACAGAAATTGCTTCTAATTGGAGAGAAGAATTAGAGAAATGGAATGAGCAATGACAGGTAAAGTCTATCTTGTAGGTGCGGGACCAGGAGACCCCAAATTAATAACGTTAAGGGCAGTAGAGTTAATCAAAAAGGCTGATGTTGTATTATATGATAGATTAGTAAGCAAGAAAATTCTTTCTATGATTCCAAAACGTACAGTATCAATCTATGTAGGAAGGGCAGTAGGAGATGATACAACACATCAAGACAGCACAAATGAATTAATGGTAAAATATGCAAAACTGAAAAAATATGTAGTTAGGCTAAAAGGTGGTGATCCCATAATTTTTGGTCGTGGTGGGGAAGAAGCAGAGTTTCTAAAATCATTTAATGTAAAATATGAAATAATTCCTGGTATAACTTCTGGTATAGGCTCTGCAACTTATGCAGGAATTCCGTTAACCCATAGACAATTTTCATCATCAGTTGTATTTGTTACTGGGCACGAAGATCCTGAAAAGAAGTCGGATGTTGTAAAATGGAAAAAACTTGCTAAATCAGTAGACACAATTGTGATTATGATGGGTCTTTCAAGAATAGGTGTGATTTCAAAAAAGTTGATTGATGGTGGAATGGATAAAGATATGCCAGTTGCTGTAATACAGAATGGTACTACATCACAACAAAAAATGATTAGGGGAACAATATCTAACATTACTAACAAAATTAAAAGAAATAAGATAAAGCCACCAACTAATATTATAATAGGCAGAGTAGTTGATCTTTCAGATATAATCGGGTGGAAAAAATGATTGATGGAAAGACAATAGCAATAACTCGCTCCAAAGATGATTCCGAGGAATTTATAGAACTTATTACCCAACAAAATGCAAATCCCATAACTCTTCCTACAATTGAATTAATAACCAAAGGTGAAAAAATTGTTGATGAGTTTTTGGAAACTATTGAAAAAGAAAATCCAGACTATTCTGTATTTATGAGTTCAAAAGCTGTTACACTATTGATTGATAGTGCAAAAAAAACTTCCAAATTCCAAGCGTTACAGCTAGCCATTGCAAATACAATTGTAATTGCAGTTGGCCCAAAGACCAAAGATGCATTAGAGGAAGAAAATATTAAAGTCGCACATATACCAGAAAGATATTCATCTGTTGGAGTTGGTGAAGTTTTTACAAAACTAAATGCTGTTGGTAAAAAAGCTATTATTCCACGTAGTGGTGCATCAACACCATTTCTGAAAAATCTTCTAGAGAAGATTGGAGTTAATGTAGTTGAGCTTTATCTGTATGATGTTTGTGCATTTCGCGATCCAACTGAATGGAATGATTTCAGACAATTATTCTCTCAAAATAAAATTGATGGAGTAATTTTTACTAGCGTATCATCTGTTCGAGCATTTTTTGAAATTATGACAAAAGATTTTGCTATTGATCAATTAGTCCAGTTTCTAGCACAAACTAAAGTAATCGCAATAGGTCCTTTCACTGCCGACGAACTGAAAAAATTTAATGTTCAGAATATTATTGCTGATGTTCATACTGTAAGAGGTTCAGTTGATGCAGTCTTTGAAGCATTTTCCTTAGCTTAACCTATTTAGTAATAGCTAATTTTACTTGGATTTTTATAATAACACTATTGTAATGTAATATGGCAACAGAAAATTTTGATATTGATTATTCCAAATATGATTTCAAAGACTCAACTGAAATGTATGTTCATTTAAGCAAAAAAGGCCTTTCAAAAGAAACTGTAATTGGAATTAGCAAAATGAAAGATGAGCCACAATGGATGCTTGATTTTAGACTGCGTTCCTATGAGGTATTCATGAAAAAACCAATGCCAACATGGGGTGCTGATTTAAGTCACATTGATTTTCAAAATATTTACTATTATGCAAAGGCTTCAGAAAAAACAGAAAAAAATTGGGATGATGTACCTGAAGATGTCAGAAATACTTTTGATAAGCTAGGCATACCAGAGGCTGAAAAGAAATTCCTAGCAGGAGTTGGGGCCCAATATGAATCAGAAGTAGTTTACCATAGTTTGAGAGATGATTTGGCAAAGCAAGGCGTTCTGTTTTTAGATACAGACACTGCTCTAAAAGAACAACCTGAAATTTTCAAAAAATATTTTGGAAAAATGATTCCTCCTGAAGATAACAAATTTGCAGCATTAAACAGTGCAGTTTGGAGTGGAGGTTCATTCATCTACATTCCACCTGGAGTTAAAGTAGACATGCCACTACAAGCATATTTTAGAATCAACGCTGAAAATATTGGTCAATTTGAAAGAACTCTAATTATTGCAGATGAGGGTTCAGAAGTTCATTATATCGAAGGTTGTACCGCACCAGTATATTCTTCCGAATCACTGCACTCTGCAGTTGTAGAATTGGTAGCACATAAGGATGCAAAATTACGATATACAACAATACAAAATTGGAGTAACGATGTTTACAATCTAGTTACAAAACGTGCTTATGCATATGAGGGTGCAACAGTTGAATGGATTGATGGTAACATTGGAAGTAAAATAACAATGAAGTATCCAGGAATCTACTTAATGGGACGAAAAGCATATGGTGAAACACTTTCTATTGCATTTGCAGGAAAGGGACAACACCAAGATACTGGTGCAAAGATGGTTCACCTAGCTCCTGACACCACATCAAAGATTACATCAAAATCAGTTAGTCGTGCAGATGGTCGTTCAACATATAGAGGATTACTAAATATTGCAAAAGGTGCAACAAATGTTAAATCAACTGTAAGATGTGATGCATTACTATTAGATGACACATCAAAGACAGATACCTATCCATATATGGAAATTAATCAAGAAGACGCAACAGTTACTCATGAAGCAACCGTTGGTAAGATTGGCGACGAACAAATTTTCTATCTTATGACACGTGGATTCTCAGAAGAAGAAGCATTAACACTAATTGTTAACGGTTTCATGGAACCATTTACCAAAGAACTCCCAATGGAATATGCAGTAGAACTGAATAGACTCATCAAGCTTGAGATGGATAATTCAGTAGGTTAGAATTTTATTTAAGCTGACACAAATGCAACAACTTGCACTATCATCAATTGGGAATTCACTAATTGATGAAATTTCATCTTCAAGAAATGAGCCTAATTGGCTTAAGGAATATAGAAATTCTGCACTAAGCATATATCAGGAATTACCATCAGAAGTATCACCACTCTATAACAAATATAGTGATGCTAAGAGAATGAATCCAGAACAAGTTTCATTATCAATAAACACGGATTCGAAAATACCTGAATTTCTAACAAAACGTATTGATGAAGTAAAAAATCAAACAGGCATTATTCAAATTGGTTCAAATATACATTCAGTAAACCTCTCTGACAAATTACAATCATCAGGAGTGATTATCTCCTCAATTAATGATGCATTAGCACAAAATAATGAAATTGTAGAAAAAGTTATCAAATCATCTAACTCAAAAGAAGATAAGTATACTGCTTTAAACAATGCTGCATTTAATACTGGACTATTTGTTTACATTCCAAAAAATCTAATTATTGAAGAACCAATCCATCTACTTTCTTGCCTGTCAGAAGATGGTATTTCTACTGTTTCACGAAATTTGATAGTTGCAGAAGACAATACTAAAGCAACCATCGTTCAAGAACTGTATTCTCCAAAAATACAAACACAGCAAGCGTATCTTGAATTATTGAATATAAGTGTAGGTTCAAACAGTAATCTTGATCTTACAACCCTACAAATGATGGAACAAAATTCAGTAAACTTCTCAACAAGAAGAACTGATGTATCACAAGATGCCAAAATTAATTGGTATCTTGGATTGTTTGGTACTATGTTATCAAGATACAGAATTGATTATCATCTAAATGGAACTGGGTCATCCGTAAATGATTCAGAAGTTGTATTTGGAAATAATGAACAATCATTTGATCTTAATACGGTTGTTAACCATAATAAAGAATCAACAGAAGGAAAAGTTGTTGAAAAATCAATCCTAAAGGATAAGTCAAAATCTCTTTTCAAGGGAATGATTAGAATAAATGAAAATGCTGCACATTCCAACTCATTCTTATCAGGTCGTTCAATACTATTAGACAAAGGTGCAAAATCTGATGCAATACCAGGACTTGAGATTCTAACAAATGATGTTAGAGCAACTCATTCTGCATCAGTTGCTCAGATTGATGAAGAACAAATCTTCTATCTTGGTACACGTTGTTTGAGTCGTGCAGAAGCTGAAAGGATAATTGTTGAGGGTTTCTTGGAACCGTTATCACGCTCAATGTCATATCAGGTACGCGCATGGATTGCATATCTCATAGAATCAAAATGGGAGGGTAATGAATTATCAATTAATAATGATGAACAATTAAAGGCACTAGTCGAAGTAGAAGAAACAAGATATAACGAACATTCAGAAATTGAGCAGCATTACAAGTATAGGTGATCAACATGGGTAATTGGATAAATGCATGCAGTGTTGATAGTTTGGGTGAAGGTGGAATGTTCAGTCTTGATCACAACGATAAGAAAATTCTGTTATCAAACATTAATGGAAAGATATTTGCCACAGATCGAATTTGTACACATTCAGAAGCCGATTTATCAGTAGGAATATTATCAGAAAATGGATTAACATGTCCATTACATCTTTCTGTTTTTGATCTTAATACTGGAAAACCACAAAATCCTCCAGCAGAAAATCCACTGGATACATATAACATCAAATTAGAAGGCAATAACATTCTGGTTGAAGTATAATTATGCAATCTACATCTGAAACCTTTGAAAGTTTAAGAAATGACTTTCCAGTGTTGAAACGAAAAGTAAGAGATGGGAAAAAACTAGTTTATTTGGATAATGCAGCTACTACTCAAAAACCGATTCAAGTTATAGATGCAATTTCTGATTATTACAAAAATAATAATTCAAACATACATCGTGCTGTTCATGCCTTGGCAGAAGAATCTACAGAAGCATTTGAACAAACTAGAGATAAAGTTGCGGAATTTCTTAATATCAAAGATGTGCAAGAAATTATTTTTGTTAAGGGTACAACTGAAGCAATTAATTTAGTTGCAAATGCATGGGGTCGTGATAATGTAAAAGAAGGAGACATTATAGTTACTACCGAATATGAGCATCACTCGAATATAGTTCCGTGGCAGTTACTCACCCAAGATAAAAAAGCACAACTCAAGTATGTTGATATTGATGATAATGGCGAATTAATGATTGATCAATTAGATGAATATCTTTCTACTGGAAAAGTTAAACTTGTTGCATTTAGTCATGTGTCAAATGTTCTTGGAACTATAACACCTGTAAAGGAAATTATTTCAAAATGCAAAAATGCAGGTGTTAAAACATTAATTGATGGTGCACAAGCTGTACCACACATGAAAGTTGATCTAACAGAATTAGACTGTGATTTTTATGCATTTTCTGCACATAAAATGTTAGGACCTACTGGTGTAGGAGTTCTTTGGGCCAAAAAAGAAATTCTAGAAAAGATGACTCCATATCAAAGTGGTGGTGACATGATACGTGAAGTTCACAAATATGAAACAACATGGAATGATTTACCATACAAATTTGAAGCAGGTACACCAAATATTGCAGATGTCATTGGTTTTAAAACTGCAATTGAATATCTTCAAAAAATTGGCATGGAAAATATCAGAAATCATGAATTAGAATTAACTAAATATGCGCTGGGACAGATGGAGAAGGTCCCAGGAATCACGTTGTATGGTGCTAAAGAACCAGAAAAACGAGGCGGTGTTGTTTCCTTTAACTTTAATGACGTCCATCCTCATGATGTTGGAACTATTATAGACAAAGATGGTGTTGCAATCAGATCTGGTCATCATTGTGCACAAATATTAATGGAAAAATTGAATGTGGCTGCAACTAACCGTGCAAGCTTTTACATCTATACAACAAAAGAGGAAATTGATGCACTAATTACTTCATTACAGAATGTCGCTAAGGTGTTTAAATTATGAGCGGAGATCCAATCTACACA
>Ga0114996_10010196_pt1 | contig 10224 bp, 11 predicted proteins | sample ArcticOcean_MG_C_4_FD_87039 | JGI IMG/M metagenome (GOLD analysis project Ga0114996, IMG submission 87039) | Marine microbial communities from western Arctic Ocean - ArcticOcean_MG_CB4_134 | ecosystem: Environmental > Aquatic > Marine > Oceanic | place: Arctic Ocean: Canada Basin | collected...
ATTAGAACTAAATGATATTTATAATAATTGTAAAGTTTGTTTCAAAACCTTTTCTTGGTTATATGATGTAAGTTTGGATAATTTACCAGGAGGATCTATAATAGGATTAACGATGACTATTATCGCAACCATTCTCATAACAACAGGTTTAATTACTGTTCGGTCTGTAATGTCTGAATATATTGATATCAGTAGTATTTCAAAAATGGAATATTTTTTCAATATAGGTTTAATATGTTTTATATTATTACATAGTTGTATTCTATTGCACGGTATAAGTATTTGTAGTCTTGAAACATCCAGAGAACTACATCAAGCAAAAGAAGTTGGTTGTTATTGTTGTTGTAAAAATAAAAATACAAAATTAGGAAAAAACTGTCGTATTTTCCAAAAATGTAGTCAAGTATCAACACAAATAATTTGGGGAACGGTTGGCACTATTTTCATGATAATATTTTATGGTATTTCTATAATGTTTTTTGTTTTTTCAAGTATAAGTGTTCAAACTTCCCTTTTTTTAAAAAATTCTTGTGTCGTATTTACACAAATAATATATAATGCAAAAAATAAATCGTTAATTTATATTCAATTAGCAAAAAAACATGTAAATAGTGCCGATAGCACTGTTTTAATGATTTTGGGCGAATATAATGCTTGGATAAATTTAAAACAAAAATTTTTAGATAGTGGTATGGGACAAATGAATAACTCTTATACACCAATGGAAACTCGCAATACAGAATTATGGGAACCAGAAAAACCAAATTATATTATGGATATGGGAAGGAAATTAACTACTACAACAGAATTTAACCCTATTAAAAGAATAGCTGATGGTCGTTCGGTATTATCTACATTAAATGAATCTATATACGAAACAGAAAAACAAATTTATTATTATAGTAAGCAATTTTATACAGCAGAAAAAGTGTGTTATGATTATTCTGGATTATATGATGATTTTAATATTGTTTTAATTGGTGCGGGTATTCTATTACTATCGCACTTCATAATGTTTGCTGTCCATTATAAATATTTCAGTGTATGGAACTATGAAGCTCGATTAGTAAAGTTTAATTAACGCTTTATACAACTCCATAATTTCAAACGCACCCAACCATAATAAGCCGATACTGTATGAGGTTGCCATTTACGAGCAAATTCACTACACTTTTCTTGATGGTGTTCGATTATAGTTTGTGGGACCCAATGTCCTACACCTAAATTTCCTGGAACTCGTGGTCCCCAATATATTGGGCTGGTAAAATTCAACTGTGTAAATTCAACCCATTTACGAGGGGGAAATGATTGAAGTTTTAATGGCCCATACATAGGACCAAATACACCTTTTATCATAGGTAAGTTTAATTTGTGCTTTTTGGCGTGAGCCTTTTTCCAGTCTAGCATATAATCTTTAATGATAGACCATGGACCGTTGGGGATAAACATGTTTAAACACGAGTAGAGGGTTAATTATATTGATTAAAAAAGTATATTTTAAATCAATTTTTTAAAAATACCTAAATATTACCTGGTATCAAACAATTGCATCGTTTGCGTGTCTTCGAGACATTTCCTCGACACGCAAGTCGTCTAATTCGTTCATACTTCTTATAATCTAAAACTGAACGGCGTGGACGGATAAATCGTTTCGTTCAGTAATAATGCTCCATCATCCACGTTCGCACGTACGCCGCCTGGGCGATTACTGTATCGTATTATTCATTGGATATGGATATATCAGGTTTCGGATGATGCATCTGCACCAACCAACGCTGGCCAAACTCGTCAGTATATTCACCTTCTTTCAATATATGAATTGAATCGGTTTCGTCTTCTTCAAACATAGATGATGGAATATCAACTTCTTCCAATATTGTAGTTACTGGTGGTATTGTGCCAATTGAACGTCGGCGGTTCATCAATTCCACCAATTCTTTTCTTACGAGAAAAGCATTATATCCACCTTTTGAGTCTTGGACAATCAACTTTAATTCATATTCTTCTTTTATTTGTTTGAGAACGCAGCGCATTTGACAGCGCCAATCTTCTTTTCCTTTAATAATCAGTTTCCTTAGTCGTTTATCCTTTTGCTTTTTCCATTTTTCTGGGTCTTTTTTATATGTATTTATCTCATCTAAAATATCTTGTTGCTTCCATATTCCGCGCAAGAGTTTATCATATTTCATTTCTATTCTTCGTAAATCGACTTTCACTGTATATAATGTTTTGTGGACACATCTTTTTTCATGATATAAATCGCCAACTTCATCTTCTAACGCGTCAATTTTTAATTTTAATGAAGCCCTTTTTTCTTTTATGTCCATATTATTTTTAAATATTTCGTCTCGGCACATAGGACAAGTATTTTTTTCTTGTTCGTCTAACCAAATATAATAACATGTTTTACAAAGTCTATGATCGCAATGACTCATACAACATGTATTTTTAACTGATATATCATTATAACATACACAACATTCTTCAAAAGCTTCCTTTTGAACTTTCTCAAATTTAGCTTCTATTATGGCGACTTTTTTTTTGTTCTCTTCTGCTATTTCATTTACTTTTTTTTGTAATTCTAATATTGTTTTCATATCGGTAATTTTTTTTGTGGTGGTAGGATCCATGATTTACTTTTTTAATTAATTAATTTAATAATATAAATGTTAAATCAATTTTATAAAGTACAAAGAAAAAAGCTATCTCCTGTCTTCTATTTTTTTTATTTTATTTGCCGCTACGTTTTTTGTCGCGACAAGTAATTTTATACATCGTTGCAGGACGTTTCCCTCCGGTTTTGCCTTGTTGAATGCCTTTTTTAATCGAAACAATATGGGGGCCTTCCTTTTTGACTGGACCTTTATTTTTGGACGTATTTTCCAGCTCGGTTTGTTTTATTCGCATACCCCGAGTGGTATTTTTGCCATATTTATTGAAGGTGTTTTTACGCTTGTCGCTACCTTTTTTTCTATTTTGGTTTCCGGCTTTTTTTGACATTTGCAGTTATTATGTTTAGTAGGTGTTCTGTGTTTAAATTGTTTTCTTGATGGATTAGAGAATTTGGGCGTGTAAGTTACATTTACTAAATATATAAAAATACATCAATTTTTTAAATAATTACCTTGTAATTAAAAAAGCTATCTCCAGTCTTCCTTTTTATAATTTATAATTTAATCATCATCGCTGAAAAGACGTTCTACCATGCCCCCGATAATACACCCAATCAAGAACTCTTGTTCTTCTCGAGAGCCGTGACAACAAGCCCGCCTCAGGGGAATACCATATTAAAATAGCAATAATAGCGAAAACGCATTTGTCACCGAAGATAAGTTCTTTATATTTACGTTCCCTCACTAAGATGGGGCGACATACTGGCGATTTTTGGGCGGGAAAGTCGAACAGGCTTGTATCGATTATCACCGTATTGTATTTGATTGGCTTGGCTTTTTTGGTAGGAGAGACTTTTTCAATCATCATTCCGGTAATAAAACCATTTTGATATGAGTCTGCGGTACAAGTACCGACAAATAGAGTGAAAATTACGAGAGTAAAGAATGTGAGCTTCATGGTAAGAGTATGTGATTAAATATAATTTTTTATATTATTTGTAATCAATTTTTAAAATATTTCCCTTGTTTATGCGTAGGGAAGGTAATATTGTAAATTTTTTAAGGTATAGAAGGCTGGGTATTGAAAAGAAAGCGTTTTTCAATCGTATAGTTATATTATCAAGACCGCCATGTGATATGCCATACGAGGACTTTTATTCATAAAATTGAATTAATATATATATATATTGTATTATTTAATTACTAAAAGCATGGTTCATATACACGAAATAAACAAAACTTTAAAACTATTGCTTGTTGGTTTGACTGCACAAATGGTATATTGGGGAATGTTGGTTATTATATGGTCTTCTATTGCCAATGCGGCATCAATAAATATACGAGGACGAGAGTTACGTAATTTGATAAATATTGAACCAATACCTTGTAATCCGGGGACAAATGGTACGAGTTGTATATGTCCTAATATTGAATGTTTGGAATATAGCGAAAAAATACACGGTTGTCATCCTATTGATTGTTGGAAATGGAATAAAATTAAAACGCAATGCGAAGAAGTTGGTAAACCATATATTTCCGCTGTAGTATTACAGGCTATACCTTTTACGGGTTATTTGGGTTCTGGATTTGGAAATATGGGAAGATGGGATATATTTGGAACTTATTGGCTGGTAATAGGTTGTGGATGTTTATGTTCATGCATGGGTGCTGGTGCATGTTGTATTTCGGGGACTGAGGATAAACGCGAAGAGCGGTGCATGATTGGTTGTAATTTTGGTATTTGTCTTTTAAGTATTTCTATGACAATAATGTGGGTATGGGGGATTGTTGTAATAGCAAATAAAGAAGTGGATGCTCCCTGGTCGGGTTGGGAGGGAAATAAAATAATGTGCCCATTAATTTAATATTATTAATAATAAAAGAAATTAAATATAATTTTTTTAATTATACAAATGTTAAAAAGAAGTTTATTTGGATCTATAAAACATTGTGGGCGAAACAAATGTAAATGTCAGGAAAAAGCAGTAAAAATTTATATGAAAATACCAATTCATAAAAAAGAAGAAATAGACGACGATAAAAAAATGGAAAAATTATATGGTCAATATCTTGAGTGTAGAAATTCTTATGAAGGGTTTCTTTTCGGCTATTGATGCGGACGGATTTGAATGAGTTAATTAAGACAAATTAATAACAATACGCCAAGTGGTAGGTTTTATTTTTACTGTCATTTCAGTATCATCAAATAATAGTTGTTCTTTGGTTTCGTAAATAGTTTTTAATTGGTTATAATAATTTAATACGGCTTCTTGTCCATCTTGCATTTGTTCATCTGTTTCCTCTTCTGCACGAGCATAACTATTATAAAATACATCAGAACGCATTCTAACAAATAAAGAAATATCATCTCCAGATTCAACGGGAAAATTATATGCTGTATTAATTTGTTCGCTTTCAAAACGATGAGGCATTTCATTTTTTAATTGTTCATATAATGTATGACCTATTAAATTGTAATCATATTCCAGTTGATTAAGTCCATTTGCTATAGAATTAGTAAATTGTTCGTTCAATTTACTTTGTACAATTTTATTAATTATTTGATTTTTATTTGTAATTGAACTGGATAATGAAGGTGTTTCAAATAAGATGTCGGAAATATATTGCGTATACATATCACCAATAGTATTATTAGTAGTATACTTCGTAGAATCAAAAAAGTATGTTTCATAATGAGATACAATTTGGTTTGATATATCAGTTAATAATTGAGTATTAAAATTTATTCTTTGTGCGTCATTATAAATAAAAGTTGGAATACCGCTAACATCAACTTTATATTTAATGAAATTAGATAGAGTGTCGGCACTGGATTGTATACCAGTCATAACAAAATTATAACTGGAATCCATAGATGAAATAGCGTTTTCTGATGTATCCATCACTTTTCCTTCTGAATCCAAATAAACAGGTAAAAAAAGATTTTTTGTTTTAGGTGCTGTTCGTATTTGATTGGAAGAGCTTGTTAATAAAGAACCGTTTACGATAAGTTTTTTTACAGTTAGAATGATATCTGTAGCATTATTATCAAAAATTAATTGACTACCATCAGGAATTTCTAAATAATTATATACATGATCGCTAACACCAGAATCTTTTGTAATAACAATAGTTCTACCAAGTGGGACAATAATATCGCGCAATGATCTGGGAACTTTTCTATCGTACCACGATTCTGGATTTTCCCACAAAGTATATTGACTATTGCCTACTGGATGACACGAAACGCCACATCTATCCAATAATTTAATGGAACCTCTTAAATGTAATGTTTTTAGATAAAGGGTTGTATCGGTTGTTACAAATTCAATAGAACTTGATGCGGGTACAACAAGTTTACCATAACCTGCTTGTGAAATTGTTGCGTTTGAGATTTTTAATATAATGTCGTTTTTTAAAACAGCATCGGCCCCCATTTTAGGAACAGCATCGGTGAGCCATGCGCCACTATTATCAAAAAAATATGATGTCATAATTATATTTCTTTGTTATTATATTTTTTTATTTAATCCTTACAAATACAGCGATGTGTTTGTGATTACGGATTTTAATGTTAATGTTGAAATCTCATTCATTTTTTCAATAAGTCCTAAATTTTCTGTTAAAGTGGCTACCTTTTTAACTTCTTCGGCTATAGTATTGATTTTTAAAATTGCTTTTACAAAGTCGCCTATAAATATTCCCCAATAATCCAATTCTTCAAAAATGTCAATAGCTTCTGTTTCATCCTTTACTAATGTCCATTTATACATAATTTCGCATATATCATATTGTATATCATAAGAATCACAATTACTACCAAAATCAGTTTCGATAGCTCTCCAAAAATTTAATTTGCGATTTATTTTTTTAAATAATGTTTTACAATTATCGCTGATAAGTAAGTTATTATAATCAATTACACGATATTCATCAATCAATTTTATATTTGTAAAAATACTAAATAAAGTTATATATTCTTTGGTGGAAATCATATCTAACATTTCTTTTTGTTGTAAGAAGAAATCAGCAAAAGCTACAGAGGGTATTTCTTGAAAATATACGGCAATTTGACCTTTCTCGGTAACATTGTGTGATTCGTCAATAAATTCTTCTCTTTGCAATATTGCCAAATAAAAGTTAATTTGACTGGTGTATGTTTTGTCAGAATGCTCATTTATATAACTTTTTTTAATATGGTCTGAAATACTTTTTTTATTAGCTAATCTTTTTAAAATGAAATCAAAGTTAAGATCCAATTTTGATTCTGGCGAAACATATCCACCATTAACAATTTTTCCATAAGCGTTGGCTGGCAGATAACCTTCGTTATCATTAAATAATTGAACAAGATGGTAGGTTTTGCCTATTTTGTCAATACCTCGACGTCCAGCTCTACCAGATTGTTGTGTGTATTCGTCTGGTGTTAAGTATCTAAATCCATTATTGGAATATTTTTGAAGAGAAATGAAAACAGCGGTTTTTACTGGCATATTAATCCCAACAGCAAATGTTTCTGTAGCAAATAATAATGGTATCATTTTTTTTGCGAATAATATTTCAATCATTTCCCTGAATATGTTAAGAACCCCCGAATGATGTACAGCTACACCTTTTTGAAGATTTTTAATAATTTCTTTGTATTCAACAAGTTCAACATATTCTTTCCAATTGTGTATTTTGTTAGATAGAATTGTTTTACATTCTTTTTCTATAATATGTGGTATATTTGAACCTTCGGGTAATAATGGAACTTGTATGTAACTGGCATTATCATAACAACCTTTTTTTGAATAAGTGAAAACTATGGCGGGTAAATCATTATGTTCTTTCATATATTTGGCAAGTTCATTTAAAAGGAATTCTTTTTTCATATAAATATGATTTTTTTTGAGTATTTTTTTAAATTTATTTACATCATGGACAGTTTTTTCGTTAAATGTTTTATCTTTTTTTAATACAAGCGGTTTTTTAACTAAATCATTAATAAACTGTGTTTCTTCATTTTCTATTTTTTTTATATTACCGTGATTGGTAAGCGATAAGAAGACATAATGCTCTAATGGAACAACGCGCTCATAATTTGGACATAAATATATATCTCTATTAGTTATTTGTGCTAACCAATCGCAAACCTTTTCTGGTTTTGAAAGAGTTGCTGTTAAGGCTATGATAGGTACGGTTTTTGGTAAATTAACTATAGAATCATTCCAGGCATTTCCTCTGTCGCTGAATAGATATTGAAATTCATCAAAAATAACAACACCTAATTCCGTATTATAATCCATTTTGAAATCTAATATATGTTTAGTATCGTCTTCTTTTGATAAATTATTGGCAAGAATTTCGGTCGTCATCAATAAACAATCTGCTTCGGGATTATCTTTGTTATCTCCAGTATATATCCCAAAACTGATATGGGGATATTTTTTTTTGAACGACCCGTATTTTTCATTTGTCAATGCTTTCACAGGAGAACAATATATGACCTTTTTTCCTTTAGAATGATAATAATTAATAGCTTCTTCTGCGGGAAGAGTTTTGCCACTACCAGTAAAAGCAGTCAACATGGCATTCTTACCTTCATATATGGCTTCGATGGCCCATTTTTGAAAATCGGATAGTGGAAAAGGATATTTTTGGAATACTTTTTCGTATTTTGTATCCTGGGGATATGGTTGATTTTGAACGTATGTGGTCATGTTTATTGAATTAAAAAAGTGTAATATCTTTAATTCAATTTTATTAAAGCGTAGCCGCCCCATTGTGCAAATCAGGTGCATCGTTGTTCATTTGTATTTCGGCGGACCTTGCTCTTTCGCAATATATTAAATACTGTGCGCGAGACAATCCGTTTAATACAGATTCTAAATTTGTTATAGTAGCCATAGCAAATACGCGGTTTGTAATTTCGCCAACATTGGGTGGTGGATTTTCCCGCAAGGTATCTTCGGTCATATTTAATACAAGTTCTAAAAATCCATAAGGAGGTAACAGCATATTAGGACCTTCTTCGTGAGCTAATTCTGGTATGTTAGCACGACACATAGGACAATTATTATTTTTTTGAACCCATGTAAAGATGCATTTGGTATGGAAATTATGCCCGCACGCAAGTTTGCAACACGCTTTATCGCCAAACTGGTCGAGACATACTGAACATACCGGGACTGCTGTAGCATCAACCACACGCGTATAATCTAGGTTAGGACAAGTCCTTTTATTATGTCCTGTATTTTTACAAATACTACAGTGTTTTGTTTTTGTCATATTAGTCGTCATGTTATTATTATTATTATTATTATTATTAAAGTACTCACATGGGAAATTTTTCTTTTCAATTTTATATTTGCAATATATATATATATGCGAATAATAGCTCTTGGAAGGTAATGAATATATCATTTAACATTTTCTTGAATTAATCATATGTAATTTTCTAACATCATAACCGCCTTTAAAAAATATTGAAATCCAAATAAACAAAAAACCATAATGTATAGCCTTCCACGCTATTTTAAAGCGGGATTTATCAACATTATGTCTTTTGGAAAGTATATCTACTATTTCCGTGCCTATAATATAAGTAACAAATAATGGTGCAAACATTCCGATTTTATAACCAATATTTGAAACAGTATTGCGAAGAAGTTTTGAAAATATAGCCATTAAATAAAATTAATATAATTTGTTTATATTAGTTTTATAATTATACAACGATTTCTTCGACTGCTTCATGAAATTCTGTAGTGGCTTCAATTGCGTCAAGATGAGGTCCCCATTTTTTCTTTGTACCTCCAGTATAAACAAAAGCATACTTATTATTGATTAACCATTTACTTATTTTTTCTCCGCGAATACCCAAGCTCCATGGAATAATATCTATTAATAATCTACCATATTTATCAAATTCGCCACATTCTATATATACCACTTTATTTAATATTTTTTTACGTAATTCATCTCTTATCTTTAATCCGTATTCCTTTTCTTTTTTATCCTTGGTTCTTAATTCGGGTGTATCTACACCTTTAATTCTACAATTAAATTTATATAGTTTTTTTAAAATGGGAAAAACCACTTTGACAGTATCTCCATCATATACACTTACAATTTTTGCTATTTTAGTTTCACCATCAAAGCCGAATTCTTTTACAGAAGAATCGACATCGTTCCAATTAATAGAAAGACCACCTATTAGTCTATTACACGAGAATTTCCGGATACAACGCAACATTATTAATTTAAATATAATAATATATTTAAATCAATTTTAACTCGTTAATTAATAAAATGTTTATTCATTTTTGATTGAAGATTAAAATAAGTTAATGGTTCAGTATCATTTTTTTTAATATCTAATAATGATGATAGGGTTTTATCTGGTGTGATAAATTTTTTTTGTTTTGGATTTTGAAGATTATTTTCTTTGATATAATGGATTAAAAATTTGGTGATTTCTGTTCTTGCGAGTTTTGTTCCTTCGGGAACTTTCATAAATTCACAAATTTCAGGAGTGACGTTCATTGGAGAAGCGAATCCAGTGGGTTTTTTATTACCTTTATTTTTGTTTTTATTAGCTTCTTTTTCTAATGTTTTAATTTTTTTTTTA
>Ga0114996_10010199_pt1 | contig 10221 bp, 5 predicted proteins | sample ArcticOcean_MG_C_4_FD_87039 | JGI IMG/M metagenome (GOLD analysis project Ga0114996, IMG submission 87039) | Marine microbial communities from western Arctic Ocean - ArcticOcean_MG_CB4_134 | ecosystem: Environmental > Aquatic > Marine > Oceanic | place: Arctic Ocean: Canada Basin | collected...
CATCCATTACCGATTTCGTCGTGCCGAATTGGGAGGGATCCAGACCGACCATGGCCACACCTCCACCCTTTCCATTGCCACGATTTCGCATTTGCTCGAGCGAATTGAACAGGTGGCGACCGGCGATCGGAACCTCACTGGCCAAACCAATGACGCCGCAACCACCCTCGGCTGCGTCCTCATCGTTCATCTCGATCTTCGGCAGACTTCGCGTGAGTCTCCTCCGTCCTGCGAGAATGGCGTTTGGATTCATTCAGGCTTCACCTCCACTGATGTAGCGCAACAGATCGGTGCGTCCGCGCAGTTGTCCGATTGTGGACAGTCCGAGTTCACGCAGAATCTCCTTGATTCGGTTGGACAGCGCGGTATAGTACATGTTGAGACGCTCCGCACCCCAGGCCTGCTGCACATATTCCTGCAGCTCGACATCGGTGGTCGTGAGTCCCCACGGACAACCTCGTCCACTGGGTCCGCCCTCGCAATTGGAGCAGCGTGTGCACCCCATGGCGACCAAATCACTGGTGCCGAGAACGCAACCATCCGCACCGAGCGCGATTGCCTTCGCCATGTCGTCCGCGGTGCGGATGCCACCCGATGCGATGATCGTCACCTTGTCGCGAATGCCTTCCTTGAGCATGAACTTGTGAACCTTGGGAATGGCCAACTCGATCGGCATCGCGATGTTCTTCTTGGCGATCTCCGGTGCCGCTCCTGTCCCGCCGAATCCACCATCGAGATGGATGATGTGAGCCCCTGCATAATAGGAGCCGACGGCGACCATGTCGACATCGTGCGGCGTGCTGACCTTGACCGACATCATCGCCGTGGGATTAATCGTCTTGATCCAATCCAGATGCTTCATGTGATCCTCGACCGAGTAGGTCGAATGGAAGGGGAAGGGGCTGAACAGGGAGACGAAGGGGACCGAGCCGCGCATCTTCGCGACCTCTTCTCCCGCCTTGGTGGCGAGCAGGTGTCCTCCAAGCCCGGGTTTCGCCCCTTGTGCATACTTGAATTCGATGATCGGTGCCGCCTGAATCGACTTCTCCTCGACCCCGAAGTAACCGGTCGCGACCTGGGTGATCACGTGTTCCTTGCACACGTAGAGTTCCTCGGGATAGCCGCCTTCACCGGTCGACATCAGCGTATCCCACTTCTTGGCCGCCAGCGCACGTGACATCATCACGTTGACCGAGACCGAGCCATAGGACATGCCGCCGCCATACCAGGGCACGGCGATCCTGCGCTTGTTGCGTCCATCTTCCCGTCGGTTCAATTCGAGCGAGATGTCGACCTCTGTATCGGGGGTGAGCCGTTGGTCCTCTGGAATCGACTTGAAAGCCAGACGGTCGAAGCCACCGCCGCTGCGTCCGGTCTTGTAATTCAGGTGATCCGGGCACTTGCCGGTCTCGGCCATGTACCAAGTCGCTGTGATCAGTTCGTCGGTCCAGCGCGCATCGCCCAGTGCCTCGGGCAGGCCATGCCCGGTATCCGGGAAGGCGCGCGTGTGGAAGCCCTCGTGCATCAGGTGGTGAGTCTTCTCGAGCAGTTTCGGGCTCGGCTTGGTGAATTCCTTGGCCATCAGTTGCCACCTCCTGCATATCCTTCGATCTCACCGAAGGCCTCATCCTCCAGATTGCCGCACCACATGGCACGGCCAATCTCACCGCGTAGACGGCGCACCTCGCGCAATCCCATCGCGCCGAGGATCTCGAGCAATTGGTCGCGCCATGAGCAGGACAGGTTGACGATGCGCTGCACGCCCCATTCCATGTCCAATGATTCGGGCAGTCGGACCTCGGCGGCGCCGCGGGTCACGAGGTCTCCAGAGAGGTGAGCCTGCATGGCGAGAAGCAGCGGATGGCCGAGGCTGACCGCATCGACGCCGGTGATGATCGCCTTGGGCAGATGGTCGGCACCGGCGATTCCACCTGAACCAATGAGGGTGACCTCGTCGCGCATGCCGCGCTCGACCAGCGCGAAATGCGCCTCTTGGAAGAGATCCATCACGAAGCGACCATCGTCGGCCTTGCCGTGGTGATCCGCGACCAGATGGATGATCGAGACACCCGCATCGATCATCTGCATCATCTCGGTCTTCCAGTCGCCCACGAAGGGCAATCGGACCGAGATTAGGAAGGGGTGATCAGCGACCGCAGCCCAGGCCTCGGCATTCCACGAGGTCATCTCAACCATGCGCGTGCCATTGCTGAAACTGTCGATGCCACCGATGCGATCTGCTGCGATCATCGGCACCACATTCGGTCCCGCAAGCCCCAGCGTCGCCACCGTCTGTGAGGGCAGGAAGGCCAAGGTGTCAACCTCGGCCGCCGCTTTGGCATAGATGCGCGGCACCAAGCCATCCCCTACCACATCCGACGGTTCATCGAAGACGAAGGGAACCTGGATTGTCATCATCTTGGGTGCATTCAGCAGGCTGCCATCCGCAGCGAAGGAGAGGTGCATCGGTTTTGAACCGAGATCCACACTGGTGCCGATCAGCTCGCGGCCGTGGATGCCATCGCGACTCGGCCGAACAATCTCGGACATGTCGGTGAACATCTGGTCGAAGCCCGGACCACCGAAGCGGCCGCGGAACCCCTGTCCTCGGACCGGGACCGTCCCTTTCTTGGCCTCTTCATCGATCGTCGCGATATGCTTGCTCGTGAGGTAGATATCGCCCAACTTGGCCAGCTCGGGATTGTGTGTGACGGTGACGAAGTCTGGATGTTCCACCGTGCAGCGCAGGCAACCCACGCACAGGTCCGGGCGTGGCTTGAAGCCGCCGACCGGGCCACTGAAAACGCCATAGGTGCAGGGCCTGGAAAAGACGACATCCCAGTGGCCGAAATACTTGAAGAACTCCTTGACGAGCAGTTTCGCAAGGCCGAATCGACCGACTTTGACGTTGAATCTCCGCGGCACCTTCTGTCGTTCCTCGGTCTCGGTCGCCTCGATGTGGTAGCGGTGGTAGGTATCCGCCCGCTGTCGATTCAGCCGCGCTTGTTCGACCACCGGCAATGGAATATTCACCACTGCAGCATCCGTCACGCTCTCGCTCGTTTCATTCGCACCCGTCGTCAGCACAAGCCGCGCCCCCTACGGGGGCTCGGCCGTTGCCCCCCCCTCTTAATGCTTCAGACTGAAACCGAGTCAATCACGGCGAAAGTATCCAACATCCTGAACAAACGAACAACTAAATGACAATATGTTGAATATTTGAACAAGAAACCCCACTGCGCCAGAGGCGTGAGATCGGCTCATTCAGATTCTTCAGACGCGGCCCAAGTATGGCTGGGTGAGGAGTCGAACCACGACCGTCCCTCACCTCGGAGGCGGACCAGACGATGGATGACGAAGCCGGTCATCCACAGCGATGGCAGGCTCAGAAGAAGGGCTTGATTCACCCGGTCGCCGCCGCTGTATTCCACGCGGGTGTGGACCTCGACCGGACCGTCCGCATCCTCGGAAAGATGCACGATCGCGAGTTGCCACAACTCAGGTTCATCGACGGTGAAGGCATGGGTCTCGCCGGGTCCGACCGTGATCGGGTCTTCGAGCAGGATGAGTTGAGCCCAGATAATCTCACTCTCACCGAATCCGGGCAGACTCTTCTCGACCTCGATCAGGACGACCTCGATGCTCTGATCATCGTCCATGTTGGTGAGGAAAATCGTCGCTTCCTCGCCGGCTTCGAGCTCCTGGATGATGTCGAATTTCGAATCATCGGGACCGAGCACCATCGAAGGGCGATCATCCATGGTCTCTGCCTGATAGGCGATGGAGCCCATCAGCAGACCGACCATCGCCAAGACGACGACGCCTTCGAACATCGCATGACGACCAAATTTCTTCTTGTCCACACCCCTGAATGTCTTGCCGAAATCGTTTCGGAGCCGAGGCTGGACATGATGGATGAACAAGGCACCGAGCGCACCGACCATCATACCGAGCGGAATGTCGATAATCCAGTGGACGCCGAGATAGATGATGGCGAATCCGAACAGAATGGTATTCGCGACGATGAAGCGGTGGTAAGCCAAGTGCTTCCAATCCTTCATCGCGATGCCCTTCTCGCGCACGTGCAGCCAATTCAGCATCAGGATGCCGAACGGAATCGCGATGTGCAGACTCGGCACACTATTGTCGAGTGGATCATGGCTGACGTAGAATTCCGTGTACCAACCATCATGATACAATAGCGCATCCATTCCCGGCAGATAGGTGCTCGTCACCTCGACATTGAAGAAGAGGTAATACGGAACCGCGAGCGCATAAATCAGCAGATAATTCAGCGTGACCTTGTCGGTCAGATCGCGCTCGCCCGTGTACATGTAATAGATCGTCGTCACATAGATTAGGAACAGGTAAATGAACAGATAATGGAAGTTCAACAACTCGGTCAACAGCGCATTCTCGAAGGCATTCTGAAACCACAGAACCGCATCGCCTTCAATCGCAGCGATCCAGTCGGTATAATGCCCGGTCGAGACCTTGATCGGCTCGTTCAACTCATCCGTGATCCGCTTCCAATATACGACCAGCAGGTAGCCTGAGATATGCAACCAGTAGCGATGTCTGCGCCCTTCATCGAAGAATCGTTTCAGCGGCACGCGAGAATTGCGCTGATTGTTGCTGAAAACCACGCACAGAATCGGTGTGAGCACGAGGATGATGCCCATCATCACCCCATACGGACCCATTGGCCACCGGCCCTCGCCTAGGCTTCATCATCCCTTCGCCGGAAGGCAGTGGGGCTGGGGTCGGGTTGAACCTTGATTCTGAGCTTGTTTCTCGGTCTGATCTCCGGTTGGAGTGCGGGGGATTGTGATGACAGTTCAGGGTTCTTAATGACACGGTGTGGGTGTTGGTGAAGGGTCTCAGCACGCCTTTGGCGCGGCTCATTGGACCTTCCCGCGCTGCGCGCGGTCCAGGTCCAAACCACGACACTCGCGGCTGTACTGATCATTACTGATTAGCGAGTGCCTGATTCAAAACTCGCGCGTCCCCGCTATTTATCGATAATAAGTGGACGCGGCGAGATTTGAACTCGCGGCCTCTACCATGCCAAGGTAGCGATCTTCCAGCTGATCTACGCGCCCATTCGCACACGAACGATGTCGTGAGCGAGCCGGCGACCGGCGCCCGTCATTTAAGCCTCACCGAGGCCACGCGAACCGGTTGACTCAGCCTTCGCTCTTGGTCCATTCATCATCCAATCCAGCGCGGCGATACCAGTGCTCACCGTCGTCGGTGGAATACCACTCATAGCCCAGTTCATCGTAAGAGGTTGCCTCGGCATCGAGCGCGGGTGTGAAGGCCTCCTCGAGTTGCTCGATCCCGTCGACCTCCTCGATCACCTCTCCCGGTTTCAAACGAAGTCTCAGCGTGATGAGCAGACCCGCTACCAAGACAGCAGCGATGCCGGCGATGATCCAGATTAGGCCGCCAGCAGAGTCCTCCTTTGACTGGGTGCTTGCACCCTCGTCTGACCTGATGGTGATCTTGGTCGATCCTTCATCGAGGGTCTCGGTGCTCTGAACCGCATTGGTCGCCTCGAAGCGCCAGATGTACGGCACATCACTCTCGATCTCGCTGGAGTTCAGAACGAAGTCAAAACTGGCGGATTCAGAGGTCTGCAACACAACAATCGTCTCATTCAGCGTCAGCGATACCGAGATGGGCAGCATGGAATCGCTGCGAATCGTGCAGCTGACGATGGTGACATTCATGCTGAGATCGACCTCGCGGTCGGGCGCATTGCAATGGGCGACGACCTCGATCGCGAGCAGCGGGTCGAGGTTGACCGATGTATTCCACTCCTGACACACAATCGTCGTACTGACATCACACAGCGTGGCCTCGATGAATAACAGGCCCGGCATCTGACCGAGCAGATCGACTTCCTGCGTCCAGCCCATGTCTCTCACCGGGGCATCGTCGAGAATCTGATTTCCATTCACGCTGAGGTCCAGACTCCCGGCCCGAGTGCGGAACAGATGGTTGCCACCGATCGTGATGTTGGTCTGATTAAACGTCGGCATCGCCCACGCTCCCCCAATCCATTCGCGATCGGTGATCTCGATTTCAAGGTCGATGCCCTCGAAGAGAAGCGCAGAATTGTTCGAGGCATCGGCCAGATTCAGCACCAGATCATAGAAGTCCGCGGGATAAGCCGCGGTCTCGAACAACAACGAGATCGACCCCGAGGTCGTCACGGGTATCGGCTCAAGATGCATCAGCGACCCATCCAGCCTCAACTCGACCTCGCCCGTGACAGCCTCACCCTGCGGACCCATCCAAGAGATGTTGACAGCGAACTCCTCACCAATCATCACGATTGAGGGATGCTCGAACAACGTCAGAATCGGCGCTTCGACATCGACCAAGGTGACGCGCGCATCCACACCTTCCTGCAGACCATCGGCATCGAAGCCCTGCAACACTCCCGGCTCTCGCATCGACACCTCGAGCGTCCACGTACCGATGTGATTCCGGCCCGTCATCCAAGATGCGACATAAGCCGCATCCGAGGCTGACCAGATCAGCGGCATCTCGATTTCCGGACCGTTCGCGGGTGAGAGGGTCAGCCCCGTCTCCAGATTGTTCCGGCCGAATACGTCGGTGACGGCGAACTCGAACGAGGCATCGCCACCAATCCACCGATGGCCTTCAATCAGCGTCGTATTGCCTGTGGGCGTGATCTCCAGATCCGCGACCTGTGGCAGCGAGGGATGCAACGTGATTATCGTCGCGTCCTCAACTGTCAGCGAATTGCCATGGGCATCGGTCATCACAATCGTCACCGAGGGCGTGTGTGAGAGATGCGGGTCGAAACCGGTCGTGCTGAGTACGGTCGTATAGCGCTCCAGGCCAGCATCCCAGATCATCGCTTGGCCAATACCACCAGCCCAGGTGGCTGTGACCGAGAGGTTGGGCTCCAGAGCACTGTCAATCGACGTGACTGTGACCGAATCGAGCACACGGGCATCGCTGACAATACCTCCTTCAAAACGCACATCTGAATTCGAGTGACGTGGGTCGATATCATCGATCCATTCGAGTTGAAGATTGGTGAGGGCCACACTCACATTCTGAACTCTAGGTCCAGAATCATTCGTGACTCCATTCACTGAGATCGTGTACGAAGTCATGCAGTCATCCAATCCGAAGTACCATTCTCCACAGGCATCCACCAGTGAATCAGTCACCTCCGGTCCGATCGTGACCGGTATCTCAAATCGGTGTGGAAGTGAGAGATGGCCGATGTCCAACTGAATATCGATGGTTGTCTGGATACTGAGTTGGAACTCAACCTGCGGAGGCTGCATCGGCGCATAACCGGATAGATTGAGTGCCACATCCAAGCCTTCCTCGCGGTTGTTCAGGTCAGTCGTGAAGAGCTGTCCGCCGAGGGGACCGTAGATCGTGATTGTCTGACCGGGCTGGTCCACATCCCAATCCAGCCAGAGTTGAAGATCATCGATGGCCGTGCTATAGGGGGACGTGATGTACACATCGGTCAGTGAACCGGAACTCCGTACATGCCTGAAATCGGTTTGATGGCCGAGCGAAGAGCCCCAGATGAATGCATTGTGCGTCTCAACATCGATGCGCAAGTCATCGATGCCATGCCAGGTCTGGTAGGTGAAATCAAAGCCCGCCAAGGTCGAGGAATTCTCACCGGTTCGCTGCAGTGTCCAACGGAACTGGACCCAGATCAGGCGTGGCAGACTCTGATCGATGGCAATCGCCTCGAACCAGTCGCTCCAGTGATTATCGGTGAATGAGTTGCCTTTGACCGTGTATCTGTATTCCATCGACATCGAACTGTTGGCTGGAATCAGTGCGCTGGTGTTGACCCAGCCATCGACCAGCTCGCCGTTGTCTGGGGCCCACTTGTCGAGTGTGAAGGTACCGTAGTCCGCAGCGGTTGCAAAGACGGGATAGCCGGCCCATGAGGATACGTTGACATTGCCTACGCCACCAGCATAGCCGTCGTCACCGTCGCGCCCGGAACCATACAGCGCGCCGTAGGCGCCCCCCGCACCTCCGGTTGCAGAGGTGATGCCGTTGTTGGTGAAGCCGCCGGCCAGAGTCGCGATGAGGACGAAGCCACCGGAGCCGCCGCCGCCGCCATCCCCACCGTTGAACATGCCGATCCCAGGCCCGTTCTGGGCGCCGCTCGCACCGTCTCCTCCATCACCGCCCTCAGCGCGGATGTTGCCGTACTGGCCGATTGTCAGGGCGTTGCAGCGGACATCGACGGTGCCACCGCTTCCACCCCCTGCACCCGAGCCACCGTGACCGGTGCCACTGGACGCCTGCGCCCCATCCATGCCATCGTCACCTGCGGCGGTGATGGAGCCGTTGACGATGATGTGGCCTGCCTGGATCGTGATCATTCCCCCGCCGCGGCCGCTGGCCGCGTTGACGTGGTATGGGCTGGTCGAATCTCCGCCGGCTGAACCGGCCTCGGAACCATTGCCGTAGCGACTTCCTCCCAATCCAGCATTCAGGCCTCCTCCGTCGCCTCCGGCGACGGCGTGGCCACCACCGCCGGCTCCCGGTGCACCGTAGCCATTGGTGGAACCGCCCGGCGACGTGCCTGTGGCGATGGTGCCGGCGGCGGTAATCTGTCCACCGTTATGCACAATCAGCATGTTGACGACCAATTCCAGCGATGCCGCTGTGGTCAGATTGCCCCAGACCTCGAGAACGTTGTAGGCATGTGTGCCATTGAGTGAGAGATTGCCCCAGACCGTGACCGAATTGAGGCCCGCACCGGGTGGCCCGGTGGCCGCATCGACCAATTCCAGTCCACCGGGACGCTCGGTCAGGTTGACCATGTCGCCAAGACCCGATTGACCAATCAGTGAGACCGATTGAGAGGAAGTGCTCTGTGTCGGACTGACCGAGAGGTCGACACTTCCGGAAACCAATCGATGACCCGACTCATGAGCAATGTCAACGAACTCAGCATCATCTGGGTTCAGGACAACCGATGTATTGCCATCGAGGAAGGCTGTGCTGTTCACTTCCGAGATGAGTCGACCAGAATCCGAGAGACGAATCTCTGAATCCAGCCCTATGGGACTGAGCCCCGCGAGAAGCATCATCAGCACCAGAACGATGCTGGTCCGGACGTGGAAAGTGCCAAACACACTGAGACCTCGTGCTCGCGGTGATGGGGGAGCACTTCAAGGGTCGGCTCACGCGTTACGTGTCGGCCAAGGCCGAGGCGGCGGCGATGCCGCAGAACGCTCCCGTCGTACCGGAGAATCTGCTCTCAGAGATCGCTGCTGCAATCGATGAGAAAGAGGCCCCATTCAAATCCCACCTCGCGCGCGCGAGATTGGAATGGTTGGAGTCAGACTCGGATCGCCTCGGCAATACCCACTTCGAGATCAGCCATGCCGAACTTGAAGTGCGCAAGCGACAACGCATGCCGCCCGGGCCCGTGACCGTGGGTCTGCATCCCATCCTCGCCGAGGATGAGGCCCTGTATCGCCACACGCTGGCACACGAACTCCTGCACGTGGCGGGCCTGACCGATCACGATGATCGCCACGCATCGATTCTCAACCAGATCGCCCCGGCCCCAAGCCTAGCGGAGAGTGCCCTGTTGCGGAACCTCAGAGATCAAGCCCTGGCCCAGCAAGAGGTTCAGGACTGGACCTGCAACCATTGCGGCTTCATCTGGAGTCGCAAGACCGTGCGCGCCCCCTCAAGATGTCCCAAGTGCGCAAGACCGTTCAAGTGATTTGAAGAAGGTCGGGAACCCGCGATGAACCACGGGCGATTAGTGTAGCTTGGATATCACCTTGGATTTCTAATCCGAGAACACGGGTTCGAATCCTGTATCGCCCGCTCTCTTCGCCAACTGAGTGACCCGATTTACTCATATACGGGGAGTAGGTCGGCGGGGTCGATGAAGCGGGGTTCTCGTGCCTGGAAGAAGGCCGGCAACCAACGTTGGAAGTGGCGCCGTAAGAAGCTCCGCCGTCGAAAGCAGGCCCGCAAGGCCAACAAGCAGTGAGGCTTTTTCTCACTCGCGATTCGATGTTCCGAGCGACAGCAAGGTCGGCTACCGAGCGGCTTTCACCGCTCGTTTGAAATAGCGTTGGCGTTGGCCGCAGTTTACCCTTGGGGGTATAGTATAGTCTGGTAGTACTACCGGCTCCAGACCGGTGGAGGGGGGTTCGAATCCCTCTGCCCCCA
>Ga0114996_10010200_pt1 | contig 10221 bp, 7 predicted proteins | sample ArcticOcean_MG_C_4_FD_87039 | JGI IMG/M metagenome (GOLD analysis project Ga0114996, IMG submission 87039) | Marine microbial communities from western Arctic Ocean - ArcticOcean_MG_CB4_134 | ecosystem: Environmental > Aquatic > Marine > Oceanic | place: Arctic Ocean: Canada Basin | collected...
CATCGCCGGCTCGTTGCATATGACCATCCAGACTGCCGTGCTGATCGAGACCCTCGAAGCGTTGGGCGCCAAAGTGCGCTGGGCTTCGTGCAATATCTTCTCGACCCAGGACCACGCCGCTGCCGCCATTGCCAAAGAGGGCGTGCCCGTCTTTGCTTGGAAAGGCGAGACCGAGGACGAATATTGGTGGTGCACCGAACAGACTCTATTGTGGCCCGACGGCAAAGGCCCCAATATGATTTTGGACGACGGCGGCGATCTGACCAAGTGGGTCCACGACCACCACCCCGAGATGCTGCCCAATATCCGCGGCGTCTCCGAAGAAACCACTACCGGCGTCCACCACCTCTACCAGATGCTGGAACAAGAAGCCCTCAAGATCCCGGCCATCAACGTCAACGACAGTGTCACCAAGTCAAAGTTCGACAACCTTTATGGCTGCCGCGAGTCTTTGGCCGACGGTATCAAACGCGCCACCGATATCATGGTGGCCGGCAAGGTTGTGGTGATAGCTGGTTACGGCGATGTGGGCAAGGGCTGCTCCCAGTCGATGCGCGGTTTTGGCGCCCGCGTCATCATCACCGAGATCGACCCCATCTGCGCCCTGCAGGCCAGTATGGAGGGTTTCGAAGTTAAAACTATGAACGAGGCGGTAAAGGAGGGCGATATCTTCGTCACTACCACCGGCTGCCGCGATATCATCACCATCGATCACATGGTCAAGATGAAGGACGATGCGATCGTCTGCAATATTGGCCACTTTGATGTGGAGATTCAGGTTGAGGCGCTGGAGAAATTTCGCGGCATCAAAAAGGAAGAGGTCAAACCCCAGGTCGACAAGTACACCTTTCCCGACAAGCACAGTATTATTCTGCTGGCCGAGGGGCGTTTGGTCAATTTGGGTTGTGCCACTGGTCATCCTTCTTTTGTGATGTCAGCTTCTTTTACCAACCAGGGGTTGGCACAAATCGAGTTGTTTAATAAAGAGTACGAAGTGGGTGTGCACCGCTTGCCCAAAACACTCGATGAAAAGGTAGCGCAATTGCACCTCAAGAAGCTCGGGGTTAAGCTAGAAAAGCTAAACAAGGATCAAGCAGATTATTTGGGTCTTCCAGTAAAAGGCCCTTTCAAACCGGAACATTATAGATACTAGAGGTTGAGAGCTCCAGTTTTTTTACGCTTAATCAATCTTTAAAAAGTTAGCGCCTGGCGTCAGACTGACAGTTACGCCAGGCGCTATTTTTTTGAGAATCTCTAGTGTATAGTTAACGAGAGGCTTGGGTGGTGCCGGCGGGTGGCGGCCTTGCCTCTGGTGCTTTGTGAAGCCCAGGGCGGCCTGCCCGGCCCCACTCCCCCACAAAACACCGCCGGCAAAACCACCACCCACCGACACCAGTAAACATATGGTTTATTATCAACGCTAGTTCAACAAACCTATCACTCACGCCAGCGGAGATCCTCGGGGGATGGGGCGGGGCCTAAGAGCGGATTCATTACCCCCGAAGCCGCAGGAAGCGGCGCAGGGGGTAATGCCTCGGAGCCCGGCAGGAGCCGGGCGAGAATGAGCGAGAGGCCTCGTCCCATCCCCCGAGGATCGTCCACTACCACGAAAAACGCCAGTACCAACTAGCAAGCACACCTAACGTTGCAAGAAATGAGCCAATTTCTTGCGCAATTCCGCCTGCCCTTCCTTAACTATATATCCATCGACGCGTTCCGCCTGCGCCTGCTCAATAACGTCGCGATTGGTCATATTAGTTAAAATAACAATCTGCGTTTCTTCAAATTGCTCATCGGCGCGCAACTCGCGCAACACTTCGAGCCCGTTCTTCTTGGGCATCCTGAGGTCGAGGAGGATGAGATCGGGTTTGTGCTGACGGGCGACGACCAGTGCTTCCTCGCCGTCCGTGGCCTCTATGAGCTCGTGGCCCCAGCGTTTGATCAACTCGCCCACCACCTTGCGGACCAGGGCGGAATCATCGACCAAGAAGAACGCGCAGTCGCCCCCTGGCCGGCACCGAGGGAGTATCTACATCGCTCTGCTCCTGGCTGGAGCGCAATTGGACCAACTCATCTTCGAGTTTCTGTAGCTGCTCCCACAAGTCGAAAATTACTTGCTGGGCCGCCGGGGGGATCTGTTCCCAATCGGCGGCGTCTATGGGAATTTCATCGATGGATTTCATGGCTGTGGACCTCCACTGAGGACTAAGTGGTCGGCCAAAGGATAGCTATTTGATCTAGGAGAATCAAGTATTGAGAAGTGTTGGTTGGCAATACGAGCCGCACCTATCGGGTGTTTTGACAGGTTTGTTTGCTTGGAGTAAGTTAGTCGGATGGTCAAGGATTGTCCGCATTTCAGGATGGGAGAATGAAACAAAGCCTCCTTTTTGTCGCCGTGTTGGCGCTCGTCGGTTCCACTAGCATTTCCAGCCGCGCTGACGAAGGCCTTTACCGCGGCCACGCCTTGGCGATGTTTGAGGATCTCAAGTACGGCCCCGAATTCACTCACTTCGATTACGTCAATCCGCAAGCGCCCAAGGGGGGAGAGATCCACCTGGCGTGGATCGGTACGTTTGACAATCTCAATCCTTTCACCATTAAGGGCGTGGCCGGTGCTGGTACGTTGTCAATTTACAACCGTCTGCTGACCAAGACATTAGACGAGCCTTTTACCGAGTACGGCCAGTTGGTTGAAAATATAGAATGCCCTGCGGATCGCTCCTGGGTCATATTTACCTTGCGCCAAGAAGCGCGTTGGCACGACGGCCGCCCGCTGACGGCTGAGGATGTGATTTTCACTTTCAATGCGTTGGTGCAGGAGGGCAAACCGTTTTATCGCACCTTCTATGCCGATGTGAGCGCGGTTGAAGCTCTAGATGAACACACTGTAAAGTTTTCGTTTTCGGGCGGTCCCAATCCCGAGCTGCCGCTCATCGTCGGGCAGATGCGGGTGTTGCCTAAACACTATTGGGAAAACCGCACCTTTGGCGAGACCACGCTGGAGCCGCCGTTGGGCAGTGGGCCCTACCGTATTGAGACCGTCGATCCGGGCCGCTCGATCACCTATCGCCGGGTGGCAAACTATTGGGGTAAAGACCTGCCGGTGCACAAGGGGCGGCACAATTTTGACGTGGTGCGCTACGATTATTATCGCGACGCCACTGTGGCTGTCGAAGCGCTCAAAGCGGGCGAGTTTGATGTGCGCATTGTTGCCGATGCCCAGGAATGGTCGACGGCGTACGGAGATATGACGGCGGTGGAGCAGGGCCAATTGCAGCGGGAGATGGTGCCGCACCAGGCCATTCGCGGCATGCAGGGATTTTGTTTTAATACGCGGCGCAGTAAATTTGCCGATCCCAAAGTGCGGCAGGCCCTGGCCTACGCCTTTGATTTTGAGTGGACCAACGGCCAATTGCTCTACGGCCTGTTTACCCGCAGCGCCAGTTATTGGAACAATTCCGAATTGGGCTCAAGCGCTCTGCCCCAGGGTGAGGAATTGCAGATTATAGAGGCGTATCGGGGTCGTATCCCCACGGAAGTTTTCGATGTGGCCTACCAACCGCCGCACACCGACGGCTCGGGCCAGGCGCGCCAGAATTTGCGCCAGGCACGCCAGATGTTGGCGGCGGCCGGCTGGCAGGTGGTAGACCACAAGCTGGTGCATCAGGAAAGCGGCGAGGTGATGAGCATCGAGTTTTTGTTAAACTCGCCCACCTATGAGCGCATCATTGGCCCAATGCAGAAAAATCTCGAGCGTTTGGGCATTGAATCGCGCATCCGTACAGTGGATTCGTCGCAGTACCAGAACCGCTTGCAGACGTTCGACTACGATGTAGTAGTGGCCTATTGGCGCCAGACGCTGAGTCCGGGCAACGAGCAGCGCAATTTCTGGAGCGCAGCTGCGGCCGAGTTTAAGGGCAGCCGCAATTACGCCGGGGTGCAAGACCCGGTGGTCGACGAGTTGGTGGAACGCATTATCGCCGCCGAGAGTCGGCAGAGGCAAGTGGCGTTGACGCGGGCGCTGGATCGGATTTTGTTGTGGGGTCACTATGTGATTCCGGGATGGCACAGCCGCGCTTATCGAATGATGTATTGGAATAAATTTGGCAAGCCGCCGCAGCTGCCGCAAAACGGCTTGGGGTTTCCGGATACGTGGTGGTACGATGGGGGCAAGGCGGCGCAGTTGGAGAACGAATGACTATAGAGAACGGAGAGAAATTATGAGGACTTTAGCTATTACAACGGCGATTTTGAGTGTGGTCCTAGCCATGCCCATTGGCGCAGAAGAGGGGCTGTACCGAGGACATGCCCTAGCGATGCATGGCGATGTTAAATACGGGGCCGACTTTACGCACTTTGACTATGTCAATCCAGAGGCGCCCAAGGGCGGGGAGATAGTGATGGGGCCAGTTGGTACTTTTGATAACCTCAATGGTTTTATCATCAAGGGAAATACGGCAGCGGGATTGGGGTTGATATACAATTCTCTGACCAGTCGATCTTACGACGAGCCGTTTACCTTGTACGGCGAGCTAGCAGAGACCATTGAAATGCCCGAAGACCGTTCATGGGTTTCTTTTACGCTGCAGCAAGGGGCGCGCTGGCACGATGGCAAGCCCATTACGGTGGAGGATGTGATCTTTTCCTTTGACATTATCAAGAGCGAGGGGCACCCCTTCTTCCGCGGCTATTGGGCCGACGTAGAAAAGGCGGAAAAAACGGCCGAGCGCACCGTCAAATTCACCTTTGGAGGCGAGATCAATCTCGAGTTGCCGCTGATTATTGGCGAGCTGACGGTTTTACCCAAACACTATTGGGAGGGTCGCGAATTTGCCGAGACCACCCTGGAGCCACCCTTGGGCAGCGGACCCTATAAGATCGAATCCGTCGATGCGGGCCGTTCTATCACCTACCAGCGAGTAGAGGATTATTGGGGCAAAGACCTGTCGGTGCACAAGGGGCGGTTTAACTTCGACCGCATCCGCTATGATTATTATCGTGACGCTACCGTGGCGGTGGAAGCGCTCAAGGCTGGCGAGTTTGACCTGCGAGTGGAGAACACCTCCAAGATCTGGGCCACCAGCTACGATCTAGAAGCGGTCGAGCAGGGACGCCTGGTCAAAGAATTGATCCCGCACCAAAACGGCACCGGCATGCAGGGTTTTGCTTTCAACACGCGGCGCAGCAAATTCGCCGACCCCAAGGTGCGGCAGGCCCTGGCCTACGCTTTTGATTTTGAGTGGACTAACACCAATTTATTTTATGGTCAGTACACCCGGACTCAAAGCTATTACTCCAATACCGAACTGGCTTCTAGCGGCCTGCCCAGCGGCGAGGAATTAGAAATCCTGGAGCCCTACCGGGGCCGCATCCCCGACGAAGTTTTTACCCAGACTTATCAACCACCAGCCACCGACGGCTCGGGTAAGAACCGTCAGAACCTGCGCAAAGCACGTCAGATGCTGGAGGCAGCCGGCTGGAAGATAGTGGACAACGCCCTGATCCACGAAGCCAGTGGCGAGGTAATGGACATCGAGTTCCTCGTGCGCTCACCGGCGTTCGAACGCATTATCGGCCCTTTGCAGAAAAACCTGGAACGCCTCGGCATAGAGTCGAATATTCGCATAGTGGACGGCTCCCAGTACCAGAACCGCCTGCAGGAATACGATTTCGACGTTACCGTAGCCAATTTGGGCCAGTCGCAGAGTCCGGGCAATGAGCAACGCATCTTCTGGAGCTCGGAAGCGGCCGATACTCCAGGTACGCGCAATTTTTCCGGCATCAAAGACCCGGTGATCGACGAACTAACAGAATTGCTCATTGCAGCGCCCACCCGTCAAAGTTTAGTAGCGCACACCCGGGCCTTGGATCGCGTACTCTTATGGGGCCACTACGTCATTCCCAACTGGCACATCCGCAGCCACCGCGTGATCTACTGGAACAAATTCGGCAAACCAGACACCCCTCCCAAGTACGTCGGCGGCGGTTCCCTACATCTCGATTGGTGGTACGATCCCCAATAAATCAACACAGACATGTCACTGTAGGCCGATTGGGGTTTTGCCGGCGGCGTTTTGTGGGGGTGTGGCCGGGGGCAAAGGGCGGCCGGGCCTCACAGCCGCAGGTTGTGGGGGCGGAGCGGGGAGGCAGCGCCGCCCTTGGGCATCACAAAGCGCCAGAGGCAAGACCCCAAACGGCCGTCCCCGACTCAACCAATTGCAACAATAAACCAACACCTATACAGTAAAGATCTATGCTTGCTTATATTGTTCGCCGCTTACTCTTAATGATCCCGACCCTATTCGGCATCCTGTTGATAAACTTTGTCATTATACAGGCCGCGCCAGGGGGACCGGTGGAGCAGATGATCGCTGTGTTGCAAGGGCATGCTACCGATGCCACGGCGCGGATCAGCGGGGCTGGCGACATGGAGATCATGGAATTGTCGCGGCAGGGGGGCAGCGATCCTATCAGTAGTAAGTACCGCGGGGCGCAGGGGCTAGATCCGGATCTGATTTTGGAATTGGAGCGCATGTACGGCTTTGACAAGCCGGCCCCCGAGCGTTTTGTGCAGATGCTGGAGCAGTACGTGCGTTTTGATTTTGGCGAGAGTTTTTACCGCGATCAGGAAGTAGTCGATCTGGTATTGGAGAAGATGCCGGTGTCGATCTCGCTGGGTCTGTGGAGTACGTTGTTGATTTATTGTATTTCGATTCCGCTGGGCATTGCCAAGGCGGTGCGCGACGGCTCGCGCTTTGATGTGTGGACGTCGGCGGTTATTGTGGTGGGCAATGCAGTGCCCAGTTTTCTCTTTGCCATTCTGCTTATTGTGCTCTTTGCCGGGGGGCATTATTTGGATCTGTTTCCGCTGCGCGGTTTAACTTCGTCGAATTGGGACGAGCTGGGGCTGGTGGGCAAAGTGGGCGATTATTTCTGGCATCTAGCCTTGCCTATTTTCGCTCTGGTCATTGGCGGTTTTGCCAATCTCACCCTGCTGACCAAAAATTCCTTTCTGGATGAGATTAACAAACAGTACGTGACCACGGCCTACTCCAAAGGCTTGAGCGAAAAGCGCGTGCTCTACGGCCACGTCTTTCGCAATGCCATGCTCATTGTCATCGCCGGTTTTCCGCGCGCCTTCGTACACATCTTTTTTACTGGGTCACTGCTGATCGAAATTATCTTTTCGCTCGACGGACTAGGGTTGTTAGGGTATGAGGCGGCTATCGGCCGCGACTATCCGGTGATGTTTGCGACGCTCTATTTTTTTACTTTGCTGGGCCTGACCATGCAATTGATCGGCGATTTGACTTATACCTTGATCGATCGCCGCATCGACTTTGATAGCCGGGAGGTATGAGGTGAGCGAAGCCCGTGTCATTACGCCGCCGCCGCCCGAAGTCGACCGTTTTATGGGCCTGCGCCTGTCGCGCCTCAACCGCCGCCGCTTGGAAAACTTTAAGAATAATCGCCGCGGCTATTGGAGTTTGTGGATCTTCTTGGCCCTGTTCTTGTTGAGCTTGCCGGCGGAGTTTATTGCCAACGACAAACCTATTTTAGTGCGCTACGACGGTTCGTTCTACTTTCCAGTGTTTTTTATCTATCCCGAAACCGCCTTTGGCGGCGACTTTGAGACCGAGACCGAGTACCGCGATCCTTTTGCCAAAGAGTTGATCGAGGAGAAGGGCTGGATTGTCTGGCCGCCGGTGCCCTATAGCTACAATACGATCAACTACGATCTAGAAGAGCCGGCCCCTGCGCCGCCCTCTGCGGAGAACTGGCTGGGCACGGACGACCAGGCGCGCGATGTGGTGGCGCGCCTGCTCTACGGTTTTAGGATTTCGGTGCTCTTTGGTTTGGTCCTGACCTTGGTCTCTTCTATCGTCGGCATCGCCGCCGGTGCGGTGCAGGGTTATTTTGGCGGTTGGATCGATCTGGTCTTCCAACGCTTTATCGAAATCTGGTCGGGCCTACCTACGCTCTACTTGTTGATCATCCTGGCCAGCGTCGTCGAACCCAATTTCTGGTGGCTGTTGGGACTGATGTTGCTTTTTAGCTGGATGAATCTGGTGGGCGTAGTGCGCGCCGAATTTTTGCGGGCGCGCAATTTCGACTTCGTGCGCGCCGCCCGCGCCCTGGGTTTGAGCGATACCAAGATCATGTACCGCCACGTGCTGCCCAACGCCATGGTCTCTACCTTGACCTTCCTGCCGTTTATCCTCACCGGATCCGTGACCATATTGACCTCGCTGGACTTTCTGGGATTCGGCTTGCCGCCCGGCTCGCCTTCCCTTGGCGAGTTGCTCAACCAGGCCAAACGCAACCTGCAGGCGCCGTGGCTGGGTTTCACGGCCTTCTCGGTACTGGGCGTCATGCTGTCGCTGCTGGTCTTTATCGGCGAGGCGGTGCGCGACGCCTTTGATGCGCGCAAGAATTTCGCCCGCGAGGATGAGGCATGAGCTTGCTGGAGATCGAAGATCTGAGCGTCACCTTCCACGCCGAGGAGCGCGATGTAGAGGCGGTGCGCCGCACCTCGCTGACGGTGGAAAAGGGCGAGACCGTGGCCCTGGTGGGTGAGTCGGGTTCGGGCAAGTCGGTGACGGCGCTGTCGGTGCTGCAATTGCTGCCCTACCCGCGCGCCTCGCACCCAAACGGCAGTATCCGTTTTGACGGCGAGGAGTTGCTCGGGGCCAAAAGCGAACGCCTGCAGGCGGTGCGTGGCGACCGCATCTCGATGATTTTCCAAGAGCCCATGACCTCGCTCAACCCGCTGCACACCATCGAGAAGCAGATCAGCGAAATGCTGATTTTGCACAAGGGTTTGACGCGCCAACAGGCCAGGAGCCGCGTTATCGAATTGCTCGAATTAGTGCAATTGCCCAACGCGGAAGAGCGCCTCGACGCTTGGCCGCACCAGCTGTCGGGCGGTCAGCGCCAGCGGGTAATGATGGCTATGGCTTTGGCCAACGAACCCGACCTGCTCATCGCCGACGAGCCGACCACGGCGCTGGACGTGACGATTCAGGCACAGATCCTCGAGTTGCTGCGCTCGCTGCAAGAGCGGCTGGGCATGGCCATCTTGCTTATCACCCACGATTTGAGCATCGTGCGCCACGTCAGCGAACGCGTCTATGTGATGACCGAGGGGGAGATCGTCGAGAGCGGCCCGACCCCAAGTCTCTTTGCGCAACCCCAGCATCCCTATACGCAGAAACTGCTCGCTGCCGAGCCTAAGGGAACACCGGCTGCTGTTGACACCAGCGCCCCCATTGCCATGCAGGCGGATAATCTAAAAGTGTGGTTTCCGATCAAGCGCGGTGTATTGCGCCGCACCGTAGCTCATGTCAAAGCGGTCGACGGCATCGACGTGGCAGTGCGTGCTGGGCAGACGGTGGGCGTAGTGGGCGAGTCGGGCTCGGGCAAGACTACTTTGGGATTGGCTTTGCTGCGGCTCATTGGCAGCGACGGTCAGATCACTTTTGAAGGAACTCCTGTAGAGGGATTGGGCGGCAAGGAATTGCGCCCGTTGCGGCGGCAAATGCAGATCGTTTTTCAGGATCCCTTCAGTTCGCTCAGTCCGCGGCTCTCGGCTTTCCAGGTCATCGAGGAGGGTTTGCTCATCCACAAATTGGGTGGTGACTACGACCAGCGGCGGCAATTGGTGGCCGAGACTATGGTCGAGGTGGGACTGGACCCGGTCACCATGGACCGCTTTCCGCACGAGTTTTCCGGCGGCCAGCGTCAGCGTATTGCCATTGCGCGCGCCATGGTGCTCAAGCCGCGTTTTGTGGTGCTGGACGAGCCCACCAGCGCCCTCGACATGACCGTGCAGGCGCAAATCGTCGAGTTGCTGCGCCAATTGCAGGACCGCCATCAACTGGCCTATCTCTTCATCAGCCACGACCTGCGCGTGGTGCGAGCATTGGCTAATGAATTGATTGTAATGAAGGACGGGGTGGTGGTGGAACGAGGGGCGGCGCAGGAAGTCTTTGAGCAGCCGCAGACGGATTATACCAAGGCCTTGATGGCGGCGGCGTTTGAGATTAGGGCCGTATGAAGATGAGAGCAGACGATGCTGCCCCGCCCCGCGTCCCGTTTTGGCGCACGGCGACGGGCCAGAACTTGGTCCGCATTGGCGCTGCGGTGTTTACCCTGGGCATCGTCCTCTATCTGGTTGACCAGATCAGTCAGATAGGTTGGTTAGAAGTATGGGCGGCGGCG
>Ga0114996_10010201_pt1 | contig 10221 bp, 8 predicted proteins | sample ArcticOcean_MG_C_4_FD_87039 | JGI IMG/M metagenome (GOLD analysis project Ga0114996, IMG submission 87039) | Marine microbial communities from western Arctic Ocean - ArcticOcean_MG_CB4_134 | ecosystem: Environmental > Aquatic > Marine > Oceanic | place: Arctic Ocean: Canada Basin | collected...
CCCTGCTACGCCCGGCAGCACATGGGCGACCCCTTCTGTGGAGGCGTGGGCGCGGTGCGCAGTCCCGAAGGCGTCGTTGACGTAAACATCACCCAACCTACCGATGGACTGCGCGAACGCAGGATCGTTCGCCTCTTCGCCTTCCCAGAATCGAATGTTCTCGACGAGTAGCACCTGCCCTGCGTGCAACTCGTTCGCCTTTGCGAGCGCACCATCACCAGGAGCGTCGTGCACGTAGTCGACGGTCGTTGCGAGTAGCGACGCGAGTCGTTCGGCGATGGGCGCGAGCTGAAGCTCAGCGTCGGGCTTGCCTCCAGGACGGCCAAGGTGCGTGCACAGCACGACGCTAGCACCGGCCTCGCGGATGTGATTGATCGTCGGGATGGCCTCTCTGAGGCGGATATCGTCCGAGATGTGGTTCGTGCCACGCTCGAACGGAACGTTGAAATCTACGCGCACCAGAGCACGCTTACCTGCCCAGTCGATGTCTCTCACGGTCCGCTTCGCCATGGTGTCCTCTGTCGGTGTCTCTCCGGCGTGCCTAGCGCTGGCTGTTGATAAGGCCTTCCACTATCTCGGTCCAACGAGCTCTTGCTTCGGGCGAGGTCGTTATCTGCTCGATCTTTCCCCCCACGTCTGCCATCAACTCGGTTATGCGCTCCTCCGAGCGTTCACGGGCACCCGCGTTGGCGAGCACGTCGGCAAGATGCTCGACATCAGTCGCTTCCATGACGCGCTTGAAGTAAATGCCGCCGATCTCGCGTTTCTGGGCCAATGTACCCGACTCCAGGATTTGAACCACGGGATGCAGTTTGCTCTTGTTGAGCACCCTACCCTCAGGTTTTGCGCTTCGATTCCAAAGCGTCGCTACGTCTGCGCGCACTTGCGCCGCCTCTCCGACACTCGCGCCTAGGTTCCAAAGCGCGTCGACGGTCGAATCTTCGATCCCGGCAACCCGCGCACCTAGGGCTAGCGTTCCGCCCAGCAGCGCGCCCCGCTTCGACCGAACCATGGTTGAGTACTGAGGGGTGGTTATGTCGATGCGCTCCTGGTAGGTCAGTTCGATGTACTGACCCTCGTAGTACTTCAGCGCGAGATCATCCAGAACGCTCATCGTCGCAAGCGTGGACTCGGGCGATTGCTCTTTCTCCTGGCGTTGGAGCAACGCCAATCGAGAGAGCGCATGCAACCCGTCTCCTACGTTGATGGCTTGAGCAGGACCCCAAACCCACCACACCGCAGGGGTTTCGTCGCTTCCCGCTTCACCTGTTTCCATCTGCTCGTGGACTTCCACCGAATCGCGGAACAGCTCGATGGCCGCACCCGCGAAAGCCGCGTTGGAAGGGTCTGATTCTGACAGCGACGCGGCCTCTACACAGAGGCTTCCAAGCGTGCGCTGCGACGGCTCATGAGGCACTGCCAGGCCGTCGCGGTCAACCCAGCCAAGTTGGTACTGCATCATCCTGTAGAGCGGCAAACCGCTGATGGACGCACGTTCGACGTGCTCTCGGAGAGCATCCTCCACCCCAGCGCGGCGCTCGGTCAGAGGCGTGATCGGATCCCAAACGTCGGCCATCGTAGTCAGCTACCTCTTGATTCAGGGCCGGTGGCTACGGGGTCGGGCTCCGCTATCGGGCAGACGGTACGCAATTGCTCGATGCTGATGGCGCCTTGACGCAAGACGCGGGGAAGCGACATCGTGACATCGATAACGGTTGATGGCACGCCGAGTGGAGACGGTCCGCCATCCAGCACGAGGCTGAGCCTGTTGCCGAGCTGGCGCTGAACCTCAGCTGCGCTCGTGGGATCGAGGCCACCGTGCTTGTTGGCACTGGTACCGGTGATCGGTGAGCCACACGCGGAGATCAAGGATTGTGGGCACGCGTGGTCTGGCAACCGCACTGCGACCGTATCGCCGCCGCCAGTAACGCTTAATGGGAGATCTTGGTGGCGCTTCATGACCAACGTGAGCGCTCCCGGCCAGAACTCTTTGGCCAACGCCATCGCCTCATCGGAGACATCCGCAGCGACCTCACGCAACTGGCTCTCTGAGGCGACAAGTACCGGAAGCCCCTGGTCGCGCTGCCTACCTTTTATGACGAATACGGTTGACACCGCGCTGCGGTTGAAGACGATCGCACCCAGCCCATACAACGTGTCGGTGGGGTACGCGATCACGCCGCTCTCGCGCAGGAGGATCGAGGCGATGGAGCGGTTGTTGGGGTTGTCGGGGACGAGCGGCATGATAAAGCCGATCTAGGGCAGATTTGAGGGCGGAATATGGCTCGCGAAGTATAGCACTGGCTTCTTCAAAGCCCCCGCATCGGGCCGTTGTACGCCGCTACAATCATGCCATGGCATTCACGCTGGCAGAGCCACGCACCGTTCAGACCAAGCGGGGCTTGGTTTCCTACCGGTACGCTGCGCCACACGCAGCCAGATCGCAAACCCCAGTCGTGCTGCTTCATGGACTTGGGGGCTCATCGGTCGTGTGGGCTCGCAATATGAAGGCGTTGGCCCAGGTACTCCCCGTTTTCGCGCTCGACCTGTGGAGCCCTGGACGCAATAAGCGACCGGAACGAGCCACGCCTGCGGCAGGTGTGCATTTCTTGAGCACCTTCATGGACGCCGTTGGAATTCAGGCGGCGCATGTGGTCGGGAACTCTCTCGGAGGGCTCATCGCTGGCCACTTCGCCATCGCACATCCGAGCCGCGTACGCTCGTTGACGTTCGTGGGTAGCGCAGGGCTCGGTCGCGAGATCGCATGGTCGCAACGCCTACTTACTCTGCGAGGCGTTGGTGAATTCTTTTTCAGGCCGACGGAGCGCCGGGTTCGCTCGATGCTCAAGCTCTTGATCAAGAACGGCGACATCCCGGAGGAACTCGTCCGGGCTCTCTACGAGGACAGTGTCCAACCAGGCGTAACCAAGCAGATGCTGGCCGCGCTACGTGCAGGAGTGTCGTTACGGGGGGTGAAACGCTCTGTGATTTTCCTTGACGGCTTGGCAAAGATCGACATTCCGTCACTGGTTACTGCAGGCGAGCGTGACCCTCTCTTTCCGGCATCTCATCCTGAACGCGCTGCGGCCGCACTGCCGCATGCTGAGTTGCACGTATTCGCTGGCGCGGGTCATTGGCCTCACTTCGAGGACTCGTCTGCGTTCAACCAGGTGCTCCTAGACTTCCTGAATACCGTCGAGGCGAATACTGTTGCTTGAGAGGCGTCCCTCGCTGGGCTACACTCCGGCGACCCCAACCAACAGGATTAACGATGCCCGACGAACAGGAAAAGACGCCCGCCGATCCGACCCACCGAGTGTCGACGACTGGCGATATCGAGGTTTCTACGTATCTTGAGATCGCCAGCGAAGAGGTTCGGCGCACCGCTGGCACGGCTGGCCAAGCGACCGTGGACTCAGATGTCCCACCCAAACGCGATTCCATCGCCATCATCGACTTCGGCTCGCAGTACAGTCGGCTGATCGCCCGGCGAATCCGCGAACTCAACATCTACTGCGAGATCCTCCCGCCAGACGCAACTCGCGATGCCGTGCGTGATATGAACCTGGCAGGCATCGTGCTTTCGGGTGGGCCGTCCAGCGTTTACGAAGAAGGCGCGCCGACCGCGCCTGGGTGGGTTTTCGATGCAGGGGTGCCGGTTCTGGGCATCTGCTACGGCATGCAGCTCATCGCTCATCAACTTGGCGGCCACGTCGCACAGGCGACTGAGCGAGAGTACGGTTTCGCCGTGCTCCATCGGAACGACCAGTCGGTTCTGTTGGACGGTCTAGAGGACGAGCTACCCGTTTGGATGAGCCACGGCGATCGGATCGACGTGATGCCTCAGGGCTTTCGAGCGATCGCGTTCAGCGAGAACTCACCCATCGCGGCGATGGCTAACGACGACGGGATATACGGCATCCAGTTCCACCCCGAGGTCGCGCACACGCCCCAGGGCGTTGAGATGCTCCGCAACTTCGCGTACAAGGTTTGCGGGCTGGACGGTTCCTGGACGCCCAACAATTTCGTCGCTGAGTCCATAGCGCGGATCCGCGAGCAAGTGGGTACCGGCAAAGTCATCTGCGCCCTGTCCGGTGGTGTCGACTCAGCCGTCACCGCCAAGCTGGTTCATGAGGCCATCGGCGACCAGCTCACCTGCATCTTCGTGAACAATGGCCTGCTGCGTCGTGAAGAGCCGGAACGCGTGCGTGAGGTCTTCGAGCACCATCTCGGGCTTAAACTGATATACGTCGACGCCACCGAGCGCTTCATAACTGCATTGGCGGGCGTCACTGACCCGGAGCAGAAGCGGAAGATTATCGGCAACGAATTCATCAATGTTTTCGAAGTCGAGGCCGGTGCCATGGGAGAGGTCGACTTCCTCGCCCAAGGCACGCTGTACCCCGACGTTATCGAGAGCCAGACGAGTGAGAGCACGGCCGCCCACAAGATCAAGACCCACCACAACGTGGGCGGCTTGCCGGAGCGGATGCGCATGAAGCTGGTTGAGCCACTACGCTACCTCTTCAAGGACGAGGTTCGCCTCGCAGGGGCCGAGCTAGGCCTTCCCCCCCAGATACTCAATCGTCAGCCCTTCCCTGGACCAGGCCTCGCCATCCGCGTGATCGGCGATATCACGTGGGACAAGCTGGAGACGCTACGCGCTGCCGACTGGATAGTCATGGACGAGATCAAGGCTGATGGCCTGTACGACAACCTATGGCAGAGCTTCGCGGTGCTAACAAATACCCAGACCGTTGGCGTCATGGGGGACCAGCGTACGTACCAGCACGTTGTTGCCCTTCGGGCCGTGACCAGCGAAGACGCGATGACCACTGACTTGGCACGCCTGCACTACGATACCCTGGCCAGCATCATGAGCAGCATCGTCAACGAAGTCCCCGCCATTAACCGCGTGGTGTACGACATCACGAGCAAGCCGCCCGGCACCATAGAGTGGGAGTAAACACGTGCGAGTCCTAGTAGTCGGGAGCGGAGCGCGCGAACATGCGCTGGTTTGGAAACTGGCGCAGTCCCCTCGCGCTCCTGAATTGTTCGCTGCTCCCGGCAACGCCGGGATAGCTCAACTCGCCATGTGCCTCGACGTTGCCGCTGAGGATGTTGAAGGCGTGGTCACGGCTGCCCGTTCGAATGCCATCGATCTCGTCGTTGTCGGCCCTGAAGCGCCCCTCGCGGCAGGAATGGTGGACGCATGCCGTGAAGCAGGCATCCGCGTCTTCGGGCCGACCAAAGCCGCAGCGCGCATCGAGTGGTCCAAGTCTTTTTCCAAGCGGATCATGGAGTCGGCGGGCGCACCTGCGGCAGCGTTCGAGGTGTTCTCCGATCACGAAGAGGCCACCGAGTACGTGCGTGAGCATGGCGCTCCCATCGTTATCAAGGCCGACGGCCTGGCTGCGGGTAAAGGCGTAGTGGTCGCGCAGACGGTGGACATCGCCCTCTCCGCCCTCGACAACATCATGCTGAACAAGGCGTACGGCGATGCTGGAGTGGAAGTGTTGATCGAAGAGTTGATGGAGGGGCAAGAAGTCAGCGTCTTCACGTTCACGGATGGCACCTCCCTGACACCACTGGTGGCCGCGTGCGATTACAAGCGCCTCTACGACGGCGACAAAGGCCCCAATACGGGAGGCATGGGTGGCTACAGCCCACCGCCCTGGTGGGACGACGCTATGGAGCAAGAGGTGCGTGAACTATTGATCGAGCCGGTTATCCGCCAACTCGCCGCTGAAGGCACGCCATTTGAGGGCGTGCTGTACGGTGGCTTGATGCTGACCGACGAAGGCCCAACGCTCGTGGAGTTCAACTCACGGTTCGGAGACCCCGAGTGCCAACTCATCATGCCCCGCATGGAAAATGACCTACTGGACGTCATCGATGCCGTCATCGATGGGCACGTCGCCGAACTCGACCTACGCTGGTCAGCCGAGGTCACCGTAGCGGTCGTTCTCGCGTCTGCGGGTTACCCAAGCGTGTACGCCACCGGCAAGCCCATCACAGGCCTGGCCGATGGTCCTGAATCCACCATCGTGTTCCACGCCGCGACCGCCGAACTCGACGGTCAGACCGTCACCAGTGGCGGTCGAGTGCTCGCTGCCGTCGGCCATGCGGCCACGATTGTCGAGGCGCGTACCCTCGCCTACCAAGCGGCAGACGCCATTGCTTTCGAAGGCGCCCAGCACCGCACCGACATCGCCAACTTCGACGTCTAGCGAAGATCTTCCGCCAGGCGGAATCCTTTGAACTGCCAGCGGTCCGGCGGGTAGAAGAAGTTGCGGTAGGTCGAGCGCATGTGATTCTGGGGTGTGGCTACTGATCCGCCGCGAAGCACCATCTGGCTCATCATGAACTTGCCGTTGTATTCCCCAGGGCCGCCTTCCAGAGGTGTGAATCCGTGGTACGGCAGGAATGCAGAGCCGGTCCACTCCCACACGTCGCCATACATCTGGGAGAGATCGCTTGTGGGCGTGCCGTTGCCCGTATCGAGCGGCAGCGGGTGGAAAAGGCGATCGTCAGAGAAGTTACCCGTGATGGGCAGCTTCTCTGCGTGGTGTTCCCATTCGTCCTCCGAAGGTAGTCGTTTGCCTGCCCACCCGGCGAAGGCGTCCGCCTCAAAGTAACTCACGTGAACCACCGGCGCGTGCTCATCCACCTTCTCCATGCCGGACAGCGTGTAGTACCACCACTCACCGTCGATCTGCTCCCAGTAGAGCGGCGCTTTCCAGCCCTCACCGTTGAGTTTCGCCCATCCCTGTGACAACCAGAGTTCGTGTCGCTCGTACCCACCGTCCGCGATGAACGCGAGGTACTCACCATTGGTGACGAGCCTCGACGCGATGCGGTGGGGGTGCAGCAGCGTGTCGTGTCGTGGCGATTCGTGGTCAAAAGCGAACCTATCGCCCTCCCATCCCGTTTGGACGATCCCACCGGGATGTTCGACCCACCCGAGGGGCGGAGTGGCGACGCCTCGTGGGATCTCACGGTCATGGTACGCAGGCTTGAAGGGATTGATCGCCAGGTTGTACTTCAGGTCGGCCACCATCAGATCTTGGTGCTGCTGCTCGTGATTCACGCCCAGTTGAACCAGCGGCGCGATTTCGGCCGCCAGGCTCGGGCTCGCTTGCTCGAACAACGCGAGCATGTTGTCGTCAACGTGTTGTCGGTACGCGTAGACCTCCGCCACCGTCGGCCGCGAGATCAATCCACGGGACGGCCGGTCGTACTGAGGGCCAACCGTGTTGTAGGTGGAGTTGAATAGATACTCGTACCGCTCTTCAATGGACTTGTAGCCACCGAGGTACGGCTTGAGCAAGAACGTCTCGAAGAACCATGAGACGTGGGCCAGGTGCCACTTGGTAGGGCTCACATCGTCCATGGCCTGAAGCATGTAATCTTCGATGGCCAGAGGCGCTGCGAACTCCTCAGAAGCCCTGCGAGTCGCGGTGTAGGTTTCCACCATGGAAGCGACATCAGAGGCGTTGCTTTGCGTTGTGCTCATGAGTCTCCTAGGTGAGCGTGGGTCGGGCCGCCGTCAGCTTATGCTTGCGGCGGCTCTCATTTCGATTGAAATCTTAATCGGAATCGCCGACCCCTATGTGATGCCACGATACGCGCATCCGATCTACCGGTGCCCTACCGGCAGAAGATGATCTGCGATCAGCCCCAAGCTCTCCTCGTGCATCTTGGGCCCGCCAGGCAGCATGCAGAACAGCGTGCTTACCCCATCGTCATTCAGGCGCGCCACCTTCGCCGCGACCTCGTGCGGCGTGCCTGACAGCACGAGCGTGCTGGCCAGGCGTCGCATGAACTGCGTAGGGATACTTTCCGGCGTGGGGAATGCCGGGGCAGGAATGCCCATGGCTCTCATGCTAAGCCGGAACATGCCCTGTTTCAGCCAGAAATGGATCCACGGCCTCGCCCGCTCGATTGCCGTCTCTCGGTCCTCATGCATAGAAACGAGCGTGTAGTACGTGATAGGCACCTGCCGGACGCGTCTGCGTGCCTGTATCGCACCCTCCGCTATCGCCTCCGTCACCGCCTCGCGTGCCTCAAGCGATAGCCCGGACGTTACCAACACTCCGTCGGCGACAGCTCCCGCGGCCTCCAGAGTCCGCGGGCCGCTTGCGGCCATCATGACAGGCGGGGGCAGGAGTTCGCTGGGGGTTCCCACTGGTACCCGATCGAACAGCGCGATCGAGCCATCCCCAAGTATCTCGCGGATGTCGACGACTGCCTTCTTCAGATCGCGTAGCTTCGAAGGGCGCGTTCCGGTGGCTAGAGCCGCGTCGCCAGCGCCGATGGCCAACTTCACGCGCCCCGGTGCAGCCTCGCTCAGCGCCTGGATAGATTTGGCTTGCGCTGCGGCAGACCGCGTCACAGGGTTGGTCACTGCTGGGTACAGCCAGATACGGGAGGTTTCGCTCGCGGCGGCGGTCAGCGTCTCGAACGGGTCCGTGAAACGAGCATCATCGGCCACGCCGGCGCCGCTGAACCCCAGCGTTTCAGCGCGGGCGATGAATGCGACCTGCCGTTCAATCGAGGCGCTCGCTGGAGCGCCGACATGGAGCTTGATGGCCATGGAGAGATTCTAACGCCGAGCGCACCACACCTGGCACCTCGTTGACTCATGCTCTCTCCAACCAATAACCTCAGTCAGCACCTTTGGACTGGTTCCTACTTGCGTATGCTTGCAGTGAGCCCTCCCACCATGTTCAGGAGCGATAGACCTTGCCACAGGTAGGAATCATCGTCGGCAGCACCAGCGACCAACCGGTCATGGAAGACACGCTGAAAACGCTTACAGACCTCGGCGTAGAAGCCGAACTCGTCGCCGCATCCGCACACCGCAACCCGGACAAGGTTCGCGATTGGGTCCTTGGCGCCGAAGCGAGGGGCATTGAGGTAATCATCGCCGCCGCCGGAGGCGCCGCAGCCCTTCCCGGCGTCGTTGCGTCGCACACCACGCTTCCCGTCATTGGAGTGCCGCTCACCTCCAGTGACCTGAATGGCGTTGACGCCCTGCATTCGATCGTCATGATGCCCCCTGGCATCCCGGTCGCAACGGTAGCACTCGGCGCCTGGGGAGCCCGCAATTCAGCCCTCCTCGCGGCTCAGATTCTCGGCATCAAATATGCTAAGATTCGAGAGGCCGTCGAGGAGTACCGACAGCGGTTGCGTGACCGTTGAATCGGTTCACTAACGCCCCCCAAATCAGTCGCCAGAGCCGGGCCTACGACCGAATGGTCATTCTTTGTGATTCGACGGAACTTCAGCAGATTGCACTCTTGCGACGCTGCTGTTCAGTGCGTTCCCGAAGCGATCACTGACCGAGGCAGATCGGCTTCACGGTTTTGCTTGATTATCTGGAGCAGCAAAACAGAGAGAATTTCTGATGTATTACCGCTACGAACGCAAGCGTATGAAAGAGATATGGTCAGAGGACAACATGTTTGACCTTTGGCTCAAGATTGAGATCGCCGCTAGCGTCGCCTGGGCAGAACTCGGTGTCGTTCCGCAAGAGGACGCCAACAAGATCCGCAACGCCAAGTTTGACCGAGTCCTCTACGGCAAGTGGTTCGAGGAGACTCGCCACGATGTCGTCTCCTTCACGCGTTCTGTTACGCCTAGCCTTGGTGCTGAGGGCCGCTGGATCCACCACGGTCTAACGTCCAACGACGTCAAGGATACCGCCCTTAGCCTCCAGCTCGTGCAGGCCGTCGACGAGATCGACGCAGGGATCGACCGCTGCATGAGCGTACTGAAGATCCGAGCGGAGGAACTATCCGCGACACCCTGCATCGGACGCTCCCACGGGATCCACGCCGAGCCCATGGCCTTCGGCCTCAAGCTCGCGCTTTGGTGGGACGAGATGCGCCGTCACAAGAAGCGCTTGGCTCTCGCCCGTGAGATGGTGTCCGTTGGCAAGATCTCGGGGCCTGTGGGCAGCTACGCCAGCATCCCTCCGGACATCGAAGAGTCTGTTTGCGAACAGGTAGGCCTAGACCCTGCTCCTGTGTCCAACCAGATACTGCAACGCGACCGCCACGCGCAGTTCGTACAAACCCTCGCGCTGATCGGCGCATCGCTCGAGAAGTTCGCGACCGAGATTCGCGCCCTCCAGCGCACTGAGGTACGCGAGGTGGAGGAGCCGTTTGGTACTCCCGGCTTCGTGAGCACCGGCTCATCGTCGATGCCCCACAAGCG
>Ga0114996_10010202_pt1 | contig 10219 bp, 7 predicted proteins | sample ArcticOcean_MG_C_4_FD_87039 | JGI IMG/M metagenome (GOLD analysis project Ga0114996, IMG submission 87039) | Marine microbial communities from western Arctic Ocean - ArcticOcean_MG_CB4_134 | ecosystem: Environmental > Aquatic > Marine > Oceanic | place: Arctic Ocean: Canada Basin | collected...
GCAGCAGGATTTAAGAGGGTAAATAATATTATAACAAAAGCTGAGAAAGATGATGGAGTAGTTTATGAGTTGGATCCAGATTCTAAGTTTTTTGAGAGTATAGAAGAAAAGAATTTACTTCTGAGGCTTTCCGAAGCGGATATATCAATTAATACTTATTTAAAAAAACACAATTTTACTGGGGCGATGAGCGCTTTAGCGCAATTGAGGGCTCCAATAGATGAATTTTTAGAAAAAGTTCAGGTAAATTCAGATAATCAGATCGTAAGACGAAATCGCCTTTGTCTTTTGACTAGAGTTAAAACCATTTGTTATAAAGTTGCTGATTTGAGTTTACTGGAAGGGTGACCACAAACGAAAGCTTGAAACATTTCTCAACCTGGCTATTCTTTTAGTTATAATGTTAGATCTGCCCAATTATCAATTAATAACGCCTAGTGCCTTAATCAAAGAAGATTTGCACGGGGCTAGAGCGAAATGTCTTCAGAGACTAGTTCGCTTAGATTTAACCGTTCCGGAAACTGTTTCTCTGTCTGTTCCTTTTGTTCGGACTATTTCAGCAGCTAAACACATTGATTTAGGACCGCTTTTAACTAATTTCTCATCTTTACCGATTCTGTCAGTTCGTTCGTCTCCGATTAATAGTGAATGGGGTGGTCCAAGTACGGTTCTCAATATTGGAATGAATAAGGAGGCTGAAGGCTGGTGTTCGGATATCTTGGGTCAGGAAGCTGCGAAAAAAATACATTTAACATTTATTAAGTCCTTTGCTTGCGATGTTATGCGTTTGGATGATGATATTTTTAATATTCCAGAACTTACCCCTGAAACTGCTCTAAAGGTTTACGAGCAAGAGATGGAAGAGGAATTTCCTAGTAGCATTGAAATTCAATTACTAGAGGTCCTCAGGTCCATGTCGAGAGAATGGCAAGGAACTTCTGCACGGTTGCTTCGCGCGTCTAAGGGCGCGCCTGAAGATGCTGGTTTGGGTCTGGTAGTTCAGCGTATGGTTTTTGGTATAGGTAAGGCCGAAAGTGGTGCCGGCGTAATCCAATTTATTGAATCAGATACCGGAGAAAAGAAAGAAGTAGGTCGCTATCTTCCACAGTCTCAAGGTAGAAATCTTTTGGTTGGAAATGAAATGGCAATGTTTTTGACAAAAGACGCTAGAGGCCGCTCCTTAGAGGAGAGCCAACCTAAAATTTTCACTAAATTAAGGATGGCTGGAGAGGTTTGCTTTAAAGGTTTGCGGGACGAAATGCAAATTGAGTTCACTTTGGAAGGTGGAAAGCTTTTTATAATTGATGCGGTCTCGACTCCTCGAAGTGCCAGAGCATCTGTCGAGATTGTAACCCGTCTGGCTGAAAAGATGATTATAACGAAAGAGGAAGCTGTCCTACGAATTGAACCTAAGGCTGTGGCCCAACTTTTGCATAAACAGGTTGTAGAGGGGGCGGTTGGAGAAGTGATTGCTCGCGGAATCGCCGCAAGCCCAGGGGCAACTTTTGGAAAATTAGTGTTTAGTTCGATCGCTGCCCAGGCTGCGGCCTCTCAGGGAGAAAGTTGTATACTGGTAAGGAGAGAAACTAGTCCAGAAGACATTAGAGGAATGCATGCTGCTAGTGGAGTTTTGACCGAGCGCGGCGGCAACACAAGTCATGCTGCTGTTATAGCGCGAGGTTTGGGTTTGCCGTGCGTATCTGGGGTAACAAATATTGAAATTGATACAAAACTAAAATGCTTTGTTTTAGATAACGGTCGTGTTTTTTCGGAAGGAGACGTAGTTACCCTTGATGGAACCTCTGGAGAAATTTTAGTTGGGGAGTTACCTCTTACACCCGCAGGAGTTGGAGAGTCTTTTGATAAACTGATGGGTTGGGCCGACACCTTTAGGGATATTCAGGTGCGGGCAAATGCTGACACACCTCAAGATGTGCTTCTAGCGAAAAGTTTCGTAGCTGAGGGAATCGGTTTATGTCGTACCGAGCATATGTTTTTTGAAGAAGAAAGATTAACCGTCCTAAGAGAAGCGATTTTTGCAGATAATAATGTAGATAGAAATGCTGCCCTAGAAAGGCTTTTGCCTATGCAACGAGAAGATTTTTTTGAAATCTTTAATATTATGGGTGAGCTCCCTGTTTGTTTGCGATTGTTTGATCCGCCGCTCCATGAGTTTCTACCCAGTAGTAGAAGTGGAATTCAGCAGATGGCAGAGGCAATGAATTTAACTGCTAAAGAGGTTCAAGAAAGAATTGAGAGCCTTTCGGAATTCAATCCTATGTTGGGCATGCGAGGGGTAAGACTGGGTATTACAGTTCCAGAAATATACGATATGCAAGCACGAGCAATTTTTGAAGCAGCAAGTGAAGTTAGAAAACATTCTGGAATTAAAATTGTTCCAGAAATTATGATACCGCTTGTTTCAGCCAAACAGGAAGTTAGCCTGGTAAAAACACGAATGGATGCTGTGGCATTGGAAGTTTCAAAAGAAGTTGGCCACGAAGTGGAATTCAAATTAGGAATTATGGTAGAAACCCCTAGAGCGGCACTCCGGGCGGGCGATATAGCAGAATACGTTACATTCTTAAGTTTTGGGACAAATGATATGACACAGATGACGTACGGGCTGTCGAGGGATGATTCAGGAAGATTTATGTCTGCTTATGTTGCGCAAAAGGTTTTCCCGGAAGACCCGTTTCATGCGCTTGATCAAACAGGTGTAGGAGAGCTTTTAAGTATAGCATGCGAAAGGGGAAGAGGAGCGAGCCCGAATTTAGTTTTATCAGTTTGCGGTGAACACGGAGGGGATCCGGAAAGTATTTCATTCTGCCGTAATTTAGGTATGGATTACGTTTCATGTTCACCATATCGCGTCCCGATCGCTAGGCTTGCAGCTGCTCACATAGCTATTAATAATAAAAAGCTAGAGAACATCTGAGTTTATTTTGATTTTATATTTCTCTTTATCTTTGGACAATTATATTAGATAAGCCTTTTTTGCGGATTATTCGTATATATTAGGTTGAAAATAGATGGTTTCACTAAGTAGCACTTATTTAGAAAATGATACAAATTTCTCTAAGGGGTGTTTTTTGAGTTTTTTGTTTAAATATTTCGTTATTATTATTTTTTTAACTTTGGCTGGTTGCAGTTCGAAACCGGAAGAGCCACAGTTTTTTGAGAACTTTTTACGCGCTAATCTACAATTTTTATTTAATAAGGCTGATGTTAGCTCTACTGATAAATCCGTCTATTTAACTAAAATTTTAGAAGGCAAGAAAGGTACCAAAGGAGAATCGATAGATTATTCTCTCCTAGATGCTTTGCCAGACGCCTCGGGTGGGACTCAATGGAAATGCCTGACGGAGGCGTTATATTTTGAAGCTCGAGGAGAGCCAGCTGCTGGGCAAATTGGAGTTTCGGAAGTGATTTTAAATAGGGTGGGATCTCATAAATTTCCAAATAATATTTGCAAGGTTGTCAGACAGACAACAGGACGAAGGCATGCATGCCAATTCAGCTATAATTGCGATGGGTTGTTAGAGGTTTTTCCAGATAAGTCCTCATATATACGGGTTGGTAAGATCGCTCGACTGAAGTTAGATGGAGCGGCTAGTAATCTGACCAACGGAGCAACATTCTATCATAGCTTAGGGGTTATGCCTAGATGGGCATCTTCGGTTATTAGAACTACGACGATTGGTTCACATGTTTTTTACAGTTCAGGAGCAATCAATCAAAGTATACCGACGCCTCGCTTGAATGGTCATTAGAAATTATATTTCTAGGAATAGTATATTTCGTAGTATTGATTTACGATAAGGGTTTAAGCAGTAAGTATATGCATTTTAGAAAAGCAATTAAATGACAGATGAAATAAAGGTAGCATTCCAACATCCAGAAGAGCGATCTTTGATGACTTCAGGTAAGAGCTGCTATGATAGGATATCTCTTAGAAACTATGTAAGAAAGGTTGAAATTGGGGCTTTCCACGCTGAACGTGGTCAAGTGCAAGGGATATCTTTCAATATTGTTCTTGAAGTTGATTTGCCAAAAAATCCAGATGATGATGTCGACCAGATAATTTCATATGACACGTTAATATCTGCAATTGATCTAGCCCTGTCGGTGGAACGAATAAATTTATTGGAAACCTTAGCCGAGCGTGTGTCTGAAAATATTTTATCTGATCCGCGGGCAATTAGGGTCTTTATAAGAATAGAAAAATTGGATCGAGGTCCAGGTTTATTAGGTGTCGAAATTGTTCGGCGCCAAGAATCAAAAAGCCTAAATTCAAAACCTCTGTCTAATTGTTTTATTGTTGTTTTTTTGGATGAAGAAGCTATAAAATCAGAAAGATTGAGTGAAGTTATTACATTGGTAACACGTCAAGACTATCCTGTGGTGATAAGTTTGTGCGATTATGGTTTTAGACCAAAAAATTTAAAGAAAGCGGCTCAAAGGCGTGTAAATTTGTTGTCTTTGGATCAAAATGCTTGGGCTCTTTCTGGATTTGATGAACGTTGTAAAGTTGTCGAAACAAGGACCGAATTAGAATGGGCTATTAATGAAAGTCAGCTGATTGTTTGGTCCCCATCTAGAATTGTCTTAAGCTCGGACATAAGTTTGGAATTAAGCAATTTTAACTCTTTTGAATTGACCGAGTGGTTCGCGGAAGAATTTGGAGCACAGGGGATTTTCTCAATTGGTGATAGCCTCACGGGTCCGGGTTTGCGTATGACTATTGATGAAGCTCTAAATAATAAGAAACTGATTTTTAAGAATTAAATAGGGTAGATTTATGAGCCTGTATTACCGACCTATTCCTAGAGTTGATCCATGGAAGAACAGTCAATCCTTTGCCATTGCTGCAGGTGGAATATGGTTTGACCAAGTTGAGGTGCTAGGGCGAGGGAGAGAACCCTATGTGGTGCCCGCTAGTGCCATACCCGAAGAAAGGATTCACGAGATTATAAGCTCTCGCGGTGGGCTTATGGGTATATCCATTGATAAACCAATTTTAATGGGAATTTTGAACGCTACCCCAGACAGTTTTTCAGATGGTGGTGTGTTTGAGACCACAGATGCTGCTCTTAAACAAATTAAAAACATGCGAGTACAGGGAGCTCAAATTATTGATGTTGGTGGAGAATCAACAAAACCAGGCGCGGTGGCTGTATCACAGGAATTAGAGTGTAAACGAATTAAGTCAATTTTTGAAGAAATAGAAGAAAAAAAACCAAACGTCTCATTCTCTATTGATACTAGAAAGTCAGGGGTAGCGAACATTGCATTAGGGTTAGGTGCGGGCATGGTTAATGACGTTTCCGCAATGGGTTATGATGGCGAGATGAGCTCAGTAATCGTGAAGTATAAGGCTCATATCTGTCTTATGCATTCCAACGGGGATCCAGAAACTATGCAAATAGCACCTTACTATGATAATGTGTTATTGGATGTTTATGATTCACTCTCATTAAGAATAGTGGAGGCTGAAAAAGCGGGAATTCCTAAATCTCGAATTGTTATAGACCCGGGAATAGGGTTTGGTAAAAATATTGATCATAATTTGGCACTTCTAAAGAGATTAAGTTTATTTCATAGCCTAGGTTGTAAAGTTTTGTTGGGAGCTTCTAGAAAAAAGTTTATAGGTCTAATAGGTCAAGAAAAAATACCTAGCAAGAGAGCTTTGGGCTCTGTCGCCGTGGGCTTAGAGGCACTTAGGCAGGGTGTACAAGTTTTAAGGGTTCATGATATTGCAGAGCATTATCAAGCGGTGGCCTTGTGGAGCGCGATGCTCTTTCCAAAAGCCTCTTAGGAAATCTGAAAATTATTTGTAAGTAAAGGTAGTATTAGTGGAACGAAAATATTTTGGAACGGACGGAGTTAGGGGACGTGCAAACGAGTATCCGATAACTGCTGAGATGACTCTCAGTTTAGGGGCCGCTGCAGGCAGGTTTTTTTGGAAAGATGGAAATGAGCACCGGGTTGTGATTGGAAAAGATACACGGCGCTCTGGTTACATGTTGGAAAATGCATTAACGGCAGGTCTGACTTCAACAGGCATGAATGTTTTTCTATTGGGTCCAATACCGACTCCAGCGATTGGATTGTTAACTCGGTCAATGCGGGCAGATCTTGGCATTATGATTTCAGCTTCTCATAATCCCCATGGAGATAATGGTATAAAGTTATTTGGACCTGATGGATTCAAGTTAAGTGATGAGTCTCAGTCAGAGATTGAGGCTCTTCTTAGTTCAGGAGTTGAGCCTTCTGCAGCAGAAAATATAGGTAAGGCAAAACGGATTGATGACGGAGTAGGCAGATATGTTGAGAGAGTTAAAAGCACTTTTCCGATTGGTTTGAGATTGGACGGCATCAAAATAGTAATTGATTGCGCTAATGGAGCTGCGTATCGAAGTGCTCCAGAGGTGCTATGGGAGTTAGGTGCAGATGTTATTCCCATAGGGGTGTCCCCAAATGGTTTTAATATAAATAATGGTTGCGGCTCAACTAATTTGAATGCCGCTATTGATACAGTAATTACTCACCAAGCTGACCTAGGAATTTGCCTAGATGGGGATGCTGACCGGGTAATTTTAATCGATGAAAAAGGTTTGGTTGCTGACGGGGATCAAATGCTAGCTTTATTGGCGAGTAGGTGGGCTAGAGCCGGAATGTTGAAAAGCAACACCTTGGTTACCACAATTATGTCGAATCTTGGACTGGAAAGATACCTAAGCGGATATGGAATAGATTTGATTCGAACCTCTGTGGGTGATCGATATGTGGTTGAAGCGATGAGGAGGGGAGATCATAACCTCGGTGGAGAACAATCTGGGCACATAGTAATGACGGATTTTGCAACGACTGGTGATGGAATTATGGCGGCATTACAGTTTCTAGCAATTATGAAACATGAAGAATGCCATGCAAGTGATTTCACCCGATTATTTACACCTTTGCCACAGAAACTAGTAAATATGGTTTATACTATAGGATCTGACCCTCTTGATTTTTCAGCGGTTAAAATTGCTATAAGTGAGGCTGAAGAACTTCTTAAGGGCAAAGGAAGATTGCTGGTTCGCAAATCAGGAACAGAGCCACTTCTTCGTATTATGGGTGAGTGCGAAGACCAAGTTTTATTGGATGAGGTTATACATTTAGTTTCTGATGCGGTAACTCAGGTTAAGTAAGTTTTTAGTATTTTCTTTAGAGACCTATGCTCTGTTAAACCTATACCTATTAAAATTACAGCCAGAGCAATAAGGAGTTTTGGTGGCAATGCTTCTTGGGTGAATATACTACTATAAATTACGGCCCAAACAGGTACTTGGTAGCTGGTTAGGCTCATAAATACCGGACCTGCAGTAGTCGTAACATGAACTCGTATAACTGCCCCAGTGGCTGTAGAAAAGATTGCGAGGAATAGCAAGGCACTACCAGATTCTAATGAAAAAGTTGTTGGTAAACCCTCTATAAACATAGCGATTGGAAAAAGGACAAGAGCTGCACTTATTAGGGTTGCTGTTGCAAAGGAAATTGGAGGCATCGGGGGAGCCATTCGCGTTAGGATTGAACCACCTGCATAGCATGCTGTTGCGAGCAGGCAGGTTAGTTGACCCAATATTTGGTTTTTGCTAAAGTTTTGGATGCTTGGATTGAAATCAAATAATAAGATAAGCCCCATAAATCCAATAATTAATCCACAAATTCTCTTCAGATCGATTATTTCATTTGATGAAAATAAAAACACTAGTGGAACGACCATAAGCGGCACTGCTCCCATTGACACACCAGCAAAAGCTGATGAGACATACTGTTGGCCCCAACTTAGTAAAGTTAAAGGTATGGCTACATTAAAAATGCCAATTGCGAATTCAAAAGCCCACGCTTTTCTATTAGGGATTTTATTTAAGCCTTGTCCTAAAAGCCAGCCGATTACTGATAGGGCTAATCCCCCGATCAAAACTCTAACAAAAGCAGTTGTCCAAGGTCCAAATGTTTGAAGAGATACTTTAATGCATATAAATGATGCACCCCAGACAATCCCTAGCAGGAAAATTAGAAACCAGTTTAAAAAGCCCGGATTTTCTGGAGAGCCCACAATATTTTTAATAATTCGTCACTCTATTGAGAATAGAGGGGTGCTTATACGCACCCCCTCTATCGCTAATTTTAGTTTTTTTCTTGATCGACTAATTTTCCGGCTGAAATCCAAGGCATCATACCACGCAAAACTTCGCCTGTTGCCTCAATTTGGTGAGCATCATTTCTCCTACGCGTACCCCGGAAAAACGGTTTGCCAACAGCATTCTCTTGCATGAAATCTCTGACGAATTTTCCGGTTTGGATATCATCAAGAATTTCCTTCATTCTAGCCTTGGTTTCTTTGTAGGGTAAAACCCTAGGGCCACTAACGTACTCACCATATTCTGCAGTGTTTGATATGGAATAGTTCATATTTGCTATGCCACCCTCATATATAAGGTCGACAATAAGTTTCACCTCATGCAGGCATTCGAAATAAGCCATTTCGGGTGCATATCCAGCTTCCACAAGGGTTTCAAAACCCATCCGGATTAATTCGACTATCCCTCCGCAAAGAACAGCCTGTTCACCAAATAAGTCGGTTTCGCATTCTTCTCTAAAGTTAGTTTCAATTATGCCCGAACGACCTCCTCCAATAGCTGAGCAGTAGCTTAAACCGATTTCGAGAGCATTACCTGAGGCATCCTCATCGACGGCAACAAGGCAAGGTACGCCGCCTCCCTTGACAAATTCTCCCCTTACTGTGTGCCCTGGACCCTTAGGAGCCATCATTATTACATCCACACCGGCTTTTGGCTCAATTAAGCCAAAGTGTACGTTCAAACCATGAGCAAATGCGATCGCGGCCCCACTTCGGATATTCTCATGCACGTATTTTTTATAGGTTTCTGCCTGCAATTCATCTGGCATTGTAAACATTATAAGGTCACACCAAGCAGCGGCTTCTGCTATCCCCATAACTTTTAAACCTTCGGCAGAAGCTTTCTTAGCTGAAGGTGATCCCTCACGAAGAGCGACAACCAGGTTTTTTGCCCCGCTATCTCTTAGGTTTAAGGCATGGGCATGGCCCTGAGAGCCATAACCTAGAATTGCAACTTTCTTATTTTTAATTAGATTAATGTCGCAATCTCGATCATAATAAACGCGCATTTATAGTTCCTTCCAGTTTCTGAATGATAATGATGTGTGAATATACTTTGATTTTAGTAAATTGTAAAAATGAATTTAAATTCATATATTATTATAAAAGTAATTCGTAAATATAATTATACAAGTTGAAGGCTTATTAAACCTTATAAGAAAAAAAACTACCGTATTTTACGGCTTTTACGTTATCGGGAAATGATGTTTTCAACGCGAAATATGGAGGATATCTCCTAAGGAAACCATACGTTTTAAACAGGATACTTAAGTTCATAGCCGAATGTTTGCATATAATTTTTTTTAATTAGTGGTTTGCCGATATAGATAGGGTCTTTAATTTGTATTCATTGGGTCCTATCTAGTATTTTAATCTAATTAAGTATATTTTCTGAATAAATTAAATTTAAAGTCTTTAAATAAGAGATCTGCCAAATTAAATCGGGTCATGGAGAACCTATAATGCCAACATCTTTTAGTAATGTTGATCCGGATGGATTGAAAGAGTTTTCAGTAGTTTTCACGGACCGCTCATTGAACCATATGTCATTGTTATTTTGAACTGTGATGACTGATATTTCGTCGATGTTGAAAGAGGTATATCAAGCTAATAGTGTTGCAATTGTTCCGGGCGGCGGAACGTTTGCGATGGAAGCCGTTGCGCGTCAATTTGCTTTAGATAAGACAGCATTGGTAATTAGAAATGGATGGTTTTCCTACCGTGGGAGTCAAGTTTTTGAGTCTGGTCACTTTACAAGAGAGTTAGTTGTATTGAAGGCTAAGCAGTTCGGTAATGAGCTGACATCTAGTTTTCAACCTGTTCCAATTGAAGAAGCGGTAAGCAAGATAAAGTCTGAAAATCCAGATTTTGTTTTTGCTTCTCACGTTGAAACATCTGCTGGAATTATTTTGTCAGACAGTTATATTGAACAACTTTCGGCTGCTGCCCATACAGTTGATGCATTGATGGTTTTGGATTGTATAGCCAGTGGATGTGTATGGGTGGATATCAAAAAACAGGTGTCGA
>Ga0114996_10010204_pt1 | contig 10218 bp, 15 predicted proteins | sample ArcticOcean_MG_C_4_FD_87039 | JGI IMG/M metagenome (GOLD analysis project Ga0114996, IMG submission 87039) | Marine microbial communities from western Arctic Ocean - ArcticOcean_MG_CB4_134 | ecosystem: Environmental > Aquatic > Marine > Oceanic | place: Arctic Ocean: Canada Basin | collected...
AGGGGTGCATCGTTCCACAATACAGCGTTGGTATGACCGTGAGGTATTCGATATAAATTCGATCCTTGATGAAACTGCCGCTAAGATGGCAGATACTGTTGCTCCTGAAGAAGAGGAAGATTTCTTAAAAGATCGTATACGCATAGATAAGCGGGCCGCAACATATAAAGCGGAATCTACTTACTATAAAAAGTTATATGAAAAATCCATAAAGGATTCTGTACAATCAGAAATTCTTGTGGATACTATAAAGCGTTACACAACTCCCCACCCTAAAACTAAAACCTTTAAAGTACGTAAACCTTCTGGAGTTAAAAAAGGTTCAGAGAAACAGGTTATGGTTGCCCCACTTACGGATACACACGTAGGGGATTACGTAACTCCTGAACAGATGGTAGGTTTGAACTCCTATGACATTGAGTTGTTTAACCGCCGTATATGGGGCTGGGCTAACCAAGTTCTAAACCTAGCAGAGTATAGGCGAAATATCTGTGAGATAGATGAACTTACCATACCCATGCTAGGGGACATGATCTCCGGAGATATACACGATGAATTAGCCCGCACCAATGTTGACAACTGTATGATGCAGATGATGTATGGGGCAAAAATAATTAGCCAAGCTTTAATGTTTCTGGCACCCCACTTTAAAGAAGTCAAAGTTCCTTGTGTTGTTGGTAACCACGGTAGGATGACTAGGAAGATTCCGTCCAAAGATAGGTACATGGATTGGGATTACATGTTGTACCAATGGCTTGCAGTATTCTGTTCTAAACAGGACAACATAAAGTTTGAAATACCTAAGTCGTTTGCCCATGTTATCTCTGTTGCAGGAAGAGATATACTAATGATGCACGGTGACTCCGTTGGTGGAGGTGGGGCGTCGGCGACTATTCAGAAGGCTGTGACTTCACTGAGAGCAGTCTTGCAGTACAAGACGCAAATAATAACTGACGATGGTTTCAGTGTCTCCGATAAGTTCGATGACGTTTTACTGGGTCACTTTCATCGTGTGGATGAAATAGATATCGGAACAGGCAGTTTGCATATTTGCGGTACAACAAAAGGTGGGGACGAGTACGTGTTTAGTCGCTTACACCTTATAACTAAACCTAAGCATTTAGTTTTATACTACCACCCTACCTACGGTCAAGTTGGTAAAGAGGTAATTTACTTAGATAGATTCGATTCTGTTGAATCTGGGTTTGGTTTGGAACTACCTGAAGTGTGGCAGACATAGTATAATAAACTATGGATGAATTACAAGACCTTCTATACGGACTCGTGCAGAACTTAGTTATGGAGATTACTCAGGAACTAGCTGAGACTTCAAACATACCTGTTTCTGAGGGTGGTGTTATGCCTGTAAAGACTGGGAGACTTCGTTCGTCCTTAATGGTGACTCAGGTTGGTGACGACACTGTAGACCTTACTTACAATACACCGTACGCTACTCTAATACATGATGGTGGTACAGTAGGTGGGGCGAAGTATAAGGCGCAGAGGTATTTAGCTATACCTCTAGAAGAAATATTATCAGATTTACCACGAAGAATTGAGAAGTCATTTGATGAGGTAGGCTCAAAACTGGGCGGGGGTTTAACTGTAAAAATTGAACCCACCACAGTATTATAAGGAGATAGATTATGGATGTAGAAAAGGTTAGTGAGGAGCAAGAGTGGGTTTTAGCTCGCCATTCTAGAATGGTGGGTAAAGTTTTAGATCAAATTGAGTCCTCAGTACCCGAGGGTAACCAATGTGAGAAGATGAAAAAACTAGTACAGGTTCCTCTTTATGACTTTCGTAACGAGATACTTCGATATCTTGAAGGTAATGTAGATATAAATTCTTATAAAGACGCATAAATTTTTACCACTTTCAAAAAATCTTAGTATAATAATATAGAACGTTTGTTCTGATACACCTAGTTAACTAGGTTATATTTGTTTATAGGGGTCGGCGGTGGCTTAGACCAACCTTTATGAAGTTTGGATACGGACTGGAATAAAATGGAGGTTACACCATGGCGGATGAACTGTATACTCGTCTTGAAAAGTACATGGAAGGAACGTCACTAGGTTTGACGGCCCTTGCTGAGGTACTTACAAAGATGGACTCTCGCCTTTTAAAGGCTGAAGAGGACGATGAAGCAACAGTGTTTGCAAAAGAGCAGGATCATGCTCGGACGAGTTTAATTAAAGATGTGGCTTCTCAAGTCGTATCTATGCTAAAGTCAACAGACGACCTTGATGGTATTGGCGAAAGAAAAGTTAAGAACAGTGGCGCACTAAACCAAGATGGTAATGACTCATCTACTGCTGTTTCTCCGGAAACTAGTGCCCCCAACCAGCAAGCAACGCTTCAGGCTGAGGACGAACCCGAGGAAGAAGAAGAGCCAGAAGAAAAGACAAGTAAGTATCCGATGAAGGAACAGGAAGATGATGATGAGGAAGCTGTTGAAGAAGCAGCTGATGAAGACGAGGATGACGAAGCGATGGAAGAGGCAGTTTACAAGCAGATGAAGAAAGAAATTTCTAACCTGAAGAAGCAGATTGCCTCCAATAATGTAGACCTTACTAAGTCTGTCAAAGACGAAACCGAATCTACTCTCCGCAAGGCGGGTTGGAAAGAGGAACGCAGTTTGGTTGCACCTACGTTGAGCTTGGGTAGTGATGAGGTAGAGATTGTTAAAGCTAACCCAACTGGTGGGCAGCTTGTCGATGAACTAGCTAACATGTCTTACTCAGAACTTAGAAAACTTCAATACTCTGTTGAACAGGGTGATGTAACAATTTAGTCTGAGACAATAGGAGGACAATTAAAAATGTCAGTTTCACTTGCAGAATATATTGCTCAGGCGAACCGTGGGGCAACCCAATCGGTTCTAGGCTCTGAGTACTTGTCGAAGGCGTTTAGCGGGACACCGTTTACCGTCGATACCGACACAAACATATTTACGACCACTTTCGGTCGTAAGGTATGGCATGCACTGAATAACCAAACTAGGTTCTTCAACGCACTTCCCAGAAATGTCTGGGGTAACGTAGCTGGTTGGAGGGTACGTTCAGACCGTGGGTCGGAACGCTCTAACCCAATTACAGAGACGGGTTCACTCCCATCTGTGGACATCTCAGCGATTCAGACAGTATCTTCACTGCCTAGTATTGTTGGTACGACGTTCGCAGCCTCCGTCAAGGCGATGTTTACATCGCAGCTTGAGGGTGGTGTTGGTGATGTTCTTGCTCTTGAGAACGAGAACGCACAGCTAGACCACATCAAGGAAATGAACCTTGAGCTTCTAGCTTCTTCAGTAGCGGGCATTACGACCGCAACATCGGATTCCTCAGTTGTCTTGACTAACGCAAACAACTTTAGGGTTGGTGACGCACTTGGTTTCTCAGATGCTGGTAACCTTGAGAACACTACGGGTGCTCAAATTACCGCTAAGGCGGCAGACCGGACGCTGACATTTGTAGCAGCTACCGGTGTGCTAGGTTCACCTCCAGCACAAGCTGACGCTGTTTTCACATACAGTCGAGCGGGCTTGACTTCAATTGATGACATTGTTTCAATTGATGGAACTAACGTCCTTGATGGTACAAACGCTACTTATGCTAACGCTTACGACCTCACTGCTACCTTGGCAACTGCTGGTCGAACCGTTGCAGATAACCCGTGGAAAACTGCGGCATCCGTACAAGCGAACGATGGTACCGGACGAGACCTTTCCCTGAACCTTCTCGATACAGCTATCCAGAAGATTCGTACCAATGGTGGTGAGCCAAAACTTATCGTCATGGGTCATGACCAGTACTTCAAGCTTGAGCGTTTGTTGAACTCTCAGCAGAGGTATCTTGGACAGGAAGAGTACACGGTTGGTATTGGTTCGGAGAAGACTTTCCCCGGCACCCGCACTGGTCTGATTCTTGCTACTTACATGGGCATTCCAATTCTTCCAGATGCGGATACCACGAAGTCAGCTAAGATTGGTTCTACTGGCGGTACTCATGGTTCTAACGTTTACGTACTAGATACGGATTATCTTGAAGTTGCGGTAGCACAGCCTACCCAGTACATCGAGAACCGTGACTACTTTGCGGCTTCGTCGCTAGTAGTTCGTGGTTTGCTCTATACGATGGCTGAACTCAGGGCACACCGTTTTGACGTACAAGCAAAGATTGTTGATCTGAACGAGTAAACTAGAGACCTACTTTAGTAGCGTGGGGGAGCTTCGGCTCCCTCACACTACGCTTTTTTAGACTAAATCTTTTAGATTTCGGAGGAATATATAATGGTACTTACAGTAGGAACCCCAGAAGGGGCACCGACAGAGACTGGAGTTCCCGGCAACCTGAAGTACAGAATCGTCAAAATTACATTTGATAGTTCCTATGCCGCAGGTGGCGAAGCTTTAACGGCTACCACCTTAGGTTTTGAAACCGTAGCTCTTGTGATTGCTCAGGCAGAAGATTCTGGATACGTTGCTCAGTATGACTATACCAATTCAAAACTCGCACTCTACGAAGCGGGAGCAGATGACGCAGCGTTAGATGAAGTTGCTGCTACTACAGATGTATCTGCGGTGATTGTGAGATGTTTAGTTCTGGGCCGATAGGTGATGCCTACCGAGTCTATTGATACAAAACTAGCAACTTACATGGAACGGTTAGATAGGTATATCGAGACTCAAGCAGCTCTGAATGTGAACTTGGCGGGCAGTTTGAATAAACTGCATACAAACGTTGATCATTTACAGGATTGGCGCAACCGTGTATCTGGAGCTAGAACTGGATTGGTGGCAGTGGGGATACTTATAACACATACTGTAGTTATACTTGGTAGTTTAGTAGCTCTGGTAGGTTGGACAAACACTCGATAGGAGAATTTGGAATATGGTTAATACTTCGATAACGCATGATGAGTGGCCCTCATGGGAGGTAGACCCTAGTACTAGAACGTCTACTCATCCGTTCACTAAGTACTACCCCTTTAAGGTGACTTTAGATACCGCTAACACGGCGGAAGATTTGTTTGCGGTTGCCAGAGGGGATGCCGCTGTAAACTTGGTAACCAACCCTCGGGTTGAAGCTGCTGATATTACTGAGTTCACTGCAACGGGGTCTGCTATTTCCAGAAGTACTTCCCAACAGGATACCGGAGCAGCGTCACTATTAGTTAATCCAGATAACTCCGCTGCTGGTGAAGGTGTTTATACCCAAGTTTCAACTGGAGGCGGTAATGGTCAACAGCCTGTAGTTCTAACGGGTCAAGCAACTGTCCGTGGAGCTAGTGCTTCAGGGGCTGTTCAAATTATTATTACGGATTCTAGTGACGCTACAGTAGCTACAGGTAATACTATTTCCTTATCCACAGCATTCCAGCAATTGCAGGTGAAATATGAGATACCACCTCTAACAGCATCTAACAACCTACGTATAAAGATTGTTACAACTACTGACATTAACATTGATTTCTATGTAGATAAGTTCCACAACGAAATCCGTAACGGTAGCGGGTACTCTACCTACACCGACGGATCGCAAGGGCGTAACTTCTCATGGTTCGGAACTGCTGATGCCTCCATGTCTAAAAAGCGGGTGGATTCTGTTGTGATACGAGGAATTCGTTTACACACATCACATGACATATGGTTGGCTTTTGATTGTACCGCATCATCTTCCACAGGTATTTGGGTAGGTGATCCAGCAGCGGCTACTCCTAGTTCAGGTTTCTTTGAAACTACGTTTCCGGTAGACTTCAGGAAGAATGTAAGTTTCGTAAACGGAACCGGGTCTGAGACACCAGTGGTTTACGGAGTAGTGTGGGGGATACACCAAGCCTAATGACTACCAACGTTGCATACAAACAATGGTTAGCTGAGAGTGATGAATCTATCGTCTTTCTTGATAAGGCTGATGGTGGTAAAGTCACAATGGATGATGTACAGGGAGGTTTAAAGGAGTACAAACGTTTATTCAAGGCTGGGTTAGCATCCCCGGCTGAGCTACTTACTTTACATAGAGCCTATCCAGACATTTCAAAGTATGCCAACGTAGTCGAGATACTTGACTTAAACGGAGAGGCTGAACCTACCGTTATAGGAGGCCCAGCTTCAGTGGAGTTGGTGGACAGAGAGGGGCACTTGATTACCTCTAACGCTTTGGAGGACGCTTTCGAGCGGTACATGGATAACTTTAGAACCCGCAATGTAATGGTTATGCACTCTGACGTTCAGGTTGGACATGCGTTACCTGTATATGTTTCAAAGGGCGGGCAGATATTTAAGAGCGGGGTAGAAGGCGATAACTTATTTTTCATATCAGAACTTAGAGATGATACAAAAATATCTAGGAAAGTTAAAGAGCAAATCACTTCCGGTAAGATGAGGTCATACTCTATTGCTGGTAGTGCAACTAAGACAAGAAATATTAGCAAAGGTGCAGATTCTTACATGCAGGTGGATGGCTTAGAGCTTGCAGAGATAACTATTTGTGAGAAAGGTGTGAACCAAGGGGCGCACTTCGAGATAATGAAAGCTGAACAAACAATTCCAACTGAAGCTGATGATAATTTATTCGTAATCAGTAAGGGTGATATACCCTCGTTCACTGAAGTGTTCTCCACATGGTTCGGTAAAGCGTCAAAGGAGGGCTATGTGCCTGAACTAAAAGGAAAACAAATGGCTGTGCTTGAAAATGGGACAGCTAGACAGATTCAACACAGAGCTTTACTGGACGAAATGGGATTCCCTATGTATGTTTATCCGGAGAATCTACGGCACCCTGTCGATTACGATGAACCCGGCAGACCTGTACCATCCAAGATAGTAAACCAAGCCGGTCAGGATTTGGGCGATGCTAACATAGAGGATATGGTTAAGTCCGCAACGGATACATTCATTAATATTTTACGTAAAACGTCTGACGGAGACCAGACTAGAACGAGAACTACAACTCGTTATCGTGGTGAGTTACCTAGAGCGGCGGTAGGTAGCAACCAGAGAACTCAACAGGCATCAGGGGGACAACTTGGCAAGGTAGTTTCAAAAGCTGGGACTTCCGTGAAATATGAGTATCCATCAAGGGGTACAAACTATCAGGGTACTGTAGAGACAACCACCTATACAGACGCACCTAAAGGGAGTTCGACCAGTCAAAGAACAACTGCGGTACCAACGGAAAAAGTTAGTGAGAAATCTAAGGGACGCAGCACTGAGACTGAAAAAGGTTTGATAGGAGACGTTGTGGGTGGTGCTGCTAAGGTTGTGGGTGCGGGTGTGAAAGGTGTGGGAGGTGCTCTAGTTGGTGGAGCGGCTGGACTAACTGGCAGTAAACAGACTGTGGATTGGGCGGGCGAGAAGTCCATGGAGTTCTTTGACTTCGTGGACAAGATGAATGAGACCACCCCAGTCCATAAACCTAATATCAATCCCGTTGATATGAATGAATACACTGGTGATGAAGAGAAAGATAAGGCAGCTGAGAAGGGATTTCTAACCGAGACATCCCCTAGAAAAACTGATCCAAAGCCACATCCCTATAGTAAAGGGGTGGAAGGTCGTTCAGATAAAAGACCCAGCCATTTTAACGTAGGGGGGGGCTCTCTTATACAAACTTCTGTTGATGAGGACGAAGAAGAATCCCTGAAAAAATCCACGGATATATTCAAACGTGTACTGGAAGCAGAGAAACCTGACGAAACATGGACAGGGACTGACAAAGAAGTACCAATGGAGAAAATTATTGGTGCTCTACTAGCTCCTGTAGCTGGAGTTATAGGTGCTGGTTTAGGTGCTGCTGCGGGAGCTGTGGGTAGTGCGGCGGGTGGAGCCGCTAAGAAAATTATCGGCGGGTAATGCAAATGCATAACACCACTGACGCTACGTTCATACACGATGTAATGAACGCAGACAGACCAGTTGTTGTAGATTTCTGGGCAGAATGGTGTGGGCCTTGTAAGGTGCTGTCTCCCACACTAGGCATTCTGGAGAAAGAGCTGGGGCACCATGTCAGGTTTTATAAATTAGATATCGACGCTAACCCGGAAACCCCGAAAGCATACAACGTAAAAAGTATCCCAACCTTGATCGTATTTAGAGACAAGGAGATTGTATTCCGAATGGTGGGAGTTGTATCGAAAGAACTTATTCTAAGTACTATGTCTGATTATGGAGTATACCCCCCCGCTACAGAGATACCAATCTAGATAAATATAGTATAATACAGTATAGATTACCATGGGAGAGATGATATGATTGGAAAACTTAGACCCCAGATATTTCTAGCTATCCTTACGCTAGGAATTTTAGCAGGACTTGGAGCCATGAACGGCTATCCGGAAATTGCTACTGGGACAATTGGAGGCATTATCGCTTTAGGGATGAAGGTGCTGGAAAGTGAATAATGGATTCGGTGATTGCGAATGCGTTACCGATGATACAGTATCCTGCCATATGTCTCTAGGTGAATGTGAATGTGAATGTGAATGCGTTGATTGTGAGGACTTTGATTAGGAGGTTATAATGAGCGGGGAATGTAAGTGTGGTGGAAATTGTGGGTGTAAGTAATATCAATCCTTTGTAAGGAGGAATTTCGTGCAAGGAATAATTGCTAGAGTTACAGTTATCCTACCCTTAGCGTTAGGGCTAATCGTAGCTATAGCTATGGATTTGGTGGACGATCTCATAGGGATTGCCACCGCTGTTAAAGACGGTAAAATTACACGGGAGGAACAAGTAGCAATTGATACACGAAGGTCGAATCGACGATGGGCAGCACTCCGAGCATTAGCTGGGAAAGCCCCATACTTCACAGTTGAATAAACAAGGATGGTGATTCGCTATCTCAAAAGCCTCGGTCTCACGACCGGGGCTTTTTGTTTTCATCTTCCTTATCATAAGCTCTAACAACGTCTTTCATATGTCTCTGGAAGGCGTAAGCAGGTTTTTCCATGGGGTGTTTCCAAGCGTTGGGGGTTTTCAGCAGGTTTACTAAATACTTTAGAAACCATTTAGACTTACCGGATATTACCTGAACACCTAAGAGTCGAACTCCCTGAGTTAGTTCTTGGTCAATAGCGTGGTAAGTTTCATGTGAGTACATACCGAACTCATACACTAAAGCTTCCCGCTCCCCGTGACTCTTAAAGAACCGTTCTTTTACTTTTGGATAGCTAGGGGTGTAATAAATAGTTCCCCACAGTGTTATACCTTGAGGCTTGGAAGGAAACAACCCAGCGATCTTGCCAATTAATGAACGTTCTTTTACCGGTGGGAGGTACTTTAAATGTTTACCTTGAGAGTACAGTTTGGCTGGGTAACCAGTGAACTCTCTATGCAAGCCTTCCCGTAAAGCAAATTGCCACGAAGGTGGGAAGTGTTGTTCGTACCGTGGGTTCTCACTAACCTGTTTAGACATTTTAAACTCCTTGCAAGGAAGGGTTGTAAGGAAAGACTACGCCCTAGCCCCCGCCGTGTACGTCTACTGCGGACTTAGCTCCCGGCTTCTTTACTCTGTAGTTATCGGTCTGAGCGTGGCAGTTTGGGCAGAGTAGGCGAACGTTCCGTAAGCTGTTATTATTATGGTCACCATCTTTATGGTCTAATTCAAATCCAATGGTGTCTTGCAACCAGAACTTCAATCCACATATGTCACACTTAGGTTCTATCTTCCCTTCGTTAAGTAGGCGAATCTTCAGCTTGTCTGATTGCATCGGAACCTTGTTTGATGTATAGTCTGAAAGAGGACGTTTCTTTTCGAGGGTTGACTGGACATCATATTTTGTTATCATAAATGGAGGTACACCGGATTTACGGATTTGTTTCCCGAGTTTCGATTTGCTTACGTTAAACATGTGTGCTATACTACCTTTCAGGAGTTAAAATGTTAGTTACCGATATTGTAAAGTTCTTTATAGTTCTCATTGTTATTGCATCGTTAGGTTCCGCAGTAGAGAAAGACTTATGTACTCACTACGGTGACACCGCCGTCATGCAGTCCGATTGGGGAGATTGCCCAGAAGAAGATTAGTTATATAGTATTATACTAAATGGGGAACCATATGAATGAAAATAGAGACAACCACCAAGCCCTTGCTAAATACTTAGACCAATTCAGACGAGTTCTTCTCAGGCTTGAGATGGCTTATAACAATGAAGATCAACAGGCTTACGGTAGAGTTCGGCAAACCTTGACAGATATGCTTGATGATCTACCTAAT
>Ga0114996_10010208_pt1 | contig 10217 bp, 10 predicted proteins | sample ArcticOcean_MG_C_4_FD_87039 | JGI IMG/M metagenome (GOLD analysis project Ga0114996, IMG submission 87039) | Marine microbial communities from western Arctic Ocean - ArcticOcean_MG_CB4_134 | ecosystem: Environmental > Aquatic > Marine > Oceanic | place: Arctic Ocean: Canada Basin | collected...
AGTATTGTAGACGTAAGTATTGTTTATGGACAATATGATTTGATTGCAAAAGTTTTTCTGAATGATATGATTGATTTGCCAACATTTATCATGGAAACAATTCGACCAATTAAAGGAATTACAGAAACATCTACTTTGCTTGCGGCTTACGACCCTTCAAGTGCTTAATTACTACATTCTTCATTAAATAAGAATTTGGAATCATCATTGTGTTTTTGCTATCCATTGCAAGATACGTATCAAGCAAATCTATTTTTGTAACTTTTCCATTAAAGTCTTTGAATTTTATGAAGTCACCTTTCTTAATTTTTTTAGTTCCAATTAAGTAAAGTCCTGCGAAAATATTTGGCATGAAATCTCGCAGAGCTAAAGTGAATGAAATTAATAGAATTCCCCCGAAGATTATCAAAATAAAATTCATAATTGAAATTGCAACTCCAATTTGAATTAATGCTGCAACTACTGCGATACCGATAATTGAATATTTTACGAAATTCTCTGCAAGCTTTTGAGGTTTGGTTTTAATTCCTAGAGCTTTTCTTAAATTTCCGTTTAAGTTTGCCTTTCTGACTCCTTTGCTAGTCAATTTTCCAAGAATTCTTCCTAACAAAATTCCAGTTACGATTATTAAAAGTGCCGAACCGAAAGTTGCCAGAATATAGATTGAAACGTTGTATACCAACGTAAGTATTTCCTTCATTGCTCATTAAGTCCAATTTTTGGTAATTTAAAGGTTTTGTTTCTGTTAAATAGCTAAGCTATTAAATCCCGGTTTTCAGAATTAAATATGCCGATGAATGTTGGGTTTGAGTATGTTAATGCTGAGCAAGAATACAACGAAGCTAAAACAACTGCTGAAAAAGTTAAGGCTTTGAAAAAGATGTTGTCAATGATTCCTAAGCACAAGGGAACAGAAAAACAACAAGCTCAGATTAAAAAACAAATTAAGAAACTTCAAGAGCAGGCAGAGTTTGAGAAGAAACAGGGAAAAGGCGCAAAATCTTTTACGATTAAGAAAGAAGGTGCTGGGCAAGTTGCAATTTTTGGAAAGACTAATACTGGAAAGTCGACTCTTTTGAAAATGCTCTCCGGAAAAAAGGTTAAGATTGCAGATTATGAATATACAACTTCTGAACCAGTTCATAAAATGATTACGTTTGAAAATGTTAAAATTCAAGGAATTGAAATTCCCGGAATATATGATGGATTCTATGACAGCAAAAATGGCCGTCAGTTTTTGAGCGTTGTTAGAAATGCAGATGTTGTAATTGTTCTTGCAGATAGTAAAGCAGATTTTGATATGATTGCTTCTGAGCTTGAAAAGGCAAGTATTATTTTGACAAAGACTCGAGAAAGACCTGAAGGGTTCGAAGTTAGAATTCCCTATATTAAATTATCTAAAAATAAATTTTCAACAGATTTAATTCCAAAACTATGGAAAAAGATGAACAAGATTCGAGTTCAAACAAAGACTGACGGAAAGATTGCTCCAAATCCAATTGTTCTTCCAAAAAGTTCAACCGTTGAAGATGTTGCGAGAATGATTCACCAAGATTTTGTTCGTAAATTTCGGTATGCTAAAATTGAAGGTTCTAGTGCGAAATTCAAAGGCCAGCAAGTTGGTCTTGAACACAAATGTAAAGATGGAGATATTGTTGAGGTTTTTGTAAAATGAAAGCTAAAGGTTCGAATGCTGAACGAGAACTTGTTGCCAAATTTTGGGTAGAAGGATTTGCTTCCATTCGTGTGGCGGGTTCAGGATCTTCCCGTTTTCCATGTCCTGATGTTTTAGCAAGCAATGGTCAACGAACTATTGCTGTTGAAGCAAAGTCCACCAAGAAAGATGTTCAATATTTCAGAGAAAAACAAATTACTGAGTTGATTGAATTCTCAAGAAAGTTTGGAGCTGAACCAATTCTTGCAGTTAAGTTTTCAACTAAATGGTCTTTCTTTGAATTATTCAAATTGAGACAAACTCCAAATGGAGATTATGCTGTTTCTAAAAAAGATGTTGAAGAATTAGGGATAACTTTTGATGAATTAATTTCTGGATAAAAAATCTGCGATCTCATTTGCAGTTTGCTCTTCACCTACGAAAAGTATAGTCAGGATTAGTATTAATGCAAAAAGTGTTGGAGCTGCAATTAAGTAAGTCCAAGAAATATAAGCTGTTCCCTGTACTGACTGATAAAAAATATAAGTCATATAAGAGAATGCTGATAAAACTGAAACACCCAACAACATTATAATTAGATAAACAATTTTTGCGTTCTTCAGAACTGATTCCTTTAGATTCATATTTTTCTCCCTAGATCCTTAAAGAAAGCAGAGGCAATAGATAAGATTATTGGTCCAATTATTACTCCAATTAATCCCAACATACTCAAGCCTCCAAATACTCCAAGGAATATTATTAGCGGATGGATGTTTGCCTTTCTTCCCAATAATAAAGGTCGTGCAGCATAATCAAGAATACTCCCAAGTATGAATCCATAAGCCAGTATTCCAATTCCTGCAGTTGTGTTCCCACTGAAAATTAGATATACTCCGACAGGTCCATATAAGAAATATGGTCCAACAATTGGAAACAATGAAAGTAGTCCTGCTACGGCTCCTGCGAGGAAAGGATACTCCACTCCGAAAATTAAAAATCCAACTCCAGCAATTATTGCTTGAAGTATTCCGATTAGTAAAGTTACATGAACAAATGCATCAACATTTTGTCTGATATGATTAATGATTTGCATTTTCTTTCGTCGAGGAATTGGAAGTGTTGTTTCGATCCAGTTTGTGAATCTTTCGCCATCACGTAGAAAGTAGAACAATGAAATAAAGAATATGAAACTTGCGATGAATAAACTTGGAATCTTTGAAACTAAATTTGATAATCCAGTTATTATGTTTGTTGCAATAAAACTAATTATTTCTTGCATATTTGGACCTAAGGAACTTGATATATCGGCAACTCCTAAATAAATTTTCCAAACTTCATTTCTCATAAAAGTCACACCGTAATTCAAAATAACGAGTAGCAATGCTGCGAAGAATGCACAGATAATCATACCTGAAAGCATTCCCCCAAATTTTTCCTTAAATTTTAAGTAAGCAGGATATGAAAAGTATGCAAGAATTGCTGCGAAAAGTAGTGGAGTAACGAAATTCCATGCTATAAAAACAGCCAAGACTCCTACAAAAAGAGTTAGGCCTAATTCAGCAAGCCTGTTATCACCAATACTCATGTTTTTATAGCGCTCTTAGAATTTATATAAGTTCTGTTAGTTCTGATAAATCCTTTACAATAATGTCAGGATATTCCTTTAGAAGGTCTTTGTAAGTTCTTGTTCCAACAATAGCAATGGCCATTACGTTATAGTTTTTTGCCATCTGAATATCAGTTTCAGTATCACCAACTACTGCTTTGATTTTTGAGCCCAATGCTTTCTCTAATTTTTTTAGAGGTTCAGTACTTGGCTTACGATGTTTTACATTATCCATACCAACAATGGCTTTGAAAAATCTTGGATTAATGTTTAATTTCTGAAGTGTTTCTACGATTGTTTTATGTTCAGCGTTCGAAGCGATTGCCAAAGTGTATTTTTTGTTTAGTGTTTCCAAAGTTTTTACAATATTTGGTTTTGCTGTAGCCTTAGTTATGTCTAGCAATCTACTTTGATCTTCTGCAATTTTTTGAATTTTTCTTTTTCCAAGTGAAGGATAAATTTTGTGAATAATTGTTTCTCGAAATTTTCCAAGGTGTCGTTTTATCGTTCTTGCCGGAACGCGGTATAGATTGTTTTTTGTAAAAGAGTCATTATATGCATCAACAATTTCTTTTTCTGAATCAACGAGAGTTCCATCAAAATCAAATACAATAATTTCCTTTTTCTTAATTGTCACCATATTTATTCTTTAAATTTATATCTCAATTTAGCAATTATACCTTTTAGACCATTTAACTTTTTGCCCGCTGGACTAGACGATGAAATAAGATTTACAATGCCGTTGCTACTTTCTACCTGCGCAATTAATTCCTTTATTTCCTCAGAGCCATCAAGACGAGAATCTGAGATTAAAATTGATTCTATTGCTCCAGCTTCAGCAGCAGCTTTTGTTTTTGAGATGCCGTAAATTATTAACTCAGAATTTTTTGCAATCAGATGAAGTGCCTCATTAACTAAATCTTCTTCACGACTTAGTTGACTATTTTTGATAATTTTGTCAAGAGCGTTCCCACTAATTAATTCTCTAATTCCATCTTCACCTCCTGATGAAACATCTTCTAATTTTATTTTTTTAGCAGCTTCTGGAAAATCGTCCTCAAGTTGTTTTTTTACAATTTCTTTCCAAAATAGCGGACTACCTAGAATTATTACTTCAACTTGTTTATCATTGAATTTATCATTGATTTCTCTGGCAACTCTTTGAATATCTTTATATCCTTGGTTTTTTTGTTCCTCATATCTCTTTTTTGACAATCTCAATGAGATGCCACCTAGTTTTGTATATCCTGCTGCAGTGATATGCGCAAAGTTAGCTTGTTCATCATCTAGAACACAGACAAGTGCTTTTGGAGCCTTTGATGCTTCTTCAGCATCCTTTACCATTTGAATTTGATATTGTTTCCAATTTTGTTTTTCTACTTCAAGTTCAGTTCCCATACTAACTTCAATTGAATGTGCGGAGTGCATTGCAATCCCTTCAATTTCGCTTTCGACAGTACCATGAATTCTTAGAAAACGGTCAAAATCTAATTTGGTTACTTTTATTGTAATTCTAACGCTTTTTTTTACAGATTTTTGACGACTAGTAGCATCACTCAATTTTATCTTTCGATAAGTTAAACCTCGGAGGGTATCTCCCGGCTCAATGATTTGCTTGAGAAATAATAAGTCATCAAGACTATCTATTCTAAGCTTTAGGCGACTGTTTTTTAGGTCTAAGCGTTGGACTATCATACGTTTTTGAACAAAAACTATATATTAAAAGCTTGTTAGTGGTAATCATGCTTATAGGCCGAAAAGGGAAGTCAGACGTAAGCCCTACGGGTGCCGTAGTTTTGCTAGTTTTGCTTGCTGGGTTTATGCTTTTTATTCTATCTCTGCCTCAAGATTACCGAGATGAGACGCTAGATCGAATTGAGTCAGCTACGCCTGAAGTTTTATTCCAATTAACTCCAGGAGAAGTAAGGACTGAGACGGGTGTAAGTAGCACAACACGTTATGATTTTGTAAATTTTAAACTTGATTCTGAAATGAGTTCAATTGATTCAGTTTTGTCAAGCAGTTTAAACTTAGAGTCTTCAGGATTTAATGAAGATAGTGGAACTTATTCATTTATTCCAGCGTGGAATGCAAATACGCTTGGAATTAGTTTAAATGCCTTTGTTCAAAGTTATTCAGGAAATGGAAAAATTATCATTTTACTCAATGGTGCACAAATTTATTCCGGTACACCTGTAGTTGGAAGTACGCTAAAAGTAAATTTACCATCTTCAGGAATGTTTCAAGGAACTAATACTTTGGAAGTTATGTTAGACAAACAAGGAGTAAATATTTTTAGTTCTGTCAAGATAGGATTGACTGGTGTTTTGTTGAGAACTGATTCAGTAGGCAAGGATTTATCAAGCATTTTTAATTTTGAAGTTGAAAGAGGAGAATTAGTTTCAGGTACTTATACTTCAATTGTCAAAAAATCTGGCGCAGCAGTACCACTAAATATTGAATTGAATGGTGCATCGATTTATTCAGGAGTTCCAGTCACGACTATTTTGACAATTCCAATTTCAAAAGAATTACTTGTTCAAGGCACAAATAATTTAGCGTTTAGCATTGGAGAAGGTGTAGCTTATGAAATCCTTTATTCAGATTTGATTGTTAAATCTAGGTCGGTTGAAGAAGCCATTAACGAATATTTCTTTAGAATTGAGAGAACTCCAGCTAAACGAATAATTAATGGTAGAGTTGATTGTCTTCTTGAGCTTATTAAAGGCAGTGGAACTGCTGATGAAGTTATTGTTGATTTGAACGGAAGAGTAAGTACGCATTCTGTCCGAGCTGGAGAGGTTTCATTTGATGTTTGTAATAGTCTAGTTTATGGAGGGAATACAATTTCTTTTGCTTCCGACGATGAATTAAATCTAAGTTCGGCAAGCCTGATTTTGAGCTGAGATGGTTTGGAACAAGATAAAGGACGGATGGGATAAGACACAACCGTTAAGGTCCGCGGCCACCGCAGGATTAACTGGTAAACTTTTAACATTTCTATTAATATTTGTTTTTGCTAATATTGGTTATCTTACTGGATTCCCTCTTATTATCTATGCATGGTTTGCAGGTTTTATTGGCTGGATTGCAAATAGTATACTTGGTTTCATTGGTGCACCACTAATTCCAAAATTTATATTTACATATTCAAAAATTATTACAAAATTCGGATATGGTTTCTTTTTCAACGGTTGGTATGTTTGGTGGTTTATCCGTAGACGTAAAGCAATTAACGCTGGAGCAGGGAACGTAGGGTTTTGGAAGGGTGGCTTTGGTATGATTATAAAGTTTGCCTGGCTTTGGGTAGTATTTAGTTTTGTATTTACAGTATTTTATACGGGATACAATTTTGACTCTGATTTTGAATTTCCAGTAACTGGTTGCGGAATACAGAGAACTGCGCAAGCTCAGCTTGGACTTTCTCCAGTTTCTTGTGAGATTGAAGGTTTCGATCTGGCAGCTCAACGACAATCTGAAAAATCAGAGTTTGCTGCATCCACAGGAACAGGAGTAATGGGAAGGTTATTTGCACCGTTTATGGAAGAGACGGGATTTGGAAAAGTGTTCAAATCGCAGGACGTTCAGGATGAAACTATCTTAAACGAAGCTGCAGGATCAACTTTGACTGATTTTCGCGCGCCAAAACGAAGCTATACTGCTAACAATCGGCTCGCAGAAGATATCAAGATTTTAGCAAATATTGAAGCCAAGAATTTATTTTTGAATGCTCCGCCTAATTCAAAAATCAAAGTTAAGATTGAACCAAGTATTTCAGTTACACAATGTGCTTGTTCAGGAGATGATGATGCTTGTTTACCTAATGAAGTTAATTATCCTTTTGACGCATTCAGTTCTTCCGAAGACCAACCAATTGTCTTTGAAAACGCGGAAGAAGTTCGTTGTTTATTAAATCTTCAAGATATAATCCGAAGTGGAGGATTTGGTCAAGAAGAGGAAGCTGATTCAACTCCTTGTTGGTGTAATTATAGATGGACGTGCAATATCGATGGAATTTCTGCAGAAGATAGAATTGCACAGAATACCTTTAATCTTAGTAGCGGTTTCCATCAAGAAGTAAAATGTATTCGTCCAGGTCTATCTTTAAGGGAAGATAAATTTGTTGACGGTGATGAAGTCAGATATAATGGTCTAGGTAAGCCATTTTATGTCGATGTTGACTTTTCTTATGACGGAATTGCTGCAGCTAATAAGCAATTATTTGTCATTGATAAGACTGTTGCTCGGCAAGAACAAGATCCAATTAATGCTTTAAATTTGGGAGCTTATGTAATTTCTAACTCGTTCAATGATGGAAGAGTAAGACTCGGAATTGGTACAGATACTTTGTATGAGTTTGTTACTCCGGCTTATTACGAAGACTTTTCTCCAGATATCCTTGATTTGGGAGTAAGCTTTAGTGCAAATAGATATCCAGGTGGATACAAAGCTGAAGTTAATAAAGTCACGCTATGGGTACAAGTTTTGGACGATTCAGTTGGGTTTGTTTGTGGAGCAAGAGGTTTGCCTGAGAAGAATGAAGCTACTTTGAAATGGGAGATTTCAGAAGAATATAAGTGTGATTCTGAAGGAAATAGTCAAAGTGGCAATTTCAGATATGAAGGATTGGACGAAACTGAGAGTTATCATAAATTTGTTATGGATAGTGAAGAAGCTCAAGACCTAGGTGCAAAGACTACTTTGAATCTTGGAGAGGTTGCTAATTATGATATTAAGATGTTTATACCTTCAGAAGTGCTTGGTGGTGCAAGTTATCAAGGTATTTTGATTGAGTCCGAAGTAGAATATACTTATACTACGCGTGATGATTTGATAGTGAGAGTAACACATGATGAATTTGTTGTGGATGATGAGTCAGAAGACGTAACGGTGATTGGAAATGGTTAAGATTAATAATAAAATCAGGAACAGAAGATATAAAAATGAGGAGGCACATTCTAAAATATGAAGCGTAGCTATGTACTCATACTCATACTGATTGTATTTCTAAGCGGATGTACTGCAGATGAATCTGTTGAGACCACCCTATTAAGTAGTACAGGCGGACTAGTTACTGGCGTTTATGCAGATTCTCTACCTTCTAGTTTATTTGAAGGAGATCAAATCTTTTTACAATTGAGCGTTGAAAATCAAGGAGATTATGATGTTGACGCAGGTAATTATTATTTAAATATAAAAGGAATTAATCCTGCAGCATATGACGGGTTAGAAGTTGCTGATTTGACTAAGCTTTCAGGTACTGACTTACTTTCGTTAGGTGAATTTGGAAATGACACCATTGTTAGAGGACAAGAAGTATTTACTATTGGAAATTCATTCCTTTATTGTAATAATCTTGACAATGATTTACCTCTAAATCTTCATGCTAAGACTTGCTATGATTACGGAACAACTTCCGAAATCTCAGGATGTTTTATACATTCAACAAGTTCCACGGGAGATGAAGTTTGTGTAGTTTCAGGATACAAACCAGTAACAAACAGCATTGCACCAGTAGCAATTACTGAGGTTGCAGAGAGTGTTGCTGGATCATCAGACGTTAGATTCAGAGTTAAAGTTGAAAATATTGGAGGAGGTAAAGTCTTTGACAAGCACAGTAATTCTGCAGGAGTTACTCAAACAGTTCAATCATGTGAATCCTTACCTAGAGGTACTGGATGGAATGTAATTTATATTGAAGATATTACTTTGGATGGTGCTACAATAATTGATATGTCTCCTACTAGTGGTTTCAGATTCGAAGGTGGTGTTGAAACACTAGATGATGGCAAACATCGATTTAGACTTGATAACACTGGCACTGGACGGTTCTCATTTGTAACGGGAGTTACCGGTCTTGATTTCGTAGGAAAAGTTGAGTTCAAATTAGAATACGGTTACTCTGAAACAGATATTTTCAGTACAACAATTAAGGCGTTGTCAGACTTTTCACCAACCTGTGAGCAAAGTGATTCTACTTCTGAAAGCGGTTCAACCACTGAAGAGAGTTCAAGTGGAAGCACTTCAGGTGATGAAGATGGAGACAGTATACTTGATTCAGATGACCAATGTCCTAACACTGCAGAAGGAGAAGTAGTGGGTCCAGATGGTTGTGTACCACAGGTATAATCATGAATATTCAAAAAGCAATTATTGTAATCTTATTAGTAATTATTAGTGGATGTATTGGTGGAACTCAGAAAGCATCAGATGATTTTGGAATGGGCCTTGTTGGAACAGATAAAGGAATTATTTTTGAAATGTCAGACCTTCCGCCAGCAATTGGAGCAAATCAGGCCTTTAATTTAGAAATCTCAGCAACTAATGGAGGTTCATATTCTGTAAATCCTGGAGACGTTCTAATTTCGTTAAGTAGTTTCAAATCATTTGATTTCAATTTAAAAGAGGATTTCTATCAAGAAAAGGTTGGTGAAAACGGAGTAACTAATAGCAATATTTTACTAAAATCTTTTGATTCAGATGTGACGGGAGATTCAGCACTATTTTTATTTGAAAGTATGTCTTATAAAACTAAGTCCTCAACAGATATTCAAGTCCCACTTACAATTGATACGTGCTATTATTATTCTTCACTTGCTTCAGTTAATGTTTGTGTAGCTAAAGATACTTCAAGCGATATTTGTAGTTCAAGCGAAGCCAAACAAGTAGTAAATCAGGGTTCTCCAGTCAAAGTTACAGGAGTTGAACAAATAGGGAGTATTCTTACTGGCGCGGCAGATACGGGACAGGGAAAAATTACTTCAAACATTCGAATTGATGTAAGTACAAGCGGTGCGGGTAAGTTTGAATCATATTCGCCCGGAGATCCAAAAAATTCACTTTCTTGTACTAGTTTTCAAGATGCTGTTACATTAAATACAGTCAGACTCAGATCAATCCAAGTCGGAAGTCAGCAACCAATCAAAGGAGAGAAAATAGTAAATCTCTGCGGTTCAA
>Ga0114996_10010209_pt1 | contig 10217 bp, 10 predicted proteins | sample ArcticOcean_MG_C_4_FD_87039 | JGI IMG/M metagenome (GOLD analysis project Ga0114996, IMG submission 87039) | Marine microbial communities from western Arctic Ocean - ArcticOcean_MG_CB4_134 | ecosystem: Environmental > Aquatic > Marine > Oceanic | place: Arctic Ocean: Canada Basin | collected...
CCAATCCGAAACGACGACACTCCAAGTCACGGACCGCAAAGCGGCGTACGCACCAGAGCCTCGACCCCATCATCCTTGGCGTCTGTCCACAGTGTCACGAGCGGAAGCCGTCCCATCAGGTCTGTCCAGAGTGCGGGTTCTACCGGGGTCGGCAGGTGCGACCGGTCAAGGAAGCCTGATTCGCGCAGACGGCCGACGACAGCGTCCATCCTCAGTCATCACACGGTGACCAACAGTCAGCCAGGGCCGGCGGTGGTGCGCCAGCTGCGTATCGCAGTCGACGCGACGGGAGGCGACTTTGCGCCCCGTAACGTCATTGACGGCGCGCTCGTCGCGGCCAGACATCTGGATATCGGGGTGACCTTGGTCGGGCGTAGCGAGGTGATCCGCGACGAACTGCGGCGGCACGACGATACGGCGGCGCTGGACCTCACGGTCGTTGATGCGCGGGAGGCGATCGGCATGCAGGAGCCGCCCGCGGCGGCGCTACGACGTAAGCCGGGCGCGGCGGTGGGGGTGGCGGCTCGTATCGTGGCGCGCGGGGAGGCGGTGGCGTTCTTCAGTGCCGGGAACACCGGTGCCACGATACTGGCGGCGCACCGAGCCTTCGGCCTGCTGCCTGGCGCGGGTCGCCCGGCGCTGGCAACGCGAATACCGACCGCCGGACGCGGGGCGGTGCTGCTGGATTCAGGCGCCAACGTCGAGTGCCGCGCGCAGCACCTGTTGCAGTTCGCGGCGATGGGCACCGCCTACGCCAGAGTCGTGCTTGGCGTGGCAGAGCCGAAGGTCGGCTTGCTCTCGACCGGCGAGGAAGAGACGAAGGGCAACGGATTGACTCGCGAGGCTCACCAGTTGTTGCGGGAGAGCCGGGTCCGCTTCATCGGCAATGTCGAGGCGCGCGATCTGTATCGCGGTCAGGCCGAGGTGATCGTCTGCGACGGCTTCACCGGTAACATCGCGCTCAAGGTGAGCGAGGGGCTGGTCGAGGTGGTGGAGGAGTTTCTGCGGGACGAGCTCAAGAGCACCTTCGGGACGCGTGTGGGGTATCTGTTGTCGCGCCGCGCGTTCCGGCGGTTCCGGCGGCGGGTTGATTACTCCGAGGTTGGGGGCGCCTTGTTGCTCGGCGTGTCCGGTCTGTGCATCGTCGGGCACGGTCGCTCGTCGGTCAAGGCGGTGCGCAACGCCGTCGCGATGGCTCATCGTTTCGCGACCCGCGACATGCTGGGTGGGATCGCGCGGGAGCTGTCGACGGCGACGATGACCCCAGCGTGAGCTGGCGGCAGACGAATCGAGGTTTGGTACTGAGTGGTCGGAGGCGACAGGGTGATCGCGTTCGTGTTTCCCGGACAGGGTTCTCAGCAGGTAGGGATGGGGCGCGCCCTCGCGGAGCGGTTCCCTGAGTGCCGCGAGACGTTCGAGCAGGCCGATGCGGCGCTTGGGATGCCCATCAGCACACTCTGCTTCGAGGGGCCGGCCGATCGGCTGACGCTGACCGAGTACACCCAGCCGGCGCTTGTGACCGTGTCGACGGCGGCGGCGCGGGTACTGGCCGCACGCGGAGTGCAGCCGGCGTTTCTGGCGGGCCACAGTCTCGGCGAGTATTCGGCCCACGTGGCGGCCGGCACGCTGTCGTTCGGCGACACCCTGAGGACGGTGCGGAATCGGGGTCGCTACATGCAAGAGGCGGTGCCGGTGGGGGACGGTGCCATGGCCGCGGTGCTGGGGCTCGACGCGGCGGCGGTCAGGCAGGTCTGCGACGAGGCGGCGGAGGGCGAGGTCGTGAGCCCGGCCAACCTCAACGCACCAGGTCAGACGGTGATCGCAGGCGGCCGCGAGGCGGTGAAGCGCGCCGGCGCGCTGGCCAAGGAGCGCGGTGCCAGACGTGTCATACCGTTGCCGGTGAGCGCACCGTTCCACTGCGCGTTGATGCGGCCGGCCGAGCAACGGCTGGCGCCGGACCTCCGGGGGCTGGTGGTGTCCGATCCAGCGGTTCCGGTCGTGGCCAACGTGGATGCCGAGTTGAAACGGGACGGTGCGGCAGCCATCGAAGCACTGGTCGCACAGGTGACCGCGCCGGTCCGGTGGGAAGCGGTCGTGCGGCGTCTTGCATCGGAAGGCGTCGACACGTATGTTGAGGTAGGTCCAGGTTCGGTGTTGAGTGGGCTCATTCGCAAGATCGATCGTGGCCTGCGCACTTTCTCCGTATCGGACCCGGATGGCGTCGACCAGGTGCTGTCGGCACTACAACCATGACGGGGGTCGGGGTGGCCAGCCTGGGTGATCGTGTCGCGCTCGTGACCGGTGCGTCGCGGGGTATCGGCCGGGCCATCGCGCGCCGTCTCGCCGCCGCCGGCGCCGCGGTCGTCGCGGCCGCGCGCGACGACCACGCCGCTGCGGTGGTCGAGGAGATTCAGAGCGCGGGCGGTCGCGCCATCGCGGTCAGCGTCGACGTGACGAAGGCTGACGACATTGACGCCATGCTGGACGCGACGCTCGAGCACTTTGGCCGGGTCGACGTTCTGGTGAACAATGCCGGCATCGCGCGAGACCAACTCGCGCTCAGGATGACGCCGGCTGATTGGGATGCGGTCGTGGCGACCAACCTCACGGCGGCGTTCACGTGCACGCGCGTCGTGCTGCGGCGCATGGTGAGGCAGCGAAGCGGTCGTATCATCAGCATCGGCTCGGTGGTCGGGCAGATGGGTAATGCCGGCCAGGCCAACTATGCGGCGTCGAAGGCCGGGCTGGTCGGGTTCTCGAAGTCGCTGGCGCGGGAGGTGGCGACCCGGGGCATTACGATCAACGTGGTCGCGCCCGGGATGATCGATACGGACATGACCGCGAACCTGGGTGAGACCGCCCGCACGGCCATGCTCGGTCAGATTCCGATGGGCCGGCTGGGCACGCCCGACGACGTCGCGGGGGCCGTCTGTTTCCTCGCGTCCGACGAGGCAGCGTATATTACTGGACACGTTCTGGCGGTGAATGGTGGCATGTACATGTAGGAGGGGCATTGAATGGCGGTTGCTGAGAAAGTCAAGGGCATCATCGTGGAGCAACTCGGGGTCGACGAGGAGGAGGTCACCTCGGACGCGTCCTTCGTGGACGATCTGGGGGCGGACTCACTCGACACCGTGGAGCTCGTGATGGCGTTCGAGGAAGAGTTCGGTCTCGAGATTCCGGATGAGGACGCGGAAAAAATCACCCGCGTCAAAGAGGCAGTGGAGTACATCGAGTCGCACTCCAAGAAGTAGTCAGCGGCTCGCACACGGGGTAAGACAGTGAGTAGGCGGGTCGTTGTCACAGGCGTCGGCCTGGTGTCGTCGCTCGGTATCGGGACGGCGGAGACGTGGGACGGACTGTGTGCCGGTCGGAGCGGGATCCGATCGATCACCAGATTCGATGCGTCCGCGCACGCGTCGCAGATCGCGGGTGAGGTCCAGGGGTTCGACCCCCTGGACTTCGTGTCGAAGAAGGACGTCAAGAAGATGGACGTCTTCATCCAGTACGCGATCGCCGCCGCCGAGTTCGCGCGCGCCGATGCCAAGCTGGACGTGACCCCGGACATCGCGCCCCGCGTCGGGGTGTTCATTGGGTCCGGTATCGGCGGGTTCAGCACGATCGAGCGGGAGCATCGCGCGCTGCTGGAGGGCGGCCCACGCAAGATCTCGCCGTTCTTCATCCCGGCGTCGATCATCAACCTGGCCGCCGGCCAGGTCTCTATCCGGTTGGGCGCGAAGGGGCCCAACTCCGCTACCTGCACCGCGTGCTCGGCCTCCGCGCATGCGATCGGCGATGCGTTCGAGGCGATTCGCCGCGGCGTGGCCGACGTCATGGTGGCGGGGGGGTCGGAGGCGGCCATCACCCCGCTGGGGGTCGGCGGCTTCGCCGCGATGCGCGCGCTCTCGACACGTAACGACGAGCCGACCCGGGCTTGCCGACCGTTCGATCGCGATCGCGACGGGTTCATCATCGGCGAGGGTTCCGGTGTGGTCATCCTCGAAGAGCATGACCGCGCGGTCAGTCGGGGCGCGTCGATCTATGCCGAGCTGGTGGGATACGGGATGTCGGCCGATGCCCATCACGTGACGGCGCCGGCCGAGGATGGCGACGGCGCCCTGCGGGTCATGCGGGCCGCCATCGACCAGGCCGGCATCACGCCCGACAAGGTGGACTACGTCAACGCACACGGCACCTCGACGCCCTTCAACGATCGCATCGAGACGCTGGCGATCAAGCGGTGTTTTGGTGCGCACGCCCACACGCTGGCGATCTCGTCCACCAAGTCGATGACCGGACACTTGCTGGGCGCGGCCGGCGGTCTCGAGGCGGGGATCGCCTCGTTGGCCATCCGAGAACAGCTGATCCCTCCCACGATCAACCTCGAGCACCCGGACCCGGATTGCGACCTGGACTACGTGCCCAACGTCAAACGGTCCGCGTCGATCGAGTATGCGCTGTCGAACTCGTTCGGGTTCGGCGGCACCAACGCGTCGCTGTTGTTCAAACGCTACGCCGGGTAGCACGCGTGCCGCGCTCGTCGGTGAGCGCGTCGCCCGAGATAGGGACCGGATGAAGATTGCCGTCTGTGTCAAACAGGTCGTGAAACGCGACTGGCCGTTGCGTGTCGATGAGGCCCGCACCTGGGTGCGGGACCGCGACGCCGGTTTCGAGATGAACGAGCCGGATGCGTATGCGCTGGAAGAGGCGCTTCGGCTGAAGGAGCAGCACGGCGGCGAGGTGGTCGTCTGTTCCGCGGGCCCCGCCGGCGTTGCCCAGGTGATTCGAGAGGCGCTGGCCCGTGGCGCGGATCGCGCGATCCGGGTCGAGAGCGACCGCCTCGCGGCAGCCGACGCGGCGATGGTGGCCGAGGCCCTGGCTGGCGCCATCCGGGACGAGCAGTTCGATCTGGTGTTGACCGGACTCCAGTCCGACGACCAGGGCTTCGCGCAGACCGGGGTGGTGCTGGCCGAGCTGCTCGGAATTCCACACGCGACCATCATCATGGAGGTCCAGGTTGCCGACGGTCGGCTGCGTGTGAAGCGCGAGCTGGAGGGCGGCTGGTTCCAGTGGGTTTCGATGCCGGCACCGGCGCTGCTGACGATCCAGAGCGGGATCAACCAGCTTCGCTACGCGACGTTGAAGGGCATCATGGCGGCGAAGAAGAAGGACGTTCGGGTGGTAGAACCGCCGGAGGGCCTAGTGCCCCATCATGAGATTCTGGAACTGTATGTGCCCCAGAAGGCCAAGAAGACACGGCTGATCGAGGGATCGCCCTCCGTGGCGGCCGCCGAGCTGGTCCGTGTCCTCCGCGAGGAAGCGCGGGTGATCTAGTGTCAGGTAGGTCCGCTCAAAGAAACGCCAGGGACGGGCGACACACACGAGTTTCAGTCAAGCCGACCGAGTAAATCACATGGTGCTAGTCATTGCCGAACAACGCGACGGGGTACTGAACAAGGCGAGCTGGGAGACGATCGTCGCCGCTCAGCAGACGGGGCGGCCGGTCCAGGTGGCCGTGGTCGGGGTCGGCCTGGCGGGGGTCGCCGCCGAGCTGGCGGCTGCCGAGGTCGACGCGGTGCTCACCGTCGAGCACGTGGCGCTCGAGGCATACACGGCGGACGGATTCGTGGCGGCCCTGGCGGCGGTCGTTACCGAGGCGCAGCCCGACCTTGTGTTCCTGCCGCACACCTATCAGACCCGAGAGTTTGCTCCCAAGCTCGCGGCGCGGCTCGAGCGGTCGCTCATCACCGACTGTGTCGCGGTCAAGGAGCGCGACGGCCGGCTGGTGTTCGTCAGACCGATGTTTCAAGGAAAATTCGTGGCGGACGTCGCTCCGACCGGACCGGCACCGCACTTCGCCAGTTTCCAGATCGGCTCGTTCCGTCCTGACGCGCTCGCCCGGGGCGCATCGCCCGCCGAGGTTCGCGGCGTCGATGTGACGCTCGACACCGACACGATCCGGCAGTCCGTCGAGCCGCCGTTCATGGAGGCCAAGCAGGCCGTCGACCTGACTCAGGCTGAGCTCATCGTGGCGGTGGGCCGCGGCATCAAGTCGCAGGAGCACATCGCGCTGGTCCAGACCTTGGCCACGGCGCTCGGCGCCGAGGTGGCGGCCTCGCGACCGATCTGTGACTCCGGCTGGCTGCCGATGGACCGGCAGGTCGGTAGCTCCGGCCAGACCGTGTCCCCCAAGCTGTATCTCGCCCTGGGGATCTCCGGTGCGATACAGCACCTGGTGGGGATGAAGGGCGCGCGCACGATCGTCGCGGTCAACAAGGATGCCGACGCCCCGATCTTCGAGGTGGCCGACTACGGGATCGTAGGCGACCTGTTCGACGTGGTGCCGGCCCTCATCTCCGCGCTCGACCAGTGACGAGTTGCTGGCAAGGAGGCTGGTCTGGAGCGCGAATCCCTTGAAGTCGATGTCCTGATCGTCGGTGGCGGTCCGGCCGGGCTCTCGGCCGCGCTGCGGCTGGCCTCGGCGCAGCGGGGTGACGGTGGAGAGCCCCTCGCCGTGGCGGTGCTCGAGAAGTCGCGCCAGAGCGGCTCACACATGCTCTCCGGCGCGGTGCTCGACCCGTCCGGGCTCGACGAGTTGCTGCCGGACTGGAAGACCCGCGGGGCACCGCTCGAGACGCCGGTGCACGATGACCGGATCTACTTCCTGACCGAGCGGTCTCAGCTGCGGTTTCCGCTGACCCCGCCGCCGCTCCGTAACCACGGCAACTACGTCATCTCGCTGAACCGGTTCGTCCGCTGGCTGTCAGAGCAGGCGGAGGCCGAGGGTATAGACATCTTCAGCGGGTTCGCCGGCACGGAGGTGCTCTACGAGGGGGACCGCGTGATCGGCGTGCGTACCGGCGACCGCGGTCTCGACAAACACGGCGATCGGAAGGGGAACTTCGAGCCCGGCGTCGACATCAAGGCGACCGTCACCATTTTCGCCGACGGCGTGCGGGGCAACCTCACCAAGACGCTCATCCAGAAGTTCCGGCTTGATGGACCGGCCCCGCAGACCTACGCGCTCGGAATCAAGGAGCTCTGGGAAGTGCCCCACGACCGTATGCCGCCGGGCCGTGTGGTGCACACCATGGGGTATCCGTTGCGGACCGAGGAGTTCGGTGGAGGATTCATCTACGCCATGCCGGAAGGGCGGCTTGCGGTGGGCTTCGTCGTTGGACTGGACTACCGGGACCCGCTGTTCGATCCGCACATGGCGTTCCAGCGTTTCAAGCAGCATCCGATCGTCAGGCAGATGCTGGCTGGCGGCCAGATGATCCGGTATGGCGCGAAGGCGCTGCCTGAGGGCGGCTGGTATGCCCTGCCACGGTGTCACGTTGACGGCGGGCTGATCGTCGGAGACGCTGCCGGGTTTCTCAACTCGATGCGTCTCAAAGGTATCCATCTGGCGATGAAGAGCGGGATGTGTGCTGCCGACGCCGCCTTCGAGGCGGTGCGCGCGGGTGACGTGTCCGCCGAAAAGCTGTCGACCTTCCAGCGACTGGTCAACGGCGGGGCCATCCGCCGCGAGCTGTACCCGGTGCGGAATGTCCATCAGGCGTTCGGCGCTGGACTGTTCGCCGGGCTCGTCTCGTCCGGTCTGACGCTAGCCACCGGGGGCTGGTGGCCCCCTGGGCGGCTCTCGAGCGAAGCCGGTCACGAACGGTTGGCCCGGCTGGCACGCTACTACCGTACCGAGCGCCCCGGTCCAGATACGACGAGCAACGCGGTGAAGGTCGACCGCACGCTGACGTTCGACAAGGTGACCAACGTCCATTACTCCGGCACTCGCCATGAGGAGGACCAGCCGGTCCATCTGCTCGTGCAGGACACTGACATCTGTCGGACCAGATGCCGCGAGGAGTATGGGAATCCCTGTATCCGTTTCTGCCCCGCCAACGTCTACGAGATGGTCGATGATGGCGCCGGTGGTGGTCCGCGTCTGCAGATCAACGCCTCGAACTGCGTCCACTGCAAGACCTGCGACATCATGGACCCGTTCCAGATCATCGACTGGGTGCCGCCCGAGGGTGGTGGCGGTCCAGAATATGAAGGCATGTAGGGACGGCGGCCAGCCCACGCGGGTTCAGGGTGCCAGAGCCCGGTGGGATGCGGGTGATCGATGGCGACCGAGACGGCGCTGACGCGGTGGCAGCGGGCGCAGGCGACGGTGATCGCCGCGGTCGGGGCGCCGCTCATCCGGACCCTCTGCCGGACGTTGCGCTGGGAGGTCGAGGGCGCGGAGCACTACGACGCAATCGTGGCCGGGGGGCGCCAGCCGATCTTCGCGTTCTGGCACGGGCGCATCCTGTCGGCGACCTACTACTGGCGTGACCGCGACATCGTGGTCATGACAAGCCAGAATTTCGATGGCGAGTGGATCGCGCGGATCATCGGACGGTTTGGCTATGGCACGGCTCGCGGGTCGACCTCGCGGGGGGGGCGACGAGCGCTCATTCAACTCAAACGGGAGGTACGCGCCGGCCGGCCGGTGGCGTTCACGGTCGATGGTCCTCGTGGCCCGGCGGGTCGGGTGCAGCCCGGCGCCGTGTGGCTCGCGGGGGTGACCGGTAGCCCTATCTTGCCCTTTCACATGGAAGCGGGTCGCTGCTGGTCGGCTCGCAGCTGGGACCGCACGCAGGTCCCGCGACCGTTCACTACTGTGGCGGTGTCGATCGGCGCGCCGTTCGAGGTGTCCGACCCGACGGGGGACGGGGTCATCGAGGAGCGGCGTGCCGCGCTGGAAGGGGTGCTGGCTGAGCTGGCTGCCCACGCAAAGGCGCGAGCCACATGAAACTGATCGCTAGCGACCGGTTCGTCCAGCACGAGACGCCCGATCGTCATCCCGAACGGCCGGCGCGGGCCCGGGTCATGACGGACGTGAGCCGGCGGTGGGTCGCGGGCGGGGGCGAACGCACGGCGCCCAGACCGGCGACGCAGGCCGAGGTCCTACGGGTGCACGCGCCGGCTCTCGTGGACCAGATCGCCGCCACCGCTGGTAAGCGGTTCCGCCTGGACCCCGACACCTATACATCCGCCGCCTCCTACGACATCGCGCTCCTCGCGGTCGGTGCGACCCTGATGGCCGTCGAGCACGCCCTCGCCGCGGACGCCCCCGCCATGGCACTGGTCAGGCCCCCCGGGCATCACGCGGAGCGCGACCGGGCGATGGGGTTCTGTCTGTTCAACAACGTCGCCGTGGCCGCCGCGTCGGCGCGGGCCGCCGGGGTCGACCGGGTCGTCGTGATCGACTACGACGTGCACCACGGTAACGGCACCCAGTGGATGTTCTACGACGATCCACGTGTGCTCTATGTGTCCGTGCACCAGTACCCGTTCTACCCAGGAACCGGGGCGGTCACCGACGTGGGGCGCGGCGCCGGCGCCGGGTTCACCCTGAATGTGCCGCTCGAAGCCGGTGCCGGGGATGCCGACTACGATCGCGCGATGCGGGACGTCGTGGTCCCGGTCGTCACGGCCTTCGACCCCGACCTGGTCCTGCTGTCCGCCGGCTATGACGCGCACATGAGCGATCCGCTGGGCGGGATGCGTGTCTCGACGGAGGGGTTCCGGACGATGACCACGCATGTGCAACGGCTGGCGGCACGCTGCTGCCGCGGCCGGCTCGCCGCGGTCACCGAAGGCGGGTACGATCTGGACGCGCTCGAGACGTGTCTCGAGTCCACCCTCGCGCAACTGGCCGACGGCACAGCGGCGTTGCCGCCTGCGCCGACCGGTGATACCAGTCGGATCGACCGGGTCATGCCCGCGGTGCGGCTGGCCCAGGAGCCGTACTGGCCGGGGGTCTTCACGTAGTACCCGGCCCGGAGACAGCCGTCGGTGGGGCCGGTTGATATACTCCACCGAGAGCGTCATCGCTCTTTCGTTCCTCCGACTCTCACTCGATTGATCACTCTGGTGTCTGACTACAACCCGCGGGCCATCGAAGAGAAGTGGCAGCGGCGCTGGGCCGACCAGCGCGCGTTCGAGGTCACGGCCGAGCCGGGTCGACCGAAGTTCTACTGCCTCGTCATGTTCGCGTATCCATCCGGTCACGCGCACGTCGGGCACGTGCGGAACTACATGATCGGCGACGTCATCGCCCGTATGAAACGGATGCGGGGCTTCAACGTGCTCCACCCGTTCGGATGGGATGCGTTCGGGTTGCCGGCCGAGAACGCCGCAATCAAGAACCGGTCGCACCCCGAGACCTGGAC
>Ga0114996_10010210_pt1 | contig 10216 bp, 9 predicted proteins | sample ArcticOcean_MG_C_4_FD_87039 | JGI IMG/M metagenome (GOLD analysis project Ga0114996, IMG submission 87039) | Marine microbial communities from western Arctic Ocean - ArcticOcean_MG_CB4_134 | ecosystem: Environmental > Aquatic > Marine > Oceanic | place: Arctic Ocean: Canada Basin | collected...
AACAAATTCTCGCCCATGAAAGCGGGATCGCAGATACTGTTGATCCACTTGCAGGGTCATATTACGTTGAATCTCTAACAGACGAGATCGAGCATGCCTCAGAAGCATTAATCGAAGAAGTGCTTTCCTTGGGAGGGGCTTTGCAAGGGCTTGAAGATGGGTTGCAGGTAAAAGCCATCAACGAAAGTGCGTGGACTCATCAAAAAGCCGTAGAAACGGGCGCTCGGATTGTCGTTGGAGTTAATCAATTCCAATCTGACAGCGTCCATATTGGCAACCTTCTCAAGATTGACCCAAATGAACAGGTAGCCCAGATTGAAAACCTTCGACGTATAAAGAAAAACCGTGACAATAAAAAAGTGCAGGCTGCTCTGAAGCGACTCCACGAAGCTGCTTCAGGGTCAGTAAACACGATCCCAGCGTTAATCGAATGCGCAGAATCATATGCATCACTCGGTGAAATGTGCGATGTCTTGAGAGAAGTGTTTGGAGAACAACAACAATACTCGTTTTTCTAGATTCTATCTAAGTATATTATTAAGGGAGGAATTCTATGGCTGCCAATCCGATTTGTGACGCAAAAAATATTCATCACACGGCGATAGCCGTCAAGGACCTAGACGCATCCATACAGTTTTACCAAGCCACTTTTGGGGCAATACCAGGATCTATTGCAATAATTGAGGATCAGGAGGTTCGTGCAGTCCTGCTCTCCATGGGCCACTCAAATCTTGAACTGATTGAGCCAACCAGCGAGACAAGCGGCGTGGCAAGATTCATCGAGAAACGAGGAGAAGGTATCCATCATGTCTGTTTCGAGGTCGCCAACATCAACAATCAACTGAAACTTCTGGAAGAAGCAGGGATAACGCTCATCGATAAAGAATCCCGACCTGGACTTTCAGGTATGATTGGATTTATTCACCCCAAATCATCTGGAGGGGTGCTCATAGAACTCACCGAGCCTAGGGATACTCCCTAATTGGAGCTATCTTTTGCACGCCCCAAAATCATCCAGACTGAGTCAAGCATAGTAGAGGCAGTGATGAATAACGAGAGACCACCAATAAGAATTCTAGTAGCAAAACCTGGACTCGACGGCCATGATCGCGGTGCCAAGATCATCGCCAGGGCCTTGCGAAACGCAGGCATGGAAGTCATATATACCGGCATCAGGCAGACCCCTCAGATGATCGCTGCTGCTGCTGATCAGGAGGATGTTGATGCAATTGGCCTGAGTATTCTCTCAGGAGCCCACTTAGAACTACTACCAGCAGTGATAACTGCCCTGCGCGCTCGCGGTCTTGAGAATGTACCTGTGATAGCAGGGGGGATCATACCTCAACCAGATGTCGAGATACTGAAAGAGGCCGGCATTGCTGAGATATTCGGTCCCGGCACGCCGACCCAAACGATCATTGATTACATTACGCTCAAAGTTGGTGCCCCTTAGCGACCCAAAAATACTGGGGTCCTTTTCTCAACAAACGATACAACCGATTCTTTCCGATCATGAGTCCCGAATGAAGGTCCGTTCGCCAGATGTTCATGCATAAGAATCTGAGCCATAGATGGATCAAAAGAGTACATCAGCTGTTTTATTTCTCTAACGCATAATGGTGGATTGTTAACAATCTCATCAGCCACTGCCTCAGCCTCATTTATGAGATCACCCGCAGGAACTACTTTGTTCACGAGATGCTTTTCCAACGCCCAGGAAGCATCATAAACCCGGCCCGTTAGTGCCATCTCCATCGCAATACCCCTGCCAACTGCACTTGAGAGTGTGTAGGCTGAACCAGTATCAGGCACCAATGACCTTTTCACGAATATTTCAGAAAATCGTGCCGCTTCAGAGGCAATCCTGATATCAGATGCTAGGGAAATAGAAATCCCAGCTCCAACTGCCACCCCATTGATCGCTGCAATAACGGGCTGCGCAATCTTTCGGATATGCTCCGCTAATGTAGGTATATTAGTGTAGGGGACCGTCCCAAGACTCACTGGATCATCGGCAGTAGGTGGCGAGGGCGGCTTTTCTTCATTCTGTTGAAGGGTTTGAGCTTGCCCAAGCACATCTGCCCCTGCACAAAACCCCCTGCCTGCTCCTGTTATTATAACTACTCTAATATCAGGAAATTCCACATCCACTTCATCTAACACCTGATGAAACTCCCTAGTCAACTCCTTATTCAGCGCATTGAGCCTATCAGGGCGATTCAACGTGATAGTTGCAACGTGACCCTTGCGTTCAATAGTCAAGTATTCATAGCTCACTGTAGTAGCCATATATCCTACCCCCTTAGAGAAATTCGCACTATCCCAAATGGGATCATATGCACCAGAAAACTCACTGTCAACGTTATAGCATAACCCCAAAGCCAAAAACCACGCACTAAGATGAGTGCTAATATGTATCATAGAAATAGGGATTCAGTTACGAGTCAACCATAATGCCCAACGATCCAAGGGAAGGATAAAAGTGCAACGCACACTAAACCAAATTATAACCAGCCGTTCAAATCTGCTCGTTATAACCGTCTTGGCCTGCTTTTTTATCTCCTATAGTTCACACCCCGTATACGCTGATGAACCCAGTCACGTCTCAATAGCTAGCAACTTCCCCGCCGATTTCACTGCATCCTTGAAGTACGCCTCCAATACTCCTATTACCGATATATCCTTAGTGTTCCAAGTATCGGGGCAAGAGCTTGAAAGATACTATCGTGAACCCCTAAATCCGACGACTGCAATCGATATCAATTATCGCATACGGACTGACACGACTCATCGCTATATACCGCCAGGAAGCATAATTCGGTACCATTTTGAAATCACCCATCAAGGAGGAAAATCTGTTACGACACCAACAAACCAATTCATGTATCTGGATAAAACCCACAGGTGGCAATCAAAATCTTCAAACGGCATAAGCGTGGTGTTTTATGGGAACGATCAAACGAGGGCATTAAGTATATTAGATACAGCTATGGTCACGGTAAAATCTGCTGAGGAATTATTTGGAACGTCCTCCTATTCCCCTATCACAATAGTAGTCTATGAATCATGGGAAGATATGCTTCCAGCTATACGCTTTAGTGCCAAAACCTTGCAGGAGGAGCTAATCACGCTTGGGCAGGCCCATCCATCTGCAGGGATCATCATGCTCATAGGAGGAGACAAAGACGTAATATCAAGCACCCGCCATGAAATAATCCACATGCTAACCTATAACGCCCTCAAGGATTCGGCCTCAGTTATCCCATTTTGGTTTAGCGAAGGGATAGCAGAGTTCAAGAACCCCACTCATGTGGAAAGCTACTCTCGTGCCATTTCTGAAGCTATTCGAGAGTCTTCGCTTCCAAGTCTCGAATATTTTAGAAGCAGACCCAATACCCCTGATGAGATTTGGCTGATGTATGCAGTAGGGTCAGCTTTTACAGAATTTCTGATCACATCCAATGGAACCACCAAAATGCAGTTGCATTTAGAAGGCTTATCAGAAGGGGAGTCATTCGAGAGAAGTTTCGAAAAAACGTATTCGTTGCCATTAATCGAAATGGAAAACGAGTGGCGCTCTACAATTGGAGCTCCACCAGTCAAGGTGCCTAACGAGAAATCTCCCAACACCGACAGCCCCCCCCCAACAGCGGGCATCCCTCCGCCCACGATCGCCAATCCCGAAGATAGCACCACAAGCCCTAGATTCTCTAGCTGCAGGTATATTCCAGGGAATCAAACAAGCTTACCCTCTGAAAATATCCTGATAGCGCTCGTGCCGGCCGTTATGGCATTAGCTAGAAAAAGGGGGAATGTGTTCACTGCTGTATCCAAATATACCTCAAAATCTGCATTGGCATCACAGGAACAAAATAGCCTTGAATCCTAGGTTTAACTAGAAAACCACCCTCCAAAGGAAACCACAAAGGAATTATCGGCGCGTCTTCCAGTATCGCAGTCTCAGCCTGCTGATAGAGAGCCAATCTCAGGGTAGAGTCTTCCTCAACTCTTGCCTCTTCTAACACCAAATCCACATCTGCATTATGATAAGCAGTATGATTCATAGAACTTTCAGAGTGGAAAAGTGTATCAAGGAAATTATGAGGGTCAATATAATCTGCGTTCCATGAAAGGCCCCCAAACATTTGTAATGATCTGCTGTTCAGATCATTTAAGTAAACCGGCCACTCAGTCTGCCGAACTTTTATTGTAATACCCAAATCCTGCTTCCAAGTATCCGTGATGACTCTGAAACTTTCTTGGAGGGCCCCATTAGTACCTGGCAAAGTCATGATCATCATAGGAAAATCTTTCAGGCCTTCTCCATATTGCGACTTCCCTAACAATTTCCTTGCCAGATCAGGGTCATACTGTAGTCCGCGTACATCTTCATTGTGCGCGGGAAAACCTGGAGGAAGAATCCTTTGGGCGGCGACCACAGTGCCCTGTTTAACTTCAGTTTCTATATATCTCTTATTTACACTATAGAATAATGCTCGTCTTAAATATGCATCATCAAAGGGAGGAGCGAGTACGTTGAATCCAATATAGGCGAATTGAAAAGCCGGTTCGCCAACAACCATTTCAACTCGCAAAGGATCTTCGTGGTCACGCATTATCTTTATCCGGCCTGGAGAGAGTTCCATAATATCAATCTCATTATTTTCATACATGGCCATACCATCACCATCAAAAACATACATGGCCTGATCAATAAAAGGACCATCTTCAATATAATCTTGATTGCGAGTAAGGATGATATGCTCTTCAGGCAGCCACTCCGTCAACATGAATGGCCCGGTTCCATTAAACGACTGCAAAGGTTTTCTCAATTCATCTGGAACAATACCAAAAGTATCCACTACTGCTGCAACGGGGCTGGTCATTTTACCCAGAAAATATGGCTTAGGTTGATCGAGAGTGAATTTAACTCTGTGCTCATCAACAACCTCAACCCCTGCCACATGCGATTGATCTCCAAGGATCTTTTTCCGAACTCCAAGAATATCGTCCAAATAGATTGATGCGGTCGGGGATCGTAAAGCAGGATCTGTTGCCCTTTCAATCGATCGTTTTACATCTTGGGCTGTAAGGGGCCTGCCGTCATGAAAAGTAACACCATCCTTGATGGAAAAGATGTACTCTGTGCCCCCAGCGCGCATTTCCCAGCCTGAAGCTAATTCAGGCATTATGCTCATATCGTTCCTGTAAGCAACAAGCCCATTGAAAATTTCGAGTGTGACCTGTGCAGATCGGGCGTCTTGTACTAAATGCGGATCAAGCGTAGTGATGTCAGACCATAGGAATGTGACAGCGCCGCCTTCCTGTTTCACTTGAGGAGGGGGCAACAAGTCACTCGCAGCATCCTGGTCTCTACACCCTACCAAGCTGACCCATAGAACCCCTAAGGCAATCAAATACACATAGATAGATGCCCCGTTAAAAGACGATAACTGAACCCATGTTTTCATGACCAAAAGAACAAGTTATCCATTCTCAATTCTGCCCCGATCTTTTTGCAGCATCTGATATAAGAAATGCGTCAATAAAAGAATCTATTTCGCCATCCATAACCGATTCGACTGCAGCGGTCTCGTAGTCGGTCCGATGATCTTTGACCATCTGGTAAGGGTGCATAACATAGCTACGAATCTGATTCCCAAATTCAGGAGACACATGCCCGCCTTTGAGGCGATTCTTCTCTTCGTTGCGTTTTCTAGTCTCTAGATCAAATATTCTGGCTCTAAGAATCTTGAAAGCCATATCCTTGTTCTGAATTTGAGAGCGCTCATTTTGACAAGTGGTGACAATACCTGTCTCGAAATGGGTAATGCGCACTGCAGTGGCATTTTTTTGCACACTCTGTCCTCCATGCCCGCTAGCATGGAATGTCTCAACGTTCACGTCTTCAGGACGTATGACTATATCAATCTGATCTTCTGCTTCAGGTAGAACTTCGACTAAAGCAAAAGAAGTATGCCGCGTCGGAGTACTGGAAAACGGAGACAGCCGGACTAAGCGGTGAACACCTCTTTCAGCCTTGAGGAACCCATATGCATAGTCTCCCTTTAAGTTCAACACAACACGTTTGACCCCTGCTTCATCCCCGGGAGACAAATCTATGATGTCTGTAGCGTATCCTCGGCGTTCACTCCATCGTACGTACATTCTAAGAAGCATCTCTGCCCAATCCTGAGCATCAGTACCTCCGGCACCAGCATGAATCGCCAAAATGGCTGGCCTATTGTCGTTTTCCCCAGATAAGGTAGATTGAAACTCTAGAGAGGCAATGGATGCAGATAGCGCTCCAACTTCCTCAATTAGCTCGGAAACAAGTCCTCGCTCCCCTTCTTCAATAGCCATACCCAACAAATCGCGTAGCTCAGTTCCCTGGTTCTGCACCCCTTCCCACTCCTGCACTTGGACCTTGAGGCGCGAAAGACGGCGCATAACATCTTGGGCTCTTACAGGATCGTCCCAAATAGATGGGTTGGCAGCTTCGCTTTCCAATTCATCTATTTGTTTGCGCTTTCCTAGTATGTCAAAGATACACCCCCAACCGATCAGCCTTATAGATCAATTCATTTATTCTACTCACTGCTTCTTGCACGATTGCACCTCATATATCAAAGTACCACAGCCTTCACAGTTACTATATCATGGGGTGATGAAGGGTAACATTCGCCTAAGGCCGCACTTTGGTGGTACAAATGACAAACACGAAAGAGAATCAGGCTTGCATTTTCTGCACATTGCTGGAAAGTCTGCGACCTAATGAATTTCTATATATAGATGACTTAATATTTGTCATCAATGATATCTCCCAGGTAGCGCCTACACATGTGCTTATCATTCCGAAGAATCACGATACTGTTTTAGGTGACCCTCATTCAGAATCCTCAGTCACACGCATCATTATGATTGCAAATCAAATGGCAACAAATCTCGGTATAGAAAAAAGCGGATACCGCCTGGTGCTAAATCAAGGACCTGATTCAGGGCAACAAGTTGCACATCTGCATATGCATTTAATAGGAGGGGCAACGCTGGGCACCATAGGTTAACCCTGCGCTCATAATGAATATAGCAAAACTCCATGATGATCTGCCCGCATCATTGCATGCCCATATCCGTCGGGTTTCACATATAGCTCTGGAAATTGGTAGAATCCATTCGCTTGATCTTGAGAAGATTGCCTTTGCTACCCAATACCATGACCTAGCCCGAGTGACCCCTCCAAAATTGTTACTCACAGAATGCAAGAACTTAGGAATCCCTATTGGCGATTTCGAAAAACAGTTGCCGTTGTTGTTGCATGGGCCTGTGGCTGCAGCCTGGGTTCAGGTTGCCGATAACGCCCTCGCATCACCAGAGGTAGTTGAAGCGATTCAGCACCATTCTGTCGCAAGCCCAAACATGAGTCAGATAGCCAAGGTAGTTTTCTTAGCTGACAAACTCGATCCACATAAAATAGAGCGATACCCGTTCCAACTTGAGGTTAGTAAAGCATCTACTCATGATCTGGACAAGGCATTATTCATATTTATCCATCGTGAAATAGCTATGCGCCTTGGGTTGAATCAGCTCATACATCCCCAATCCATAACAACCAGAAACTATCTTCTTGAAAGCTATGCAGCTTCAATTGAACCTACCAAACCCGAGGGACAATAGTGGCATTGACAATGTTATCTGTTTCACCCCTCACTGCTTGACCAAATGAATTGCTCTGACCCAATCACCGATACAAGAATTTGAGGTGGCATTGAATAATTCGACTGAAGTTTGGTTAATTCAGTGCCTTTAGAGTATACTTACGCTCCTGAATAGTGCGTAAATTTGAGACTTCTTGTGCTGTTATAAGCAAATCCCAACCTACGTATTTAATAACATTAAGAAGGATTGCTATGGGCAACAACCTATCACAGCGACCTCCCTACGATCCTCAAGAGAATCGCTGATGGGGAAAATCGCTTTAGCAAAATATCAGGAGATTGCCCTCAAGGGCAAAAATCGCCCCATGTTCACCAAGGCTCTGTTGCGAGCATTACGGGCAACCCCCGAGGGCATTGGAATCACCGCGATCAAACACCTCAATTCAAGAATAATTGTTGAACTGGCTCCGGACTTCAAATGGGCAGAGATTGCTGCCCACATAAGCAGCATTTTCGGAATTGAAAAATTTTCACTTGCAACACGACTTCCTGCGGATCTCGAAGCAATCAAAATTGCCATAAAAGAAGAGATAGCAGCACATAAAAACTCTGCTAATTTTCGTATACACGTAGCTAGGGCAGACAAGACATTCCCCATAAAATCAAAAGACATGGAAATTGCCCTTGGTGCTTTCGTTCAAGAAATAACACAGCTACCGGTAAACTTAAAGTATGCCGAACTCACAATCACCGTAGAAATTGTTCCAGGGGAAGCCTATTTGTATTTTGATCACTCACCCGGGCTAGGTGGTCTACCCCCCGGGGTGAGTGGGAAATTAGTGTGCTTAATGTCAGGGGGAATCGACTCTCCAGTAGCCGCTTTTCGGATGATGAAGCGGGGAGCACAAATTGTGTTTGTGCATTTTCATGCATTCCCTTTGTTGTGGGGTATATCAAGGGACAAAGTTGATTCGATGCTCCATATTCTTTCCCGATACCAGCAACAGAGCCGACTGTACCTTATACCTTTTGCCTCTTTACAACAATCTATCGCTCTCTCTGTCAACCCCAGATTCCGAGTCATCGCTTACAGAAGAATGATGGTACGAATAGCAGAAGCAATAGCGGCCAAAGAGCATGCTTTCGGACTTGTGACTGGTGATAGTCTAGGGCAAGTGGCGTCACAAACGTTACAGAACCTTGCTACCGTTGGTGACGTAGCAACCATGCCAATATTTCGCCCGTTGATCGGAATGACCAAAAGCGAGATTATCCAAGAATCGCAATCAATAGGAACGTATGATATTTCCATCGAGCCAGACGAGGACTGCTGCACTCTCTTTGTTCCCAAGAATCCAGTCACTAAATCAACTCCAGCACAGTTGGCCAGCATTGAACAGCAATTCGATGTAAATTCTCTGGTTGAAGCAGGTGTGCGCAGTGCAGAGCTTAAGAAATACATCCGCCCTTAATAAGAATCACCACAATTCCACCTGTCACTATCTAGTGGAACAAAGGAGGATCAAACAATGACTAAAGCTCAAGGAACTCGTATTGAATCAGACTCTATGGGGGAAATGGAAGTTCCAATTGAGGCCTACTACGGGGCATCAACTATGCGGGCTTCACTCAATTTCCCAATCAGCAACCTTCGATTACAGCCATATTTTATCCAAGCCCTTTCAAACATAAAGGGCTATGCGGCAAAGGTGAACCAGGATTTAGGCCGTCTTGACCCGACACTTGCCGACGCAATCATCCACGCAGCAACAGAGGTTTCTCAAGGAAATCTCAATGATCACTTCGTCGTGGATGTTTTTCAGACCGGCTCTGGAACCTCTACGAACACAAACGCCAACGAGGTGATCGCAAACCGAGCCAATGAAATTCTTTCTGGCTCGCGAAATGCTAAAACAATTCATCCAAACGACCACGTAAATATGGGGCAATCCTCTAATGACGTCATACCTTCAGCAATCCATGTAGCTGCATTATTGGGAATCAAGAGAGACCTAATCCCCAATCTTGAAAAACTCAATCAAGCCCTTCAATCAAAATCACAGCAGTTTTGGGGTATTGTAAAGACCGGAAGGACACACCTACAAGATGCGACTCCAATACGACTTGGACAAGTGTTTCTCGGGTACTCAGGGCAGGTTGAGCGAGGAATTTCTCGATTAAGGCATGCTGAAAGCGAATTATCTCAACTTGCCATTGGCGGAACTGCCGTCGGTACAGGCATAAACACCCATCCGGAATTTGCTTCACGCCTTTGTGTGTTGATCTCAAGAGATCTGGACATCACAGTCAGTGAGACCACGAATCACTTCCAAGCCCAAAATTCTCTTGATGGCATTGTAGAGGCTAGCGGATCCCTGCGTACTGTAGCAACAAGCCTCTACAAAATCGCCAATGATATTCGATGGATGGGGTCAGGCCCGCGCGCTGGGCTAAGTGAAATCTCGTTACCTGAAGTACAGCCAGGAAGTTCTATAATGCCCGGAAAAGTCAATCCAGTCATAGCAGAATCCCTGATTCAAGTAACAGCCCAAGTCATTGGG
>Ga0114996_10010215_pt1 | contig 10215 bp, 19 predicted proteins | sample ArcticOcean_MG_C_4_FD_87039 | JGI IMG/M metagenome (GOLD analysis project Ga0114996, IMG submission 87039) | Marine microbial communities from western Arctic Ocean - ArcticOcean_MG_CB4_134 | ecosystem: Environmental > Aquatic > Marine > Oceanic | place: Arctic Ocean: Canada Basin | collected...
ACGGTTCAATGGGAGTGGTTTCCAAAAAGTGAACGAAACCGCCCAAATAAACAATTAAAAACGGACTCAGAGCCCTCTGAACCTCTCACGGTTTTGAAGGGTAGCTTTTAATGAGCCCGAAGTGGCAAGATTACGTGACCCCTCCTCCCGACATCGATTGGAAGCTTTTACTGATGAAAATCCTTAATTGTTTTGGCCACATGGAGGATGATTGGCATGAGGAATATTGGCATAAGTTTGGTGTTACGAGAGAGCAAGGGAAAAGGGTAGTGGAAGAATACGAAAAATATGAAACAGAAAAAGCCAAATAAACACGATAAATGCGTTTTATGCGGAGAAGACACCGAATACGCAGAAATGGATCATGTTCTTGTGCGTGACTTTTATGTCGATGGTGCAGGACAATTATGTCAGGCCTGCTTTGATGAACAATACCATTACGAACGAAAAAACGCCAAATAAACACGACCCAGCGCCTTACAGGAAGATAAAAGGTAAGTCTACGGTTGTTTCTTCGCGTTGGCAGGAGGCACTCAATCAGCCATGGATGGATTATTATGGGTGGTCGGTTACCCCTATTTCTCAGGAAATATGGAAACAAGAGAAGCTGCTTCGCGTCATAAATGAAAAGTTTAAGTTCGAGAAAATCGGCCTCCTAAGAGCATCTCCTTTTTTTAATTACAACTGGCATGTTGACACGAATCGTGGATGTAGCATTAACATGTTATTATCTCACGGGAAATGCAATACTTTCTTCGCGAAGCCTTCTTCTAATGATTTTAGTATTTTCGAAGGGCATCTTCTTTTGGGGAACAGTCAGTTTATTGAATTAAATTACGAGCTTGATACATTCTACGCATTCAACCCTCAACAGCCTCATTGTGTATATAATTTTGAAGAAACAAGATACCTCTTTAGTTGTGAATTTTCCGAACCTAAGGAAAAATTGCCTTACGAGAGATTATGTCGCTGGTTAGATGAAGTTGAATTATGAATGTGAAAACGCCAAATAAACAATATGAAAAAAGATATTAAAATGTTAACTGAAATTTTGGATATAATCTCTAAAAAGCAAAGACAGATTAATTTTGACAGCGATCACGCTAGAAGCCAGTTAGCTATTGAGGTAGTTAGCGAATTACGAAAGAGAAATTGCCAAATAAAAGGCTTTGCTACTCTACGGATGGAGTAATTAAACGATTATGAATGAGAAAACGCCAAATAAACATTTTTTTTCTTCCTCTCGCTCCTTTTCCTACGATGACCAAAAGAACGAATGGCAAGAGCTATCTGATAATTTTTATTTTTTAGAAGGGGATGACGCTGAAACCTATTACCTTAATGCAAAAGATGGTAAAAATTTTTTTTACGATCCAAACGAATGACAATTTAGCCGATGCTAAAAAACTCTTTTTTTCTCTCATAAAAATCTTTTTTAAGAAAAAGTAAAAAAAGGGGTTGACATTGCTCCCCGCTTCATTTAAGATGGGTTTTCGATATGATTACTACATCATCACAAACCACATTGAAGCAGTCGGACAACTTCAAGTCCTTCCAGTTCGGAATTAAGGAGTCAGGTTTATCCCACATCTTTAATGTCCTGCGAAACCAACTCTATTCTGATAAGGTTTTAGCAGTCATTCGGGAATACTCCTGCAATGCTGTTGATGCCCATACAGAGATAGGTAAGGCCGATGTTCCCATTAAGATAACACTCCCCACACAAATGACTCCCGAATTTAAGGTGAGGGATTTTGGGAGGGGATTGACAGAAACCGAGATTGCTGAAATTTACGCAATGTACGGTGAATCGACCAAGCGCGGCTCAAACGAGCAGATAGGCCAATTAGGACTGGGTTGCAAATCGGCATTTGCTTACGGTGATAACTTCATTATCAACTCATTCGTTAAGGGAACAAAAACAACCTACAACGCTTTCATTGATCCTTCTGATATTGGTCAAATCTCCAAGATGGGAAGCGAAGAAACCAAGGAAGAAAACGGTGTTGAAATCGTAATCCCTGTTAAGTCTGACGATTTTACCGAGTTTTATGACAAAGCGGTAACGCTATTCAAACATTTCAAGGTTGTTCCCGATGTTCGCGGAGCAAATCGCGATGACCTAAAACGTCAATTGGAAAAGTCTAAAGTTATCATTAAAAAGGATAACTGGAGATTGGTCGAGGGAGACTCCCATGCGATCATGGGCAACATTTCCTACCCGCTAGATTCTGGTGCATTGAATATAGGATGGCAAGATGAGCGAGCCGATTTACTTTCGAGTGGGGTTGAAATTGATTTCGACATTGGCGATTTGGAAATCTCTGCGAGTCGAGAAGCATTACAATATACCGATAGAACCAAAAAAGCGATTATTAGCACTTTAGAGGCAATTATTAAATCATTGCCCGATGCGCTTGGGGAAAAATTCAAGGAGTGCGAAACATTGTGGGACGCGAAGATACTATACAATGACGCTTTTAAGCATGGAGGTTTCGGCGGCAAGATCAAAAAGATAGTCGATACCAAAGGCATAAGCTGGAATAATCTCAAAGTTAAAAGTGGGATATTCGACAAACAAAAGTGGAAGGATTCAGACCTTGAGTTGAAGATATTCGCCAAACCCCATCATCACAACGGCAACAAAAGAGTGAGAGGACAGGAAGCGCAAAACATTTACGCTAAAAGTAATGCGCTTGTAATTATTGACGATGCCCCAACTCATCACGGTAGGCTTAATCGTATTGCTCCCTTGCTTGAGGATTATGAGGGCAGAGATAAGGATGCTCCGATTTACGAAACGGTTTACTTGCTAAATTACCGTTCGCCAAAAGCACAAAAAGAATTTTTATCAGAAAGAGACTTTGATTTCCCCGCGAAGAAGTTGACCGAGTATCCCAAGGTTGTATTGAGAGATATTTACCCAAGCAACGCAACTGTATCGGGAGGGAGTTCGGGAACTAAAAACACAAAACATAGCACGAAGGTTTTCTCCTTGGACAAGGAATGCGCTCACGGTCAATGGCACACTTGCAGAAGCGACTTCTTTGAGTCGGAATCGGTTGACCTAGACAATGACAAAGGAGTTTACGTTTTTGTAAGTAAATTTTTCTACGGCAAAGACGGTATGGATGCCGAGACTAACCATCCGAGCAAATTGGTTAAAGCAGTCAAAGCATTAAAGAACGTGGGTATTGATGTTCCAACAATCCACGCCTTCAAAGTTACCGAAAAAACCGAGAAGGCAGTTGATGGAGACAATTGGACTTACTTTGAGGATTGGGCGAGGAAAGAATTTCAGAAGAAAATGGAGAGCAAGGGGATAGAACAGGAATTGTTCGATAGATTATCGGCGGAAATCCACAAAAAGAACATTGATCGACTCGACAGGTATAGTGAAGCGTTCATTGAGTTGAGTAGCAGGACAGAAGATTTTCTGACAGGATTGCCAGAAGATTCAACCGCAAGAAGTTACGTTACCAAGTATGTGGGAATGGCGGGTCAATCTGCTGATGATAGTCGGTTAGGTAAGTACGAAATGGCATTGAATATATTCAAATCAGAATCGGACAATAAGACAGGATTTGGCCAAGACGAAAAATTCGTAGTGAGGCGACGAGGATTCTTTAAGGATTTCAAGGCGACACACGATTTGGATAAATTGTGCAGGAAATGTATGAAGAAGTATCCAATGATTACTTTCATGGATGACAACCATTTCAACTGGCGTTTTACTCAAGAAGCTGTAGAGGAAACTATCAATTATATCATAACTATTGAGGCAACCTATATCGCTAAAAAAGATATAGCAGAATCTAAAAAAAACATTTTTAATTGCGTAGAACAATTAGAAAAAAAAGCACTTGACAAACAACCCCAACTAAACTAGACTAGGTAAAGTTATTATTATAAGCACCATGATACCATACATACTGACAGACAACTCCTTGACCATCGTAGTGGATGGAAAGGCACTCACGATGGAAAGCTCAAACCCATCATTCGGAGAGGCAAAGAAATTACTTTCAGCAGAAAAGTATGACGAGTTGCCCGATTTGTTCGACACTCCAAAGGCAGTCGAACGCTTTGCAGAAGGAAGCATCAAGGTTTCTGATGGCGAAGTCTCTTACAAAGGCGAGGTGATTCACAATCATGTTGTGGGCCGAATCCTTGACTTCATGCGACAGGGCTTGCCCTACAAACCTCTCACTCGCTTTGTTGAGAAGCTGATGGATAACCCTTCTCGTAGGGCAGTCAACGAACTGTATGCTTTTTTGGAGCATAAGAATATGCCGCTGACTCCCGATGGAAACTTTCTGGCATACAAGGGAGTGCGTAGTGATTTTACCGATTGGCATTCTGGTCAATTCACGAATAAGGTTGGGGATGTAAACGAGATGCCCCGTAGAAATGTTTGTGACAACGCGAACATTGGATGTTCTGATGGTTTCCATGCTGGCTCATTGGATTACGCAAGGCAGTACGGCAACGGAGGTCACTTGATGGTCGTTGAGATTGATCCTGCTGACGTTGTAAGTGTACCGTTGGATTGCGACCAGCAAAAACTTCGTACCAGCAAGTACAAGGTTGTTTCCCTTTTCGAGAAGAAGCTGGAAGAACCAATGTGCAACGATTACGGGGATTACGAAAGTTGTTACGAGGATAACGCCGAGGATGACTCCTTGGATGGATTCGACCAAGACAGTTACGAAGCGGGATACGAAGCCGCAAAGAATGATTTGGTGAAGTTCGCAACGAGTAGCCCCAAAAGGGATGCTCAAGGACGCTTTGCTAATAGCTAGAGATGTAGTAGTCATAGCATGACCTTGTTGGAGCATTTGAGCTTTTCATACTTTCTCAATGTCAGTCTCCCTCAAGGTTTTCTAGACTGCTAAAAACACTTTTAAGAAACTATAAAAAAAAACTTTTATGACTACTACTACCGTTGAGACATTTTTTGATTCGATCAGAGACAATGATATTGAATCATATAACAATTATTGGGCCGAGTTGAAGCCTCAAACCGAGGTTGCCGCTTTCAAGAGATACTTGTTTGCCTTCATGTCAGTCCACACAACGTGGAAGAACAACTGCAAAGGATACAATGCAATCAAACAATTCAACAAATGGACGCTGGAAAAAGGAGAGCAACTCCAACTCTGGAACTACGATTCGGACGCTTTATTCAAGCGGATTGAAGAAACGAGGGTCGGTATGCAGAACAATAGAACTAATTATATCGGCCTTTTTAATGATACTTTTTGGGACTCTCCTACTGACTATCTCGCTCGCGCTGCTGGCGAAGGATGGAGTGAGTGGCGTGATAGGCTTGCCAAGAAAACTCTTGGATTGGGCAAGGCGAAAACTTCATTCGCAATAGAGATGCTCTACCCTACTGAAGCAAAGGTTGTTTGCTTGGATACTCACTTGTTTCAAGTCTACGGATTAAACCAAACCAAGGATGCTAAAAAGTACGAGACTATTGAAGCGGATTGGATTGAGCGTAGTGAGAAAAGAGGACTAGCACCATACATGGCACGATGCTTGTATTGGGACAAGAACCAGAACCGTAAGAACTCACGCTATTGGAGCAAAGTATTAGAAGCATGAAACATACAGCAAAATGGATTCCGCTGCCTAGCCAACCTATTTCAGAGGGGGAAGCGGCGACAACAAACAGATTGAGGACTTATTCCATAAGGATTAAGCTGGATACTCCACGCCCATCCCCTATAACCGCAACCACACGAATTATAGATGGAGAGTTCGTGTGGGAGAGGTTGGTCACTTGCAAAGGTCGATCACAAGCGGTTTACCGAGCGGGAAAATGGTTTCAATCTTTAAGAGTCGGGGGAGCGAAAAGCGAGAAAAGCGTTGCAAGATTTCTAGTCGGAAAGGAATCGCACGAATGCTTAACTGTTGATGATGTCGGAAACGAGTGCTTGTACGGTTCTAATTTCAAACCTTACATAAGCAACAACCGTTTACTGGACAAGGAAACCATCGAAAGAGTCATTGAAGAATCCAAGGGAAACCTCAAGATCGACGATACCCCCGTGGTAAAAGGTCAAGCGCATCCATCCTTGAAATGGGCAACGGCTAAAAAAGTAAACACGCTTCCCATAAAAATAGGTTTTTCGACTTACGCCGATCCAACCAAAGGGGGAATGAAAGAGTCGATGTATAAAGCGGCAAAGCGAAGCGCAGCCAGAAAGAAGAAAAACGAGCCTTCATGGTTTGAGGACGCAAGAAGCCTAGAGTCAAGACTTCTTATTAGGAGAATGAAAGCAAAAGGACTTTTAGAAAGGGGCGAGACATATACAGAGGACATTCTTAACAGATTATCGAAATCAAAACACGCAAAGAAATCCCCCAAGCTAAAAGCATGACATACATAGTGAAATTTGAAGTGGATGGTGAGGCCGTTTCCTATACGGTCAAAGCGGAGAATGTCCTTGATGCAGAAGAAGCAGGAACAGAAGCAATGTGTGCCGATGTTAAGACGAGCGGCAAACGAGGTTCCAAAATATCTTCGTGGAAAGTCAAAAGTATAGAGCATATCCCTTTCGCATGATAGAACCAGAATTACATAATTGGGTATGGTGCGAGGACTGTCTTGAATGGAAGAATACAGAAGAAGTAAGTTTCCTTGGTATAACAGAAGATTCTTTCGGTAAAGAAATGTTGACTTTCAAATGCGATGGATGCGAGAAGGAAAACAAAAACAATATAACCTCGTCGGTATCAAAACCAAAGGGGGGATGAAAAAGAGATGGAAAGGAATTACTGCTTTGTTATGTTTGTCAGTTCTTGCTCTCCTATGGTACGAGGCTTTAACAACTTTGAATGAAATTATATTATTAGCACGATGACTGAATATAAAAGCGACATGGATACAGACAAAATGAGTCTTACAAAAAAAGAGACCTTAAAGAGATGGAAAGGAATTGGGTATGGTGCGAAAAGTGAGAAGTACCCACATTTAGTTGATTGCTCTAGCAAGCGGAGTTTCATTAGCGATATAAATGAAGACGCTTTATTTGCTGATGGGTTTGATAATGCGATTGTCGGTTATGATGCCAGTAGTTATTGTGTCGTTTACGATTACGATAAGTGCCTCAAGGTTTTAATGGAGAATGATGACCGTATGAGCTATCCAGACGCGCATGAGTTTATGGAATTTAATGTAGTAGGTGCTTATGTCGGAGATTTCACGCCGATATTTGTTCATTCGTTGGTATGAGTAAAGAAGATCCAAAGTTAAATCGCTATGCCGACATTGAATGTGAGGTATGCGGAGAGGTTATAGAAGGCAAGTGGGATTCTCAAGTTTACTTGGGGATGGAAACGGGGGAGTTGTCAACAGATTCAATACATCGTTGGTTGATTTATGATAAGCATATCAAATGCTCTCCGAGCCGAGCGCAAAGGATCGTGCATCCGAAATATCCAACGGTTGTGGATGAAAGACCGCAATTTGATTGGCGACCAGAAGCGAATAACGCTTGGACAGACCAAAAGCGTAATGAATTCAGGGAACTCTATACTGATGCTTGGGTCAGGTTGCAAGAGAGATACAATCCAAGTTGGGATGCTAAATTAACATGAGCAAGAATCGTAAAAAAATAAATTATGTCTCCAAGCTCACAAGAGTTATGGACGAGGGGGAAAGGCGTTATTCGGATAAGGTAAATCATAAGTATTATGCCAAGAATAATTTTTACGGCAAGGGAACTAACCGCATAAACGAATTGCACGATAAGGATTGCCCAAGGGTAAACGAATTGGCAGTAATTATAGATATGTTTGTGAATAGTTTAGCGGCAAGTGAAAGTTGCATGAAGCGCAGAACATTAGTCAAGATAGGCTACGAGCTACTCGACTTGAGAGACACGGTACAAACGGAAACCCGCAAGCGAATGAAAGTGGTTGACGAGAACGGAAAGGAAATTAAGGTTTAATTATGTATATTACATTATCACAAACACCAGATAGAGATGGGTTTCAAGGCCAAGTAGCTTTGAACACGGCAAGAATCAACGGCTTTAGGGAGGTTTCCTTCAAAGACATTGGAGGTAATTCCCAAAAAGATGAGGCAGGGTATGTGGGAACATATACAGAAGTATTGATGAAAGGTGCTACTATTCTCGTAGCTGATCCAATTTCGGTAATCCTTGAAAAAATTAGGGATACTAAAGTAAACCAAACTTAAAAATGAAAAAACGAAACACGAAAGAAGTCATGCTTATTGTTGCGGTAGTGATAGCGGCGATTGTGGTCGGGTCAGGTTGCACCCACACATGGGACTATCCTCCACAACAACCAAATGACCAATACAGAAAAATAGCATACAAGTATTATGTCATTGACGCAAACGCCGATGTACCCGATGCTTACTTTGAAACTTTTGATGAAGCGTCAGTCTACCAAAAGGACTTCGCGGAGCATCACGAATATGTGATAGTAAAAGTTGACAAAAAATATAATGTTTACAACATGGAACCTATTGAAAATGAAAACTAAACTCTTATTATTTAATGATGCGTACAGCAAAATTAGAGCACTTAACAAAAGCGAAAACAATGTTTTCGATACTCTTATGAAAAAGATGGGCTATCCCAAAATAGAGTGGCACAAATTCGATAACGAATGTGAAGAAATTTGGGATATGTTATTTAACCCAGAAAGCAAAACAGAATCAGTAAAACGCTTCAAAAAATTACTTGACCTATGACGCACAAACAGTTCAGCAAAGCCAATAGCCTCATATTAAGCGTGTTGGCAACGATGTTGTTCCTCATGCTCCTGCTGCTGATGGTCGGATGCGTGAGTGAAAGAGAAGTTGTTTACCGAAGCGTTTATTTCGCGGACACCAATGGAGTAACAACGATTTACTATCCAGAAAGCATGGAGAAGGATTTGAAAACTCCGCATAACGATAAACGATGGAAGTATGTCGCCGCTAAAATTGTTCCCGATGATGGAGTAGCGAAAGAAATGAAGTTATTGCCGATAGACTTGAGCATGGATAATCCCCATCCCTATATCTTAAACCAGCAACAATGGTCAGACGAATACCACAAAGAGCATCCAGAATGCAGTTACGGTTACTAAAAGTGAAACAATCCCTAGCGCATAAACTAATAGACAAGAGAATAGATGAATACATCACTCTTAATCGGAAACATTCAGAAAGCAGTAGCCAAAGAGTGTCGATATTGGGGAGATACTTCAAAAGACAACATAACAACCATAACAAAGGCATACTTAAAGCAGTTGAAGAAAGATGGTTATACGATAATGCCGCATAAGCAGACACTTGACAGCAATTCCAAAAGGGTAAATTTTTTTATAGACCATGAAAATTAAACGAACACTTAAATATGGTTCTTTTGGTTGGGACGATGAAACCAAAAGGTTCACCGTCGAATACAAGGGACAGTCGATAGAGTTGAGCAAGATATACGCTTTCGCATTTTTGCGATTCGCGTTTAGTATCGCCCAAAGGAATTGGTTTCGCAAACAGGAGAAACCTAAAATTCTACCCAAGGAAATCTGCGATAAGAATATACGAGATGGAAAATTTGAGCAAAAACAGTACGAGCTTCCAAACATTGACGGCAAAGCGATAAGTGAAGATGCTAAATTCTTTTCGGACTCGCTCTTAAAAAAATAATTTATGGCGCACTTAATCACACTAACAGGAGCGGTTGACGGTCACGAAATGCTGTTCAATTTGGATACGGTTGTATCCATCGAGAAGGGTAACAACTCTACAATTATTGCTACTCGATGGGGCAGCACTATGGTCAGGGAATCCCTTGAAGCAATAAGAAAAGCGGCGGCAACTAACAAAGAGGTTGACATTGCACCCGAAATGGAATAAGGTAATCTGATGGTTTTTATTCCAATAACGATTGCAATAATAGCGGCGTTTTTCTTCGTGAGATGGGTAGTAAATTCAGAAATATGAAACAAGTTCCGAGAACATTAAGACCAGATCGTGCTTATTTAGAGAAATGGGATAAGACGGTTGACATGGTGCATTGGGAAAGTAATTCCCTTATCAAGCGGCATCCCCACATTGATCCCGCTAAAATTATAGCTAGAAATGCGACTCAAGAATTTCCCGCTGATGCAATTACCGTAAGGTTTCGCAATCAGAGATTGAAGGATGTTGGAGTTTATTTTTACGGGAAAAAGAAAACTCGCTCT
>Ga0114996_10010217_pt1 | contig 10213 bp, 10 predicted proteins | sample ArcticOcean_MG_C_4_FD_87039 | JGI IMG/M metagenome (GOLD analysis project Ga0114996, IMG submission 87039) | Marine microbial communities from western Arctic Ocean - ArcticOcean_MG_CB4_134 | ecosystem: Environmental > Aquatic > Marine > Oceanic | place: Arctic Ocean: Canada Basin | collected...
CAAAAACAGTTGGTGAAGATGGCTGTTTCTACGAGCATGTCCCTTTATTTTCAGGAATGCACGTATATAAATGTAATGATACTGTCGCACAAATTTTAAATGAAGCAGGTTCCCTGTTAGGTCAGGAAGAACTCGTTCACCGATATCCCCATAGCTGGAGATCAAAAAAACCATTAATATTTCGAAATACTTCTCAATGGTTTATTTCAATGGAGAAAACCAACCTTAGGGATAAAGCCTTGAAGGCCATTGATGGAACTAACTTCATTCCGAAAAGCGGAAAAGCCAGACTTAAGAGCATGATTGAAGCTCGACCCGATTGGTGCGTCTCAAGGCAAAGGGCATGGGGGGTTCCAATCACAGTTTTTGTAAATAGAGATTCTGGCCAACCCTTACGTGATCAAAAAGTTGTAGATAGAATTATTGAAATTTTTAGAGCAGAAGGTTCCGATGCATGGTTTGAGTCTCCGAAAGAGCGGTTCTTAGGAAAGAACTATAATGCAGAAGACTTTGAGCAAGTGACAGATATTTTAGATGTGTGGTTTGACTCTGGATCTACACATGCTTTTGTTTTAGAAGGAGATGAATGGCCTAATTTAAAATCTCCCGCTTCGTTATATTTAGAAGGGTCCGATCAACATAGGGGTTGGTTTCATTCTTCGTTGCTTGAATCAGTCGGGACACGGGGATACGCTCCATATAAAGCTGTTTTAACCCATGGGTTTGTAATGGCTGAAGATGGCCAAAAAATGTCTAAGTCATTAAATAATCAGATTTTCCCTCATAAAGTTGTTGATCAATTTGGCGCAGATGTACTCAGACTTTGGGTTATCGGATCAGATTATTCTGAAGACTTAAGGATTGGTCCAGAAATTTTAAAACAACATGCAGATGTTTATCGCAGGCTTAGAAACACACTCCGATTTATTATGGGTAATTTAAACGGCTTTAAAGAAGAGGACTCTATAGATTTCAAAGAAATGCCAGAATTAGATCGTTGGGTGCTACATCGACTTTGGGAATTAGACTGTCTAATAAGAGAATCCTGTGAAAATTTTGAGTTTCATATCCTTTATACTGAACTGCACAACTTTTGTGCGACCGATCTCTCAGCTTTCTATCTTGACATTCGCAAAGATAGCCTCTACTGCGACCGGGCAGACAGTATTGGCCGAAGGTCTACACGCACCGTGCTAAACGAATTATTCAAATTTTTAACTACTTGGCTTGCTCCCTTTATCTGTTTTACCGCAGAAGAAGCTTGGTTATCCCACAATAAACAAAAAACCAAAAACGATAGTATCCATCTCAAAACATTTCCAATAGTACCCGACGAGTGGCATGATACTATTTTAGCTGAAAAATGGTTTGCAATTCGGGAAGTCCGCCGCGTTGTAACTGGTGCTTTGGAAATTGAAAGAGCTGAAAAAAGGATTGGGTCAAGTTTGCAAGCCCATCCAATTATTTATACAAAAAAATCTAATATAAATTTGTTCAATGCCCTTAATCCTGCAGAAATTTTTATCACATCAGACGCAACATTTTCATTAAATAAGGCTCCAAATAATGCCTTTAAGGTTTTAGGGGTCGATAATATTGCAGTTATAACCGATATATCTAAAGGCGCTAGATGTGCCCGCTGTTATCAATTTCGTGAAGATATTGAAATCAACCATAATAATGAAAATGTTTGTGGCCGATGTACAGATGCTGCTAAAAATTTCCAAATTGAACACAACTAATATTCTAATAACGAGACAATCAACCGCGATGCTTAAAAAACTATTCTATGGTTTTGGAATTGCTATTATTATAATTTTCTGTGATCAATACAGCAAGTGGTGGATCACTATTAACCTCAAAGATACAAGAGAAATAATTCCAATTACAGACTTTCTCAATATTGTTTTAACTTATAATACTGGGGTAAGCTTTGGATTATTTGCGAATGATTCAGAAGTGGCACGTTGGATTCTGGTTAGCTTAACAATAGCAATTTCTTTAATACTTATTCGGTGGTTATCAACAGCAAAAAATTCCTTAAACATAATTTCCTTTGGTATGATAATTGGGGGTGCTATTGGAAATATCACCGATCGAGTTTTAATTGGAGCCGTAATTGATTTTTTAGACTTCTATGTTTCTAGTTTTCATTGGCCAGCATTTAACGTTGCAGACTCCGCTATTTGTATTGGTGCAGCACTTCTTATTTTAGAATCATTGTTAATCACTGAAAAAAAAGGCTAAAGTACAATAATATAGTATTGATTGAAATCACACTAACTAATTTTAACCATAAATGGACTATTTAATTCATGAAAAGATTTACATTAACACCGTCAGTACTCCTGGTTATTGTGATCTTATCAAGTTGCGATTCTGCTCGTAAAACTTTCGGTCTTAAGAAGACCGGCCCAGATGAATTTTTAGTATACCAGCGACCTCCACTAAGCCAACCACCAGACTATGGTCTTCGACCTCCTGCACAAGGACTGCAACCTAAGCAAGTTTCTTCTGTGAAATTAGCTAAGAATGCAGTTCTTGGAGAGAATCGCACCAATCAAGGAAAAGAAAATCAAAAATTAACTTCCCCAGGTATAGCAGCTTTTTTACGAACCACTGGTGCAAAAAATGCTGATCCATCAATCCGCCAAATTATTGAAAAAGAAACAACAATATTCTCTCAGGAAGATAAGCGGTTTGTTGATAGATTAATTTTTTGGTCTGATGAAAAACCCTATGAAGGGTCAATAATTAATCCCAAAGAAGAACAAAAACGAATCAAAAGCGCGGAAGCGCTTGGTAAACCTGTCACAGATGGAAATACTGTTCATGTAAAAAGAAAGAGAAGAAAAAAAGGCCTGCTATCATTTTAGGTCTTTATAATAATTAAATTCTCTCCCTAAACTTAAAGTCCCCAGATTAAATCTAAATCAGTTTGCTTCAGGCCAAGTGAATGCCATTATGGAAATTTTTAATGTTATTAACCTCTGAAAAAGCTGTTGCTAAGGGTAAACAATAATTAGAATAATAATACAAAAAAATATTGTACTCATTATTATAAATAATAAAGATTTTATCTAATTCTATTAACTGCCAATATATAGTCATAAAAAAATTATAGTAATATTCACGAATATTTTTAATCTCTAAATTATTTGGCTATTCATGAAACTATCAGAAACACCTGCCTGGAAAGTTCTGCAAGAGCATAAGATTAAAATAAGTAATCTGCATAGTTTCAATCTTTTCCAAGAAGATCCCATTCGATTTGAGCAATTCTCATTGAAGTTTAAAAGTTTACTTTTTGATTTTTCTAAAAATCGTATAACACAAAGAACTCTCGATTTACTTTTAATCCTCTCAAGTGAGCGGCGAGTAGAAGAGTATAGAGATTCAATGTTCAAAGGGAGAAAAATAAACAAAACGGAAAATCAAGCAGCCCTTCACACAGAACTAAGAGGAGGTGCAAACGGAATACATTCAGAAAAAATTCAAAAAGCATTATTAAAAATTGAGGCATTCGTAAGTGCTATCACAAGCGGAAGGAAGGTCGGGGCTACAGGTGAAAAATTTACAGATATTATAAATATAGGAATTGGAGGGTCGTCCCTAGGCCCTCAAATGGCCATAACTGCTCTAAAAGCATTTCACCAAAAAGGTATAAGGCCGCATTTTGTGTCAAATATAGATGGGCATCATTTATTAGAAACTTTAGAAAAACTAGAGGCATCAACCTCCCTTTTTATAATAGCGTCTAAGACATTTTCTACTAAAGAAACAATAACGAATGCAGAATCTGCTCGTTCTTGGGTAATCAATAAACTCGGCAAGCATTCGGTATCTAAACATTTTGTAGCTATATCGGAGGATACTATTAATCCGATAAAGTTTGGAATATCTCCAACATCAATTTTTCCTATCTGGGAATGGGTAGGGGGAAGATATTCTCTTTGGTCATCTATCGGTCTCTCAATTGCATTGACAATTGGAATGGATAATTTTCGATCACTTCTAAAAGGAGGGAATGAAATGGATATCCATTTCCGCACCGCACCAATGGCACAAAATTTGCCAATTGTATTAGCATTAATCGGGATTTGGAATATTAACTTTCAAAATTTAAAATCACTAGCAATTTTACCATATGATCAAAGATTAGAGAAATTTCCTGCTTATCTCCAACAATTAGATATGGAGAGTAATGGAAAATCAATATCATTAAATAAAGAGGACATCGACATCATGACAGCCCCAATAGTTTTTGGAGAGCCAGGCACTAATGGGCAGCATGCATTTTACCAATCTCTCCATCAGAGTCCAGAAGCAATTCCTGCTGATTTCATAATTATATCAAACCCTGCACATTCAATGAAGACTCACCATGACCAACTACTCGCTAATGCTCTTGCTCAAACTAAAGCATTAATGCAAGGACAAACACTAGAAGAAGCTAAAGGAAATATTAATTTTAAGCTCTCTGGAAACAGACCATCCAATACGATTTTAATTAAAACTTTAGACCCTATTTCTCTTGGTAGATTAATTGCACTTTATGAGCATAAAATTTTTGTTCAGGGTATAATTTGGGGAATTAATTCATTTGATCAATGTGGTGTTGAATTTGGAAAACAAATAGCATCAAATCTTGAAAAAAATATGCGGCTCCCAGAATTAAGTTTATCCCTGGATTCTTCTACAATAGGTTTAATGAAACAAATAAGAAAATGGCAGAATTAGATAGATGTTGCTTCGCAGATTACCTGAAACGCTAATTAATCAAATCGCCGCCGGCGAGGTTGTTGAGCGACCTGCTGCAGTTGTAAAAGAATTAATAGAAAATGCAATTGATGCTGGTGCAAAAAATATTGATACTCTTATAACTGGAGGAGGACAAAACTTAGTATCTGTTTCAGATAATGGATTTGGAATGTCTGCAAAAGAATTGTCATTAGCAGTCCAACGCCATGTCACATCTAAATTGCCTGACAACGACCTTATAGATATTAAATTTCTTGGCTTTCGAGGAGAAGCACTCCCCTCAATTAGTGCTGTAAGTCGCTTAAAACTCTCTAGCCGCCAAAGGAATGCGGCAGATGCATGGTCAATTCAGATAGATTCGGGAATTATAGGAAAACCGCATCCAGAAGCTCTATCAAAAGGAACAAAAATTGAAGTTAGGGATTTATTTTACAACATACCAGCTCGTTTAAAATTTCTCAAATCCCCAAAAACTGAACAAAGTCGAATAGTCCAAATCATCAAACGAATTGCTATGGCAAATTGTAATATTACCTTTACCTTGTCAGATGAACGCAGGAAGATTCTAGATATGCGATGCGATTATAGTGAACAAATTAACCCCTCCCTTAATAGGCTCAAGATGATAATAGGTGAGGAATTTGCTGAAAATTCGATACAAGTACAATCAGAACGCGATGGCATCAAACTAACTGGTTACGCTGGCCTACCAACCCTAAATCGAGGGAATAGTGCGATGCAATATTTATTTGTTAACTCGCGGCCGGTAAATGATAGAATGTTATTTGGAGCTCTAAGAGGTGCTTATAGAGATTTATTAGCCTCTAATCGATATCCCCTCGTAGCTTTATTCCTACATGTCCCGCCTCACCTAGTTGATGTAAATGTTCACCCAGCTAAAACTGAGGTTAGGTTCCAAGATCAAGGTATAGTTAGAGGATTGATTGTCAGTTCAATAAAATTTGCATTATCTCAAGCAGGGCATCGGACCTCTAGTACGGTAAGCGAGGCAGCTCTTGGTGCTATGAAAAGAGCATCTAGCTTTCCAATTCAAAATGTAAAGCAAGGAAATGGATTTCCATTTTCTAAAAACTCTTTCCACGGACATAATCCACTATTAGATGAACTTGAAAGCTTGGCGTCTATTTTACCAAACTTAATAACAGAACCTAGCGCTCCGAACTTCTCTAGTGAGATGCCTGATAATAATATAGAAAAGCCAATAGAGTTTCCACTAGGAGCAGCTCGGGCTCAATTGCATGAAACATATATTGTTGCTCAATCACATGACAGCATAATACTTGTCGATCAACATGCTGCTCACGAACGTTTAGTTGAAGAAAAAATAAAAAAAAGCCTCTCTGAAGGTGGAGTCAAGCGCCAAGGACTATTAATTCCTGAAATCATAGAATTAAATGCAGAAGACTGCAGTAGACTTTTATCAAGATCTGATGAATTAAAAGAACTTGGCCTTATTATTGAGGGCTTTGGCCAAAACACCGTAATTGTTAGAGAAATCCCCACACTTCTTAAAAAACTTAACCTAAAGGGGCTTCTTCATGACTTGGCAGATGATATCTTGAGTTGTGGTGAAATACATGCGCTTAAAGACCGTATCGGAGAAGTGTGTGCAACTATGGCTTGCCACGGTAGTGTTCGTGCAGGGCGTCGATTAAATGTAGAAGAAATGAATTCATTATTAAGAGAAATGGAAGAAACACCTAACTCAGGGCAATGCAGTCATGGACGTCCAACCTATATTGAATTGAAGCTCTCAGAAATAGAAAAGCTATTTGGGAGAAGATAGCCTCACCATTTTCAAATCTTAGACATTTTTTAAACTATATAATTTAAGAATAAAACACTAGTTGAGCCATAATGCCTAAAATTCACAATCTCATACTCTTCAGGTAGCTTTAGATTTTCACCCTTAGATAACTCAACAACTAAATAAGCTCCCTTCTTTAATAATAGACTATCTCTTAACCCTACTAACGCTGGAAGAGTGAGGTTTTTATTATAAGGCGCATCGAGAAACGCTAAATCAACTTGATATTTAACAATTCTTTTTAGCAGTGTAGAAGACTTAAGATCTATCCTTAAAGTTTTAATATTTTCTCTTTCACCAATTGCTTTAGCATTTTCTTTCACAAGATTTAAGGACCTTGAACTCACATCTAAAAAAGTGCTGTGCTTCGCACCCCTGGATAAAGCCTCAAAACCTAATGCTCCCGACCCACAAAACAAATCAAAAACTCTAGTATTGTGGAAAAAAAAATTTTCACAGCCATGAGTCAAAATATTAAAAATAGATTCTTTTATTCGCGTTGCTGTAGGGCGCAAGTCATCATTATTAAAGCTACCTAGTTTCTTTCCTCTATGTTTCCCCCCAACAATCTTCAATTCTGCTTCCTCATATAACGATTTTTGGAATTATTTATTTGCAAATTTTCACGCAAAACTTTGGGAGGCATCTCAATAATATTCCCACGTGATAATTTACCCAGTTGAAACGGTCCAAAAGAAACTCTAATAAGACGATTAACCTCTAGTCCTAAGCTTGCCATAACACGACGAATTTCTCTATTTTTACCCTCTTTTAATGTAATGTTTAACCAAGAATTACTTCCTAAAGCTGATTCAATTTTTGCATCAATTGGGGCATATCGAATGCCTGATACAACTATACCGCTTTTCAAACTATCAAGCCGTTCCTGGTCAACGTTCCCATATACCCTAATTTTATATCGCCTAGACCATAACATTTTGGGGAGTTCTAAGCGACGTGCCAAACTGCCATCATTAGTAAGCAAGAGTAGCCCCTCAGAATTTAAATCCAACCTCCCAACTGAAATCACCCTCGGTAGTGTTTTTGGCAAGCGTTCAAAAACTGTTGGTCTTCCCTCAGGATCTTTATTAGTTGTTAATAGCCCTTTTGGCTTTGGTACTTCCACAACCGAGGCGATTCTTCAAGAGGAATAACTCTGCCATCAACAGAAATTTTGTCGTTTAATTTGACACGATAAGCTGGGGTACTGAGAATCATTCCCTCAACTGAAACACGACCAGATTCTATCCAGCGCTCTGCCTCACGCCTAGAACATAGACCAACTCGCGCTAAAACTTTTGCTATACGTGTACCTTTTTCTTCAATCATAAATACCAAGTATTTTCAAAAAAAATCTGTAACCATAAACTACTGTTGAAAATAACTTACTGCAACCAATAGCTATTGACCTTAGACTTATTCGACGTCACCTTTCTTAAATGTCTATCTCAAATCATAACTTTATGAGACTAGCGTTGATGCAAGCTCAAAAAGCAGGGCAACGTGGAGAAGTTCCAGTTGGTGCTGTTATTATTGATCCTAGAAAAAATTTGATAATCGCATCTTCTGGAAACCGGGTGCAAGAGACAAATGACCCTACAGCACATGCAGAAGTCCTAGTAATTCGAGAAGCTACAAAAATATTAGGATCTCCACGCCTGAAAGGCTATAACCTTTTTGTGACATTAGAGCCATGCCCAATGTGCGCTTTCACTATCTCGCTAACTCGAATACATCACTTATATATTGGGGCATACGATCCCAAGGGTGGAGGGGTCTTTCATGGACCTCAAGTTTTTGATCACCCTACCTGTCACCACAAACCAGAAATTACAAGTGGTCACCAAGAAGAAGGTGCAAAAAAACTCCTCAAAGAATTTTTCTTAGCTCGAAGATAGAGAACATATAGCTAATAAGGCAACCGATTAATTGTGAACACTTATTTCCGCATGCGAAGGTTTTGTCTCTTCAAAAAGTCTTTTCTGCTCCTCGCTAGCAGGAGCTTGATATTTCAATTTCCAATCCTTGTAAGGCAAGCCATAAATAGTTTCACGAGCTTGATCATAGTCAATTTGGACTGAACGTTCTTTCGCCGCCGCCATGAACCATTTAGACAAACAATTCCTGCAAAAACCTGCTAAATTCATTAAATCTATATTTTGGACATCGGTTCGTTTTTGTAAGTGTTTGATAAGACCACGAAAAGCCGCAGCTTCAGCTTCAATTCTTATTTGATTATCCATAAAGTTACCCTCAATTTTCACAATAATATTAAAAACAACAATTAATAGCTTAAGGTTTTTTTAGTGCCCTCCATCCAATATCACGGCGATAGAATCTCTCAGGCCAATTAATTAAACCAATTCCATCATAAACATATTTTTGTGCTGTTTCCAAATCATTTCCAAGTGCAGTGACACTCAAAACTCTCCCACCTACTGCTAATATTTTACTTCTTTTTTTTGCTGTCCCTGAATGGAAAAGCCATACTCCATCCATTGCATTGACAAGATCAAGGCCTTTAATCTCTGAACCTTTTTGATGCGAGCCTGGATAACCTTTATTTGCCATAACTACTGTAATCGCAACTTTTTCATCCCATTCAAGGGTTAATTGATCTAGTCTACCCTGCGCTGTTAATAATAACATTTCTAACACATCAGACTTTAGGCGAACCATTAAAGTTTGGCATTCTGGATCACCGAATCTACAATTATACTCAATTAATCTTGGGCCTTTCGACGTCATCATTAAGCCTGCAAATAAAACTCCTTGATAAGGCCGACCATCTAAAACTAACCCCCTTATTGTAGGCTTAATAATATTATCCATAATATAATTAGTCATATTAAAATCTATGATTGGCGATGGAGAAAATGCACCCATACCCCCTGTATTTGGGCCTAAGTCTCCATCAAATACAGCCTTATGATCTTGAGCTGCAACTAAGGGAATAGCTTCATCACCAGAAACTAAGGCAAAAAAACTTATCTCTTCACCTTCCAAATATTCCTCTATTACAATCTCTGATCCTGCAGCTCCAAACACCTTATTTAGCATAATACGATCGATTGCTTTACAAGCTTCGCTGTGACTCTGACAAATTATAACGCCCTTTCCTGCTGCCAAGCCATCAGCCTTAACAACAATAGGCGCCTTAAAAGTTTTAACATAAACCTTAGCATCATCAGAATTCCTAAATCTTTTATAATTAGCTGTTGGAATATTATATTTCTGACAATGATCTTTCATAAAACCCTTAGACCCCTCAAGCTCAGCAGCCATACTGCTTGGGCCAAACACATCAATTCCAGATGCTCTTAGTAAATCAGACAACCCCAGAACTAGCGGTATTTCAGGCCCAATAACTACTAATTCAACCCGTTCTTCTTTTGCCAGAGCCACCAACCCTTTAATATCATCTACATCGATATTTACACATCTGGCACAATCTTCAATCCCAGGGTTTCCTGGAGCACAGATAACCTCTTCACATACAGGAGATTTAGCAATTGCATAACAAAGAGAATGTTCTCGTCCACCAGACCCTATAACTAAAACTCTAACCAAAACATGTCCTTTTTTTAAATAACTTTAATTTATATGTTTAATACTAAAAATATA
>Ga0114996_10010219_pt1 | contig 10211 bp, 12 predicted proteins | sample ArcticOcean_MG_C_4_FD_87039 | JGI IMG/M metagenome (GOLD analysis project Ga0114996, IMG submission 87039) | Marine microbial communities from western Arctic Ocean - ArcticOcean_MG_CB4_134 | ecosystem: Environmental > Aquatic > Marine > Oceanic | place: Arctic Ocean: Canada Basin | collected...
ACCAGTGGCACCAGTGGCACCAGCAAAGGTTGCTGCTGCTGCTGCGGCCAAGGTCATAGTTTGGAGTACATGCTGATCCATTGTATTGGCGAGAATTTCACCAATCTGCTTGGAGTATTCAGCCCGAACGGGGTAGTGGTTCATAGCCTCGTCAAGACCGTCAATGAAGACGGGAGCTACAAGAAGCTTATCAATGGCGATAACCTTCTCGGAGTGCTGCACCTGCTGCATGACCAGTTCATCACCGGGATCGTGCTCGTAGGCATCCGTCTTCCAAGTTGCGGGGAACCGTGCAGACTTACCATTCGGAATAGTCCGCACTTTGTGGCGACTCATAGTAACTTGAGCTTGGTTAAAGGCATTCAAAACTTCACCACCAAACAGCTCAAGAAATAGAGCTGTTCTGTTAGCAAAGGTTGATACCGTAGTTTGTACAGCACCGGGATGGGATAGAACGCCTGTCCCACCTCCAGTAGTGGCAGTTACGTCAGACATTAAATTTTAATTCCTCATATCAGGAGGGTATAGACCCTCCATGATTTTCCATCGACCTAGCCACCTTCGAATCCACTTTGGTACGAAAGGCAGGTGATTGTTGATATCGTTCATCGGCGAGATCAGTCAGCATTTGTGACTTATCCTCGTAGATGTCCGCTCGGTTTGAGGCAACGGTGGTTCCTGAAATAGCAGAACCCTCATAGCCCTCAGAAGCTTGATGACGCTGCACAAGTCCTCTAATAGCCTGTTCAGTTATAGCGGGGTTCTGACTACTCACAGACTCGTTGAATGCTGACTGTTCAGCATCAGTGAGATTGTTAGCAGCCCAAGCTGTGAGATTGGTATATTCGGCCTTAGATCCAGCTATTTCAAAGGCTTTAGACGTGATTGCCTCAGATGACTGGAGTGCTAGAGCCTCTTGCCCTGCAATATACCCCTCAACTACCTCTCTTGGAATACCCGCTTTATTCACCAAAGAAGACATGCTCTCTTCTGAGAGTTCGCCTTTTTCAGCATATTCATCTGCAAAGGACTGCATTGACAGACCTGCAGCATCTAGAACTGACTGTGCAGCTTCTTCTTGCTTTATCGCAAGATCATCTTGTGTTCCCGCTTCTACCTCTGTAGCGGCGTTATCACCCTCAACATCGGCGGGTGCTGCCGGTGCTGTAGGTGCAGTTTCGATATCACTTCCCTCTACCGTGCTGGTAGCTTCAGCATCCGCAACACTGTCATCGACAGTGATCCGAACACCTCCATCACCTATATCTTCCATGGTAGCGGCACCCATCATTCTGTCCCACTATTTTTATTAGCGTTGTGGTAACGCTCAGTAGCTTCTTGATCTACTTCTCGGACTGATCCGTAGACGTTCTCTTCCTTAAAGATGAGTCCAGGGTGCTCGTTCATCTGTGTGACAGAACGCCCCGATCCTTTTTCCCTAGACTCCCCGGGCATATTCACCTGCTTACCGGAGACAACTCCCTTTGAAGTAACGTCCGAAGAATCTTTAGTCTTTTTTGCTGGCACATCTTCTCCCTTATTGCGGTGGAATCTCCGCAGGTTGTTCAAACTCGTCACCTGAGCCCATGTCCATGTTATCCATGGCTCGACTAGCTCCCTCACCTAGTACGCCGGGGAGGGATTTAGTAGCTTGTTCTATCATCTGCTGCTGTTGCTGCTGCTGCTGCATCTCTTCCCGCTTCTGTGCAACCTCTTCTTTTGTCAGAAGGATCGTATCAGTGGGGAGACCATGACCAATCAATATTTTTTGAGCTAGGTCTGCCGCGTCTATATGCTCTACAACTTCTGGATTGAGCTGCGCTGCTGCACCAAGATCGGCTAGAACTTCCCGCAATGTCTGAAGGTCTTGTGTTCTACCGATAGCCTCCAAACCAGTGATTATGACTGGCTGGACGCTTTTACCGGGTAGGCTTTTTATATCACCCTTCCGCTCAAGCACTGACTCTATACGCTTAACAATAGGAAGCTGTAGCTCGTGAGCCAGTACAGACCATGCTCCACCAGAGGCTCCTTCCAGCTCGCGGGCCATGGCTCGGATCTCTTCGGCAGTCACTCGCTCGGCATCGCGTCTAATTGAGGCTGAGAGCAGGAAAGCACTGGATAGTTCTTTAATAAGCTCGTTGGCTGTGTCTTTTGAGATTGAAAGATCAGCCCCCTTGTCCATTCTCAAGACTGATACATCTTCTGCGTGCCCCGTAATATAGGCCCCGTTTGGAGCTGAGGCCAAAGCCCGTACCTTGGTCGTGCCATTGGGCCGCACCATAAATATGGTACGTGCCGCAGCAGCACTATTCTCAACAATACTCCTGCGAAGGACATTCAAGGAGTTTAAGGCTCCACGGTATGTCTCAACGAATCCTCGACCATAGTTCTCGCCTGATATCTGGGTAAACCGGAGGGCGAGCCAGGGGGACTTCTCTTCCTTGATGCGCGAGCGAGTTCCGGGTACCTCTTTCTCGAAAGCCTCCTGATAGATAACGTGGTATTTACCCTCCAGTCTTATATGGGTAAATACTTCAACCTTCTCATCGTCAGATAGGGCTTGAGTAGACATACCCGGTGGTCCGGCTAAGTCTTGTATCTCTTTTGGGAGCCCCTGATAGTCGTAACACTCCCGCAATACAATCTCAAGAACTCGTCCCAGCATCCCACGCCGGATCACATACTGTCCGAGGTGATAGACTTTGAGCCCCCCACCCCCCTTGGGCATGCTAACTAGGGAATTCCCACAGATTATCAGGTGTCGGAAAACCTCCGAGAGTCCGACACGATATGTCCCAGTCTCAAACTCCTTGTTCACTGCCCGCTCTCTAGAAGCTAAAGCTTTCTGGATCTCAAGGCGTAGGTTTTCCACCTCACTAGCATCATCTCCAGCCGCGAGAGCCTCCTGAATATCCTTTTCTGAAATTTCATACCTGAAAAAGCTGGAGGAGGGAGGGAATGAAGTAAGTAGGAACTTAGAAGCAAGAGCCTCGGTCGCGTACCCCCCGAAGCTCTGCCAAGGAGCGGGATCGTCCACAGGAGTGTTCCCCCGGGGTTGGTCAGCGTTTGAGGGGAACACGGAAGGTATAGTCAATCGGGCTGAGTTTTGGGCCGAAGTCAAGTAAAACTGTCTATCGGCTACAAGCTCTCCATAACGAGCTGAGGCTGTAGTAGCGCCTTGTACTGGGATGTTATTAGGCATTTAGACCAGACCCACCTCCACCCCTTGGGCCTCCCCGGGGACGGGCACCTTTTGCTCGGCGTTTGGTTGGCGCTAAGCTTTGAGGCACGAGTCCATGGCTGACGCCAATCCGCAGAGCTTCCAAACCTGTAACACCTTGAGAAAACCGGTCTTTCCGGCCCGCCACTCGTGCAGTCATCCGCTCAGTCCGATCAATACCCAAATAGACGGGTGCTGGTGGCGGCGGGGGTTTGGGCTTACTGAAACACATACACTCAAAACTCCTCTGTAGGTTCAAACACACTAGGTAGTTCATCATCATTCAGGCTACAAACCCAGAGGATGTACTCAACCACAGCGCGTTCACCACCCCTTCGGTGGGCAGACTCAGCGGACTCTTGTGGTTGGATGCATCTATCAGGGAATTTAACATCAAGATGATTCATAAGCTGGAGGACGCTGAATAGCGTCGGTTTTGTTCTATCTAGGCTGGTAGCCATCTAAATCTAGTCCTCTGCATGTACAAGACGGTATATTTTAGCAAGGGCTATCCCCCACTCCTCACTATGATGCTTACTCAGGAGCCCATCCTCTTGCCTCTGGGGCCTCCAAGTTATTGCATGTGCTAACTCGTGTATAAGTGTGTGGAGCTGCATAGCTTCCGTTAAAGCGTCTAATTTACTTGATTTGGAGGAGTAAGAACTGACCACACATTCTAGACGTTCTAGACCTCTCCGCTTAATTATGTGTGTGTAGCCATCGGCATCGGTTAAGTTTTTAATAGATACAGAGATAGGAGCCATGGCGGGATAGATAGACTCAACTTGACGTGCAAGCTTTCTTAAATCCTTAATGGTCACGATATGGTCTCGTCTTTTTCGGAAGGTTGCGAGATGTTTAGAAATTGGAGTTCCCTGGAGAGGGCTTCAGCGGCTTTAGTTATGTCGGTTATGTAGGAGGCCCCAGGCTTATGACCAGCTCTTAGTATGTATTTAAGAGCTTGGCTGACCATAGGGGAGTTAAGTTGAAAGGCATGACATATATCCCAACTGTCAGCGTTTTTGGATATGTTCGAATTCTGAATCTTTGGTAGGTAGTATGCCGGTTTAAAGGAGCCGCCAGAGTATTTAACTAGGTTCCCGCCAGCAGCCCCATTATTTGGGGGGCTCCCAGAGTTTGAGTCTTTTCGAGGTTTCGTCATATTCATCTCCTTGTAGAATTCGAGCACATCGAGCTTGTTTGGTAGCCTCTTCTTCGGCTTGAGCTTGTGTGAGTTTGTTATTTTTTTTATAAAGGGCCACTATTCCGCCCCACACAGCGGTTAATCCTTTATCCCAGTTATCGGTAATGAATCGTTCAGCTCTTACAGCTCCTATACCCTTACAGCCCTGGTAGCCGTCGATGGAGTCTCCAGAGAGTATTTGTTGGTAAAAGAATTTCAGGCCTTTTTCAGGTTCTACGGAAAAGACTCCTAGGTGGTCTTTATCCCAGTTAAAGTGTTTTCCTGGTATTTGGTGGAGGTCTTTATCAATAGTGGCGATTACAAATGAAGTTTCGGGAACTTCGGAGGTTGCCATAATGCCCATAACATCATCTGCTTCTAGGTTCTCCCAGGTAATGGATTGGAAATATCGAGCTAGGTATTGCTTTATTGGGCTAACTAGTAGTGGTGTGTACCTATTTTTTCGGTTGGATTTATAGGATGGGAGAACGGTCTTTCTAAAGTTTTTTGTATCTGATAGACATACAATAAGATCGTCGGAGTTGGTTTTTCGGAGTAGTTCTTGTATAAAAAACTCAATTTCGGGCTCCGCTAGGTTCATATCGGCCCACCATGTGAACAGACCATCTCCAAATTCAATAGCTTGTTCAAATTTATGGGCGATTCTCCAAGCTATAACATCTCCATCAACAAGTAGTTTCTGCATTAATGAACCTCAGCCCATGTTCTACCCATTTGTGACGTGAGCGTTAGTGGGCAGTGTATGTTTAGATGAGCCTCGGTTTTGGCTAAAGCCTTCTTAATAAAAAGAGTCAGATGGTGACCAATCTCCTTAGAGGACACTTCAAATAATAGTTCATCGTGTATGGCGGCAACGAAGTGTATTTCGTCGTTTATTTTAGAGGCTTCTAGAATCTTGTAGGTGTCAGCCATCCAATATTTGAGAACCACACTTGCTGATCCTTGTATCAAGGTGTTAAGCGCACTATGTTCTCCGGCGGTTTTGGCTTTTCTCCCGTCGATCAGTCGGATTTCTCCCCTTTTTGCATCAGCTTCGGCTGCGTATCTAGCTAGAGCTTTGTAACCGGTTAGTTCTTTCATAATTGTTTCGGTAGCTTGGCGGCCTAGTTGTTCAGCATTTCCCATACCTAAGCGACCGACATTCCATTTGAGCTTATCTTGATATACTAATTCACCAAGTTTTTGAGATCCCGCCCCATATATAAGTGCATAGGTAAAAGACTTTTGGATGTTTCTATCTCTTATACCAGTCCACCCCATGAACATTTCATGTGGATCACCTGTTGCTACGATGGATGCAAATATCCCATCATCATATTTAGCTAGGTAGTGCGCTAGAATTCGAAGTTCGATACCAGAGAGGTCTGTATCGTGATACCACCAATTATCTCTGGTTGGTCTGAACAGCTCTCTGACATCAGTCCTACTGGGTATCTGTGCCATGTTGGGTTTAGAATGGGACATACGTCCGGTTCTTGTGCCTGTACAGAATGTACGCCCATGTATTTTATGGTCCTTAACTAGTTTGAGCCAATTGACATGTCCTTCGGCTAGTTGAGCTATGAGTTTTTGAGCGGTTTTAAATTTAATCAAGTCAGGGATTGGTTTGTAGTTAAGCGGCTGAAGTATTGCTTCGGTTATTTTTGGGAGCCCCGTAGGTGTGAATTCCTGCGGTTTCCAACCGTAGATATTTGTAAGTCTGGATGCAATGTGAGCTGTTGAGTTAGGGTTAAATTCTTGTACTTTCTGCTTCTGTACGGGCACACCTTCCACATAACCTAGGCGTGCATTAGTTCTCTTTGGGGTGAATAGACCCATTGATACGGTTCTTGGCGGGAACTGTTCCTTTAAGGAGGTTGTTGCGTCCTCCCGTTCTGTAGATAATCGAGCATACAAGGCAGCAGCGCCCACTTGATTGAATCCGATCCCATTCATTTCCCCATATGTGAGCCAGTAGTTGGCTATAGCTTCTTTTTCGTAAGCTTCAATAGGTATATGTTTCGTCTGACTTATTTTAAGAAGGTGTTCGTACAGGGCGGCTGTTACTGCTACGTCCCTCGCACAGTAGTCGAGCATTTGTGGGCTATATGTTTGCCAGTTTGTGCTATCAGCAAATGTGCCTTTGTGCATTTTAAGCCTGTATCCCCAGGCTTTGAGTGAGTGGAGCCCTACTAGATTTTTAGGGAAGTCTCCGAATTTCAACCTTGCATAATCTGTATCTTTCAATGTTGTTAGATAGAGCATTCTAGATATAAGTAGGGTGTCGTGCATGGTCCGAGAGAGTTCGTACCCGCTAGATACAAGTTCAATAGCTGGTATATCGAATCCAGTTATGTTGTGTCCTATTAGAATGTCTGCTGTTCCTAGTTTTTCTAAGCCCTCTCCTATGTGCTTGTTGTCATAACTAAATACTTCATTTGTATCAGGGTTGATAGCCACGATACAGTGTATTTTAGATAGCTTATCAAGTAGTCCATTTGTCTCAATATCGAATACAAGTTTTGATAGGGCAGTTACGGGTGTATTCATAGATCAAGCTCCTCTAGTTCAGTGAGTCTTCCAGTATCTGTGGAGTATAGTAATTTGGAGGAAACCCCAAGCTCCCCGCTGAATCGGTTTTTTAGAATCCTAATAGTTGTGGTATTAGCTATCTCTGGATCATCATCTTGCGATGCTCGTTCTAATCCAATAACTATATCTGTAAGCTGACCTATTCCACCACTACCACGCAATTGAGCTAGTGATGTTTTAGCGCCATTTTCATGTCCCGCTCCACCATCAGGTCTTTTGAGGTGCGATATAGCGATCATCTTAATATCAAGCTCTTGTACGAGTGTTCTTAGGTTGGTCATCAGAAGATCTATCATTTTACGCTCATCAACAGCTTCACTACCACTAGCAAGCATGGATATATGATCTAGTAGAATTAAGTCGCAGCCAAAAGCTTTAACTAGATAACGTATTCTGGGCATAAGGGTTTCTGGTTCTAGAGATCCGAAGTGCTCTAGGAAGAAATATTGTCCAGATCCTATGGTAGCTTTAAACGAGTTATGTAGTTCTTCGGGGGTGACAGTCTCATACACATGAGGTAGGTGTATAGGTTTGTCAAGGTTGAGTCCCATTATTGAGTGAGCACATCGTCGTACTGACTCTTCTAATGAAATACAACCGATTGTTGCCCCATTGTTTGCTGCATGGTAGATGATTTCTTTTGCAACTTGGGTTTTACCTAGACCACTACCAGCACATATAACAACCATCTCGGAATTTCGGATACCATGTAGTTTTTTGTTGAGTGCTTCGAAGGGGTATGTAATATCGGCTTCTTGTAGTGGTTGTGAAACTCGATCCCACAGAGTATCCCCAGCAAGAACCCCACTGGGTTGGAATGGTTTCGCAGCCCATAGAGCTGTGGTGAGTTGCTCACCGGCTTTAGCTACAACCATCTCGTTGGCATCTTTGTAGGGTGTAGGTAGGTTGACTATGTGAGCTTTACCGGGACTGAGTATTTCAGCACATTCGACGGCGGCTTCTCTGCCGGGTTTATCCATATCAAAACAGAATACGACTTGATCGAATTCCTCAAGCCATAGAAGTTGTTCTGTTATGTATCGGGCGGCAGATGGGGCTCCGTTAGGTACAGATACAACGGGCCATTTACAGTTGGTTAGTTGAGCGACAGATAGACAGTCTATTTCTCCCTCTGTAATCACAATACGCTTTTGTGGTTTCCAGAGCTGCTGCCCATATAAGAGTGCTTGTTTAGGCTGACCTTTCCAGGCGAACTTCTTATCGGGCGAGCGAACTTTTTGTGCTACTGGGTTGTTTCGATCATCATAATAAGTGGCTACTTCACGCCCAACTTTATCAGTAAAGTAGTTGTATTTAGCGCATGTAGCGGGGGCTATATTTCGGTGTGGAAGCCCCTGGTGCCCCCCCTGACGTGCAATCAGGGAGGAACCGGAGCTTATAATGGCTTGTTTTTGAGGCTCCGTACTATGTGCATGAAGCACGTAGTCACATTTTGCACCGAAACACTTCTTTCTACCGTTGGTATAAACGGCAACATTGTCTTTACTATTACATTTGGGACAAGCTTCTTTGTGTGTGTAGTGTGTTTGTGGAGCCTCATTAGAAGCCGTCATTAATTTATGCCTCTTATCGTTGTTCTAGTGTGTAGAGGGCATAACGGGAACCATTAGCAGCTTTTTTAAGGGTGCTTTTAATGGGGTAACCCTTACTTCTAAGTGAGCTAATTCGGGAAGCTAGCCGCCATACACCAAACTCGGACCACGCAATTAGTTGTGTGATGGTTTTGTTCTTGTACAGGTAGTTGCATATGTGCTGTTCTTGAGTCATATTTACTCTTTTATCCATTCTGTAGGTATTCGGTTGTCTGACCAAGGGAATTTCCACTTGGTAGCCCATTGGGCATATGTTGTTTTAGAACCCTTGTATAGTCGAGCTTGCGGGTTTTGAAAAACAAATCGTATATCTGCTTTTGGATGTTGCTTTTTTATATGAATCATTTTTGTTCTGTCTTTGGGTTGAAACCAACCTTTTGCTTCTATGTATATATTTTTGCCAGTTTTTGTTTTTAAAACGAAGTCGGGTGTATATATATGCTTAGTGGTATAGGAGAGCCCAGCCCCTTCATATATAAAGGAGACATCTCGATCTAATAACCATTCAAGTATCTGGGCTTCTAGGGTGGAACGGACACGAGTCATATTTGAAGTGACTTGTGCCGTTCCTTTTGGAAACCTCTTTCGGAAGTTTCGGAACCCTGGAGGTTTAGTTGAAACTCTCATCTCCGTCGAAGGTTTCTATGGCGACAGGATCACTTTGAGAAGCTATCGTCGCAACGTATCCACCTTCAATTGTTGAAAAGTCTGACCCCTTAGAGCCTCCAAGAGAGGAGACAAGTTTGAGACATTGTACAGCTTGGGGTCGGAGACTTACTCCAAGACCCATGGCGTCTACGAACCACGGCTTTACCACAAATTTAATGATAACATCTGATCCTGAATAAATATCTTCACGCATGGGAAGTCTTTGGGAGTCTACAATAGGAAGTGTGAACGGTACTTTTTCTTGCCGCACGTACTGTGTAGCGGATTGCCGGAATTTAAAGATCGTTCTTCCGGTCTCAGCCCCATCTTCATCTAGCTCTGATTCATAAGGCATAGGGGCATGCTTTCGCAATTTTGCGGGTGTAAGCTTGGCTCGGTTGCCGAACTTTTCAGCAATAGCGTTCAGATAATCCCCAGCATGATAATGAGCTTCGTCGATTATATGAAGGAGTTTTTGTGTGTTGTCTTCTTCTAGAGCTATTTTACAAGTGTAGGCGGGTTCTGATCCTTGATATCCTTGTGGTTCTGTTAGAGCTACATAGCCCACGAGTGGTGCAATAGGTGTGAGGTGACTAGTTCTGTAGTCGATGGGGAGTTCGTTAATCATGCTTGTTACCCTTCTTTTGGTTCTTAGCTGCGGTTAATATCATAGAGTTGTCTATTGGCCCGGGTGTTAGTAGAAGTCTTGAATTTCTAAGAGGTTTTATGAGCACGGCATCTCCGTTACGAGTCCAGAGACTTATAACGAATTGGTGTCCATCAGGTAGTAGGATACGGACTTCATCTACTTGATTATCAACTTCTACTGATCCTATAGCTGTCTTTCCTAGGTAAGCTCTTACTTTTCTCATTCTCCCTTCAATCTTTTTTCTTTGTGTGAGCTAGTTTTATCTGGATATCGTGTCTCGGGCATATGAATGACTGAGGCACA